>Ga0268299_1003631_pt1 | contig 13696 bp, 13 predicted proteins | sample NOBtaG_FD_193484 | JGI IMG/M metagenome (GOLD analysis project Ga0268299, IMG submission 193484) | Activated sludge microbial communities from bioreactor in Nijmegen, Gelderland, Netherland - NOB reactor | ecosystem: Engineered > Bioreactor > Aerobic > Activated sludge | place: Netherlands...
GATTGGTCACTTAATCTAGTTGGAAAACAGCCTTTAATAACCTCAAGGAAAATCCTTGTTTGTGGATTGTTTATAATCTCTGCTTTGATGGTGACAGAGGGGACACGTTGGAAGTTATCACGTCTAAAATCTGGACGATTTCTAGTTGTATCACTATTGTTGGTACTATCATAATTTCTGTTATAGCTACTTCTACTACCATTCATTCTAGTATTTTTAGCTGGATCTTCTAACTCATTATTATTAACAGTATTTCCAAGATTTTCTTCTTTTGAAATGTTTACATATTGAGCAGCTTCATTTGCTACTTGATTTTGAGTTTTTGAAGTGTTGGAAGCATTGGAAGTATTAGAAGCTTGATTATTATAAGATCTATTTCCGTTGCTATTATTACCATTATTTCCATTGTTTCTTTTAGCATTACCGTTAGAATTAGTATTGTTGGTTACATTAGCTACATTCATAGCTGTCATATCAGGATTAGCATTAACTGATGTGTTAGGTTGTAAAGATGCTGACATAAATTATTACCTCTTTCATAAATTATTAGATTAAAAGTTTTCAAAGGTTAAAAACAAAACTCTAAAAGCTAAAGCTAAGATAAATCTATAGTTATAGAATTTAGCTAATCAGTTTTGTTTGGTGATGAGTCTCTAGGGCAAGGGATGTGCCAAAGTTAATCTAGCAAGGTTAAAAATCCTGATTTACTGCTAATAGTTGCTAATGTTTGTCTAAACTTCCATCATCAATAAATTACTTTTGCTAAGATATAGTAATTTTAATTAAGCTAAATGGCTAGATTTTGATGGATTTTGATAGATTTTTGCATGGTTTTAGAAAAATGAGAGCATTAAGAAGCATTAACAATCCTAAAGGGAAGCATCATGTGAGTATTTTGGGCAAAGAAAGCTAAAGCTTACTTATCAATAGAGCTTTATAGACAGTTCAAAAAAGCTTCTATTCAACAAAAGCTTTTTAATTATCAAAATTACTTATATTTCTCTGTAATAATATGCTACTAATAAGCTGATGATAAATTACTATACAATTTATAAATGAAAACCTATAACTATTATATAATCCTATAAATTAGATATAGTTCCAAAATGGAACTTGCAAAGATTAGCAAAAAATCAGCAAAGCTTAAAAATTAAATAATTGATAATATTATACTTATAGACAGCCCCAAAAATGGAATTAAGATTTATTAAATTTGCCTGTAATAACATTATTTTACAATAACTTACATACACTCCCAATTTTGGGTCTTACAATCTTAGAAATGGAACTTATGGATAATATTACTAATTAGATGAAATATTGTGAAGTAGCCAACAAACTATTAGCAAGCAATTAAATCAGAAGCTTACTGAGGTAACTTATAAAGATTATTTTGTATTTATCAAACTAAATACTATGCTACTAAATAGTTGTTAAATCAATTAATTAGCTAATTGATGATAGTCTAATAGTAGTTTAATAATAGCTTTTATTGCTGCAATTTTAGCCCGAAAACAACAAATTTAACCTATTTAACCTACTACTTTTCTTTCCTAAAAGAGCCGTTTAGCTTAACAAGAAGTAAGCTCGCCTTAAACATCCTTGAGTCTAATAATAAGTGTTATTTTAATGAATATGGTAAGAATTTAGCTATTATCAAGCTAGCACAACACCTATAACCAGTGTATTTACAATAATTACCTACCAATTAGTATTTCAATATTAACTTTTTCCGAAAAATAAAGCTTTGGCACATCAGTTGCCCTACAGGAGTGCATTGTTTTTTGCGGCTTTTCCAAAGCCGAACCTGCTTAAACTAGGAAACTAGTAGCAGTCCAGTTAATTGCCCAACTCATTTATTAATGAGAAGGGAAGTCAGAAATCTTTACTTAAAAGTAGAGATTTTTGGCGGTGCTTAAACTAGGAAACTAGTAGCACTTAGTTAATGTCCGTTTGTTTGTTTTTGTAAATGCCTGAACTGACCTCTATTTAGCTAAAAGTTAAATAGACAGCTTTTTGGGAAGTTTGTGGAACATGGAAACTAATAGTTTCAGCCTTCCACGAGCGCACATCATTAGAATGTGTTTTTTTCTGTTATTTGAATTGAAGCAATAATAATGAAGTTCACCTTACTGACCTTCTTTAGACGAAATCCTAATTGTTTTTAGACAATTAGAAACATCTCGCTAGAGCCGTTAACCACAAAGTTGACCATGCTAGCAATGAGAAGTCTTAGAACAGCTTTAAGCAACTTTCTTTATTAATTGACTTCAACAAATTTGAAATGTTTTACAAGTTCTTTGAAGTGACAAATATAGGTTGTGAACTTACTGACCTCTTATAAACGGAATCCTAAACTTTGAAAGTTTAGAAACATCTCGCTAGAGCCGTTAACCATAAAGTTAACCATGCTAGCAATGAGTAGTTTATAAGACAGCTTTAAGCACCTCTATTTATTCTGTTTATTTCAAGCACTATGTAATTACTTTCAAATATTTTTTAATTTTTTAATTTTTTAATTTTATTAATTTTTTCTCACTTTTTATTAAAAAGTGACACATTTTTATACCTAATTGTTTTCTCACTTTTCTACTAAAAGTGACTTAAACCTAATACTAATTTTAACTCTAAGGAGAATATATGTTTACACCTAATCTAAATATGAATGCTAACCAAGGTGTTAGCCAACCTAATGAAGCTATGAAGTATGAAAAGTTGAATTTACAGAAAGATTTTAATTTTGAGCAATTGAATTTTGTTTTGGCAGTAGACGAACTAGTTAGCGATTTTGATTCTATGTTTGATGCCTTAGTAGCAAATAACTAGAGTCGCGGTGTTTGACAACTGAATATTTAACCTAACTGCTTATCAAAAATAAGCTAGCTTAAGCTTTTGAGCTTTTAAGCTTATTTTCTCTCATTATTAAATAATGATGAGAAAAGCTTAAATAATAGCTTTAAGCTTTCAAGCTTTATTTAGATAAGCCTACCTAACAACTGTTATTAGTGCATTTGTTTTATTTATTAGCACTCATAACAGATACCTAATATTTATTGTCAAAGTTCGTCGCAATGTTTTCAGTTAGTTTTTTGCTTTTTATCTGTCTCAAAGTCTCAAAATTTCTTTTTAATTCTTAAGTTAAACAACCTAAAACCTAAAAATCTTAACCTATTTTTTAACCTAAAAACTTCAACCTAAAACCTAACAAATTTCAAAGTAGCCTTTTTGTCTAAAAAAATGGCTAAGGAAGGATACTTATGTCTAATAAATACCTAAATACTCTTTTAACAGAACAAAAAATATTGAAACAACAAGAAGCAATTAGTGTTGTTTCAGGGAAATATCACCTTAAACGTGGCAATCAAGCTAGAGCGACTTACTTTTTTATGAGAGCTAATGATGCTTTTGTAAAAAGGACTATTATAGAAGAACGCTTAAACCTTATTGCTATTGCAGTTGCTCCTAGTGCAGAACAATTTATTAAACCAATTATTCTTTAGGTAGTAAATACATTGTTTAATTTCTGCAATATTTCCGCTTTTTTCCGCTTTGTTTCTGCTTAAAACCTCTTTCATCTACAAGCCTCAAAAACTAATAAACCTAACAAAGTTTTCATCATTAAAACTGCTAGTAATTACTAGTAATTAGACCTAATCACTAACCTAGCTTAATCAAGGAGATAAATCAATGTATATACCTGTTTATAAACTTATAAGTAAACTTTCTACAACTGATAAGATTAAGGTAAAAATGGAAGAAATGGTTCTAAAGTTTTATGGAATCAGTTTTGAATTTGACCCTAGTAAGTTTTCAGACTTGGACATGGTTAAATATCAAGAATATTTGAAACCTGCAAATGGATATTATGATCATGCACAAGAGCCTGTGGTTTTCGTTCCAAAACTCAAATCAATTCTTGAAGTTGCACTGTTTCCAAGCTGTAGAGCGCAACTTAGACAGCTAGCGGATGACATGAATCAAGCTACATATCTTCAGATCATGAATCCGCCGGATAGAGACTGGCAACTTGGACTAATTGACTAGTCTCTATGCTTACACATTTTCACCTCTTTTCTTACTCTTTATTAACCTAACCAATCACTTTCCAGTGAATTTTTATCTAATTAGTCAGTTTTATACTGACTATACCTAAATTTTTCTATTTTTTCACCTAAACCTAATTTTTTAACCTACAAGGAGAACCTAATATGTATAATCAAAATAGACAAAATCCAAACAACATACACCGTAACAATGGTTACGTTAATCAACCAAACCATAATAATTATCCATATCAAAATGGTAATTATGCTAATTATGGCAACAATAATGGTTTTGTACCTAATCCAAATTTTACCCCTAATAACACTAACCAAAGCCAAATGATCGCAGATACTAATTTACAAAGTATGCCACCAATTGCACCGGCTCCACCTATTATTAAAGCAACAAAAGGGCAACATCCAATTAGTGCCTATTTAGCAGAAGTAACAAGTTTTTGTACTCAGCTAAATGCAGGTGAAGTGAAAATGTTACCTAAGCATCTAACTTTGTCAGAAGCTGTTGAAATAGTAGTTGTAGCTGATAGATTGCAAGTTTCACGGATGGACGCACTCAAGTCTTGGAATGTTTGTAATAAAGGGATAATAATCTCAGCAGAGTTTTTAGGTTCTTTGCTTGAAAGCAGGAAACTAATTAGTAATGAGATTAGCTATCTGAGTAAAAGCGATTCTTGTAAGGTGAGTTTTAATACAACTTCTAGCAAAATAACTGGTGAAGAAATAACTAAGGCTAATGCTATTGAAAATTCTTTATGGGATAAAGATTTACCTTTGGCCCTTAAAGAAGTAGCGTTAATGTCAGCATTGAGGAAAGGTTTTCCTCAGCTAACAATGTCCATTATTTGTCCAGCAGAAGTACCAAATTCTAATTTAGATAAAGCCAAACGACTTATTGTAAAGTTCTACCGAAAAACAATAAGTTTTTTCCGTTCTTGTTTTACTAATGATAGTATTGCTGAAGTTTCAAATGATAGTAATACTGTAAATGCCAATGGTAATACTAACAATGAAAACATAAGTAATATTAATAATAATGCTATTACTAATAACATTGTTGAAAACAAAAGCGATGTTGTAGAAAATAGTGCTAGTAAAACTTGCATTAATTTGGAAAAAGATACTACAAATGCTACTCAAGTTGTGCCTAAAACTATCAAACTAAGCACCACAAAGACAAATTCAATAGTTGAAGTAGAAGACAATTTTTTCTTGGACTTAAGTGAATTAGAGCTTAAGCACAATAATAAAGTAACTTCTCGTATCAACTAACACCTAAAAGAACAATCAACTTAAAAAACTTAAAAAACTTAAAAACTTAATGTAAGAGTTAAGAAGGATAGGCTTTTGCTTATTCTTCTTAGCTTCTTTACCAAAGCAAAGGAATAAGGATGGCAATGGAGAATATACGGAAGATAAAGTCATTGTGGTATAATAAGTCTATGATACCGCAAGAGATAGAAGTATATTTTTGGGATATAGATACAAATAGTTTTGAGCCTATGGAATATCCAGATTACACGATTTTCCGAATCCTACAATTTGGAAATGAGTTTGCTGTAAATTGGCTCAAAAGTATATTTTCTGAGGACGAAATCAAGCGTGTTATTCGTTCTGAGAGAAGGTTATCTAAAAAGAAAGCTAAATATTGGTCATCCATTTATAAGATAGATGAGAGTGAAGTATCAGCTTTTAGTTATGTTCCTGCATTTCCCTTTCCATAAAGCAAACAATCTATAAGTCAACAATTCAATCAAAAACAACTGTTAGCCTAGCAATAAGTTCATTGCTAAGTTGAGGTTAGCTTTTTGTTTTTTCTATAAATAACCTAAAAAAAATACAAGGAGAACATCCATGAAAGCAAAAGATGTCATAATAGGAGAAGTTTATGAAGTAAAAGTATCTGGCGAGCTAACAAAAGTTAAAATTGTTAAGTCTTGTAATAATGGTGGATGGGTTGGAATTAACCTAGCCACTAAGAGAGAAATACGCTTTAGGACAGGTGCAAGGCTTAGACCTGGTACACTTAAACAAAAGTAAACCTACCTATTATTTATCTGACCTAGATTACCTGAATTACTTAAAGCTCAATGAGAGCTAAAACCTAACCTAACCTAATCAAAATAAACCTAAATAACTTAATTCTTTAAGGAGAAAATACCTATGTCTACAAATAATGAACAACTTGGAAGTTTATCTACTTTTGCTGGAGTCAAAAAAATTACTCGTGAAGAACTAGCCTTGGTGCCAACACCGCTTGGAACAAGAACACATAAACCAATCCCTCATATTGATGTGGTACAAGCCCTAGTAGAAACACTAGGTTTTCGCAACATTCAAGTAGTAAGAGATGAATACGCTCTTGCAAATGAAGGAATGAGAATGTTTGGCGTAATGGATTTATCACTTGGTTTTGAAGGATGCCGTTTTTCTATCGGTTTGAGAAATGGTAATGATAAATCTTTGCGCTTAGGTCTTACTGTGGGATATCGTGTCCATGTATGCCAAAATATGGCTTTTCAAGGGGATTTCACTCCCTTACTAGCCAAACATACAGCTAAATTTACTTTAGTGGACGCTTTAGCAATAGGTATCGACCGTATTCAACGTAATTTTGAGCCTTTAAGAAAGCAAGTAGAATTTTGGAAGAACCAAGAAATTTCTGATATCCAAGTTAAAAACATTTTGTATGAAGCATTTATAGAAGGACAATTAGATGCTCCTAAATCATTGGTTAATATGGTTCACAGTTTGTATTTTGAACCAATTTATCCTGAGTTTATGGAACGTAGTTTTTGGTCATTGAGTAACGCTTTTACTTCTGCTTTCAAGGAGTTGAAACCATCATCTCAATTTGAAGCTACTGCAAAATTAGGTGAATTTCTTTCCAGATATACACCTAAATTCTAAAAGTTCTTTGTCCTCATCTAAAGCTTACCATATACCTAAATACACCTAATCAATACATAAACAAAAAACACAACAAAAGCTTAGTCAAACCCTAAAGAAGCTTATTTTTAATAAGTTAAAGCTTTAGCTTTGCCTGGGCTTTGTGTCTTAAGTGAGAAAGGATAGACCTATGTTTATTACCTACTTTATTTCTAATAATGGATCTTATGAAGCTAATGCTATTAGTTCAAACTTAATTAATAGCATTATGAAACTATTATTAAGGCTAGACTTAATTGCCAAAATAGCCTTTAGCATTTTGCTTTATCGTCATTGTTCTTATTGTCCTAGTAATAAGCCCTTTAACTATCAAGATCATGTTGTTTCTAGGGTAATCAGAAACAAAAGAGAAGAGGAATGTTTGGAGTCTATACTTTATAAATCTTGTTTTCCTAAACTTTTCTTAAGCCCATTTGAGTTTTTGCTTGAAGAGTATTACAAACTAGGTTGTCTTGAAGATGATTTAGAACTGTACCGCGAAAAGCTATCAAACGAATATGCAAATAACGAAGATTTGTTGGATAAAATATTGTCTGGCAACTTCAACGAAAGAGAAAAAGAAAAGTACGGCAAACTGTTGGCTGAAATAGAGCCTTTGGAAGTAAAGATTAACGAGTTAAAGCAAGAAATTGCTGAAGGAAAACGTGAATTAGCAAAGTTAAACTACTATGATTTTTCTTATTGGCATTCTGCTCGCTACTATAAAGATCAATATATTGAACTTTTGATAAATAGCGGCGGTCTGTTAAATGCCAATCAACCTACACTAAAGCATCTACCTAACCTAGTGGGCTTTGATTTACCTGTTCTTATAGAAAGTGAAGTTCTTACAGGTGAAGATAGTTGTGAGTCAATGGAGCCTAAAAGCCTTATCAATGATGTGCTACTACTCTTGCTGCTTCTAAGACGCACAATTAATGTAACTAATGAACAAAAAAGCACAACATTAGTAAATCAAAAGCAGATAAAACGCTATTTCTTTAATTTTCCGCTAAGTAATAAAAGTAATAACTCCCATGCTTATAGATGGGTAGTTGCCTTTTATTATCAGGATTTTAAGGGAAAGAATTGGTTAATTATTACATCTCATTCTGCAAGCAGCAGATTAGCTAATAATCTGTTAGGTGCAGATTTGTATTAAGCCCATTTTGCTGCTTATTTACTACACACCTAATACCTAATCCCAATAAATTTACCTAATCTTAAACCTACAAAGCAAATCAGAAATCAAGTAATTAATAGTAATTAATACTATTAATTATTGTTTTGGTTTGAAAGGAGAACCTATGTTTACTACAAACTTGATTAATTCTACTAATAATTCTACTTCAAGCCATTTTGACAAAATTGGTTTACTTCTTGAGCGATTTTATGAAAAACATCCAATTACGCGCCTTAAGCAATTAAGGATAAGGCGTAGTGTTTTAGTCAAGGATATGTATGTTCTTGACGATAAACTTTTTGATTTAGAACAAAAAATTTTTGTTCAGTACCAAAAGCTAAAAGAACAATCACTAATGGATTTAGTTGATGTGGCTGATGAAACTTTGGTATCTCAAGAACAAATGGATTATTTTGAAAGACTTACACAAGAAGAAGCTGAGTTGTCAGAACTTTATAAAAGGTATGAGAAAGAGTTTTTAGAGATAAATGCAGAAATATCTAGTCTTAAAACTGATGAAGAAAACGTCTTTTTCTATGATAACTAAGGCTTTGTTTGTAGAAAAATTATCTATCTAAAACTATCTCTAACCTAACTAAATATACTTACACTTACACCTAAAAACCTACCATTAAAGGAGAACTGATATTATGTTAGTGCAAACTAATGAACCAACTATGTCAACAGAAAGAAAACCAGTAGGAATAATGGCAGCAATTGAAGCTAAAGCAGTACCAAAAAAGACACCAGTTTTTGTTGCAAACAATCCTTATACTCTAGCTGAACATAAGGAGTTTACTAAAAAGCTAGATATAGCCCAAGTAACAGCACAAGAACTTAAAGATACATTTGAAAGGGCTGTTGGTTCTGAGCTTAACATCAAAACTGAGCTAAAAAAGCTAAAACTACCTGAATTAAAACACCTTCTTATAGGATCTTTCTACCGTGAGGAAAGGAAAGATTATTTAATCGGTAAAGTCTATGAGAGTATTTTAATGAGCTTTTCTATATCAGAAGTTTTTAGCTATCAGCCTTTTAGCGAAACTTACCAAGATGCAATGCGCTGCGAAGTACTTAAAGTTACCGATGAGCAAATCCAACAAAGAGCTAAAAAGATATTTGAACGTCAAGAGTTCTTTAAGAAAGCTTTGACTAATCCTGAAAGCAAAGAAGAGTTTGAGATCTTCATTCGTTATCGTGGTATAAGCAAACTTTCTTGTGAACAAAAGATTGTTTGGGATCAGCTAAATGCTGACTCTACCTTAGCTAGACAAGAACAAAAATTAGCTCAAAAGGCTATAGTTGCTAAAGTTGACCTAGGAAATGTAAAACTAGAAATAGTTAAGCATTTTCATACTCATAGAAACCATGAAGTGTTCATAGTGACTATGAGTGAAAAGGTTGATAGGGAAGTCTATGAGGATCTTTGTAAAAAGGCTCGTCAATTAGGCGGTAACTATTCAAAACCTTGGCGTGATAAGGCTACAGGCACTCTTTCACCTGGCGGTTTTATGTTCAATGAACAAGAACAAGCTGAAAAGTTTATCGCTCTTAAAGAAGGGGATGTTTCTCGCTTGGATGATTTGAAAGCTCGTCAAGAGGAAGTTAAAGAAGCAGCAGTTGAACATCTTCAAGAAGTAGCCGAAAGCCTTACAGAAAAAGCTATAGAGTCTCAAAGTGTTGAGCGTAAAGTGAACACAGAGAGAAAAGCTAGATTTGCTGCTAATGCAGAAAAAGAAGCAGAATATAATCTGTTCTTAGCAAGCACTTTAGAAAACATAGCTGAAGCCATTGCTAATAAACAAACTAAATACCTAAGCAATATACGGGCTAAGACCCATGTTGAAACTTTAGAATATATACTTCGCTCTACCAAATGGGACAAGGCTAAAAAAGAGAGTAAGCGATATGAAGATATTAAAGATGATGAACCCGAAGTGGATGATGTTGAGCTAGTAGAATATCCATATCCTACTTTAAATTTTACTCACTTAAAAGATGCTGGTTCAAATAAACAAGCAAAGGGAATTACTTTAATAGTAAAGCGATTAACTAAACTCTTTAGCCAACAGGACAAAGACAAGGGTTATATTACTATTAAAAATACTTATTTCTTTGAAGATATTAAAAAGCTAGTGTCTAAAGTTAAACCATTTGATAAGCATTTAGCAGAGTGTATGAGTGATAGATATACGCATTATGAAAGACTTCAAGTAATGGGACTAGCTAATTTACCTACTTTAAGAACAGCCCTTAGAGAATATTTTTCTTATCGAGGTGAACAAAAGAAGCTTGATCCAATTAAACAAATGGAAAGGGCTTTAATTGGAACCAAAATAGATGGGTACTTTCCAACACCTAGAACAATTGTGGAGCAAATGCTAGAACTTGCTGAGATTGAAGATAGCATGACTGTGTTAGAGCCTAATGGCGGAAAAGGCAACATAGCTGACTTAATAAGAGAAAGACATCCACAAGCAAAACTTTCAGTTATTGAGATTAATTCTCGTTTAAGAGATATCCTAATAGCTAAAGGACATAATGTAGTAGGATGGAATTTTCTTGAGCATCAGGGAAGCTATGACCGTGTGTTGATGAACCCACCATTTGAGGAGCATCAAGACATTCATCACATTAAATTTGCACATTCATTGCTTAATCCAGGAGGAAAAGTAGTAGCGATAATGAGTGAAAGTCCTTTTTTCCGTATGGATAAAGAATCAGTTGCATTTCGTGATTGGCTAGAATCTGTTGGAGGTACTAATGAGAAACTACCTAATGGTAGTTTTCTGGATAGCGAACGTTCAACGGGTGTTGCTACTCGTTTAGTAGTAATAAATAAACCTAATAACATTGATGATGTTTTAGAAACTAGTTTTACTGAGAGTTCTGCAAATGTTGAATCTGAAAAGCTCTCTGAAGTGTTAGTTAGAGAAGAAAATGTAACTAATGAAGTATCTGATAAAGTGATTGATGAAGTGATAAAAGATTCTTTAGAACTTGAGCAAAATCTTTTAGTGCAAGAATCTGAAGAAATAAAATTAGATATAACAAGTACAATAGATACAACATCTTCAAAGAAAATCTTAGGTTTTGATGAATATGAAGAAATAAGAAATAAATTTCTTCAACACAAAGAAACCTATGAAGAAATAAAGATGAATCCAATAACTCATGGATGGCAAGATATAGACCATACTTATCATGGTTATCTATTGCTTAACCCAGGAGGAAAATTGGTATCAACAATTGCAGATGAAATGCTTTTGCCAAATAAAAAGGAAGTTATTCACTTCCGTAAATGGCTAAAAAGTGTTAACGCAACTGTAGAAAAACTTGATGGTAAACAGTTGATTATTATTACTAAAAACACGTTGTTCTAGTTATTGAAAACCTCAAAACCTTAGTTTACCCAATTAACTACCTAAGTTTTTAATCTAAAAACACCCTTTTTTTAATCCAGCTAATAAATACTCCAAAATAAAGCTTAAGCTTTAAAGCTAGAAAAGCTTAGAAGCTAAAGAACTATTTTGCTTAATAGCGATTAGTAGAAAAAAGCTTTGTTTGGAGTGAGTTAGCAATTTATAACCAATGTCATGGAAGGTAAATTCTAATTAATTTATGGAGGATATTTTATGTCAAATAGTAAAGACATTCAAAACACAGAGGTTCTTAATCTTTTACAGTTACTTGTAAATAAGGTGGATAATCTAGCTACTAATGTAAATAACCTTAATAGCAATTTAAATGATGTTACCAATAAAGTAGATGGTCTTAATAATAAGGTGGATAACCTTAATAATGAAGTCCAAACTCTTCTACTTGGCCTTATTTCTATTTTACAAAACAGCTAACTTTGCTTCAAAGCAAAGCATAAACTTAAGAGCTTTGAAAAAACTTAAAAGCCGGAACTATCTTGTTTGATAGCAAAAGATGAATTATCTGACCAAAAACATTATGTTGGTTTTCTAACATTAAAATCAGCAAGAATGCAGTTAGAACTAAACGAGATTAAAGCAGAAGTGGCAGCGTTACAACAAAGATAATAGTTAAAGATTAATAATTATTATCTTACCCACGTTTGTTAAAACCTACATTTGTTAAAACCTTTCAAATTAACCTCTAAAACCAACAAGCCATTCTAACTAAATAACTTACTGTAATTATGCTTAGTTGTGTCTGATTAAAGATGCTATCTAGGAAGTAGATTATTTTGTGTTGGAATGGTTTGTTGAGCTTACCTTATACCTAAATTAATAAACCTAATAAAAACCTAAACAGGAGAAAAAATTATGATAACGCTACTAGCAATAAAAGAAGGGATATTTACGCTAGAAGTATGTCAGTCACAAGTAGGAAAAGATTGTTACTTTGTAGTAGTTAAAAACCTAAGTGAAGCAGTGATGGCAGAGGAGTTTAATGATAAAGAAGTAGCAATCAAAAGAGGAAAAGCAATGATAGAAAACATTGCAATAACAGCTAGATATAGGAATTTAGCAGATACAGCTTATCAAAAGGCGTTATTTGCTGAAGAAGATGGACAAGAAGAACTAAAAGCAATGTATCTGAAAAAGGCCAAGTTTTATGAACAGAGATATTTAGCAAGACAAGCTATGCTTTCTACTGAATAACTTAAAAGCCTTAAAAACCAACCTACTTTAACCTATTATCTTCAAGGAAACAGAGATGTTTTTCTTTTCAATCTACCTTAAATAATTAAATCAAAACAATTAAACCCATCAAACACAAATCCCTAATTTATAATTCATAAATAATAGACCTAATTAATCATCATAATAGTAATTTTTAGTAATTTATTACTATTATTGTTGTGATTAATAGGTACATTATTTTGTTAGGAATTTGTATTTTTAACCAAAATAAGGAGCAAACTATGGCTGATGAAGTAATGAAGTATTCTACAGCCAAAGCGGTTGCTACTCGCAAAAATAATGAAATCAAAAAGCAGTTTCCTCTTTTTGCTGATCAAGTAGAAGAAGTAACTCCAGAAGATATTATTGCTAGGAAAGAAAAATATCTTGTTTGGAGCAAAGAGCGCAGACAAGAACAACTTGAGCAAGAAGTAATAGAAGCAGCAAAACTCAGACAGGAGTTAAGAGAATTAATTGATGATGACACTGAGTTTTCATTATTAGACGCACAAGTAGTAGAAAGACAAGACCGTTTTGGTGGTATTGTTACTAGTTATAGATGTATGGTTAAAAAGATGAAAAAAAGGCTAGAACCTTGTTCACCTTTGGCTATCAAACTATTGTTTTATTTAGAGCATAACAAGCATAAAGATTATAGTGCTTATGAGCTTGGTAAGCTTTTTAATACTGAGCCTAAGCTTATTTCTCAAGAACTAGAAAATCTTTATGACTGTGGTTTAGCCGATACTCCAAATGCCATTCAAACATGCGCTCTTACAGGCAAAAGTTGCTGTCATTGGAGGTCTACTTACTAGCCTTTAATCACTAAAAACCAACCAAACTAAGCTAATAAATTAAGCAAAAACCTACTAAAG
>Ga0268299_1003632_pt1 | contig 13695 bp, 12 predicted proteins | sample NOBtaG_FD_193484 | JGI IMG/M metagenome (GOLD analysis project Ga0268299, IMG submission 193484) | Activated sludge microbial communities from bioreactor in Nijmegen, Gelderland, Netherland - NOB reactor | ecosystem: Engineered > Bioreactor > Aerobic > Activated sludge | place: Netherlands...
GCGATGGTGATGGCGGGGGTGGGCGTCTTAGAGATGTCCGTGACGGTCATCTGGTAGAGCTGCGCCAGCACGCGAAACGTGCCCAGATTCCACGGGTCCAACTTGCCGTCCTCGTTGGAGGCCTTGGCGATCGAGTACCAGCGATTTTCGAATTTCACCGAGAAGGCGGCATTGTCCGGTCGGGAGTCGGCTTCCACGATGTCGAGCGTGCTCACCGGATTGAGCACAACCTCGCCCGTACGCTCGTCGGGCCCGACCTGAAATTCAGGGTCGGCGGCGATGCCGTTCGCGAGAAACCGCATAATCTTATTGAAGCTGCGGATGACCAGAAATCCATGCAGGGGATAGTCTCCGCCAGGCCCGTCCGGCCGGATATCGATGAGGATATAGTTGCGGGGGTATCGTTGCGCTTCCTCGTGCAGCAGGCGACGCTCCTCATTCGGCAATTGCATGGGATCGTAGTTCGTGATGACCGTCCGCCCTGTGACCCGGCGCCGGATCGTGAGGGCCGGCTCCTCATTCACGCCGCCAATGGCATACCCACGGTCCAAGGCGTCGATGATCTTATCAAGCCCGCGTACCATATCACCGGAACCCGAACGAGTGGAAAGCGGCAGCGCCACGGTCTCCTCGAAGATCAACGGCGTGACTTGAAGCTCGCGCAACAAATTCAATGACGACAGGTGCATGACACGCCGGCGAAACTCCCGGTACTCCTCCTCGAAATACGGCATGTTGCGGTAGAAGGCCGACTCGCCGTACCCGCTGGCTTGGATGCCGCTCGCCATCAAGCGGAGGATGATCGCGGGTTCGACACCCTGTTGAAACATGAAGGTCACGCGGCTTTCATCGAATGGGGTGAGAATGCGGCTGGTAAACTCTTCGCCCTGAATCGGGACGATCGTCATCGTCGGGCGCTCGGCCATGCTGCCGCCGAACGACAGGCCAAGGGAGTCCGGCCCCGGCGAGACGAAGGTATGGGTCAGGCCGGCGTTCGCCTGGAATTCGAATGTCGCCGCCACGCTGGACACGCCGGTAAAATGTTGGGGGAGAAAATGTCTCGACCGAGCGATGTTGAGCAACAACATTTCGGCTTCGACCTGCCCCACTGCTCGATCGTATTCGAGCACGGCCTGATGAAGTGCGATCGGCGAGAGACAGCCCGTGGAAAGAAGGGACAGGAGCCCCAGCACGAGGGCGCTCAGCACCGACCAAAGACGAGTTACCTGCGTCTCGCAAACGTGTATCACTCGCCTAACGCTCCAACGCCGCGAGTTGCTTCCGCACCGCGTCCACCTTGTCGCGATGGTCCGGCTGGGCCTCGGCCAGTTTGACATAACTGCGGTAGGACTCAATGGCGTCCACACGCTGGTTTTGAGCGACGAAGGCCTCGCCGAGGTTGAAATAGGCCACGGGGTCGTTGGGCTGTAGTGAGGCCGCCGCGCGAAATGCCGTCAACGCCTCATCCACCTGACCTTTGTTCAACAAGGCTACCCCAAGGTTGTTCTGGGCGACCACGCTCTTCGGTGAGGCCTGCAAGACCACTCGATACGCGGCAATGGCTCCATCGAGATCCCCTTTTTTCTGCAACAACACCGCCAGGGCTTCCTGCGAGGACAGGTGGGCCGGGCGGGAGGCCAACATGGCGCGATACTCTCCGATAGCTCCATCGGTGTCCCCGGCCCGGTCCAGCAACTGGGCGACGTCGTAATGGGCCGCTCCCTGTTCGGGATCCAACTTCAACACCTCGCGGAACGCAGCCAACGCTCCGTCAAACTCACCTTTGGCCTTGAGCGCCAACCCGAGGTTGTAATGGGCATCCGCATTCTGGGGCTGCAGGCGAACGGCCGTGCGTCCGGACCCGACGGCCCCGTCCAATTCCCCCTTCGCCAACAGGGCGGCACTGAGGTTTAAACTGTACAGAGCGGCCGCCGGCCCGGCTTGGAGTCGTAACGCTGCGCGATACTCGCCGATGGCCTCGTCGAGCTGTCCCTTGCGTTGCAATACCAGCCCCAGGTTGTTATGGGCGGTCGCGTTATCCGGCTGCAGCCGCAAGGTCTCGCGGTATTCCTCGACCGCCCCGTCAACATCATCCTTTGCTTCGAGCGCCAGAGCGAGATTGTGATGGGGAGCGGCATTGCCGGGTTGGAGTCGAATCGCGTACCGATAGGCCTCGATCGCCTCGTCGACCTTCCCTTTCTCGCTCAACGCCACGCCGAGGTTATTGTGAATGGCGGCGAATTCTGGCTGCACACTGAGCGCGGCTCGATACTCGTGAATGGCCTCATCGAGAGCGCCCTGCGCCGCCAACGACAGTCCCATGGCATGGCGAGCCTCCGGAAACTCGGTCCGCTTTTGCAGCGCGGCTTTGAATTTTTCCACCGCCTCTGCGTAGTTGCCCTTCGCGTGGAGCGCCACACCGGCATAATACAGACTTTCGGCTTCACCGGCCTGCACGCCGGACCGAGGCTTTTGGGGAATGATTTGAGGACTGGACGCCCGATGGCGGTGCGAGGGACGCTTCTTCGAAGCAGCCTGGCTGTCATGAGCAGGCGCCAGAATCAGTAGACCTGCCAGGAGGACCCATGACACTGCGAACGAGCGAAACACTCGAGACAGTTCAACGCCGCCGCCCAGGAGCTCAGGGCTACCGCGGTGGTTACACCCATGATCGGCAGCTAGCTTCTGCATTGTGCCCCCTGTTCCCAGATTTGGAGAGGGCGTATATTGCCGATCAACAGATCACAAATCAAGCTCTCGTTGGAGCGAACCCAGCCGAGGCAGCCGTCGCGCGCAGAGAACAATTGATGATTCGAGAGCGCCCGATGTGAAACAGAAACCGTGCCGCATCGGAGACCTTCCCGGACACGTGACCTTCCACGTTCAAAGAAACATTACTCGAGCGAGGGGGGAGCATCTTGGGTCAACAGCCCGGCTCCCACGGCGAATCGGACCAGCTCCGCCCTGGTACGCAACCCGAGCTTGTCCAACACTCTCGCGCGATAGGTTTCTACCGATTTGACGCTCAGACTCAGCTCTTCCGCGACCTGCAGATTGGTAAACCCCTGTGCGATGCGCCTCAACACCTCGCGTTCCCTGCGACTGAGGGCCCGAGGAGGCACACGGGGCTGCGCTGCCATGCCGACCGGATACGGGCCGACGGTCCGCCCCCCCTCAGCAGCATCCTCCAAGGGCAAATCCAGGAACATGCGTCCTCGCGCTACAGCTTGAACGGCGGTCAACAATTCCGTGTCGGCCGCGCTCTTCGCGACGTAGCCGCTCGCGCCGGCCGCCAGTGCGGTTCGGACATAGGACACATCCGTGTGCATGCTCAGCACCAACACGTAGGTGTTGGGATAGGTGCTGCGTATCTTCGAAATCGCTTCGAGGCCGGAGTGAGGGCCCATCGACAGGTCCATGACGACCACATCCGGCTTGGTCGCCTGCACCTGTGACAACGCATCCAGGCCGTTCCCTGCCTCTCCTACCACTTCGAGATGTGGGTGAGCATTCATCAACATCGATAAACCGGCCCTCAACACCTGATGATCGTCCACCAGCAACACACGGATGGTCATTGGGACGCCTCTTTCAACGGTAGATGAACATAGACTGCGGTGCCTCTGCCCAAGGACGTTTCAATGTCTACCCTGCCGCCAAGCAATTTCGCCCGTTCATACATCCCCTGGATGCCGAGTCCTGCCGAACCATCGAGCTGTTCATTCTGTGTCTGGAATCCACGTCCGTCATCTTCAACCACCGCATCAACCATCGAGGCTCCGTGATCCAACACCACACTGATATGTCGTGCACCGGAATGTTTGGCGGTATTGGTCATGGCTTCCTGGATGATCCGGTAGAGCACGGTCTCGACCATACCCGGCAATCGCACAGTCGTCGGGCGTCCCACCTGCAGATCGGCTGCGATTCCATACGATACTGTGTAGTCGCGCAGATATTGACGCAACGCTTCTTCCAGTCCCAGATCATCGAGGACGCTCGGTCTGAGCCCGCGCGCGATCCGCCGTGTTTCATCCACCGCATTCGCGGCAACTTCGCGCAGTCTCCGTATCTGAACCAACATCCCCGCCGCGCTATCCATATCCTCCACCGAGCGCAACCCTACGGCAAGGGCCGTGAGCGTTTGCCCGATCCCGTCATGCAATTCGTGCGCGATGCGCTGTCGTTCATCTTCTTGGGCCGTCATGATCCCATTGAGCAGTCGGCCCCGCATCTCTTCGACCCGCTTCCGTTCCGATATGTCTTTGATCATCCCCAGCAAATGGAGAGGCTTCCCCTCACCCTCTCGCAGAATTGTGACCGTCAGATGCCCCCATATCATCCCGCCCCCTTTGGTGAGATACCGTTTTTCGAGCTGATAGGATCGACGTTTGCCGGCAAACACTTCGTCGACCAAGCGTACATCCTTATCGAGATCGTCGGGGTGGGTGATCTCTCGGAATGTTTGCTCACTCAGCTCTTCACGGCTGAATCCGATCAGTCCACAGAGAGCCTCGTTGACTTGCACAAAGCGTCCATCCGCTCCAACGATGCCCATCCCGATCGGCGCGTCGTCGAATACCTTGCGAAATCGTGCCTCGCTTTCCTTTACCCGCTCCATCGCCCGCTGCGAGTCGGTAATGTCGTTGATGATAGCCAGCCGCGCCTTTCGCCCGGCATAGTCGAACGAATAGACCCCGATTTCGACGTCGATCACCGATCCATCTTTCTTGCGGTGCCGCCAAGGTCCTTCGATCCGCGAACTGTCGACCAGGGACGGCAGTGCCTGTAACAGCCGGGGCACGTCCTCACGCGGGCGAATATCCTTGATGGTCATCGCCAACAATTCATCCCGTGAATATCCGTAGTGCCGAACAGTGGCCTGATTGACATCCAGAAATCCCAGAGTCTCGAGATCCACGATGAACATCGGATAGGGAGCATGATCGAACAGGTGCCGATATTGCTCTCGGCTTTCGTCCAACTGTCGTTCCACCTCGGTCCGGCACACCAATTCAGATTGCAGCGAATCAATGGCACGAGACAGTTCATGCGTACGGCGTTGCACCTGCAACTCCAAGCCAGCGAGAGACTCCTCCAGCGCTTCACGCGCTTCCCTCCTGGCCCACCCCAATTCCAGCGTGATCCACAACAACACTGCTCCAATAAAGCGATTCGCCAGATCGATCCAGATCGGGGAGCCGGGAGGTGAAAGCGCGCTGCCCAGGAAAATGAGTCCCGTGCAAGAGAAAGTCATCATTATCGCGAAGCGTCGCCGAAGAGACCACAGTGAAAAGTACACAATGGCCGGGTAGAGGAATTCCGGGGCCACACCGAGAGGCAGATCCACATCCAGGATGAAAATACCAAGCATCAACGCAACAAGGCCGGCCTCCAACCATCCGCCTGCGCGCGCGCACTTGACCCCATTTGCAAACAAGGCAGCCGACCATCTGTTCGAAGGCGGCTTAAGCGGGGCGGCAAGATGAGGGGTCACCTCAACGGATCCTCCGTAAACCCTCGAGCGAGAGTGCACTGCAGACGAGCCAGACGGGGTGGTTCGAGCCCCGGTCTCTGGAACTTCTCCAGCCCTGCAGTCCAGAATATCCAGTGTAGTGGGCACGAACCGACAGTTCAACCGCCGGGGAACAGGGTCGGCCCACGCTATCTACAGTGAATAGTCGTCAGGAATCGATCGGCGTCACCCGCGCGGTCGCGCGACGGAGGGGAAGGAGATCGACGCAAAAAGTATCCCGGCTGCTACGCGTCTTCCTGGGAATGCTGGTGTTTTTACAATACCTGCGGATCTCAGAGGGACGCTGCGCACCACCCTTGTCTTTGAACGCCGCTTCGGCAAGGTCCGGCAGCACACGGGCCGACGGTCTGTATTGTACGCGTGTAGAGTGTGGAGCGGATCCTCTTTCCATCTGGAGCTGGTTCAAGCTCGACTGGCGCCGGCACACCTTTGCCGATGCTCACACACCGAACCGACTTCTCTCACCACGACCTGTCAATCCGCGACACAGTTTTCCTCGCGCCCTCGGTAGACACCTCGTGGGTTCTTCGGCTATGATGGCGATTCATTTCAGCCAGCCTTCGATTCTGCCGTGGCGGTGTAGCTCAGTTGGCAGAGCAGCGGACTCATAAGCCGCGGGTCACCCGTTCAATCCGGGTCACCGCCACCAAATTTCCTTCCAACGAATCGCGTGATTCTCTCTACTCCGGGTTGTTGTCAGGCACTCCTATGAGATTTTGCGGACGGCAAGCTGGCTCATGTCGATTTTTGCGCTGATCGCGCCACCAAGCTCGCCTTCCCGTCCTCCCTCCTTAGAATAGCCGGAAATGTCCCGCTCACCTTTGGGCTCTCCATGACAACTTAGGCAGGCCTTCTCGTAAAAAAGGCGGCAGCAAGACCCGCACGCTATGGCCGCCGTCGATCTTGCTGAACACGCTTTCCTTAGTCCGTTGAGACGACGTCTCGCTCAATTCCTTCATATGTTCCGCTTCAAACGAAGCGGCCGATCGCCAGTCGCCCCGAATCGAGCAAAATTGCCAAAAGTCGTGCGGTCTCCGACAACTCGGCATCAGTGCTGTCCGCAGCAACACTCACATTCTGTGTAAGACACCACAATGCGGCCAAACACAGTAGGTACAGGCGCATATTACCCCTTTCGTGCCATAACACACCGTAGCCCGCATGATTGACGAACGCTGCCACTGCAACCGCCAACAATCCGGTACGCGGCACAGCGGCATGCCCACGGACGGGCTCGCTTGGCGTCCCGTCGGTTTCGTCACGAACCCTCGTGAAGAGTGGGGGCTAGCGGTCGGTTGACCGAATCCCAGGATCGTCACTTCTCAATCCATGAGAGGTCCCCAGCTACGCAGGACGACTTAGCGTGAGGCTTGTAACCGTTTGATCGGTATTCGTCAACATCATATTGATACCGCACGGTCTGAACCATAGATCCGATGTGAAGAACTCCCCGGTGATGCGGCAGTCGACCCGATCAACGCACCCGACCTGTCTACCCAAGCCGACTGAACGCCTTCCCAACTGACCTTCATTGGGACAAACCGTTGAGCCGGAAGCAGATCCAGGGGAAGACGTACGCGGTTTCGGAGTACACCCTGAGCAGGAATGACAATGTACTGAACGCGGCGAACAGGAGGACGCAAGGGGTGGGATCGGCCGCGCGTCTCATCCACCGAAATGACACGTGCGGCACGACCACGAATACAAAGATAGTCGATACGCAGTGAATAGTCCGGTCTGCCTCCGGTTAGAGTACCTCCGCACCCGAAACGGCCTCAACCGCAACAGCCGGATTCGAACTGCCGCCGCTGATACGCGAAGACCAGGCAACGGATGCAGACCGCTCGCACGGTCTTCGACTGTTCGTCAGACAAGGGGGTTCGCCGCAAGACTACTTGCCCGCAATCCGCACAACAACCGGCCGTTGCCGTCTCGTTATCAGAACAGACAGTGCTCATGGCGTTCGACCCTCCTGTTTTCCCGGACGGGATGAGCCGTGGGAACCACGGGTTTGCTGGCTCCCCAGATCGCTCGCAGCCGGGAACCGCTCACCCACCCCTGCCCCGTCGTCCCCTTGGTGAGTTTCAGCTCCCGCTGCAACTCACCGATCCGGCCATTCAAGCGGACAATCATGCGCTCCAATTCATCAACCCGCTCCACCATCATCTGTTGTTGGCTACTCATGCTCATACCCCCTTGCATTACGAGTTGTCGCAGTGGCGAATGACACCCACGAGAATCCCTTCGATGGAAAATTCGTCTTCGGAGGTGATGACGAACGGTCGCATCGAGGCATTGGCGGGATGGAGTTTAATCGAGTCGGCACGCTTGAAGTAGATCTTGATCGTCGCTTCACGGTTGACCAGTGCGACGACGGTCTGCCCGTTCCTCGCGGTGGACTGCTTTCTCACTACCACCAAGTCACCAGGAAGAATCCCGTCCTCGATCATCGACTCCCCCTTGACGCGCAGGGCGAACGTCTCGCCGGGCCGCACCATACTGGGAGGTACCTCGACCCACTCCGACTGGGCGACCGGCTCAATGGGCAACCCCGCGGCCACGATCCCCGCCATGGGAATTTCGGTTCGTTTCACCAGCTGCGTCAGCGCTACCTCCACCGCGCCACTGATGCGACGCATACCTGATTCGTAACGGGCTACCGACACTCGAGTGGTGCGCAACGCCTCAGCCAGCTGTTCCTGGGTGAGTCCAAGTTGCTCTCGACAGTATTTGAATTCGCTCGCCGTCATCATGTAACCAATGGTTACACATCGAAGCGGACCCTGTCAAGCATCAGGCGCGCACCTCTCGCGAGCGTTGACTCATTTCCTTGGGAGACCAGACTCGTGCGCGGGCACATGGCGCAGCCAACTTGACCAGTGAGTCCATGAGCGCCGACGAACAGGGGTACCGTCACATTTTCAGCATGTCGTGAAGTGAGAGAAGAGGAGAAACCACGGGGAGCTCGACCACACCGGAGGTCGTCAGCCTTGGACCGATGACAGGGCATTTCAGACAGGCCGTCGTCCGATCAATCACATGAACGGAACCACGCATCGGGGATGTTCTCGAACCCAATTTCGCCGGTTACCGCCGGCGGTGCCCCTGAGACCAACCCTCGTGACTTGATCTCAGGGGTCCACGTCATGACCTATCCGTCCGACGAGGGGTCACGATTCACATGCACGATCTTGGCGGGAGGAAAACCGTTGAAGTAGGTGCTGCTGGCGGCGCAGTACGCACCCATATTCTCCGAATAGACCAATTCGCCCAGTTCCATGTCGGGTAACTGCTCTGCCAAGCTGATGGTATCGAGGGCATCGCAGGTTGGCCCAAACACGGCGCAGAGCTGCGTGGGGTCTTTCCTGAAACTTTTCACATGGTACTGGCAATGGTCGAAGATCACACCGCTGTAGGTGTGATAGACGCCGTCATCGAGGTAGTAGCAGAGCTTGCCCCCACGAACCGTCTTGCCGACGACCTGTGAGACGGCGGTGGCGGCGGAAGCGACCAGGAACCGCCCCGGCTCGGCGAGGATCTCAATCGGCGCAGGAAACAGGCGATCGAGCTCGGCGTTGATGGTTTCGGCCAGACTCTTGAAGGCGGGCACGGAGTCGTCGTAGTGGGCAGGAAAGCCGCCACCGATGTCGAGCAGCTTGAGGTTAAAGCCGCGTGTCTTGGCCTCGGAGAAGATGCCGGCGGCCAGGTGCAGCGCCTGGACATAGTTTTGTACGTTCATACACTGGCTGCCGACGTGAAAGCTGAGCCCCTCGACCTCAAGCTTGTTCTCATGCGCGAACACGATGAGGTCTACGGCCTCGCCCGGTAAGGCGCCGAACTTGCTCGACAGTTCGACGATCGACCCGGTATTGGGCACGGCCACCCGCAGCACGAGACCCGAGTGTGGGGCATGGCGGGCGATCTTCAACACCTCCTCATGGTTATCGTAGGTGATCAACGGCTTGTATTGATCCAGCTGCTTGAGCGTTTCAATGGCCTTGATCGGGTTCGCGTAGATGATACGATCCCAAATGTAGTCCTGCTGCTCCTTCGCCGACAGGTGCTTGATCTTCTCGTGGACGATTAAAAACTCGGCCATGCTGGCCACGTCGAAACTGGCCCCCTCGTCATAGAAGGTTTGCACGATGACCGGATCGCTGTTCGCCTTGACTGCATAATAGACCTGCACACGCGGCAGGTGTTTACGAAACTGCCGGTAGTTCTCTCGCAGCACCTTGTGGTCCACCACGACCAGCGGGGTGCCATGTATCTTGGCCAGTTGAAGCAGCGTCTCTTCGTCCATGGTGTCTCCCTTTGATTGCACTGCCCTCGGATATCGGCTGCATAACCCGCCTCAGATGCTTACGGTTCGCGTGGATTGAATTAGTCTCCCTCCATGATCAGAAAATTGGTGAACTGCCACGGGTCGGACAGGTCGAGTTGGGGATGATTGTATCCGCGGAAGACATTGGAGTAGTGCTTCAGCGGGTTCCAGTCCGACGGTTGTGAAATGAATGTCCCCAGGTACGGCTTGCTGACGCCGAGCACATACTCGTGCGGCAGGTTATCGGGTAGGCACAGGCCCCGGCAGGGGTTCTCGAGCATCCACAATGAGGCCGCCACGACGGAGATGGCCACTTGCACGGTGGTGGCATTGTTGTGCGGGGCCAAGCGACGCGACTCCTCGATGTCGAGATTGGAGCCGCACCACCACGACTGGTAGGGGTGCCCCATGACCAGAACACCCAGGATGTCCGCCCCAGCGATAATCTCGTCGGTCATGATACGGACACGAGGCTGCAGCCTGTAGTCCGAACCGCGTAGCTCATGGAGCGAGGCGATCGCGGAATCGCATGGGCAATAGGCATAATGGACCGTGGGCCGATAGAGAGCCGTATCGCCTTCCCACACCGTCAGCTTTTCGGTAATGCTGAAGGCTTCGCCGTGACGGACGACCATCCCCACAATGTTATGGTCCGGCGGCACCCAGCTTGCCACGAACGTGTTCATGCCCATCCGCGCCAGACAAATCTGGCTCTTGGGACCGTCGGGGTGCTCGTAAGCGAAGGGGGGGAGCCGCTTTTCATGGGTTCCCCACCCCATTTCAGCCGTCGTCGTGCCTTCTTCGCGGAAACCCTCGACGCTCCAGGTGTTGACGAACTCGTTCACCTGTTTGGGCTGATTCGTGATCTGCGTATCGCGTTCGCTGCAGTGAATGACCCGGACACCGAGCTGGTGAGCCAGGTGATTGAACTCCTGTGCCTGAGCATGGTGCGCAATCTTTTCCGCTTGTGCGCCGCTGAACTTCTTATCCGCCAACGCCTGCCGCGCGATGTCCAACAGCGCATGCTTGGTGAAGTGGCTGATGAGCCCAGGATTCGCCCCATGTTCGAGCACCGCCGTCGGCCCCGGCTCGCTCCACTTGGCGGTCATCTTCCGGAGATTCATGTGTCGCCAATAAAGCGTCCGCTCAGTCGGATGCTTGTCGTCGACTCCGCTGTAGGGGTCCCAGAGCTCTACCGACGTGTTGACGTACAACACGCCTCGGTCGTGGCACCACTGGACAATTTCACAGCAATCGATGTTCCAGGCCAGGTCGATGAGGAGGTCACCCGCTGAAACGTGTCGGCCCAGGAGCGTGCCCAGATTCTCCGGTGTTACGCGATCCTTGACGAAGGTCACGCCTTGCTCGATCCAGGGCCGCAACGCCGCATCGTTCGGCTCAAAATCGACGATGGTGATCCGCTTGGGATCAACACGAATGTGCTTTAACAAAATCGGCAGCGTACATCGCGCCACAGCCCCAAACCCCACGAACAGGATGCGATTCCGAAACTCCAGCATCTGGTACCCTCCCACTCTCCCAACCGGTCGACATCGAGCACGCCATCGGATGGACGGTGCTCGTCATTCCGGTGACCGAATCCGCCCTTTTCAGAGAATTGCGCACTCTAGTGCAGTCACGCAAATTTTCGCTTTCAAAAGTATTAAGAAACGGAAAACTTATTATTGATCCTCCGCGACAAGCTTGCATAGGGAGGTCCCCGATCAAGCTCCAGCTCCGGCAGACTCACCAACCTTGGTCTCGACGATTTGCGCCATGCAGCGGCCTACAGTCAATAGTCTTGTAACAAAAACTTAACGCATGGCCAATTTCCCTGTACCCGTGCCCTGCGATAGTGCCCTCTGTCGACTCAAGCCCCATGTTCCGGGCGTTGCCGATGCTCCGCACTCAGCGGCGATACGCCGGATGTCATCATTGTCTATGAGAACGTGGCCCACACAAAGGGGAATGACCATGAACGCCGATCAGGTCGTCGCAACGCGACCCACCCGCCCTACGTCCGGCTGCTTGCATAGCCGCATACTCGAAAATATCCTGGATTCTTACGGCAACACTACGGATACATTGCGATGCTGTGAATGTGGTGCCTTCGTGGTCATTCACACCCAACCTGCCAAGAGTTCATGAATCGCATGTGAACCCGATGGCCGACCGCAAATCTTCCACCTGACTCTGGCCTGGCACGCAAGCCAAAGACGGAAACCTGGACGAGCCCCATGCTTCCGGGAAAACCGGTATTTTCCGTTTCAGCGGAGAGCCGATGCAAGCAGAATTCACGAGGCAGGTCGCACAGAACGCCGTGGAGATACATGACCTACGTCGCGCTCTTCAGACTGTGTGCGAGAAACGAGCATCACAACGCCTCGCCAAAGCCCCCTCCACCGACTCGTGCGCTGAGCTGAATTCCTCGACTATGGTGGGATCACCAGTGTCCGCGGGCAGCCTATTCGACATCGTCAGGCACTCCGATGAGCACCTGTGGCAGGTCGATCGAGTTCGGAGGCGATCGCGACATCGCAATTGAATGGATCAGCCTCGACGGACAAGGCAGTGGGACGCGGTGTCAGATCGAAAACGGGCCCCCTACTCAAGCCTGGCCGAACGATGAGACATCGCAGATTGGTTGCGGATCCTTACGCCGAAAATTCTCCGCCTTTACCCGATTCTCCCATGACAAGCGTCACCGTATCGGGATCGGAACGCCTCGCGGCAGATTCACCCGAGGGTTGAAGCGTCGCAGGCTTGGTCGGTCTCTGCTTGAATGTGACGGGAATGTTCGGCGTAGACTTCGCCGCCGGCTTCGCCTTGGCGGGACGCCGGGCTGTCGCTCCCACTTTTTTCTGAGTCGATGTGTGGACAAGCTTGCCGGCATGGTTCTTACCGGTCGCAGATGCAGCTTGCGGTGGTTTCGCCGCCGCAACGTTCTTGGCCGCCGCGGCCTTGCTGGGCTTCACTGACTTCTTCGTCGCAAGCGCCTTCGCCCGCGGTGCATTGACGGCCACATCCGCTTTTCCCTTGCCTTCTCCCGCAGGCCGCCGCCCTTTGAGTTCCTGCACCATCTCGGCCAATTGCTGGAGGCGTTTCTCAATGTGATCCAGCCGGGCCTTGGTCTTCTTTTTCATAACACTCCTTTCATACGCAACAGATGATGATAGACCGCGAAATATCAGGCGGCCCTCAAGGACAAGCGCCATGATTGCCGATCATAATGCAGATGTGCTTCTGACAGGTCAAGCCGCAAACCGTCCACTGAAGTCCAGCCTGTTCCTCTTCAGACTCGCGCCATCGGCGACCGGCGTCACGCTCCCGACTTATCGCATGGGACGAGCGATCTACTTCTTCGGAACTTTTCGCCCTAACCACATCCGATCCGTCGTCCGATCCTTGCTCCAGACGGGACGATTCTCGCTCGGCCTCCTCGACGGACTGCCAGTACGCCTGCGTCGACCTTCCGTGCGAGACGCCACGGCAGGCTTCGGTCTCACACGCCTCGCGACGGCAGACATGAATCATCCGGGACAATCTCCCGGCTCCCGATAAACACTTTGTAATCCGCTCAGACCCTTCTCGTGGAAGTGGTCTTTTTTGCAGACGAAACAGGACGACAATCGTGACATTTTCTGCAAATGCCGGATCGTTCTGTGTATAAGTCAAGAGCCATTTGGGGAAGGCCGATAAATAAAAATGAACCTGAATCCGGCGTGACTCCATCGTGAGATCTTCCGTCCGACGCATTCTGTGGCCCTCAAAATTGAGGAAAGGGGGCTTGAACGAAAGCTACCGAAACGGTAGCTTTCCGTGCGATGGCCCGAGG
>Ga0268299_1003634_pt1 | contig 13681 bp, 12 predicted proteins | sample NOBtaG_FD_193484 | JGI IMG/M metagenome (GOLD analysis project Ga0268299, IMG submission 193484) | Activated sludge microbial communities from bioreactor in Nijmegen, Gelderland, Netherland - NOB reactor | ecosystem: Engineered > Bioreactor > Aerobic > Activated sludge | place: Netherlands...
CGCTGGTCGAGACGTAGTCGGTCTGCTCCAGCGCCTTGACGATCGCGTTGGTTTCGGTGGTGCCCGCGCGCTTGACGGCCTCGGCATAGACATGCACCGAGTCGTAGGCGGTGCTGGCGGTGTAGACCGGCGGTCGGTCGTACTTCTTCACGAACGCGTCCCAGAACGGGATGGTCTTCGGCGTCACGGCGGCGCGAAGGACCGGCACGATGGTCGTTTGGGCGAGCGCCTTGCCGTCGACGCGCGAGAAGAAGTCCGCTTCCTGCGCTTTGGCGTCGAGCCCGCCGAGCGGCACCGGCACTTTCGCGTCGGCCCATTGCTTGATGAAGATGTCCGAGGTCGCGTGCGAGACGACCTGCAGCATGTAGCCGGCGCCGCTGTCGCGGATCTTCGCGAAGATCGGCGAGAAATCCGTCGTCTTGATCTCGAAATACTCGACCGCGGCCACGTCGATGCCCGCGTCCTTGATGGCCTTCTCGAGGAAGGGCACCAGCGCGCGGGTCCAGGCGGCGCTTTCGGCGACGATGGCGATTTTCTTGACGCCTTTTTCCTTGCCGATGAAGTTGACGGCGAAGTCCACCGTATCGCGCGCGAGATCGACCGAGTTCAGCGTGGTCCGGAAGATGAATTTGTAGTTCTCGTAGTCCTTGGTGACGTTCGCCGTTATCGCCGGGGCGGCGGCGCCGCAGATGAGATAAGGCGTCTTGGCGGCGCTGATATGCGGCAACTGGGCGAGGGCGTAGCCGCTCGACCATCCCCCGATCATGACGTCGACCTTCTCGTCGGCGGTGAGTTTCTTGATCGCCGCGATCGCCGCGTCGTTGGTGTTCGATTCGTCGGCGACGACGGCTTCGAGCTTACGGCCGAGAACGCCGCCCTTGGCGTTGATCTCCTCGATCGCCAGCAAGGCACCGTCGCGGATATCCTTGCCGAGCTGATTCTGGATGCTTGTCGGAATGCCGATGCGAATCGGCTTGTCGGTCTGCGCCGCGGCGGGCGCTGCGGCAAATGCTGCCGCAGCGGCGGCGGCGATCAGAAGCACGGCACGTCGCGATGTCTTGCGATGAGTCTCGACCATGGTTTTCTCCCTCACCTGGCGAAGGAAGCTAAGCATGGGCTGCGGCTTCGCCCAAGGGGGAAACACGCTCATCCCGCAGTTTGCGCGCCGCCCGCGCTGGCGGGCGCTACTTCGCCGTTTTCACGCCCGGCGGGAACCGGCGACGGTGTCGGGGCCGGCCGTGGCCAACGTGATCGACAGCAGGATCACGAAGACCGACTGCCACCAGCTTTGCCAGATCGAGAAATTCGCCAGCGTCGAAACGAAGAACACGCCGGCGAGCGTCAACGCCGCCCATGCCGCGCCGGCGCCGCTCCACGCGGCCGAAACGAGGCGCCGGAAGAACAAGCCGACGGCCACGGCGGCGGCCGCGAGGCCGAGAAGCCCGACGTCAGAGAACAGCTGGAGTACCCAATTGTGCGCGTGCAAAGGCACGAATGTCTGGCCAATGACCGGGATCTTGTCGTCGGCGCCGGGCAGGAAGTTCGCCGTGCTGGGCCCCCAGCCGAACCACGGCCGTTCCAGCGCATGATCCCACACGAAACCCCAAATGACTTGCCGATGCGCGTCGATCAGCCAGGTCGGCAATTTCGGCTGTTCGATGCCGTCGAAGGGCATGCGCGGCAGCTCGGCGATGACGAGGATGCCGGCGATTGCCAGCGCCGCGGCCACGGCCACGACGATGCCGACCCGATATTTCCTGGGCACGCGGCCGAGCACGAGGAAGAATGCGACGATGGCCGCGGCTCCCGCGTAGCCGCCAACGGCCGCGCGATTTCCCGTTCCGAACACGATCAGAATTCCCAAAGCGGCGCAGCCCGCAGCGAGCCATGGCCACGCGCCGCGCAAGCGGAAGCCCGCCCACAGCACGACCGGGGCCAGACACGGCATCACAGCGGCATAACTCTTGAGCCGCAGCGCCGAGTGATACGACAGGGGCGTATCGACCGGCCGGACGTAGCTCAGCAGCGGCGGCCAGAGATAGATCGAAATCACGGCGATGGCGCTTCCGGCGAACGACGCGGCGACCAAGGCCTTGAGCGCGAGGTCGCGATTGGCCGGTATCTCCGCCAGAACCGAAGGCAAAAGGGCAATGAGAAGCAAGAGTCCCAATACCTGAAGCCAAATGGCGGCGGAGAAGCCCGGTTTGATCGACAGCGCCACGCTGACGAGCCATAACGTCAGCATCGCCCCGAGGGCGACGGCGAGCGGGTCGCGCTTCCAGCGGGCGAGCCGCTGACCGACGTGGGGCCAGCGGATCAGGAACAGCGTCAGGCCGCCGATGACGGGGACGAGAATCGCGGTCGCACCGCGGCCGATCACGAGCAAGGGGATGACGATTCCGACGAGAACGGCAAGTACCCGGAGCGCCCAAATCCGGTTCCATTCGGCATGGCTGCGCAGGCTGACAAGATCGAGGAGCGAAGTTGGCTTGGCGGCCATGCTTACTGAATTGCGCAAGGGCGGTTTCTCACGGCTATCGGTCGAGGCGAGATCGGGCAGTCGATCGGTCGTCGCGCCGTCCGCCACGTCAGGCGGGGCGGCCGGGTGTTCAATGGTTTGGGCAAACGCGATGCGTCCGCGCCCCGAGATATTGCCGCACTACGACATACTGTGTACGACATTGCAATCTCTGGCGAAAATGCTTGCGCGGAGCCGAATTGGATTTGGTCGGACGCGCGGCGGACGCGCACGGCTGCGCGGGGCGTGAGGCATCCGATGGGACCGAAACGCGTTGCCTTCGTCTTGCCGTCCTTCGCCGGGGGCGGTGCTGAGCGTGTGCTTCTCACGTTCGCCGCCGCCGCCGATCGCAGCCGCATTGCGCCGGCGATCGTCGTCCTCGATCCGTCGGGGCCCTGGCGCGACCTGCTGCCGGCGGATATTCCGGTCGTGAGCCTCGGCACAAAACGGATTCGCCACTCCTTGTTTGCATTGCGGCGCGCCCTTCGGCGCCTCGATCCCGACATCGTCGTGTCGACGATCGGCTCCCTCAATCTGGCTGTCCTGGCGCTCCGGCCGTTCTTGCCGGCGCGAATCCGCTTTTTCGTCCGGGAAGCCAATACGCCCAAGCGGTCCGCCCAGCGCCCGCTCGCCGCGCGCTTCCTGAAGCTCGCCTATCGCCGCCTCTATCGCCGGGCGTCGGGCGTGATCGTGCCGGCGCGCTGCTTGGGCCGCGAGCTTGCGGCGGAATTCGGTGTCCCCGGCGACAAGCTCGCGGTCGTCCACAATCCCGTCGACGAGGACGCGCTGCGCGCCGCGGCCGTCCCGATCCGCCGCACGCCTGGCGCCGGCGCCAGGTTCGTCGCCGTCGGCCGCCTGACGCATCAGAAGGGGTTCGACCGCCTGCTCGCAATGTTCGCCGAAGGCCCGGCCGATTCGGCCCTGACAATTCTCGGCGACGGTCCCGATCGCCCTCTGCTCGAAGGGTTGCGGCGCGACCTTGACTTGGAGGGCCGCGTGGACATGCCGGGATTCGAGCGCGACGCCGCCGCCTATGTAGCGGGCGCGGATGCGCTGCTGCTGCCGTCGCGCTGGGAGGGGCTGCCGAATGTCGCGCTCGAAGCTCTGGCGCTGGGCACGCCCGTGATCGCCGCGCCCGAAGCGGGCGGCATCGGCGAGATCGCCGAACTCGCGCCGCCGGGCGCCGTGACCCTGGCCGAACTCGGCCGCGAATTTTCCGGCGCCATGGCGCGCATCGATCCCGACCCGGTCGCGGCGTTGCGGCCTTCGCGCTTGCCGAAGGAATTTCAGCTCGCGACCGCCGTATCCCGCTTCCTCGTGGCAATTCACGCCTAAGTTCCGCGACGGCCTCAACGGGACCAGAGGCGGGGGTCGCGCAGAGTTTCCGGCAGTTCGGACGCGATCGCGCGGGCCTCGGCGATGATGCCGAGATCGATCGGCGCCGTACGTGCTTGCGCCACGGCGTCCGAAATCTGTTCCGCGTCGTCGGCGCCGAGCACGATCGACGTGATTCCCTCGATCGACAGCGCCGCAGACAAAGCGATGGCCGTGAGGGTCGAGCCGCTGCGCGCGGCGAGGGCGGCGAGGTGCGCGAGGACCGGACCGGCGGCCGCCAGGCGATCCGGCACCCGCGCCCGATCGGCCACCAGAAGCCCCTGCAGGAATACGCTGCGCGCGAAGACGGCGATGCCGGCATCGCGCGCGCGCACGATCAGACCGGAATCGGCGAGTGCGGTATTGGCCAGGCTGTAGGGCAGCTGCAGGGCCGCCAGCCCTTCGACCGCCAGAACGCGCTGTCCGTCTTCCGGCAAATAGATGGAGGCGCCGAAACCGCCGATCTCCCCGGCATCGGTCATCTTGCGCAAGGCTGCGGCGACTCCGGGCAATAAGAGGTCGCCATGGCGATGGGCGAGGTAGAGATCGATTTTCCGGAGCCCGAGCGCCGCCTTCGATTCGTCCAACGCGCGCCGGAGCGTCGTTACGGGATCACCGTGCGCGAGGGCCGGAAATTTCGAGACGATGACCGGCCGCGGGATGGCGCTGCGGCCGGCGAGCCACTGGCCGATTCGGCGCTCGGCATCGCCGTAGGCACGGGCGGTATCCAGCGTACCGATTCCCAAGGCTGCGGCCCGATCCAAAATCGCCATCGCGGCGGCAAGCTGCATTCCGCCGGCGGCGGCGCCGATCCCGTAGGGGAGGCCGATCTGAACGGTGCCGAGAGTGATGCGCCCGAAAGACGACAAGGGAGGGAACCTACCCGAAAAGACGGCCGACTGATTGGCATTGCCGGTGGGTCCCGTCAACGAACGCGCATCGTGTTGCATGTCTTTCACGGCGGGAGCCCGAGGCCGGCGCGGTGCGCCCCGGCCACGGCGATATGCATTCCGGGCGCACGGCGTGATAGAATTACGGTCGCGGCATTCGCCGATATCTGGAACGGGCAAATCGTATAGGCATGAGCAAGAGCGCGCGGCGGAGCCTCGTGGTCGATTTCATCGGCGGCGCCGTCGGTTTTCGGTTTCGGCAGGGTGTCGATCGCAGCCATGCGCTGACGCGGGCGGCGGGTTTCACCAAGGCGAACATCCCGACCGTCGTGGACGCGACCGCTGGTTTGGGCCGCGATGCCTTTCTGCTGGCGTCCTTGGGCGCCCACGTCACCCTCATTGAGCGCTCCGCGGCGGTGCATGCCCTCTTGAAGGAGGGCCTGGCCAAGGCCGGCGCTTCAAGCGCCGAGTTGGCCGCGGTCGTAGCGCGCATGACGCTCATCCACGGTGATGCGATCGCGCTCCTGCCCGGCCTGTGCGCCGACGTGGTGATCGTCGATCCGATGCATCCGCCGCGCCGCAGCGCCGCGCTCGTGAAACAGGAGATGCGGCTGTTGCGCGATCTGGTCGGAACGGATCCGGACGCACCGGCGCTGATGCAGGCGGCACTGGCCTCTCCGGCCAAGCGCGTCGTGCTGAAATGGCCGCTGTACGCCAAGGCGTTGGAGGGGCTCCGGAAGCCCTCGCATCAGATCGCGGGCAAGACCGTGCGCTACGACGTCTTCGTCAAACACGCGGCGCGGGCAGGGCCGCCGCTGCCCGCGGCCCGCTAGGGTTCGATCGGTCGCTCGTAATAGATCTGCGTCGGAACGAAGCCGAAGCGCGCCAGCACTTTTTTCATCGGCTCGTTGGTGGCGCGCGTGCGGAAAACCACGTGGCCCAGCTTCTGCTTCTTGCAGAAATCGAACACCGATTGCACGAGCGCGGCCACCACGCCGGTGCCGCGCTGTGTCGGGCCGATGAAGATGCTGTGGAAGTCGCCGTAGGCTTCCTTGGTGATGAAGTTGCGACGGATGCTGACATGCGCCCAGCCGACGATGCCGGTCGCGTCTTCCGCGACCATCGCCGATGCGTTCTTGTCGTCCAGCACCTTGCGCAGCTTGTTGGCGTAGAAGCCGAGATCGGTGATCGGATCGTCGGGAAACGAAATTTTGGCGATCTCGCACTCGAAGGCCGCGACGGCGTCGATGTCCTTCGCCTCGAGCGGGCGCAGCTTGAACGGCGGCTTATCGATCATCGTGCCGCTCCGCGCGCCGTGTTTGCCGAGGGCACCTGCCGCATCGCCCGCAAGAAATCAGCTCGTCTACGCTGCACGTTTCACTTTCCTGTTGCTTGGCGGCGGAATGTTCGTCCCCCGCAGACGCGGCATCCGCCAGCTTTCAATTTCTCGATCGTGCCGGGCAAGCCGTTCTGCCCGAGAACGACCTCGGTGCCGCAATTGGCGCACGCATAAGTCCGCGTGCGGGGATTGACCTCGGAAGTATAGAGAGGACCGGTCCAGGGCGCCAAGTCGGAAGCCGGAGGCTTGACGTGAACGAGCTCGACGAGCTGGCTGACATTGCCGAGGATGCTCGCGCCCGCATAGCGGTTGAACTGGGGCCGCATCGCCTGCATCGCCAGGCCAAGCTCCACGAACACCTGCTGCAAGGGCAGCATCTGCGGCGCCGGCCATTGGGCGAACGAGAAGAAGCAGAGGCCGCCGGCGTGCGGCGTGAGCGCCTCGCATCCACGGGTTAGGAAGAGGCGCGCGCCGTGGAGCGTATAGGGCGGGTCGGTTTCGATCACGTCGAACACGCGCCGGAACTGCGTCGGCAGCGGCTGCCGGAGATCGTGAAGCACGGCCTCGACCGATATCCCTTCGCCGGCGGCCGCCTCGCGGATGAACGACAATCGTCGCTCGTCGGCATCGATGACGACGACGCCGCGGGTGAGATCGTCGCGGCCGAGCGAACGGCCGAGCATGCCGATGGCAATGGAAACCGAATCGTCGTCGCCCAGCAGCAGCACCCGGCGGCCTTCGAGCGCGCCGGTCTGCAGCATCAGCAGGGCGCGCAACAGGGAGGTTTCGGGCGTGCAGGGCGCCTGGTCGAGCGTGACGTCCACGGACGGTGCCCGCTCGATGATCGTGGCCAAGCGGCCGACCAGCGCGTGGAAGTTCTCGGGCACGACGAGGCCGCGCCCGTTGCAGTGCGGACATGTGGCGTCGGCCTTCATGCCGAAGCCGAGGTCGCGCTCGACGAAGTCGCGGCCCATCTCGGTCAGCGAGAGGCCGTGCTTTCGTTCGAGGATTCCGGCCTTTTCGAGCTCGCGGCGAATGGCGGTCGTGACCGGCAGCGGCAGGCGGGCCTCGCGCGCCGCGTCCTGCAGGCGCAAGGAGCCGGCGCGATAGACCGCGCGCAAGACCGCGGCGACGCCGGACGGCCCCTCGCGCAGCCGCGTCGCCGCGGCGACCGCCTCCAGGATCGTGGGCTTAGTCAACGTTGTCCGCCTCGCCGATCTTGCGCGCCGTGCCGGATGGCCCGGATGCGCGGTTCGTGCCAAAGAGATACAGAATGGGCGCGCCGGCCGAAACCCATGGAGCCCCGCCGATGTTGATGACCCACGCCCTCGCGGAACTCTACGGTTGCCTGCCCGCGATCGAAGACCCGGCCAAACTTGCGGCGGCGGCAAAAGCGGCGGTTCGGGCGGCCGGGGCGACCGTCGTCGGCGAGTATGAAGTGCGATACGTTCCGCACGGGATCACGGTGGCGGTGTTTCTCGCCGAATCCCACATCGTCCTGACGACGTGGCCCGAATATCGCCTTGTACTGCTTGATGTCATGCTGTGCAATCCGGCGATGGATCACCGCGCCGTCGTCGCGGGCGTCAAGCAACGGATTTGTCCGGACGGACAGGCCGTCGTGCACGAAGTGCCGCGCAAGGTCGCGGCCGCTCCGTGAGCCACGCCGCCCGTCGGCCGATCGAGGGGATGCCCATGAACACCGATCCGGCCCTCGGCGCCGCGCGGGGGCGCATCGCGCCCCACATCCATCGCACGCCGCTCTGGCGCTCGAAATTGCTGAGCCGGATGACCGGGTGCGACGTCCATCTCAAATGCGAGCTGTTCCAGAAGACCGGTTCGTTCAAGCCGCGCGGGATGCTCAACAAGCTCATGACCCTCACGCCCGCCGAGCGGGCCAAGGGCGCCATTACCTTTTCGGCCGGCAACGCAGCCCAGGGCCTCGCCTATTCGGCCGGCATCGTCGGCATGAAGGCCGTGGTCGTGATGCCCGAGACGGCCAGCCCCATCAAGGCCCAGGCCACGCGCGACTATGGCGCCGAAGTGCTTCAGAAAGCCGATTCGGCGCAGTGCTACGCGCACGCGCTCGAGTTGGTGAAGGAGCGCGGCTACACGTTCGTTTCGCCGTTCGACGATGTCACGCTGATGGAGGGGCATTCCTCGCTGGGGTTGGAGTTGCTCGAGGATCTGCCCGATCTCGATGCGGTCGTGGTACCCATCGGCGGCGGGGGCCTGATCGGCGGCATCATCCTCGGCCTGCGCGCCAAGGGATCGAAGGCTGCGATCGTGGGCGTGGAGCCGCAGGGCGCATCCGCCATGCACCGCAGCCTCGAAGCCGGCAGACCCGTGCGGCTCGACCGGGTTTCCACCATTGCCGACGGGCTCGCGGCACCCTATGCCGGCGAGGCGTGCTTTGGCCTGGTGCGCGATCGCGCCAGCGGCGTGGTCCTCGTCGGCGACGACGGGATCGCCGAGGCGGTCCGGCTGCTGCTGTTCCGCTGCAAGGTCCTGGCCGAGGGCGCGGGGGCGGCATCGGTCGCGGCGCTCCTCACGGGGAAGGTTCCCGTCAAGCCCGGCGCGAAAGTCGTCTGCGTCGTCTCCGGCGGCAATATCGATCCCGGCCGGCTGCAGACGTTGATCGCGTGACGGCGATCCGGCGCTGCTGGCCAATTGCGCGCGCGATTTTGATCCATCGCAAGGCTCCTCACCGCCAAAGAGCCCAATCTTCAAAAAACCACCCGAGCGCAGCGGAGGTGCCGATGCAAGCCCGAACCGTCGTCAGCGTCGCCTTGTTGGCCGCCGCTTTCGTGCCGGGATTGCCGGCCACGGCGGCGGCGCAGAATGCAGGCGCAGATGCCTATCGGCGGGTCTGCGGCGAATGCCATGGCGATCCGCGCGTCGTTGCACGCCGATTTGGATCCTTGGCGGCCGAGGCACGGACCGCGCGGTGGGAAGCATTCTTGACCCGGCACCATGGCGGCGAGGCGGAGCAGCGCGCCCTCATCCGTCAATATCTCGAAGAGATTCTTTCCGGGCCGCGCTGATCGCCGAACGGGGTGACGGCCGGGGCATGCACCCCATGCCGGCCGCCGGCTCGCTTCCGTTGCCGCCGCACCGTAGTCTCGCGCGCCCACGGCCAACCGGAGACCGCACGTGCCCCGCCGCACCGTATTCTCGCTCGAGCAGGCGACGGCCTTGCCTTATGCCACGCAGCGCTTCGTCCAGCTCGGCTGGCGCGTCATCCGCATCGAGGCGACGCCGGGGCCCGGCGAAGCGCAGCCCGGCGATCCCAACCGCTATGTCGGCAAGCGCGCCCACGACGAATCGCGCCACGCGCTGTTCGTGGCGCCCAATGTCGAGAAGGAGGCGATCGCGCTCAATCTCAAGAGCGCCGAGGGGCGCGCGTTGCTGCTGCGCCTGATGGCGTCGCTCGAAGCCGATGTCTTCTGCTGCAACACGCTGCCGCAGCGCTATCGGGCACTCGGCATCGACTACGAAACCCTGTCTGCAGCACGGCCTGGGCTGATCTGGGCCGCGATTTCAGCAATGGGCCCCGACTATCCCGAGACGGCGGGCTACGATCCCGTGATCCAGGCCATGTCGGGGCTGATGGACATGAACGGCTTCGCCGACGGCCCGCCGACGCTCATCGGCCTGCCGCTCACCGATCTCAAGGCCGGCGACGAGGTCTATGCCGGCGTGCTGCTCGGGCTCGTCGAGCGCGCGGAGACCGGCCGCGGCAAGCGCATCGACGTCTCCATGCTGCAGGCGGCGATCTCGTGGATGGTGGCCGTGCTGCCGCTGCTCGACATGGACGCCGAGCCCGCGGAACTCACGCGTAACGGCAACGCTCATCGCCGCTTCGTGCCGACCAACGTGTATCCGACGCGCGACGGCTTCATCTACATCGCCCTTGGCAGCAATGCGCAGTGGCAGCGGCTCTCGGCGCTGCCGCGCTTCGCGGCGCTGGCGCGCGAGGCTTGGGCGAACGCCGACGGGCGCTATGCCGGCCGGCACGAGATATATCGCGTTCTGGGCGCCGCCACGGCCACGGGCTCGCTGGCCGAGGTCGCGGCGGATTTCGCGGCGGCCAAGGTGCCGCACACGCGCATCAACACGCTTGCCGACGCCGCCTGCCTCGAGGCGATCGACCGCCGGCTCAATCGCACGGCGCTGCCCGGCGGGCGCATGGTGCGCTTGCCGCCGAGCGCCGTCGACCTGCCGAGCACGCCGCGCGAATTCGCGCCGCCGCCGCGCTATGCCGAGCACACGCGCACAATACTGGCGGAAGCGGGTTTGGCCGCGGGCGCGATCGATTTGCTCTTTGCCGGTGGAGTCGTCGCGTAGGCGATGCGTCAGGCCTTCGCCCGCTTGGCGGCGACGGCGGCGAGGCGCTCCACCATCTCCGGGCTTTCATGCGCGGCGCGCTGGATCTCGCGGAGATCGCTCTCGGCGCGCCCGGCCGTGAGGCCGCGGACGATCGCCTTGTAGGCGCGAGCCGCCGCGCGCGGCCCCTCGGCGATGCGCCGCGCGAGCGCGGCCACTTCGGCCTCGATCTCGGCCTTGGGCACGACCTCGGCCACCAGGCCGCGCGCCAGCGCCGTCGCGGCGTCGATCGGTGCGCCGCCGAGCAGGAAATGCGCCGTCGCACCCGGGCCCGACGAGCGGATCATCTCGGCGATGGCCGGTAGGGGGTAGACGATACCGAGCGACGCCGCCGGAATCCCGAAGCGCGCATCGTCGCTGGCTATTCGTACATCGGCGGCGAGCATCATCTGTACGCCGGCGCCGAAGCAGGCGCCGTTCACCATGGCGATGATGGGAATCTCGATCTTGGCGAGCGCGGCCATGGCCGTGTCGAGCGCCGCATCCATGGCGCGCATGGCCTCCGTGATGTCGCCCGCCGTCATGGCGTCGAAATCGCCGCCGGCGCAGAAGGCGCGTTCGCCGGCGCCACGCAGGATAACGGCACCGAGATTCGCATCCGCGGCTATGGCGCGCGCCGCGCCCGTGAGGGCCGCGCACAAAGCGAGATCGATGCAGTTGCGCTTGGCGGCGTTGTCGAGGGTCACGGTCGCCACGGCGCCGTCGAGATGAAGATGAACCGTTCCTGCCATGCGCGTGCCCGCGAGCTCCCGATATTTCGCAAGACCCTAGCCGCGGCCCCGGATCGTGTCTATGCAACGGGCCGCAGGAAGGATGCGGGCGAGGCGGCGGAAGAAATGTCGGATCCGACGGCCCTATCACTCGCCGAGGTGTCGGCGCTGCTGCACACCGGGCGCGCCTCGTCGCGCGAACTGGTCGAGGCGTGCCTTTCCCGGATCGCGGCTTGGCAGCCGGCGATCAACGCGTTCCTCGATGTCGATGCCTCCGGCGCAGTTGCCGCAGCAGACGCGGCCGACGCGCGGCGCGCCCGGGGCGCTGCGCTGGGGCCGCTCGACGGCATTCCGCTCGCGCACAAGGACTTGTTCGCGCGTCAGGGCCGCCGCCTGACCGCGGGGTCGATCATCCTCGACACGCAGCCGGATTGGACCGCCACGGCGCTGCAGCGCCTCGACGCCGCCGGCGCCATCGACCTCGGTCCGCTGCATTTGTCGGAGTTCGCCGCCGGGGCCACCGGCCACAACCGGCACTTCGGCGCCTGCCGCAATCCGTGGAATTCCGGGCGCATTCCGGGCGGCTCCTCTGGCGGATCGGGGGCGGCGGTGGCGGCGCGCCTCGTCTATGGCTCGCTCGGCACCGACACCGGCGGTTCGCTGCGCCTGCCGGCGCATTTCTGCGGCGTGGCGGCGCTCAGGCCGACCTACGGCCGTGTCAGCCGCGCCGGCGTTTTCCCGCGCGCGTGGTCGATGGACGTGGTCGGCCCGATGGCGCGGATGGTCGCCGACCTGACGCTGCTGCTGCAAGCCATTGCCGGGCCGGACGCCGCCGATCCAACGTCGATGCCGGGGCCGGAGCCCGATTTCGCCGCGGCCCTGGCGGCGCCCTTGAATGGCACGCGCATCGGCGTTCCAGCGCGCTTCTTCTTCGATCGTGTCGAGTCGCCGATCGGCGACCTCATCGAGGCGGCGCGCGGCGTCTTCGTGCGGCTGGGTGCGCGGATCGTGGCCGTCGATTGCCCTGATCCGGCGCCGCTGTTCGACCTTGCGCTGGTCGCCGCCCGGGCGGAGGGCCTGGCGATCCACCGGCGCTGGATCGCCGAGCGCCGCAGCGACTACGACCACGGCACGGTCGAAGGGATCGAAAGCGGGGCCGGCGTCGCGGCGCATGCCTATGCCGAATGCATCGCCGCGCGCGAGCCGGCGCGGCGCCAGTGGCTGGAAACGGTGTTTGCGGCGTGCGATGTCTTGCTGACGCCGGTCTTCGAGCATGCGACCCCGCGCCTCGTCGATTGCGATCCCGCGCGGCCCGGCGCCATGCACGAATTCCTCGCCCGCTTCGGCCGCTGCACGCGGCCCTTCAGCTATCTCGGTTTTCCCGCGCTCGCCGTGCCCTGCGGCTTCCAAGCCGAATCGATGCCTGCCGCGCTGCAGCTGGTAGGGCGGCCCGGCGGCGAAGCCGCGCTGCTGGGCGCCGGGCATCGCTATCAGGAAGCGACCGCGTGGCACCGGCGCGCGCCGCCCGGCGCGCCTTAGCGCGAGATCATGCTTGGCAGCCAGAGCACCAGCGGCGGATAGGCGAGCAACGCCGCCATCACCACGAGATCGAGCAGCAGGAAGGGAATGCTGGCGGCGTAGACGTCGCCCATGGTGACGCCCTTGGGCGCCACGCCGCGCATCACGAAGAGGTTGAGGCCGAAGGGGGGCGAGATCGTCGCCATCTCCATGTTCAGCAGCATGATGGCGCCGAACCACACCGGGTCGTAGCCAAAGGCCTGGATGACCGGGTAGTAGATCGGCACCGTCAACATCATGATCGAGAGCGGCTCCATGAACATCCCCATGATGATGAGGACGAGCTGCATGATGATGATGATGACGATGGGCGAGACCTTGGCCGAGGTGGCGAGTTCCGCGAGGCCCGAGGTGGCGCCGGTGAAGGCGAGGATCTGCGAGAACGCGGTCGAGCCGGTGATGATCATCAAGAGCATCACCGTGATGCGCATCGACGAGAGCAGCGACTCCTTCACCATGCGCCAATTGAGGCCGCGATAGATCCAGGCCAGCAGGAACGTGCCCATGGCGCCCAGGGCGGCCGATTCGGTCGGCGTCGCGACGCCGAGGAAGATCAGCCCCACGACCAGGAACATCACGAAGAAGAGCGGGAAGATGTAGAGAACGGTGTTGCGGAGCTTGATGCCGAGCGGCACCGGCTCGACCGGATAGGCCGGGGCGAGATGCGGCTGGAGTGTGCAGCGCACGACAATGTAGACCGCGTAGGCGATCGACATCATCAGGCCGGGTACGATGATGGCGACGAGGAAATCGCCCACCGAGAATTGGCCGAGCGCCGCCAGCAGCACGCCGAGCGCCGAGGGTGGAATCATGATGGCGAGGCCGCCCGCGCCCATGATGGGGCCGAGCGTCATGGCCTTGGCGTAGCCCCGTTTTTCCATGTCCG
>Ga0268299_1003636_pt1 | contig 13671 bp, 12 predicted proteins | sample NOBtaG_FD_193484 | JGI IMG/M metagenome (GOLD analysis project Ga0268299, IMG submission 193484) | Activated sludge microbial communities from bioreactor in Nijmegen, Gelderland, Netherland - NOB reactor | ecosystem: Engineered > Bioreactor > Aerobic > Activated sludge | place: Netherlands...
CGGATAGCCGAGGTTCCAGTCGAGCTCCGGCATCACCTTGAAGTTCATGCCGTAGATGCTGGCGATCAGCGTCGGCGGCAGCAGCGCCACGCTGGCCACCGAGAACAGCTTGATGATCTTGTTCTGGTTGATGTTGATGAAGCCGACCGTGGCGTCCATCAGGAAGTTGATCTTCTCGAACAGGAAGGCCGTGTGCGAGTCGAGCGAGTCGATGTCGCGCAGGATCTGCCGCGCCTCCTCGAACTGCTCGGCCGCCAGCAGGCGGCTGCGCATCATGAAGCTGACGGCGCGCCGCGTGTCCATCACATTGCGGCGGATGCGGCCGTTCAGGTCCTCCTGCCGCGCGATCGCGGCCAGCACCTCGGCGGCGGTCTGGTCGTTGACCTCGGCCTGCAGCACCTGCGTGGAGACCTTCTCGAGCTCGTCGTAGATGCCCTCGAGCGAGTCGGCCGAGTACTCGGCATCGGCGTCGTAGAGCTTGAGCAGCACGTCCTTCGCATCCTCGATCAGCGCCGGCGTGCGCCGCGCGCGCAGGCGCAGCAGGCGAAACACCGGCAGGTCTTCGACGTGCACCGAGTACAGCACCTTGTCGCGGAGCACGAAGGCCACGCGCACGTTGCGCGGCGTCGCATCGTCGTGGATCAGGAAGTCCGACCGGATGTGCAGTTCGCCGTTGTCTTCCTCGTAGAAGCGGGCCGACTCCTCGAGATCGTCGTCGACGATGTTGTCCGGAATCGCCAGGCCGAAGCGCCCGCTGATCCAGCCGATCTCCTCGGGCGTCGGCGCCTCGAGATCGACCCACACCGGCTCGACGTGCGCCAATGCGGTCGCGCTCGATATCTCTTCCTGGAAAAGCCGCCCGTTGACGAGCGTGAAGACGTTCAGCATGCGAACTCCGGCAACCGGGCGGGCGGGCGGCACCGCGAGGGCGGTCTCGGGGTCGATCAGCGAGGCCGCGGGAAAGTGAGATCGGGGACCGTCTCACTCCCGGCAAGGCACGCGTCAGGGCGACGCGGCGGGCAGTTGGAGTGGACGGTCACCGAGAGGGGGTGCTGTCCAACAGGGACTCCGTCTATGCAACCGAGTCATTATGGCACCCGGCCTTGCGCCTCGGCCGCCAGCCCGCCCCCGGGTGAGGTCGGTCATCGGCTTGTCAGGCGGGGTTCGGGGGCGCACACTGATCCGGACGCCGGGCGGCTCGTGACCGTGGCGAGCGCCGGCGGCGGCCCCTCCCCTCTACCCAGTGAAAGGCGGAACCATGAATCTGACGATCAGCGGACACCATCTCGAAGTGACGCCTTCCCTGCGAGAGTATGTGCTTACAAAACTGGACCGCGTCACCCGACACTTCGACCAGGTGGTCGACATCAACGTGCTGCTGAGCGTCGAGAAGCAGAAGGAGAAGGAGCGGCGACAGAAGGCCGAAGTGAACCTGCACGTGAAGGGCAAGGACATCTTCGTCGAGTCGGCCCACGAGGATCTGTACGCGGCGATCGACGAGCTGATGGACAAGCTCGACCGCCAGGTGTGCCGGCACAAGGACCGGCTGCAGGATCACCATCACGCGTCGGCCAAGCGGCTCGACGCGACCGATCTGCAGTGAGTCGGCGCCCGGTGACCGGGAACGAGCGGCCTTCGGGCCGCTTTTTCGTGCCTCCCGGCGGCGCGTCGTTGCCAGACTGCAACCCGAGCCACCGTATTGCGGGGAATGGAGTCCATGCCCGACTCGCGGTGGCAAGGCCCTTCCTATAATTTTGGGACTCCCGAAGCGAAGCGTCGGCCAAGGCTTTACCGAAACCGGCGCGCAGATGCGATGAATCGTCTCTCCGCCATCCTGCCCACCGACAACGTGATGGTGGACGCGGATGCCACCAGCAAGAAGCGTGTCTTCGAGCAGGCGGGTCTGCTGTTCGAGAACCGTCATGCGATCGCGCGGGCCACGGTCACGGACAACCTGTTCGCCCGCGAGCGCCTCGGCTCGACCGGCCTGGGCCATGGCGTCGCGATTCCGCACGGCCGCATCAAGGGCCTGAAGAACCCGCTGGCCGCCGTGATCCGCCTGCAGCAGCCGATCGGCTTCGACGCGCCGGACGACGAGCCGGTGTCGCTGCTGATCTTCCTGCTGGTGCCCGAGGCCGCGACGCAGCGCCACCTCGAGATCCTGTCCGAGATCGCCGAACTGCTGAGCGACCGCAGCCTGCGAGACAAGCTCAAGACCGAGCCGTCGGCCGCGAAGCTGCATGAACTGATCGCCAGTTGGGAACCGCTGAAGTCGGTCGCCTGAGCGCCCGGGCGCCGTCGCGTGCGTCGCGGCGCACCGGCTGAAGCGATCCGAGGCGATCGATGAAGCCCACCGTCATCAGCGCCGAGGCGCTGTTCGAGGCCCACCGCAGTGCCCTCAGCTGGGAGTGGCTGGCTGGCCACGCCCACCCGGAGCGCCGCTTCGACGAGATCGCGGTGCGCGACGCGCAGTCGGCCGCCGACCTGGTCGGCTACCTCAATTACATCCACCCCTACCGGGTGCAGATCGTCGGCCGGCGCGAGGTGCGCTACCTGACCGACTCGTCGCCCGAGGATCAGGAGCGCCGCATCTCGCGCATCGTCACGCTCGAGCCGCCGGTGCTGATCGTCGCCGACCAGCAGACGCCGCCGGACCGGCTGGTGGCGATGTGCGAGCGCGCCGACATTCCGCTCTTCGTCACCGAGGAGTCCGCCGGCCACGTCATCGACGTGCTGCGCGCCCACCTGAGCCAGCACTTTGCCGACCGCACGACGCGCCACGGCGTCTTCATGGATATCCTCGGCCTGGGCGTGCTGCTCACCGGCGAGTCCGGCCTCGGCAAGAGCGAACTCGGCCTGGAGCTGATCTCGCGCGGCCATGGCCTGGTGGCCGACGACGCGGTCGACCTGTACCGGGTCTCGCAGACCGCGATCGAAGGCCGCTGCCCCGACCTGCTGCTGAACCTGCTGGAGGTGCGCGGCATCGGCCTGCTCGACATCAAGGCCATCTTCGGCGAGACGGCCGTGCGCCGGAAGATGCGCCTCAAGCTCATCGTCCACCTGGTGCGCAAGGAGACGATGGAGCGCGAGTTCGAGCGCCTGCCCTACGAGCCGCTCTACGAGGACGTGCTCGACGTCCCGGTGCGCAAGGCGGTGATCGCGGTCGACGCCGGCCGCAACCTCGCGGTGCTGGTCGAGGCCGCCGTGCGCAATACCATCCTGCAGCTGCGCGGCATCGACACCTACAAGGAATTCATCGCGCGCCACCGCGTCGCGATGGAAGGCGACGAGCCGGCCTGACCCGGCGCCGGCCCGCGCTACTTGCGCGCCGGTCGATGCGGGCAGTCCTTCTTGGTGCAGTTGGCGTACAGCGACAGCGCGTGCTCCTGCAGCGAGAACCCGCGCGTCTGCGCGACCAGCCGCTGCCGCGACTCGATCTCGGCGTCGAAGAACTCCTCGACCCGACCGCAATCCAGGCACACGAGGTGGTCGTGGTGCTGGCCCTCGTTGAGCTCGAACACCGACTTGCCGGATTCGAAGTGGTTGCGCGACAGGATGCCGGCCTGTTCGAACTGCATCAGCACGCGGTAGACCGTCGCCAGGCCGATGTCCGAGTGCTCGGCCAGCAGGGCCTTGTAGACGTCCTCGGCCGTCAGGTGCCGCACCGCCGAAGTCTGGAACACCTCCAGGATCTTGATGCGGGGCAGCGTGGCCTTCAGTCCGCTGCTTTTAAGGTCGTCGGCATGGCTCATCGGCGGGTCCTCGGGGCCCGAGGGGCTCCACTAGAATTGGCCCGATCATATCGAGCCCGGGCTGCCCGCCGCGGGCGTCCGCCGCGCCGGGCGCGGCTGCCAGCCCGCCACCCCCGACCCCTGCCATGCGTCCCGTGTTCCTCGTCCGCTTCCTGGCCTTGACGGCCGTCGGGCTGCTCGCGGGCTGCGGCTCGCTGCGGTCGACCGACAGCCTGTTCGGCCTCGTCACCCCGTACCGCATCGAGGTCGTCCAGGGCAACGTGGTGACCAAGGAGATGGCCGCCGCCGTCAAGCCCGGCATGAGCCGCGCCGAGGTGCGCGACGTGCTGGGCTCGCCGCTGCTCACCGACATCTTCCATGCCGACCGCTGGGACTACGTCTTCACGATCCGGCGCCAGGGCGCGGCCTACCAGCAACGCCGCGTGACCGTGCTGTTCGAGGGCGAAGGCCTCAAGTCCTTCGAGGCCGACGAGCTGCCGAGCGAGCGCGAGTTCGTGGTCTCCATCGACACCCGCAAGACGCAGGCTCGCAGCGTGCCGACGCTGGCGCTGAACGACGAACAGCTCAAGGCCCTGCCGCTGCCCGCGAAGCCCGCCACGGCCACCCCCGCGGCGACCAGCGAGCCCCTGGGCCCGGCGCGCAGCTACCCGCCGCTGGAGCCGCAGTGACGACCGGCGGCGCGCCCACCGCCGTGACCGGCGCGGCCCGCCGACGCGTGGCCATCGCCGGCGCGTCGGGGCGCATGGGCCGCATGCTGATCGAGGCCGTGCTCGCGACCGACGACTGCGTGCTGGCCGCCGCGCTCGACCTGCCCGGCAACCCGGCCCTCGGCCAGGATGCCGCGGCCTTCCTCGGCCAGGCCAGCGGCGTGGCGATCAGCGCCGACCTGCACGCCGCCCTGTCGCAGGCCGACGTGCTGATCGACTTCACCCGCCCCGAGGGCACGCTCGCCCACCTGCGCGCCTGCCGCGAGCTCGGCGTGCAGCTGGTGATCGGCACCACCGGCTTCGACGCCGCCGGCAAGGCCGAGATCGCGTCCGCCGCCGAGCGCATCGCGATCGTGATGGCGCCCAACATGAGCGTCGGCGTCAACGTCGTGCTGCAGCTGCTGTCCACCGCGGCCAAGGCGCTGGCCGAGGGCTACGACATCGAGATCATCGAGGCCCACCACCGCCACAAGGTCGATGCGCCCAGCGGCACCGCGCTGAAGATGGGCGAGGTCGTGGCCACCGCGCTGGGCCGCGAGCTGAAGGATTGCGCCGTCTACGGCCGCGAAGGCGTGACCGGCGAGCGCGACCCCTCGACCATCGGCTTCGCCACCGTGCGCGGCGGCGACATCGTCGGCGACCACACGGTGCTGTTTGCCGGCACCGGCGAGCGCATCGAGATCACGCACAAGTCCTCGAGCCGCGCCACGTATGCGCAAGGCAGCCTGCGCGCCGTGCGCTTCCTCGCCGGTCGCCGGACCGGCCTGTACGGCATGGACGCCGTGCTGGGCCTGCCGGCCGCGCAGCCGGCCTGAGCGTTCGCCGTGACCGGCCTGAGCCAGATCTGGGCCGAGGGCGACGCCGTCACGCGCTTCGTCGCGCTGCTGCTGCTGGCGATGTCGGTCAGCGCCTGGGTGCTGATCCTCTGGAAGACCTGGCTGCTGCGGCGCGTGCGGCATGACCTCGCGCGTGCCGTCCCGGCCTTCTGGGCCGCGCCGGATCTCGACACCGCCCGCCGGCAGTTGTCCGCGCTGGACCGCGAGGCCGCCCTGACTCCATTGCTCGATGCCGGCCTGCAGGACGCCCGCGGCGGCACGCTCGAAGCCCGCGGCGCGCGCGCCTCGCAACTGACGCGGCGGCTGCGCGACGCCCTGCACGGCGTGCTGTCGCAGCTGCAGTTCGGCCAGGTGCTGCTGGCCTCGATCGGCGCCACCGCGCCCTTCATCGGCCTGTTCGGCACGGTCTGGGGGATCTACCACGCGCTCATCGGCATCGCGGCGGCCGGCAGCATGACGATCGACCGCATCGCCGGCCCGGTCGGCGAGGCGCTGATCATGACGGCGGCAGGCCTGGCCGTCGCGATCCCCGCGGTGCTGGCCTACAACGTGTTCGGCAAGCTCGTCGCCGGCAGCGAGGCCGAGCTGGAAGGCTTCGCGCACGACCTGCGCGAGATGCTGCTCGACGCGCCGACGGTCGGCGCCGACGGAGCCTGAGCATGGCCTTCGGTCGACTTGAGCGCGCCGCGCTGCCGCAGCCGATGAGCGACATCAACATGACGCCGCTGATCGACGTGATGCTGGTGCTGCTGGTGATCTTCATGATCACCGCGCCACTGATGACCTCGGCGCTGCGCCTGGACCTGCCGCGGGCCGAGGGCGCCGCGCCGGGCGATGCGCCGGCCTTCATCAGCGTCGCACTCACGCCGGACGGCCGCCTGCACCTGGGCGACCAGCCGCTCGCCGAGGCCGACTTCGACACGCGCATCGCCGAAGCCGCGAGGCGCCAGCCCGGCCTCGAGGTGCAGCTGCGCGCCGACCGGAGCGTGCCCTATGGCCGGGTCGCGACGCTGATCGGCCGGCTGCAGGCGGCGGGGCTCAACCGCATCGCCTTCGTCGCGCAGCCCGAGCCGGACTCCGCAGCGGCGCGCTGAACGGGCGGCCGCGCAGGCCGCACCCTAGAATCCGGCCAGTCTTTCGAGACGGCAGTCCCACTGCCGCAGCCTGCATGAGCGCCCCGACCCCCGCCCCTTCCTACGACCCGAGCGCCGTCGAAGCCGCGGCGCATGCCCACTGGCGCGCACGCGACGCGCACCGCGTGGTCGAAGACCCGGCCAGGCCGAAGTTCTACGCCTGCTCGATGCTGCCCTACCCCAGCGGCAAGCTGCATATGGGGCACGTGCGCAACTACACCATCAACGACATGATGGCGCGCTACCTGCGCATGAAAGGCATGAACGTGCTGATGCCGATGGGCTGGGACGCCTTCGGCCTGCCGGCCGAGAACGCCGCCATCGACAAGAAGGTCGCGCCCGCCAGGTGGACGCGCGAGAACATCGCCGACATGAAGTCGCAGATGCAGCCGCTCGGGCTGGCCTTCGACTGGTCGCGCGAGATCGCCACCTGCGACCCCGGCTACTACAAGTGGAACCAGTGGTTCTTCCTGAAGATGCTCGAGAAGGGCATCGCCTACAAGAAGACCCAGGTCGTCAACTGGGACCCGGTCGACCAGACCGTGCTGGCCAACGAGCAGGTCGAGAACGGCCGCGGCTGGCGCAGCGGTGCCATCGTCGAGAAGCGCGAGATCCCCGGCTACTACCTCGCGATCACGCAGTACGCCGACGAACTGCTGGCCAATGTCGCCGACCCGGAGGTAGCAGGCTACCTGCACGGCTGGCCCGAGCGCGTGCGCCTGATGCAGGAGCACTGGATCGGCAAGAGCGAGGGCGTGCGCTTCGCCTTCCCGCACGAGATCCGCGACGCCACCGGTGCGCTGATCGGCAACGGCCGGATGCACGTGTTCACCACGCGCGCCGACACCATCATGGGCGTGACCTTCTGCGCCGTGGCGCCGGAACATCCGATCGCCACGCACGCCGCCGCGTCCAACCCGGAGCTGGCCGCCTTCATCGAGGCCTGCAAGGCCGGCGGCACCACCGAGGCCGAGCTGGCCACGCGGGAGAAGGAGGGCCTGCGCACTGGCCTCACGGTGCAGCACCCGCTGACCGGGCTGCCGGTCGAGGTCTGGGTCGGCAACTACGTGCTGATGACCTACGGCGACGGCGCCGTGATGGGCGTGCCGGCCCACGACGAGCGCGACTTCGCCTTCGCCAGGAAGTACGGCATCGACATCCTGCAGGTCGTCCATGTCGACGGCGAGCACTTCAGCTACGACCACTGGCAGGACTGGTACGCCGACAAGCAGCGCGGTGTCACGATCAACTCCGACAACTTCAGCGGCCTGAGCTACCAGCTCGCGGTCGACGCGGTCGCCGCCGCGCTCGCCCACAAGGGCCTGGGCGAGAAGAAGACCACCTGGCGCCTGCGCGACTGGGGCATCAGCCGCCAGCGCTACTGGGGCACGCCGATCCCGATCATCCATTGCGACGCCTGCGGCTCGGTGCCGGTCCCCGAGAAGGACCTGCCGGTGATCCTGCCCGAGGACCTGGTGCCCGACGGCAGCGGCAACCCGCTGAACAAGAGCGCGAGCTTCCTGAACGTCGCCTGCCCGCAGTGCGGCGCGCCGTCGCGGCGCGAGACCGACACGATGGACACCTTCGTCGACTCGGCCTGGTACTACATGCGCTATTGCTGCCCCGACAGCGACGGCGCAATGGTCGACGCGCGCAACGACTACTGGATGCCGATGGACCAGTACATCGGCGGCATCGAGCACGCGGTGCTGCACCTGCTGTACGCGCGCTTCTGGACCAAGGCGATGCGCGACCTGGGCCTGGTGAAGTTCGACGAGCCTTTCACGAAGCTCTTCACCCAGGGCATGCTGCTCAACGAGTGCTTCTATCGCGAAGACGCGGCCGGCAAGCGGCGCTGGTTCTACCCCAGCGAGGTCGAGATCACCTACGACGACAAGGGCGCGCCCGTGTCGGCGAAGGCGCGCGACGACGGCCAGCCGGTGATGCTGGGCGGCATCGAGAAGATGTCGAAGTCCAAGAACAACGTCGTCGAGCCGCGCGACATCATCGCGAAGTTCGGCGCCGACACCGCGCGGCTCTTCACGATGTTCGCCGGGCCGCCGGACCAGAGCGCGGCCTGGTCGGACAGCGGCGCCGAGGGGAGCTTCCGCTACCTGCGGCGGCTGTGGGCCTACGCGACGCGCCAGCGCGAGGCCGTGGCCGGCAGCAGCGACATGGCGGGCGCCTCGCGCGGCGCGACCGACCTGCGGCGCGAGGTTCACGTGCTGCTGAGGCAGATCACCCACGACTACGACCGCCTCCAGTACAACACCGTGGTCTCGGGCGCGATGAAGCTCTTGAACGCGCTGGAAGGCGCGACGCTGGGCGACACGCCGGCCGACCGCGCGGTGCTGCGCGAGGCGCTCGGCATCCTGCTGCGTGTCCTGTACCCGGCCGCTCCGCACATCGCCCATGCGCTGTGGACCGAGCTCGGCTACGCCGCGCGCCTGGGCGACCTGGTCGACGCGCCCTGGCCGGCGGTCGACGAGGCGGCGCTGGTGCAGGACGAGATCGAGTACGTGCTGCAGGTCAACGGCAAGCTGCGCGGTGCCGTCACGGTGCCGGCCTCGGCCGACAAGGCCGCGATCGAGGCGGCTGCGCTGGCCAGCCCCGAGTTCGCCAGGTTCGCCGAGGGCCGCGCGCCGAAGAAGGTCGTGATCGTGCCCGGCCGCCTGGTCAACGTGGTCGTCTGATGCCGCCGGACCGCCGCCGCGCCCTGATGAAGCTCGCGGCCGCGGCCCTCGCCGTGCCGCTGGCGGCCTGCGGCTTCCAGCTGCGGCGTCCGCCGACGCTGGCCTTCGCGAGCGTGCAGCTGGTCGGCTTTCCGCAGCGCTCGCCCTTCACCGAGCAGCTCCGGCGCGCCATCGAGGCGAGCGGCAGCACCCGTGTGGTCGAGACGCCGGCCCAGGCCCAGGTGGTGCTCGAGGCGCTGGAGGACGTGCGCGACAAGTCGGTCGCCGCGCAGACCGCCGCCGGCCAGGTGCGCGAGTTCACGCTGCGCACACGCCTGAAGTTCCGGCTGCGCACGCCGGCCGGCCGCGTGCTGATCCGCGACACCGAATTGCTGCTGAGCCGCGACATGAGCTACAACGAGAGCAACGCCCTCGCCAAGGAGCAGGAGGAGGCGATGCTCTACCGCGGCATGCAGAGCGACATCGTCGACCAGGTGATGCGCCAGCTCGCCGCCGTGCCGGCCCTCTAGACCGCATGCAGCTCAAGCCCGACCAGCTCGACGCGCACCTTCAGAGGGGCCTGAAGCCCCTGTACACCCTGCACGGCGACGAGCCGCTGCTGGCCCTCGAGGCCGCCGATGCGATCCGCGCCGCCGCGCGCGCCGCCGGGCACACCGAGCGCGAGGTGCACCACGTCGCCGGCGCGCACTTCGACTGGAGTTCGCTGCTGGGCGCCGCCAGCTCGATGAGCCTGTTCGCCGAGGCCAAGATCGTCGAGATCCGCATCCCCTCGGGCAAGCCCGGCAAGGACGGCTCGCAGGCGCTGCAGCACTATTGCGAGCACCTGCCCGAGGGCGTCGTCACGCTGGTCATGCTGCCGCGGCTGGACCGGCAGCAGTCCACCAGTGCCTGGTTCGCTGCGCTCGATGCCGCCGGCGTGACACTGCGGCTCGATCCGGTCGAACGGGCCGCGCTGCCGCAGTGGCTGGCGCAGCGCCTCAAGGCCCAGGGCCAGCGCGTCGCCGAGGGCGAGGAAGGCCAGCGCACGCTCGCCTTCTTCGCCGATCGCGTCGAGGGCAACCTGCTCGCCGCCCAGCAGGAGCTGACCAAGCTCGGCCTGCTCTACCCGCCCGGCGCGCTGAGCCTCGAGCAGGTCGAGGCCGCGGTGCTGAACGTGGCCCGCTACAGCGTCTTCAAGCTCGGCGAGGCGGTGCTGGCCGGCCAGGTGCCGCGGGTGCTGCGCATGCTGGAGGGCCTGCGGGCCGAGGGCGAGGCCGCTGTCCTGGTGCACTGGACGCTGGCCGAGGACATCCGGGCGCTCAAGCGCTGCAAGGACGCCGTCGCCAGCGGCAAGCCGCTGCCGATGGCCCTGCGCGAGAACCGCATCTGGGGCGCGAAGGAACGATTGTTCGAGCGCGCCCTGCCGCTGCTGACCGCCGGCACGCTCGATCACCTGGTCGCCGCCGCGCATGTCTGCGACGGCCTGGTGAAGGGCCTGAAGCATCCGCAGTGGCCGACCGACCCCTGGGCCGGGCTGCAGCGCCTGGCCTTGCAGCTCGCCGCGCCGATGCAAGCGGCCGGTGGAGGAAGCCGCCGCCTCGTGCTGCAGCCCTAGGGCCTGTTGACGCTATCGGATGGCACGAGTGTGCGATTTGCGCGTGGTATTCGTGCAGCAATGCGGCTTGCCGCTTATCCCCTGATCGACACCGCGTGGAGATTGCCGCGATCATCGCGGTCATGCGGGCGGCTACAGCGGTCCGTCTCCCTGCCATGAGATCGATGCAGCTGCTACTGCCCCGTCCCCGTCGTTTCGGCCTGCTTGCCGCGCTGTGTGCGCTGGCCGGCTCGGCCGTACCCGCCATTCCCTCGCAGGCCGTGCCGCTGACGGTGATCGTCAACGACGAGAACGGCCGGCCGCTGTCCAATGCCGTCGTCAGCATCCAGGTGCAGGGCGCTGCGGCCCGGGCCGCGGCCAGCACGCGGGCCGAGCTCGCCCAGCGCGGCAAGCGCTTCGTCCCATCGGTGCTGGTGGTGCAGACCGGCACGGCCGTGCAGTTCCCGAACTTCGACACCGTGCGCCACCACGTCTACTCGTTCTCGCCGACCAAGACCTTCGAGCTGAAGCTCTATGCCGGCACGCCGACGGCGCCGGTCGTGTTCGACAAGGCGGGGACGGCCGTCCTCGGCTGCAACATCCACGACCAGATGGCGGCCCACGTGCGGGTGGTCGACACGCCCTACTTCGCCACCACCGACGCCAGCGGCCGCGCGCAGATCGACCTGCCGCCCGGCGAGCACACGCTCTCGACCTGGCATCCGGGCCTCCCGGCCGAGCGGCCGGCGCCGAGCCAGCCGGTCCGCGTCGGCAACGACGCCACGAAGCTGACGGTCCAGTTGAAGGCCTCGTGAGATGGCCTTGCCGGCCTTCCTGTCGCCGCAGAGCCTGCAGTTTCGGATCGTCGCGCTCTTCCTCGGCCTGCTGCTGCTGGTGCAGGTCGCCAGCCTGCTGCTGATCGGCAACAGCATCAACGTCAACGCGCGCGCCTCGGTGAACGCCGAGCTGCGCACCGGCGAGCGCGTCTTCGAACGCCTGCTGGCGCAGAACGCCAGCCAGCTGACCGACGCCGCACGCCTGCTGGCCGCCGACTTCGGCTTTCGCGCGGCCGTCGCCAGCAACGACGGCGCCACGCTGGTGTCCGCGCTGGCCAACCAGGGCGAGCGCATCGGCGCGAGCCTAGCCCTGTTCACCGACGCGCAGTTCCGCCTGAAGGCGGCGACGCGCGAGGGCGCCGATCGCTTCCTGCCGGCGCTGACGCGCGCGGCCACGGCCACCGCGGCCGACGGCACGCACAAGCTGGTGCTGCAGGACGGCCAGGCCTACCAGCTGGTGGCGGTGCCGGTGAAGGCGCCGCTGACGATCGGCTGGGTCGGCATGGGATTCCGCGTCGAGGCGCCGCTGCTGCGCGAGATGCGGCAGCTGTCGTCGATCGAGGTCGCGCTGATCCGCCAGCGCGAGGACTCGGGGCGCTGGGAGGTCATCCAGTCCACGCTCGGCGGCGACGCCGTCGAGTCCTTCACCACCAGCTGGCTGCGCGCCCGCGCCGCGGCGGGCGCCGGCGACGCCGCCGTCAGCGATCGCAACCTCAAGCTCGAACTGCCGGCCACGGACCCCGGCTCGCTGAGCGGCCAGGTGCTGGCACGCGAGATGCTGCTCGGCCGCGACGGCGACCGGCAGACCGTCGCCGTGCTGATGCGCTCGCTCGACGAGGCCACGGCGCCCTACCAGCGACTGCAGTACATCCTGCTGGCCTTCACGCTGCTGGCGATCGCGGTGTTCGCGGTCGGCAGCGTGCTGACGGCCCAGCGCATCACGACGCCGCTGCGCGCGCTGACGCGCTCGGCCGGCCGCCTGGGCCAGGGCCACTACGAGGCGCCGGTGCGCGTCAAGAGCGGCGGCGACGAGATCGACGAACTGGCGCGGACCTTCGAGACGATGCGCCAGGCGGTGCGCGAGCGCGAGCGCGAGGTCAACCGCCTCGCCTACGAGGACGGCCTGACGCAGTTGCCCAACCGCGAGCGCTTCCGCGCCGACCTGCGCGAGGCGCTCGACGAGGCGAAGGACGGGCGGACGCAGTTCGCGGTGCTGATGCTGGACCTCGACCGCTTCAAGCACGTCAACGACGTGCTCGGCCACCGCTTCGGCGACCGGCTGCTGCGCCAGGTGGCCTTGCGGCTGGCGCGCGAGGTGCGCCCGAGCAGCGACGTGCTGGCCCGCCTCGGCGGCGACGAGTTCGCCCTGCTGCTGCCCGGTGCCGACGCCGACATGGCGCGCGACGTAGCGCACCGCATCCTGCGGTCCTTCGAGCTGCCGATCACGCTGGACGACCACACCGTCGACCTCGGGGCCGGCATCGGCATCGCCTGCCACCCGGCGCACGGCCGCGAGGCCGACCTGCTGCTGGCCCACGCCGAGGTCGCGATGTACGCCGCCAAGCAGCGCCAGCTCGGCGTCGTCGTCTACGACCCCGCCCTCGACAGCGCCAGCGAGGCCTCGCTGTCGCTGCTGAGCGAGCTGCGCGTCGCGGTCGAGCAGCAGCAGCTGCGCCTCTACCTGCAACCCAAGATCGCCCTGGCATCCGGTGCGGTGATCGGTGCCGAGGCGCTGGTGCGCTGGCAGCATCCGGCGCGCGGCCTGTTGCCGCCGGCCAAGTTCATCCCCTTCGCCGAGCAGACCGGCTTCATCCGCGTGCTGAGCGCCTGGATGGTGGAGCGCAGCGCGCAGTTGCTGCGCCAGCTCAACGGCGGCGGCGCGACGCTCAAGCTGTCGGTCAACCTCTCAACGCGCGACCTGCTCGACCAGGACCTGCCGGGCAAGCTGCAGCGCCTGCTCGAGACCCAGGCCGTCGATCCGCGCACGCTGTGCCTCGAGATCACCGAGAGCGCGATCATGGACGACCCGCAGCGCGCGCTGCAGACGCTGGAGCGCCTGCACGCCCAGGGCCTGCGCCTGTCGATCGACGACTTCGGCACCGGCTACTCGTCGCTGGCCTACCTGAAGCGGCTGCCGGTGC
>Ga0268299_1003637_pt1 | contig 13668 bp, 15 predicted proteins | sample NOBtaG_FD_193484 | JGI IMG/M metagenome (GOLD analysis project Ga0268299, IMG submission 193484) | Activated sludge microbial communities from bioreactor in Nijmegen, Gelderland, Netherland - NOB reactor | ecosystem: Engineered > Bioreactor > Aerobic > Activated sludge | place: Netherlands...
GCTCAGGCTTTGTGCCACGAGTGCCAAGGTTCCGAGTGCCGAACTGTCCAGGAAGCGAACCCCGTGCATGTTCAGAATCACCTGCCGGCACCCGGTCGATTTGACGCGATCAACCGCCCCCTTGAAGACGGCGCGGTTGGCGTAGGTCAGCTCCCCGACCAGATCGAGAATGACGGCATTTCCGACACGCCGCTCGGTAATCTGCATGCCCGGCCCTTTCCCTGACCGTGGAACAGGCTCAGGCGCTCTTCTTGGCCATCGACAGGGCGTCCGTTTCGATCAGCGGTATCGTCTTATGCAAATTCGCCAACTCGATAATCTGCCGGACCGTGGGCTGGGGATAGGCCAGCGACAACGTACGCTTCTCCGCTTGCACCTGCCGGTGGGAAATCATCAGCAGCCCCAATGCCGCGCTGTCGAGAAACGCCACCTGTGAGAGGTCGATCACGATCTGGTCGACTCCGTCGACGGCGACCGATTTCAACATTTCCTGAAAGGGTTTACGTTGTGTGTACGTAAAGTTCCCTTCCAGCTTCAACGTCACCTTGCGATTATTGACTTCTTTCTTGATATTCATTCTGTCTCCTATCTGGTAAGGGTAAACGGTCAGGCACGGGTGACGTGACTCAGCACGGTTGCGGCAATGTCTTTGAGGGGGCGCACGACGTCGGCGGCGCCGAGCTTGATGGCTTCTTTGGGCATTCCAAAGACGACGCAGGAGGCTTCATCCTGCGCGATGGTATAGGCCCCGGCTTCTTTCATCTTGAGCAATCCCTTCGCGCCGTCGCCGCCCATCCCGGTCAGGATCACGCCCACGGAATTGCCTCCCGCATACTGCGCGACGGAGTCGAACATGACATCGACCGAGGGGCGATGGCGATTGACCGGCTCATTCTGATTGATGCGCACCGAATAGCGCGCGCCGCTGCGAACCAGGGTCATGTGGTAGTTGCCGGGAGCGATCAGCGCATGTCCGGGCAACACACTGTCTCCGTCTTCGGCCTCCTTCACGGAGATGCGGCAGAGGTCGTTCATGCGATCGGCCCACGTCTTGGTGAAGCGCTCCGGCATGTGTTGTGTGATCACTATCGGAGGGGTATTGGGCGGCAGCACCTGCAAGACTTCCTTCACGGCTTCGGTCCCGCCGGTCGACGACCCGATCGCAATGATCATGTCGGTCGTTTTGATCATGGCCGAGTTGAGCGCCGTCGGCTTGGCCGCGCGCGGTTCGCCCGCGGCAGGCGCCCGTCGCAGTGTGGCGGAGGCCGCGCCTTTGACCTTCGCGATCAAGTCGGCGGCGACATCGTCCATGCCCTGGCGCAAATCGATCTTGGGCTTGGTGATAAAGTCGACCGCGCCGAGTTCCAGGGCGCGGAGGGTGGTGTCGCAGCCCGCCTCCGTCAGGGAACTGACCATGATGACCGGAGTGGGGCGTCCCCGCATGAGTTTCTCCAGAAAGGTCAGGCCGTCCATCTTGGGCATTTCCACATCCAACGTGAGCACATCGGGGTTGAGCGCCTTGATCTTCTCTCTCGCGACATAGGGATCCGGGGCGCTGCCGATGACTTCGATGTCGGGGTCCTTCGACAAGAGTTCAGCCAACACCTGTCTCATCAACGCGGAATCATCGATCGTCAGGACTCGAATTTTAGCCATTGCCAAATATCTCCAGGTCTTCTGGTGTGCCTGCAGGCCAGGCCACCCGGTGTTTACATTTAGAAGAGCGTGATATCGCTTTGCTGCACCGTCGGTTCCTCTTCGATCCGGTGCTGGTAGGCGGACTCCCGCTCATAAATCGTCCGGTTCTTCACGCGTTCGATCTTCTTCATCAGCACGCGCCCGGAATCGGTAAAGTAGTACACCTTCCTCGGGTACACGTCGCCGAGATCGCTTTTGGCGATGGCGTACCCTTCTGTTTTCAAAAATTGCAGCACCCACTCGGTATTGCGGGCGCCGACATCGATATTCCCTTCGTAAATTCTCCCCGCGCCGAACAGTTTGACTTCGAGCCGATGTTTCATCCCGCCGCGTTTCAGAATCTCGTTGATCAGCTGTTCCATCGCGAATGATCCATAGCGGGTCGACTCCCCGCCCCAGGAATCTCCGGACTGGTGTTCCTTCGGCGCGGGAAGCATGAAGTGATTCATGCCGCCGACACCGATGATCGGATCGCGAATGCAGGCGGAAATACAGGAACCGAGGACGGTATAGACCACCATGGGTTCCCGGCTGACGAAAAATTCGCCCGGCAGAATGCAGGCGACTTCCGTCGGGAACCGTTTATCCTGCATGCGCCGGATGTGGGAGAATGTATCGGTGTCGATGGCAGGCATATCCCTCAGGCTTCCTTCCAATAGATCGTCGGGGCGATCGTTTTGAACGGATGAGACACCCACTGCAGGCTTTCCGAGTGCCCGATGAACAAGTATCCGCCCGGCTTGAGGTGCTGATAGAACTTGTTCACCAGGCGTTCCTGTGTGGGGCGATCGAAATAAATCATCACGTTGCGGCAAAAGATCAGATCGAGCGGCGCCTTGATGGGAAACCGATCGTCCATCAGATTGAGCCGGCGGAACTTGATGATGTTTGACAGATGCGGTTTCACCTTCACGAGGCCTGCGCTGTCTCCCCGCCCTTGGAGGAAATGACGCTTCACGATCTCCGCCGGAACCTCCCGTACCCGTTCCTCCGCATACAGGCCCTTGGCAGCATGTGCCAGCACGCGGGTGGAGATATCCGACGCGAGGACCTGGAAGTTCCATTGCTCCGGATTGCGCACGCTTTCATACAGCGTCATGGCGATCGTATAGGGTTCCTCCCCTGTGGAACAGGCGGAAGACCAGATGCGGATCTGCTTGGCCTTCTCGAGGGTGGGCAGGATGCGTTCGCGAAGGAAATCGAAATGTTTGGGCTCGCGGAAAAAGTCCGTCTTGTTCGTCGAGAGAAGGTCCAGCATGCGCGTAAACTCTTCGCCGCTGTGGTCCTGTGTCACATACTCGTAGTAGGAGGCAAAACTGTCCATGTCGAGATGGCGGAGCCGTTTGGTCAGGCGAGAGACCACCAGAGACTGCTTACTGTCTCCCAAGGAAATGCCGCTTTCGTCGTACAGCAACGCGCGGATCTGTTCGTATTCCAGCTTCGAGATCGCGTATTCCATTGTGTTAGCTCCGATACCACACGAATAACATCAGGTAGACCAGATAGGCGGTAATCATGGTACCGCTGAATGTCCAGACCAGAGCGTTCCCCATGCGTCGATGCGTGGTCATACCGGCGACCATTGCGCCCACACTGCCGAACCGGAGGCGATGCAGGCCCATATAGAGGTTGTACGCGCCCAGCACGATAGTGGAGATTGCCAGCAGCATATGGGTGACGAAGATGGGGACGTAGACCGACCAGTAGTCGCTCTCGGGACCTTGGAACGACTCTCGACCGAACAGGGCCTGTTTCAGCACGTACGCAACCAGCCAGATGCCGACGATGGTGCACCCGACGATCATGCGATGGGAGTGGTGCGACACATCGTGGGATTTGGCGGCGCGAACGCCGGCAAGCACAACCAGATACGCGACCGTTAAACTGGTGAGGACGAGATACCAGAGGATGGTTTTGAGGTCCATGATTCGCCCTTGGCTAGAGGTGAAATCGGCCGGCACCGTCGAGCCTGGTCCGGCATGAATACACCCGCACACTTACTTATCGGTTAGGTGATGCTGTTTCTTGAGGGGGAACAGGCTGCAAATGTGGAAGAACGCTTGGGAAAACCACCGCGCGAGGCAGCCGCGCGGGTGGGCATGTTTTGCCCACCCGCGCGTTCAGAAAGCTAGAACTCTTCGAAGTCGTCATCCTTCTTATGACGATCGTGGCCGTTACCAGCTACGGCTCCCACCGGCTGCTTGGCCTCCGCCGGCTTGCCCGAGAAGCTCGGCTTCTTCACGGCCGGCTTCGAGGCAACGGTTGCCGTTTTTGCGGGCGACTTTGCGGCGGGGGAACGGACACTCGATTGCCGCTGGGTCTCGCCTGCGTCGATCTTGAAGACCTCCACCTGACGCATGAGTTCCTGCGCCTGGTCTTTCATCGACTGACTGGCCGACGTGGTCTCTTCGACCAATGCCGCATTCTGTTGAGTCGTCTCGTCCATCTGCATGATGGCCTTGTTGACCTGGTCGATCCCCTGAGCCTGCTCCTGGGATGCGGCCGTGATCTCCGCGATGATGTCCGTGACGCGCTTCACCGAGCTCACGATCTCCTCCAGCGTCTTGCCGGATTGATTCACCAACTCGCTGCCGTCGGTCACCCGTTGGATCGACTCGTTGATCAAGCCTTTGATCTCCTTGGCTGCGGTCGCCGACCGCTGGGCCAGGTTCCGGACTTCGGCCGCCACCACCGCGAAGCCGCGGCCATGCTCCCCGGCCCGTGCCGCTTCCACCGCGGCATTCAACGCCAGGAGATTGGTCTGGAAGGCGATCTCGTCGATCACGGTGATGATATCCGCAATCTTCTTGCTGCTCTTGTTGATCTCGCCCATGGCTTCGACCGCGCGGACTGTGACGGAACCGCCCTTGTCGGCGATATCCCGCGCCGCGATCGCCAACTGGTTGGCCTGTTTCGCGTTGTCCGCGTTCTGCTTCACGGTCGAGGTCATCTCTTCCATGGAGGCCGACGTCTCTTCCAGCGCGCTGGCCTGCTCCGAGGTGCGTTGGGACAGGTCTTCGTTCCCCTTGGTGATCTGCTCGGCCCCTGCGGTAACGCTTTCCGCTCCGTCGCGTACCGTCGAGATAGCGGTATTCAGTGTGTTCAAGGCGCCGTTGAGGCTGCTCTTCATCTGCTCGAACTCTCCTTGATAATGACCGGTCATCGTCTTGGTGAGATCGTTGGCCGCCATCGCCGTGAGTACCATCTGTGCTTCATGCAGCGGCGTTACGACTGCGTCGAGCATCTTGTTGACGCCCTCCGACAGTGTTTTAAAGAAGCCGTCGAATTCCGCAGCATTGATGCGCTCGGACAATTGACCGCCTGCGGCGGCGGCAATGAGCTTGTCGATCTCCACCTGCGCCTTCTTCTGGGCGCTGATGTCGGCCCACTCCACAACGTTACCGAGGTACTCTCCCCTTTCATTCATGATTGCCGCCACGGCAAGATCGAGCGTCAATGGACCAATCTTGATCTCCGTCTTGTAGGGGAGGTTCTTCGGATTGTCGAGCAAGGTTCGCTGCTGGGCCGGGTTCTTGTGGTACTGATCGATGTTGGAGCCGACCACCTTCGCCACCGCGAAACCGGGCATGACCTTCTGAATTTCCGCTTCCAGTCGGCGCAACGTCGTTACCGACTGGTTGTTGGCGTACACGATGGTGTAGCTGCGATCACAGACCAGGACGTTCGACCGTGCATTATCGAGCGACGCTTTCAGACGGGACATTTCGGTCTCGAGTCGGCGTTTCTCGGTGACGTCAGCCCACTCCAACGCATTCCCGAGATACTCTCCGCTTGGGCTCATCACAGCGGTGACCAGCAGGCTCAGGGTCAATGGGCCGATCTGGATGTCCGCGCGGTGCGGCATGTTCGCCGGGTCGGACAAGATTCTGCGCTGTTTGCTGGGATCCAAATGAAACTCATCGATGCAGGTGCCTACCACCGTGCTCAGGTTGAACTTTGGCAACACTTTTTTAATGGCCGTTTCCAAGTTGGCAAGCGTTTTCTTCGCCGTGGAATTGGCATAGGTGATGACCAGATTGCGGTCGCAGAGCAAGATGTTGTTCTGGGACTGCTCGAGCGCGCCCAGGTAAAACTCGCTCATATCGACCTGCGCGGGCGCCTTCGTTTTGCTTTTTGCCGGTGCCTTGCTCATCTTCTTCTCTCCTTGTGTGTGGGGTACTCGTTTTGCTCCTTCGAGCATAATCGTCTTGATGGCCGCGTAGGCGTCCGTCCAAGCTTGACTGACTTCGGGCGTCCATGCCTCACCGGCAAATTCGCCAAGCACAGCCAACAGATTCTCTCCGACCGCGTCGTAGTAAGCCGGCTTGGCGCCGTAGGCCACGTGCCTGGCTCCCATGTCCTGCAGCACCGGGGTGAGTTTTTCCGGATGCCGAAGGTTCTGGATGACCAGCACCAGTGAGGCCAACAGCTTTTTCTTCTGCTCGCTGATGGACGCGTGTTTGAACAGCGGCTTGACGACCGGATACTTCTCAAAGAGCCGTTCGTAGAAGCGGGTCACCAACGCATCGCCCTGGGGCGCCACAAGTTTGAAGCTCGACTCCAACAATTCGATGTTTAATCCCATGTCTTGGTCTCCCTGGGTACGATGGTTAAGCGGCGATTCTCTCGGATTCCGTCATATCTCCGTCGGTCAACAAGCGATCCATGTCCAGTAACGCCACCAGCTTGTCACCGGCTTTGCCGATGCCGTTCAGGAAGCTGACATCGACTTGCGCGCCGAATTGCGGCGCAGGCTGAATGTCTTTCTTATCGATATCGAGCACGTCGGAGACTGCATCCACGACGAGTCCCATGATTTTTTCCTTCACCACCACCACCACGATCACGGTGAACATCGTGTATTCGATCGTCGGCATCCCGAACTTCGTGCGAAGCTCCACAATGGGGACGATGGTCCCGCGGAGGTTCAAGACGCCTTTGATGTGAGGAGGGGTATTGGGAATCCGCGTGACCGCCGTATACCCTTTGATTTCCTGCACACGGAGAATGTCGACGCCATAGAGCTCTTCACCAAGCTGGAACGTCAGAAACTGACTGCCGTCGGTGCTGATCCCCATCTGATGATTCAAATCTTTGTTCGTGGAATCCTGTTCTGCCATCGTGTCCTCCCACCCTGTTCGTGAAATCGTCGTCGCTATCGTTCGAACACCTATCGTCTACGCCGCTTGGGCCGTCCCATTGCGAGAGATATTGAGCAGTCCGCGGACATCCAGAATAAACCCGACCGTGCCGTCCCCGAGAATGGTGGCGCCGGCGACGCCTTCGATCTTTCTGAAGTTCTGCTCCATGCTCTTGATGACCACCTGCTGCTGTCCGAGAATTTCGTCGACCATTACGGCGACGCGTTCGCCTTCTGTTTCCAGTATCAACAGAATCGCCTTGGTCGGATCCGACAGTTCCGGTTCCAAGCGAAACACGTCGTAAAGCCGCATCAGAGGGAGATACATACCGCGCACGTTCACCAGTTCCCCTTTGCCGACGATCGTCTTGATCATCTCGCGCTTGGGCTGAATCGATTCAAGAATCGACAGCAGCGGAACGATGTACGTGTCTTTGCCGACACGAACCGTCATCCCTTCGATGATCGCTAGCGTGAGCGGCAGCTTCAGGGTGAACGTCGTGCCCTTCCCTGCCGTGGTCTTGATGCTGACGGTGCCGCCCAGGCCTTCGATGTTGCGCTTGACCACATCCATCCCGACGCCGCGGCCGGACACGTCGGTGACCTTGTCGGCGGTCGAGAAACCCGGTTTGAAGATGAGCATCCAGATTTGCTCATCGGACAATTTGTCCGACTCCGCGATCAACCCCTGCTTGACGCCTTTGGCGAGGATTTTCTCGCGATTCAGCCCACGACCATCGTCTTCCACGGTGATGCAGATGTTGCCGCCCTCATGAAACGCATTGAGGCGGATGATGCCCTGCTCGGGTTTTCCCGCCGCCAGGCGCTCCGTCGGGGTTTCGAGGCCATGGTCGGCTGAATTCCGCACCAGGTGCGTCAACGGGTCGCCGATGGATTCAATGACGGTCTTGTCGAGTTCGGTCTCTTCACCGGACAGAATCAGATGAATTTTCTTGCCGGCCTTGCCGGACAGGTCCCGCACGAGGCGCGGGAACCGGCTGAAGGCGTTGCCGATCGGGACCATCCGAATGCCCATGACCCGCTCTTGAATCTCGCGGGTATTGCGTTCAAGTTGCGCCACCCGTTCGAGCAGGACCGGCAATTGACTCATCTCGAAGCGGGAGCCGAGATCGCTCAGCATGGATTGCGTAATGACGAGTTCGCCCACCAGATTAATCAGCCGATCGATCTTGACGGTATCGACCCGTATGGAGGGCGTTTCCGCCTTTTTTGCCGGCGCGTTATCGGACTGTTTTTTCAATGCCTCGGAGATTTGTTCGGGGGTCGCGGCTTTCTGTTCGACCAGAATTTCCCCGACGCGCTTCTGCTGAGAAAGGGCCTGATTCAGCTCGACCTGTGAGACGACGCCGCTTTCGACAAGGATTTCTCCCAGGGGTTTTGTGCCGTCCGACATGGCGGATGCGGGAGCGCCTGTCGCCTGTCTGTCGACGATCGTAAGCGTGCTGTCGTCCCGGACAAAGTCGAAGACGGCCTCGATGACTTTCAGCTCCTTGACCGTCTCCACTTCAAGGGTCCAGCCCAAGTAGCATTGTTCGGGATCCAACTCTTTGAGGCCGGGCAATCGGCTGGTATCGAGAGACGCAATCTTCACGCAGCCCAACTCCCCCAGTTCTTTGATGAACTGGGTGGGATCGAGTCCGCGCTGAAAGAGATACTGAGGAGGCGCCCACGTAATCGTGTAGTGATGTTCCTGTGTGGCGTGTGAAGGCACGGGTGCGGCCGTCACAGCGCCGGTTTTCGGGGGCGTCGCCCCGTTCTGACAGGCCTCCAGGCGCACGCCCAAGGCGGACACCAGTTCGTCGTTCGGCGCCTCGCCGGATTTGGCGCAATCGATCAACGCTTTCAGACAATCGAGGGATTGCAGCAGGAGATCGGCGACTTCCACCGTCACCACCATCTGGCTACTGCGGAGCTGATCCAGAACCGACTCCATCTTGTGCGTGAATTGGGAGACGGCCGTGAAGCCGAACATGCCGCTGTTGCCCTTGATGGAATGGGCGCCGCGGAATATGCGATTCAAGAGGTCGATGTCCCCGGGACGTTGTTCGAGCTGGAGCAACCCTTCTTCGATGGTCGTCAGGTGTTCCTGCGACTCCTCGAAAAAGGCATCTTTGAAATGAGAAAGGTCTGTGCTCATAAATAGCCTTCAGCCTTCAGTCTTCAGCGATCGGCCGGATGAACAAATCTCACCGCTGACCGCTGACAGCCGATGGCGCCTATGCAGGTAACACTTTTTTAATCACCGCCATCATCTGCTCGGGATTGAACGGTTTCACGATCCATCCGGTCGCGCCCGCTGCCTGTCCGGCCTTTTTCTTGTCGTCCGAGGCTTCGGTGGTGAGCATCAGGATCGGCGTGAACTTGAGCGCCGGCATCTTGCGGATTTCCTTGATCAACGAGATCCCGTCCATCTCCGGCATGTTCAAGTCGGTGACGACCAGATCAGGTTTGGTCCCGCCGTTGACCTTGCCGACTGCCTCCTTGCCGTTACCGGCCTCCACCACTTGGTAGCCGGCGCTACTCAGGGTAAACGCCACCATTTGGCGCATCGTCGGTGAATCGTCGACTACTAAGACTGTTTTCGGCATGACGCACTCCTTGATTACTCTGATGATCCGGCGTTACTTAGAACAGGGTCACATTGGCATCTTCCGTGGGAGCGGCTGCCTGCGACGCTTGCGCAAACCGTCCGTTCGTCGATCGATGAAACAGCGCACGTTCTTCTTCCATCGTGTAGCTTTTGTCGAGCTTCGCGAGGAAATCCAATTTGGTGGCAACCTGGTCGCGCGGCTGCCCCTGAATCAGCGCATCCATCACCTCACGTACTTCAGTGAGGGGTTCGATCACGTGCTCGAGTTTCTGCCTGGTGATGTCCTGGAACTGCAGGGCCATGATGATTTTCCCCACGTCCTGCGCGAGCTCATCCGCATGTGCCTTTGAGTTCATGATGGCGGAATGCAGCGACTCGTTGCGTTCCGCGAGATTGCGGGTCATCTTATCCAGTCCATGTTTAATCGAGAGCGTTTTGCTGAGGTCGACGGACGCCAGGCTTTCAACCGTGCTCATCGCCTGGCTCGTACTCCGCTGCACATCCTTCACCATGGTATTGATGCTGCTGGCGGCCTGGCCAGACCGGTTGGCAAGTTTGGTGACCTCGTCGGCGACCACGGCAAACCCGCGTCCATGTTCTCCCGCCCGAGCGGCTTCGATCGCAGCATTCAGCGCAAGTAGTCGTGTCTGATCCGCAATGAATTGAATTTCGCCGATCATGCCGGTGATGGCCTTGGTGCTCCGGTCGACCTCGTCCATGATTGTGGCGATGTTCAACGCCATTTCCGAGGACTTCATGACATCGCTCACAAATCCTTCGAGCATGGTGTCCGTGGTCTTCAGAACGGTATCCAGGTTCAGCTCCCCGTCGCCGCCGTAGAGGGTCATGAACTCATTGCCCTGGGCGGTGGCACGTGTGGCGATCAGGCCGAATCGTTGACCGAGATCGCTGGCGGCTTCCTCGGTCTGATGAATCACGCTTTTCATCTGCGCATTCAGGACCAGCACGAGCGGCATCATCGAATGCCCGAGTTGCTCCCACAGTGCCGTACGCTCTGCCAGCTCCTTCAGCGCGTGTGCTTGGGCGGAGCAGACCTCTGGCTGGCCGGAGTCTCTCTGTTGCCGACACCAGGCCCAGGACACGGACGCACCCAGACCGAATGCACATGCTACATACAACCAGTCGAACATCATTGGTGATTCTTCCCGTGCGGACTCATCCGGTCCGGATGTTACGCCCCCATGTCGGCCATTCGCGCACGCATGGAATCAGGTATCCCCGTGAGAACACAGTGCTCCGATTGGCGCACAGCCAGCAGCAGTTGAATCGCTGAGGCATCGAGTTTATCGACTTCCGAGAGATCGAGCTCGACCTGTGGATGGGCCGCAATGGCCTGCTTCAACTCTTCGCACAGCGCCCCGACCTCGAATATCGTCAGATCACCAGTCGGCTTGAGAGTCATACAAGGGTTCCTTTCGAGAGGTACACGCTTCCCCGCGTAACGCTGTATCGGTCGCTTTTCTCAGATTCTTTACTCGTACGGGTGTGTCTGTAAGGCCCATCCCTGATAGGCCCATCTGCCTTCGTCGTCATCGAGAGATCGGTTCAAAATGGGAGCGCCGGCGGTGGTTCCCCTGGTAGCAGTGAATCGAGCGTTTCCTCCGTCAGATTCTTTTCCAGCACGATGATTTCTACCCGTCGGTTCTTGGTCCGTCCCTCGGGCGTATCGTTCGTGGCGACTGGTTTCGACTCGGCGAAACCGGTGGCGGAGAGATGCGTGATGGGCACTTCATACAATTCCGAAAATATTCTGACGACCATCACGGCACGCACGGCCGAGAGTTCCCAATTCGATGGGAACTGAGCCGTTCGGATCGGGACATTGTCCGTATGACCGAGAATTCGAACATGGCGATCCATTTCAATCAGAATCTCAGCGAGGGCCTTCATGAACGGTAACGCCTCCGGGCGAACACGGGCCTCCCCGCTGGCAAACAGAATGGATTCGGGCAAGGAAATCATGATGGTGCCGTTGCCGGTTTCCACGATCTTGATGTCCGGCAGCTCGAGGGCCAGGGAGGGGTGAATCTTTTTCAGGATCTCCTTCATCCGTCGAATGACCGGCTCATTCGCGCTGGCCATATCGGTATTGATCATTTTCGGTTTGGCGTCGCCGACCGCAAAGGGCAGCCGGCTGGTGGGCGTACTGTTGACCGGATTCAAGGCGGCCTTAATAGAGTCGCTTACCGTGCGATATTTCCCCTCGTTCACCGAGGAGACCGAATACATGACCACGAAGAACGCGAACAGCAGCGTAATGAAGTCCGCATAGGACACCAACCAGCGTTCGTGATTCTCGTGTTCTTCGTGTTTCTTCTTGGCCATTGAATGACCGTGAAACGTAGCGCGCGGGATCCGGGCACTGAGAGCGGCGCTATTTCTTATCTTCCTTGGTGCGTTCGTGCGGAGGGAGGAAGCTCTCGAGCTTCTCCTGCAGCAGCCTGGGGTTTTCTCCCTGAGCCAGTCCGACAAGTCCTAGAATCACCATCGTGCGCAACCCGGCCTCTTCCTTGAGTTTGAACTTCATCTTGTTGGCGATGGGCAGAAAAAACAGGTTCGCCAGGCCGACGCCGTACACGGTGGCGACGAACGCCACCGCGATGCCGCCGCCGAGTTTCGACGGATCGGCAAGATTCTCCATCACGTGAATCAGCCCGAGCACCGCACCGAGAATACCGACGGTCGGCGCATACCCGCCGGCGGCTTCCCAGACCTTCGCGGCATGGACGCCTTCTTCTTCATGGTGTTCCACCTCGATCTCCAGGATCTCCTGCAGCAGCTTGGGATCGGTTCCGTCCACAATCAGTTGAATGCCCTTCTTGAAAAAGGGGTCGTGCAGGTCTTTGACCTTCCCCTCCAAGGCGAGGAGGCCCTGTTTGCGTGCCACATTGGCAAGGTCGAGGATCTGGGTGATCGTGCCTTTCACATCATGCGGAGGATTGGTGATCACGAGGGTGACGCCGGTCAGCGCCTTGATGACGACGGACAGGGGGTTTTGCACACAACAGGCGCCGAGGGTTCCGCCGGCCACGATAATGAAGGCCGTCAGCTGCATGATGGAGCTGAGGTGTCCGCCTTCGAGAGCCTGGCCGCCGATGATCGATCCGAGGGCGACGACAATACCCAGGATTGTTGCGATATCCACGGTTCAGTTACCTCGGTGCCCCATGTGTGTGACGTTCCCCATAAGTACCCGTATGAAGCCGGAATGGTGGGATTGCGCGCCTCGAAACGATTTTGATAGCGTGCAGCCTGTCACAAACGTCTACCATGGAGGTGATGTCGTGGGTCCAGCAGACAGCTTGATGCTTGAGGCGAAACAAGCCATCCTCGACGAACAACATCGAAAGTTTCAGGCCCTGCAACAAGAGGGTCGTTGGCCGGAAGCCATGCAACAATTTCATGTCACGCTGAGTTGCGCATCGGATGTGCTCACGGAGTCGATCCAGCTGCTGGAAAGGGTCCTCGAGGCGCGGAACGGCCAAGGCCCCTCCCTGGGAGACACCTCTGATGTCCATGACTCCTGAACGGCGCACGTCTCTCCGCCCAACCTTCCTCGCCCCGGATCGCGTCAGTTCGCCCCTTTAGCCAGCAGTAATCGGTTGAGATCCACCAGAATCAGGAGCCGGTCGTCGATACGGCCGACTCCCTGGGTGAACTCAGCCCCGGCCATCGTGCCGACAGAGGGCGGCGGCTCAATGGCACTTCTCGGCACACGCAGGACTTCCTCCACTGAATCCACGATCAACCCCACCAGGCGCGATTGCACCGACACCACGACGATTCGGGTTTGGGTGGTCTGTTTCCCTCCGCTGAGGCCGAACAGCTTCCGGAGGTCCAACACCGGGATGATGCGTCCACGGAGATTGATGACCCCCTCCACATAGGAAGGGGTCTTCGGAACCCGCGTCACCTCGACGATCCGGTTGATTTCCTGCACACTCAGCACATCGACGGCAAACTCCTCACTCCCGATCAGGCAGATGACGAACTGCAAGAGGTCGTCGTTGGCTCGATCGCCGAGACGGTCCGCGGGTAGTTCCGCGGCCGCCTGACAGTGGGATGGCACTGCTTGTGTAGTCGCACTCATGCTGGGCTCCTTCTCGGGGTGACCGGCTCAGATCTTGAATCTCCCCACGATTCCCTGCAATTCGACCGCCAATTGACTCAGGTCGTGACTGGCCTTCGCCGACTCGTG
>Ga0268299_1003638_pt1 | contig 13668 bp, 13 predicted proteins | sample NOBtaG_FD_193484 | JGI IMG/M metagenome (GOLD analysis project Ga0268299, IMG submission 193484) | Activated sludge microbial communities from bioreactor in Nijmegen, Gelderland, Netherland - NOB reactor | ecosystem: Engineered > Bioreactor > Aerobic > Activated sludge | place: Netherlands...
CGTGTTCCAGTCGAACTGGCCGGCGAAGATCAGGTCGGCCATCTCCCAGAAGCGGCCCTGCTCGTTGGCGCAGTGCGCCGCGTTGTGCGCGGGCACGGCGTTGCGGTGCATCTCGAGCGGGAGGTCGTAGAATCGGAACGCGACCTGCCCGGTCTCGACGAGCCGCTTCATCACGTCCGGCGCCGTCACCATGGCGAAGTTGCCGCAGGCCGGGCACTCGAAGTCGGCGAACTCGATCACCTGGACGGGCGCATCCGGATTGCCCTTCAGGATGCCGGCGGCCTCGACCCGCGGGAGCGAGGCGGGGTCGATCTGCTGCACCGCGCGAGGACGCGACACGACGTATCCGATGGCCGCGACGCCGGCCACGGCGACCACGGCGACAATCGCGCCGAATGAGTTCTTGGAACCGGACGACTTACGGGCCACTGGAGCTCTCCGGGAGGGGCACATTGTGACAGGAACCCCCGCAAACTATCCGGATTGATGGGGTAGGAGAATGGCAAGGCACCGATTAGCTTCCGACAATGGACGGAACGAACCGTCCATTCTCACCTTACACGGGACGAGATGAGCCGACAGAAGAATCGCGGTCCGGCACGGACCGCAGCGACGTCGCCCTTCGACGACGCGCGCAATGAGTTGTTCCAGCATATCATGAGCTGTGGCGTGATCGGTGCCCTTCCGGAGCACCAGACCGAGTGGTTCAACGAGACCATGCAGTATTTCTCGGAACGGTATCACGAGCTCAGCAAGCAGCAGATTGCCGACCTCCGCGTCCTGGGTGAGCGCTTTGCCGCTCCGCCGGTGCGGAAGTCCGCGACGGCAGACGCGGTCAGCGCCGCGTGATGTCCGAAGCCCCGGCCGCGCGCCGGGGCTTCATGCGTTTGGGGGCTGCGGCCGGCTAGCGATAGCCGTCGCGGCGTGCGCTGCGCCGCACGACGCCGACGCGCAGCCCGCCGCCGAGTCCGACCTCGAGCGCCCAGGCGCGACCGTTGCGCGGCTGGGATTCCACCCCGGCGAGCAGGAGTAGCTGGGGCGGCTGCGCTCCGACACCGCGGCCCAACTGCGTCGTGCTCAGCCCGACGCCCCCGTACAGCCCACGGCGGCGTTCGGCGTAGGGGTCGAGCAGGAAGCGCACGGTGGCGTCGGCGCGCACCTGGCCGATTGGGGCGGAGGCATCGCTCCAGCGCGCGCCGCCGACGACGGCCCCGCCGATGCGCACGTACCAGCCGGCGCGCACGTTGACCCCCAGTCCCGCCACCGCGCCCGGCGCCTCCGCCGCGATGCCCTCCGCGCGCAGTTCCCATTGCGGTCGCAGCGGGACGCGACGCGTGTCGTCGGACGACGCGGATTGCGCGCCCAGGGGTGCCGCGCACGCGAAAATCAGCAACAGCCGTCGCATCCTGCAAGCTACCGCGGCGCGCCGATGTGACACCACCGCTTGCCCCCCCTAGTTTCCCCGGGGTAGCTTCGCAGGGTCCCCTCCCCGCACCACCAGAGGCCACGATGCCGGATACGGTCGCGCTGCTGCGCGGCGTCGCCATCTTCCAGGACCTCGACGACGGCGAACTTGCGCGCGTCGCCGAGGTCTGCCGCACGAAGGAATTCGTGAGCGGCGAGTACATCTTCAAGGAAGGCGAGGCCGGCAACCGGCTCTATCTCATCTTCGAGGGTGAGGTGCGCATCTCGCGCGTCGTGCCCGGCAGCGGTGAGGAGGCCTTGGCCGTCTTGAAGCCGGGCGCCCTGTTCGGCGAGATGTCGGTGTTCGACCGCTCCGAGCGCTCCACCGACGCGATCTCCAACGGCGGCACCAAGGTGCTGACGATCTCGCGCAGCGACTTCGAGCTGCTGCTCGACTTCAACCGCGAGCTCGCCTACAAGGTGCTGTGGAGCTGCGTGCGGTTGCTCTCCGGGCGGTTGCGGGCGACGAACGACTCGCTGCGGTCGTTCTTGGCGATGTCGATGTTTTAACACTGCAGTCGGGAGTTGGGAGTTGGGAGTTGAAAGTGAAGGGCAACTGCTCTCCCAACTCACCACTTCCAACTCGTAACTGCCGTTCTCGTCTTCCCTGGACCTTTGACGCGCATGATGATCTCCACCGTGGGAGCGCGGCTGCGCTCCCTTTCGTTTGTCGGGTTCCTCTCGCTCGTTGCGCTGCCGGTGGCCGCGCAGGCGCCGTCCACCATGGGCCTGCAGCGCGACCCGCGCATCGCGGCGGCGCTGGCCGAGGTGTCGCCGGCGCGGCTGCGGGCGCTGGACTCGGTGCTCGTCTCGTTCGGGACGCGGCACACGATGAGCGACACGGTCTCGAGCACACGCGGCGTGGGGGCGGCACGGCGCTGGATCTACAGCCAGCTGCAGCAGTACTCGCGCGACTGCGGCGGCTGCCTGAAGGTCGAGTATGACACGGGCACGGCGGTGATCACGCGGCACATCGAGCGTCCGCGCTGGCCGATCGTGAACGTCGTGGCGTGGTTGCCGGGCAAGGATCCGAACCGCGTGATCGTGATGGGCGGGCACTTCGATTCCTGCGTGTGCTCGTCGCCGAACCCGATGGACGCCACCGGCGACGCGCCGGGCGCGGATGACGACGGCTCGGGCACGGTGGCCGTCATGGAGCTGGCGCGTGTCGTCGGCAAGCATTTCCCGCAGGGCCTCGACGCGACCATCGCCTTCGTGCTCTACACGGGCGAGGAGCAGGGCCTCTTGGGCTCGACGCAGTTCGCCGAGCGGCTGCAGCGTGAGGGCAAGACGGTGACGGCGGCGTTCACGGACGACATCATCGGCAACGTAGTCGCCGACGACGGGCGCGTGGACTCGAGTTCGGTGCGCGTGTTCGCCGTGGACTCGCTGGCCGTCGGCGGCGGTGAGCTGGCGCGCTACGTGTGGGCGGTGGGTGCCGTGTACCAACCGGACTTCGAGGTGCTGCCGGTGCTGCGCCTCGACCGGCTCGGACGCGGCGGTGACCATGCGCCGTTCCATCGCTTCGGAATTCCCGCGCTGCGCTTCTCCGAGCGTCTCGAGAACTACAAGCGGCAGCATCTCGTGACGGATGTGTTCGAGCACGTCAACTTCGGCTATATCGCGAAGGTGGCGCGGCTGAACCTCGCGACCGTGGTGTCGCTGGCCGCGGCGCCGTCGCGGCCCGTGCGCACGGCCTACGGCCGTGACCGCGAGTCCGGCGGTCAGAGCTTCAATATCCGTTGGGATACCGTGCCCGGCGTGATCGCCTACGAACTGCTGGTGCGCCGGACGACGGCCCCGACCTACACGCGCATCGTGCCCACGGGCAACGTCACGACGTTCCTCCTCGACGAGCAGCTCGACGACGTGTGGGTGGGCGTGCGCGCCGTGGGCCCCAACGGGCACCGCTCGCTGACGACCGTGGTCGGCGCGCCGAACGGCCCGCGCCTCCCGAATCCGCCGCGCACGCCGCAGCCGTGAGTGCGTCGTGAGCGCGTTCGCGGGCTTCCCGGCCGAGTCGCTGAAGTTCCTGAAGGGGCTGAAGCGGCACAACGAGAAGACCTGGTTCGAGGAGAACCGGCCGGTGTACGAGCGCGCGGTCAAGCAACCGCTGCAGCGCTTGGCCGAGGAGCTCGACGTGCAGTTCGCGACGCTGGCGCCGGAGTTCGTGGCCCCGCCGAAGCGCGCGCTGTTCCGCATCCATCGCGACGTGCGTTTCTCGAAGGACAAATCGCCGTACAAGACTCATGCGGCGCTGTGGGTGTTCCATCGCGACGCCGGCCGCGGCGTGGGCAAGAGCGTGGGGGAGGCGCATGGCGGCGCGGGGTTCTATTTCCATCTCGAACCCGGGGCCTCGCTGGTCGCCGCCGGCTACTGGATGCCGCCGCGCCCCGCGCTGAACATCATCCGCGACCGACTGCTCGAGGATCACCGGCCGTTCGCCAAGCTGCTCAAGGCGCCGGCCTTCGTGAAGCGCTTCGGCGGGCTGACGGACGATGAGCCGGGCGTGCGGCTGACGCGCGTGCCGCGCGGCGTCGACCCGCTGCACCCGGCGGCAGAGCTGCTGCGGTTCAATTCGTTCACGGCGTCGCGTACGCTCACGGACGCCGAGGCGCTCTCGCCGAAGGTGGTGTCGCAGGTGATGAAGGACTACGCGGTGCTGCTGCCGATGGTGCGCTGGTTGAACGCGGCGCTGGGCCACGGCGCCGCGGCGCGCCGCTGACCGATGTGGGGCGCGGCTACGCGCGCCCGCGTACGACGCCTTCTACCCGGCGGTCCGGATCGAACCAGCGCCGCGCCAGCGCCCGCATGCTCTCCGGCGTGACGCGCGCGAGATCGGCGGGATAGCGCACGAGTTCCTCGAGCTCGCCCCAGAGATACGCATCTGCGAGATCCGCGAGCACGGCCGCACCACTCGCCTGGCGGATCTTCCAGGAGCCGATCGCGAAGCGCAGCGCCCGCTCCATCTCGTGCGGCTGCACGAGGTCTTCGCGCAGCTTCGCGAACTCGTTGAGCAGGCCGGCGCGTGCGGTCTCTTCCTTGTCGGGCGAGGTCGCGATGTACGCGGCGAACGTCCCGCTGACGGCGCGCACGTACGGCCGGACGAGCACGGTGTAGGCCAGCGACTGCCGGTCGCGGAGCTCCTCGAAGAAGCGCCCGCCAAGCCCGCTGGCGACGCCGCTCAAGAGCTCGGCCTCGAATCGCGACGCCTCGTCGCGCGCCGGGCCTTCGAAGAGGATCGAGAGCGCCGTCTGGCGCTTGTCGCGCAACTCGACGTTCACCGCGGACGTGCTGGGCCACGCCGGACGCGCGATGCGCGGCGGCTCTGCGCCACGCAGCCCGACGAGCCGTGCCGCGACCGTATCGGCCGCACGCTGCGGCTCGACATCCCCGACGATGGCCACGGCGCTGCGTGCGCGGAGCACGGAGCGCGCGTGCCAGTCGCGCAGCTGCGCCACGGTCACGGCGCGCACGGTCGCCTCGGTGCCGAGCGTGGCGCGGCCGTAGGGATGGTCGGGCCACGCGAGCTCGGCGGCGAGCCGCAGCGGCTGGCGGTACATGTCATCGCGCAGGGTACCCAGCGAGGCCAAGGCGATCGCCCGCTCGGCTTCGAGCCCTTCCTCGGGGAAGGCGGGCTCCAGCAGCAACTCGGCCAGGAGCGCCGTCGCGTCGGCGTACCTCTCGGTCGGCACGCCGATCGTCCACTGCATCGCCTCCGAGCCGACGCTGGTGCTGAACGAACCGCCAAGGCGTTCCGCGGCCTCGGCGAACTGCGTGGCGTGGCGACGCGCCGTGCCGCGCAGCATGGTGCGCGCCATCAAGGTCGAGAGTCCCGAAGCCTCGGGTGCCTCGTCGATGACGCCGCCGGCGATGAAGGCCCCGAGGTGCACGAGGGCGGCACCGGGACGCGGACGCACGAGGATGCGGACATCCTCCTCGGTGCGGAAGACATGCACGCCGTCGACGACGCGCTCGAGCTGCGCAGGGCGCGGCGCGACGCTGCGTGCCGGCGGTGCAGGCGCCGTCGCCTCCAACGGAGCCACGCCGGGTGCTTCGAGCAGCCTGCGCACGTCCGCGGCGCTCGCGCCGAGCGCTGCGGCGCCGCGCGGGCGATACGCGACGAGGCTCGCCGCGTCGAGCGTCAGGTAGCGCTGCGCGACTTCCGTGAGGCGCGCGACGCTCGTGTTGCGCAACGCGTCTTGATAGGCCAGTCCCTGCTCCCAGCCTCCGGCGAGCTCCCAGGAGCCGAGGAAGTTCGCCTGCCCCTCGGCGCTCTCCAGGCGCCGCAGCCACTGGGCATCCAGCAGCTGCCGCGCCCGCGCGAGTTCGTCGTCGGTGATGTCGCCCTCGCGCACGCGGCGGACTTGATCGACGATCGCACGCGCCGCCTCGCGGGCGCGCTCCGGCGGCGCCGTGGCGTGCACGACGAAGACGCCGAGCTCGGTGGGCGTGTAGTCGTAGGCCGAGATGCTGGAGACGAGGCGCCGGTCCCGCGTGGCGCGGACGAGCCGTGCGGCGCGGCCCGACGCGAGCACGGTCGCGAGGCAATCGAGCGCCGGCGCGTCCGGATGATCGGCGCGCGGCGTCCGCCACCCGAACACGAGCTCCGTCTGTGCGATGTCGCCCTCCCACTCGCGCAGGCGGAACCCCGCGGGCTGCGTGTCGAGTGGACCGCGGTCATGCGTGAGCGGCGCATCCTCGAGCGCAGCGTAGCGTCGTGTGGCCTCGTTGATCGCCTCGGCGGGATCCACGTCCCCGACGATGGCCAGCACCGTGTTCGAGGGGCGGTAGAAGCGCCGGTAGAACGCCACGAGCTGGTCGCGCGTGAGGGCGCGGAGCTCGTCCTCGCGTCCCATGCGCCAGCGCCGGATGCGATGCCGGTCGTGCAGCACCTCGAACATCGTCTCCAGCGCGAGCGGGCCCGCGGAGTCGGCCTTGCGCTTGGTTTCCTCGATGATGACTTCGAGTTCGCGGCGCAGTTCGTCGGCGTCGATGACCGAGTTGGCGTAGGCGTCGAACTGCACATCGAGCCCGGCGCGGAGCCCATCGGCCGGCAGCACCGTGTAATAGTGCGTGTGATCGTAGATGGTGCCGGCGTTCAGGTAGCCGCCGGCGAGCTTGGTCGCGCGGGCGATCTCGCCGACGCCACGCGTCGGCGTGCCCTTGAAGTACATGTGCTCGAGCACGTGCGCGATGCCGACGGTCTCGTCGGGCTCGTCGAAGTAACCGGCCTTCACCCAGGTGACGATGGCGACGACCGGCGCCGTGCGATCGCGGCGGGCGAGGATGGTGAGCCCGTTGGCCAGCCGGACCCGCTGCACGCTGCCCGGAGAGAAGATCTGCGACGGCATCAGGGCGTCAGCGGACGAGCGGGGCGCGACGGATGACGAGAAGTCCCGCAACGAGCAGGCCGAGCCCATAGCCGCCGACGTGGATCATGTCCGTCACCGGCCATGCGGCGCCGTCGAGCAGCGTCTTCACCACCGTCGACAGCGACCCGATGGGCGGCAAGCCGCGGACGATCGGCTTGAGCCACTCGTAGAGGACATCCGCCGCCGACAACTGCTGCAGCAGCTGCGTCCCCATGTACGCGAGGATGAGCATGAGCCCGTCCTTCTGCGTGAGCGCGGCGCAGAGCGTGGTGAGGCCACCGACCAGCACCAGCGTGAGCAGCATCGCCATGACCGTGCCAAGCACCGGGACGTCGCCCCCGAAGTGCCGCACGAGCAGCGGCACCGGCAGGAAGCACAGCAGGAAGAGCCCGATGCCCAGCAGGAACCGCATGAGGTACAGCGGCGCCGGTGGCACGGGATGCGAGAACAGGAAGCGCACGTACTGCCGCTCCCGGTCCTCGGCGATGCTGCGGGTCATCAGCAGGAATGACCCCAGCGTGAGGCACAGCGGCACGACGCCCGCATATGCGGCGCGCAGGATGTTGGGCAACGCCTCAGTGGTGAAGCCAGGATTGTTTCGCTCGGCATGCCACATGGCGTAGACGGGAATGCCCGCGAAGACCGCGAACATCGCCATGGGGACGAAGGCCCGGGGCAGGAGTTCCCGGAGCTGCCACGGCGCATAGTCACGCAACTGGCGGAGCGTCATCGCTGCGTCACCGCCGAGCGGAAGGCCTCTTCAAGCGAGGACTCCGCTGCCGTGACCGCGGTGACCAACGCCCCCGCCGTAATGGCTGCGGCGAGCCCGGCGTTCAGCCCCGCCACATCTGCCGTGCATTCGATGTCCATGCCGTTGAGCACCGCGCCGGGAAAGGCCGCCGCGACCGCGTCCGGCGCCTGCATCGCCCGGATGCGCCAGCGGCGGGCGGCGGTGATGCCTGCACCGGCGCGCACCTCGACAACGCGCTGGATCGCGCCGCGGTCCACGATCGCGACGCGGTCGCAGAGGCGTTCGAGCTCGTCGAGATTATGCGAGGCGATCAGCACCGCGCGGTCGGCGCGGCGAATCCCCGCCACGATGTCGCGGAACCGTGCGGTCCACACGGGATCGAGGCCGTGCGTGGGCTCGTCGAAGATCACCATCGCGCGGTCCGTCAGCAGCGCGTGGGCGAGCCCGACGCGTTGCAGGTTGCCCTTGCTGAGCGCCTTCAGCTTCTTGCGCCGATGCTCGCCGATGCCGACGGCCTCGATGACGCGGTCGACTTCGGCGCGGCGGCGGTCGGCGGGAATGCCCGCGAGGATGGCCATGCGGAGCAACGCCTCGTCCGTGCGCCAGGTGAGCGGCCAGGTCATGAGTTCCGGCAGGTACGCGACGCCGTTCCGCTCGACGTACGCGCGGGGCGCGACGCCGTCGATCGTCAGGCGGCCCTCGTCGGGCGAGAGCATCCCGAGCAGCATCGCGATCAGCGTGCTCTTCCCCGCCCCGTTCGGGCCGGCGATGCCGACGACTTCGCCGCGCGCGATCTCCAGCGTGACGTTGGAGACGGCGCGAACCCCCGGACCGCGCCAGGTCCGGTACGTCTTGCTCACGTTGTCGAGGACGATCACCGTTCGATACGCAGCAATCCGGCGTCCGCGCTGGCGCGGAGGAAGCTCTCCGCGTCGCGCGTGGGGATGAGGATGCCCGTCAGCGCGAATCCCCGCCGCGCCTCGGCCTGCATGTAGTCCTCCAGCGAGCGCTGCGACTGGCCGGGCGTCGCGTCACGCATGCCGCGGACGATCTCCTCCCAGCTGCCCTCGTAGGGCTGGCCGTCGCGGCCGACCACGCGGTGCCGCACGGGGGCACCCTTCTGCTCGCTCATCTCGCTGAGCAGCGCACCGAACAACTCCAGCTGCGAGCGCGCCGCTTCCTGCTCCTGCTCGGCGGCACGCTGTTCGATCTCCGAGAGCATCTCATCGAGCGCGTCGGGCGCCGGCTGCAGTTCGGCGAGCCGCTCTTCCCAGATCTTGAGCGAGGGATCGTCGTCACGCAGACGCAGGTGCGACTTCTTGAGTTCGAGCAGGCGCCAGATGCCGAGCTCGTCCCAGTGGTCCTCGGGCTTGGTGCGGTCGAGGTGGTACAGCGCGGCTTCGTACTCGCCCTGATCGTACAGGAGGTTGCCGAGGTAGATGCGGGCCTCGCTGTGCTCGGGATCGAGCTGCAGCGCCTTGCGCAGCGTCTCCGCCGCCCCGGCTTCGTCGCCGAGGCGATGCTGGGCATAGCCGACCATCGCGACGGCCTCGGCGTTCTCCGGCGTCTGCTGGACGGCGATCTCGAAGAAGTCCTTGGCGTCTTCCATGTAGCCTTCGCGGAAGAGCGCGCGCCCGACCTGCAGCATGAGCTCGATGTCGTCGTTGTAGCCGAGTTCGAGGATGCGGCGGAAGCTCCGGAGGCCGGCCTCGGCCTGGCCGAGCTTGAGCAGCACCTCGCCGAGTCCGGCGAGGGCGTCCTCGTGCTCCGGATCGAGGATCAGCGCTTCTTCGAAGGAGCGCCGGGCCCAGGCGAACTCATCGCGCGCGAGGCGGGCGTAGCCGACGCCGACGTGCAGCTCGACGGCATTGGGATAAAGCCCGAGGCCCTCGCGCAGCAGCGTGAGCGCCTCGTCGTAGTTGCCTTCGTTGTAGAGCTGGTGCGCGCGCTCGTCGTACTCCTCGGAACTCAGGAACGGAGAGGGCATCGGGGCACTGACCTCCAGCTCGCAAGGGGTTGTACCTAACCTATAGCGGGGAACGCGAAGTCAACAGCTACCGAAACGGGTGGTGTGCTAGGGCTCCGGTGGCGTGCCGCGCGTCCCGGGCGCGGGTCCATCGGGATGGACGCGACACGCGGGCGGCTGCTCGATGCTGTACGTGAGGTTGGCGATGCGCCAGCGCTCGCCGACGAGCACGAGCGTGAAGACGTCCACGCCGCAGTGCGACCACGTGCGGTCGACGTAGAGGTCGTAGGGCAGCCACACGACGGCGATCGTCCCCGCGATGCGGACATCCGGCGCGAAGCCGCGCTCGATGATGGGGTCCCGGCGCCCTGCCGCCCGCTGCGACTCGGCGGTGCGCATCCGATACCCCGGCTGGCCGCTGCGGGTGCTGGCGGCATACACCTGTGCTTCCGGCGTCATCAGGTCGCTCAGGCGGGCAACCTCGCCGGTGTTGATGAAGTGCATCGCCGAGTCGACGACTGCCATGACGGCGCTGCGCTGGTCCTGGGCTTGGAGGCGATCCGGCAGCGCGAGGCCTGCCCCGACGATGAGGGCCATCCCGAGGGAGCGCATCATGCGGCGAGCGCCTGCGCGATCGCACCGGCGAGCGCGGCGTTGGCTTCCAGCAGAGCGAGGTTTGCCGTCATCGAGCGACCTCCGGTTGCGGTGGCGATGGCGGCGAGCAGATGCGGGGTCAGTGCCGCGCCCCGGATGCCGCGTTGGCGCGCCTCCTCCACCGCGGCGGCGACCACGGCGTCTACCTCCGCGCGTCCGAGGGCCGCCGCGGCCGGCGGCGGCTGCACCACGAGCAGCGCAGACGACTGACCGACCGTGTGCCAGTGGGCCTGTGCCATCTCCGCGATGACTTCCGGCGTGTGCGCCGCCGCCGGCACGCGCAGGCCCGTCTCCGCCGTGAAGAAGCCCGGAAACTCATGGCTGCGATACCCGATCACGGGCACGCCGTAGGACTCGAGCCGCTCCAACGTCGCCGGCAGGTCGAGGATGGACTTCGCACCGGCGCAGACCACGATCGCCGGCGTGCGCGAGAGCTCGAGCAGATCGGCCGACTCGTCGAAGGCGGGCTCGCGGTGGACGCCGCCAATGCCGCCGGTGGCGAACACCTGCACGCCCGTGAGGCGACAGATGGCCAGCGATGCCGCCACGGTCGTCGCGCCATCGGCCCCCACGGCGCAGGCGACGCCGAGGTCGCGCGCCGAAACCTTCTCGATACGCTCGCGCGCCAAGAACCGCGCGAGATCATCGTCGGCGAGGCCGAGCGTCAGTTCGCCGCGCACGACGGCGGTGACCGCCGGCGTCGCACCGGCCGCGCGCACCGCGGCATCCATGCGACGCGCCGCCTCGGCGTTCTGGGGAATGGGAAGGCCCTGGGCGAGCACGGAGCTCTCCAGGGCCACGATGCCTCGCCGCGCCGTTCGCGACGCAGCGACCTCCTCACTGACCCGGACCGCGCGTGATGCGCTCACCGGGTGTGCGACTCAGGCGTCGTCGAAGTCGTCGGCGCGACGCGTGTCCATCAGGTCGCGCTCGCGGGCGTCCGGATCGAACACGGCGAGGATCTTGATGTTCTCGCCAGCATAGCAGTCGAAGGCCTTGCCCGTGCCGCGCTTGATCGAGATCTCGTGTCCGTCCTCGAAGCGCAGGATGGCCGTGGGGAACTCGTTGTTGACGTACTGCTTGCGGAGCTTCTTCGGCGGCGTCGGCATCGTCGTGGGCTTGGCGTTCTGGTGGGGACCGCGAACCTAAGCGAAGCTACCCCCGCGTCGCGGCGGGGGGAAGGGTCACGTGACGGTGGGACGCGTGTCAGCGAATGCCTTCCACGCCTCGGTGGCGAGGATGTCATCGATTTCCCCGACCACGCGACGCACTTCGTCGTCGGTCGTGTAGAAATGCGGCGCGACGCGGATGCCGGCACCGGGGCGGAAGTCGATGACCACATCGCGCGCCAGGAGCGCCTGTGCGACGGCGGCCGCATGCGGTACGTCGAAGGCGATGGTGCCGCCGCGCCGCGCGGGATCGCGCGGTGCGGTCAAGCGATAGCCGCGCGCGTCGGCCAACTCGACGAGCATGGCCGTCTGCCGCAGGCTCTTGGCGCGGACCTGTTCCATGCCCGCCGCATGGACGATGCGTGGACCCTCGGTGGCCGCGTAGAGCGACGGCACGGTCGGCGTGCCGCCGAGCCAACGCCAGATGCCCTCGGCGGGCTCCATCGTCGTGTCGAAGGCGAAGGGCCGCTTGTGCGCTTGCCAGCCGGTGAGCGCCGGCGCCAAGCGTTCGCTCATCGCCGGGCTCGCGTAGAGGAAGCAGCCACCGGGTCCGCCACAGAGCCACTTGAGCACGCCGCCGGCGAGGAAGTCGACCTTGCTGCGCTTGACGTCGACAGGAATCACGCCGACCGAGTGATAGGCATCCAGCGAGACCAATGCCCCCTGCGCATGGGCGTGCGCGACCAGTGCGTCGGCATCGATGATGTACGCCGAGCGGAACAGCACGTGACTCACGCAAACCAACGCCGTGCGTTCGGTGATGGCCGCGTGCAACGCCTGCTGGTCGATCGAGATGCCGTCCTCGCTGGGCACGACAATGACCCGCGCGCCGAACTTCGGCGCCAACTGCTCGATGGCATAGCGGACGCTCGGGAAGTCCAACGCCGTCATCACGATCTCGTTGCGCTGCGCGGTGATCGGCACCGCCGAGAGCACCGTGGCCTGGGCGATGGTCACCGTCGGGACGATGCCCACCTCGTTCGACGCGGCACCGATGAGCGGCGCGACCACATCGCCGACCGTCACGGGCATCTCCCACCAGCCCTTGGCCCAGGCGCGGACGCCGTGCGTGCGCCAGGCATCGGCGTACTCCTGCAGGCGCCCCGGCACACCCCGGGGCATCGCGCCGAGCGAATTGGAGACGAGGTAGGTGCAGGTCGAGAGGATGGGAAACTCCTCCCGGAACGCGAGCAACGCATCAGTCATGCGCTGCAATCTACCGCATCGGCCGTCAGTCGTCGGGATGCGTCGCCTGCCACATCGCCACCGCGCGGTACAGGATCGGCAGCACGAACAACGTGAGGAACGTCGACGTCACGAGCCCGCCGATCACCACGCTCGCCAGGGGTCGCTGCACCTCGGCGCCGGCGCTCGTCGTCACGGCCATCGGCACGAAGCCCAAGCTCGCCACCAACGCCGTCATCAGCACCGGCCGCAGGCGGTCCACCGCGCCGTGCAGGACCGCGTCATCGAGGCTGCGGCCCTTCTCGCGCAGGTGATTGATGTGCTCCACCATCACCACGCCGTTGAGCACGGCGATGCCGAAGAGCGCGATGAAGCCGATGCTCGCCGAGAGCGAGAGGTTGATGCCGCGGAGCCAGAGCATCGCCACGCCGCCGACGAGCGCGAAGGGCACGTTCATGAGCACGAGCCCCGCCTGCGCCACCGAGCCGAAGGAGAGGAACAGCAGCAGGTAGATGATGAGGATCACGGCCGGCACGACCAGCGCCAGCCGCCCGAGCGCGCGCGTCTGGTTCTCGTACTGCCCGCCCCACTCGAGGAACACGCCCGCCGGCAGCTCGACCTCGGCGGCCACGCGGGCCCGCACCTCCTGCACGAAGCTGCCGAGGTCGCGGCCGCGCACGTTGCTCATCACCAGCGTACGGCGCTGCGCATCCTCGTGCGCGATGAGCTCGGGGCCCATGACCGTCTCGATGCGGGCGAGCGAGCCCAGCGACACGCGCGCGCCCGTCCCCGTGCGCACCGTGATGCGCTTGAGCGACTCGAGGTCGCGCCGCGCGTCGTCCGGCAGCCGCACGGCAACGCCAATGCGGCGCGGGCCATCGACCAGCTCGGTCGCCACCGCGACGCCGGTGCCGAGGTCCAGCGCCGCCTGCACGTCGGCGACCTGGACGCCGTAGCGGGCGAGCGCGGCACGATCCACCTGCACGCGGTACTGACCGCTGCCGTCGGCGATCTCCACCGAGACGTCGGCCGCGCCCTCGACGCTCGCGACGATCCGCTCGATGCTCGCGCCGAGCGCCTCGTTCACCATGCGGTCGGGCCCGA
>Ga0268299_1003639_pt1 | contig 13666 bp, 12 predicted proteins | sample NOBtaG_FD_193484 | JGI IMG/M metagenome (GOLD analysis project Ga0268299, IMG submission 193484) | Activated sludge microbial communities from bioreactor in Nijmegen, Gelderland, Netherland - NOB reactor | ecosystem: Engineered > Bioreactor > Aerobic > Activated sludge | place: Netherlands...
GTGTCGTCGGCGAGCACGACGCGCGCGTCGCAGGCGAGGCGCCGTGCGGTCGCGAGCGCGAGCGGCGTGCCGTCGGCGAGCGTGGCCTGCGGTGCGCGTGCGGCGCTTTCCGGGTCGTGGTGGTGGTGGTTCGGTTCGCGTCGGTAGTCCGGTTCGCTTCCCGCCACCGCCGGCGCCGCGTGATCGACGTGCACGACCAGCTCGACCGGCAGTCCCGCCGTGTCGTGGCCGTCGTCAGCGGCGGAGGCGAGCCACGATTCCGCGACCGCCACCAGCGCGTCGGCGCGCGACAGCGCCGGCGGCGGCTCGCGGTGCTGCCCCTGGTCGGCTCGACGTGCGCGCGGTGACGTTTCCGCGGAGGTGTCCGCCGAGGCTTCCGCCGTGCAGTCCCGAGCTGCGCGCACGCTCTCCGCGGAGGCGTCGCCGGTGTCGTCACCGTGCGCCGCCGCTGGCGAGTCCGTTGCGTACGCGGCGCAGCGCGCGCCGCCCGCACGCCACGCCCGGCGCCGCGCCACATCGAGCGCCTGCAGCACGACCGCCGCCTCCTCCGGGCGGAGCCGCGCCTCGATTCGGACCATGCCGTCGTCCGTGTCGCGCACGCGCACGAAGCGCGAGCGCTCCTCGTCCGCGAAGCTCTCCGGTCGCTGCATCTCCGCAGCGGCGACACGACGGTAGCCGCGACAGATGCGCTCGAGCTGCGACGCGGTCGCGTGCGTCGCCATCTCGAGCAGAGTCGCCTCGGTCGCGGCCGAAGCGACGCGCGTGATCGCGCGCACCTTCGAGTAACTGATCGCACCGCGGCGGAGCGCGTCGTCGACGAGGGGTAGCGTGCCGAGCGCACGCGCCACGCGAACGCGCTCGCGCGCAGCACCGAGGTCGAGGCCGATCCGCCAGTTGAGCCAGTGCGAGCAAGTGAGCGCGCCCTGTGTCGCCCAGCCCGCGCCCTCGTCGAAGCGCCGGATGAGGGTGAGCAGCCGGTGCTCGGCGGCGTCGATGAGTGACGCGACCTCGGCGATCTCGTCGGCGAGGCGATCGACGTCGGCGGGCGCGAGTGGCGGGGCGAGCTTCTCGGGCGCAGCGGCGTGCGTGCCGGGAGTCGGGTGCGGGATCATGCAAGCGTCTACCACCGCCGATTCGCGGGGGGCTCCGGCGGGTCGTGCGCGACGATCGCGGCGCGCGAGGGGCGAGGCGGCCCGCGCGATGCGAGCGCCCTGGCGGGCTCCGTGCGCGCTGGGCGGGGGCTTCTCGACGGCTCGATCGGACGCGGCAGGTGGCCCTCGCAAAATCCGTCAAGGGCTACACGTGAAAAAAAACCGCTGCTCATATCGAAAGACTGGTGCCGCGCAGCGGATGAGCGAACGCCCTGGCGCGCCCAGCCGAGCAACGCTACGTCACGAGACTTCGCCGGCGACGGACCGCCGCCGGAGACGGATTCCTGTGCTCGCTTCACCGATCTGCCCATCGATCCGCAGCTGGTCGATCGCCGCGCCGATCGCCTCGTCGAGCAACGCTCCCGTCCGGCTGTAGCCCAGCACGGAGCGGACCTCGGTCGTGAGGTCGGCGCGAGAGAAGCCATGCCCGGTGCCGAGCACCGCGAGGACCGCCTGCCGGTACTCCTCCGGCGCCACCCGACCGGCAGGGATGCGCGTGCCAGCGCGCGAGCGGAGCTCGCAGGTTCCCTCCGGGCTCCAGTAGAAGTCGCCTCGACGTTGCAGGATGCGGGCCTGCTCGGCTGCATCACACGCCTCTCTGATGCGCGCCTGAATCCGGCTGCCCGCGCGCGTTCCCCAGAGAGACGCCACCCGGGTGAACAGGTCGACAGCGTGGATCGGAGCCTCGACCCGGATCACCGTGTCGACCGTCTCCACGATCTCTGGCAGGGCGGCCTGCAGCAGGTCGAGGCCGCCGTACCGTGCTCCGCTCGACGCGGCCACATACGCGGACGCGGCGGGCCGGACGTAGGGCACCACCCCGTCGCTCGCCGACACCAGCTCAGCCGCCTCTCGTCGCGCCGCCTCGGCCTCCTCCTCCGCCCTGCGCTCCGCCTCCGCGGCGGCCCGAGCGCGCGTCGCCTCGGCGGTCTCAGCCTCCTCACGAGCGCGAGCGCGGGTCGCGTCGATCAGCTTCAGCAGTCGTTCGATCTGACCAGGGCGGTCCTTGAACCAGTCCGTCGACCACACGCGATGGATCACCCAGCCGCGCGCCTCGAGCACCTGTTGCCTGAGCCGGTCCCGATCCCGTGCCGTCTCGGAAGCGTGGTAGGCCACGCCGTCGCATTCGATGCCGCACAGGAAACGCCCCGGTAGCTCGTCATCGAGCACGGCGAGGTCGATCCGGTACCCCGCCATGCCGACCTGAGGGAGCACCGTCACGCCACGCTCGGTGAGCGCACGCAGAACGTCGGCCTCGAAGGGCGACTCGGTCTGCGCGGCCATGCTGGCCGAGACGCTCTCCAGCCGACCACGCTCCGCGAAGACCAAAAACTCCCGGAGCAGGTTGGCACCGCGGGACGTCGTCGCGGCCGCGTTGATCTCGTCCCCGCGCATCGACGAGAACACCTTCATCCGCTTGCGCGCGCGCGTCGTGAGCACGTTCAAGCGACGCCAGCCGTTCTCCCCGTTCAAGGGGCCGAAGTTGTACCGCAGCTTGCCATCGGTGGCCTTCGCGTAGGTGACGCTCAGGAAGATGACGTCGCGCTCGTCGCCCTGGATGTTCTCCAGGTTCTTCACGAAGAACGGCTCGTTCGCCGTCCGGTCGAAGAACCACTCGATCGACGGATCGTCGCGGCGTCTCTGCTCCAGCTCGTCGAGGATCGCAAGCTGCTGGCGAAGGTTGAACGTCCCGACGCCGAGCGACTGCCCGCCCTCGCCGCGCGAGCGCCGCTCGACCTGCTCCTTCGCGAAGCGAACGACCTCATCGGCGACACGCCGAGCCTCGACCGCGTTCAGGCCCTTCCCCTCGTAGACTCCGTTCGGCACGTGCTCGAACTGCAGCCCGTACGAGCCGTTCCCCGTCTCGACGCTGGGGAACGTGTAGAGATCGGCCTCGTAGAACTGCACGTTCGAGAAGCTGATCAACGACTCGTGTGCGGAGCGGTAGTGCCACTTGAGGCGGCTCATCGGCACGCCGGCACCCATGAACTCCTCGAGGATGCTCTCCGAGTCCTCGACCAGCGGCTGCCCGTCCTCGTCGAGCTCGACGTTGCCGGTACCGGAGGACACCGAGAAGAAGTTGGTGGGCGGCAGCTGCTTGGGATCACCGACGACGACCAGCTGCTCGCCGCGGATGATCGCGCCGGCGGCATCTTCGGCGGGAAGCTGCGACGCTTCGTCGAAGATGATCAGGTCGAACGGGGGCGCGGAACCGTCGAGGAGCTGCGCCACGGTGAGCGGGCTCATCATGAAGCACGGCTTGATCGCTCGTACCGCCTCGCCCGCCTGACGCATCGTCTTGCGCAACGGGCTCAGGCCGCGTTGCCTCGCGAGCTCCCGACGAAGATACGGCATCTGCGAGGCGATCTCGGGGCGACGCAGGGTCTCCTGCAGCCGATCACGCAGCGCGCCGACGAGCACGCCCCGGTTCTCGTGCAGGACACGCTCGTCGAGCTGGCAGAACTCCTGCACCCTCTGCTCGTGCGGAAGCGTGTTGAACCGTTGCAGAGGAGGACGCGACTCCACGACCAGCGACAACCACTTCGAGTAGAATGCCCGCAGGAACGCCGGGGCGAGGTCCGGGAACGTCAGCTCTCCATTCATCCCGAGAGGGAGAAGCTCACCCGCCGGCGACGCCGCGGCCACCTGCCTCGCCGCCTCGAAGGCCGCCCACTTCGGCGCCGCGCGAACGTGCTCGACGAGGGCACGCGATCGTTCGAGGATCGAAGCGAACGGAGCGTCGGCGAGATGGCCGTCGGGCCAGCGCACCGCCGTGCGCAGCCGCTCGAGGCTCTCTGCGACCTCGGCTACCGCAGCGCGAAGCTCTCCGATCCGGGACACGTCCGGCGCCGGATGGGTCGCGGCCAAGAGCGCCGGCTCGCGAAGCTCGTGGCGCATGGCGATCGCGCGAAACTCGACGACCCATGCGACGTAGCTCTCGAGCTGGCCCCAGTCCGAGCGCTCGCCTCTCCACAGGGCGCCGAAGAGCTCGCGCCCCCGGTCCTCCAGGTCGGTGAGCGCCCGCCGCTCGGCACGCAGTCGATCCACGTGCTTCATCTCGTTCGCCTGCTCGATCAGCGAGCCTTTGAAGCCGGGCTGCCGGTATCCGAGCCATCGCTTCTTGATCGCGCGGTATCGGCCATCGAGGAAGGCGAGAAGGCTGGAGATCCCCTGGCTCTTCCTTTCGACGTACGCGATGTCGTCGCCGTGCTCCTGCTCGAGGACGACGCGGGAGAAGGCGCGCGACACCCGCGCCTCGAGCTCGTCCAGGGCACGCCCGCGTTCGATCAGATCCGTCGCTGCACTCGGCGCCTGGTTCCACGCAGGACTGGCCAGCACCGCGAGCGACGCGCCCGGCGAGCGCGCGAGAACGTCCGCGACGGCGACGGACGCCTCCACCTCCGCGAACGTCGCCAGGGAGGCCAGACCGAACGCCGCGCCGACGGCGGCCGCCCGCGCGACCACGTCCTCGAGCTTGGCGACCAGCTCGGACGCGAGCTCGCGCACGGACTCGAGATCGTCCGCCGTGTAGAACGTCCGGCGCGTGTCGCGCCACGGGTGCTCGTCCGGAACCCCGATCTCGGCCGCCGTCACCGCCAGGTCGTTCAGGTCGCGAACGACCTGCTCCAGTTGCTGGAGCGAGACGTCTCCGTCGACCGACCCGTGGTACTTGACGCGTGGTGCCGCCAGGACTCGCCCGAGCTCGCCGAATGCCTGATAGGGAGACAGGTTCAGCGTGCCGAAGGGCGCGTGGACAGCCTTCGCATAGTCCGTCAGCGTCGCGCGCACGTGCGGCAACCGTGCGCCCGCCCCGGCAGGAGCGGCGACCGTCTTGAGCGACGCGTCCAGCGCGGCGCCCAGCTCGCGCATCACGGCTCGCTTGTTCGCCTTCGTCGAATGCAGCTCGAGGCAGAACTCGCCGAGCTTCGCCCGGACGAGCCGTTCGTGAACGACGGAGAGGGCTGCCATCTTTTCCGCCACGAAGAGCACGGACTTCCCCGCCGCGAGGGCCTGCGCGATCAGATTGGTGATCGTCTGCGACTTTCCCGTGCCGGGCGGCCCCTCGATGACGAGGTCGTGGTTTCTCGCGGCCGCGGCGATCGCACGGAGCTGACTCGAGTCCGCGTCCACCACCTGGTGCGTCGCCTCGGGGGCGTAGTCGCGATCGAGCTCGAGCTCGGAAACGTCGCGCGGCAGACCGCGCATCTGCACCTCGCCCTGCGACGTCCGCGTCACGAGCTGCCGGATCAGCCGATGCTGCAGCAGCAGGTCGCGGTTCGCCTCCAGGTCCTTGTACATCACAAACTTCTGAAAGCTGAACTGCGCGAGGTAGATGCTCGTCTTCACGCTCCAGCCAGCCTTGTCGGCGACCGTCGAAGACACCTGTTCCAGGAGCGGCTGCAGATCGTAGTCGTCGGGCATGGCGCTCGACTCCGGTAACTCGGGAAGCGCGAGGCCGTGATCGCGCCGGAGGTACTCGGCGAGAGCGGGGTTGACCAGAGGCTCGTCTTCGGCCGCTCGGACCGTGTAGCCGCTGCGGGCGGAGCTGCGGGAGAGCTGCACGGGCAGGAGAACGAGCGGCGCACGGAACTCGACGTCCGAGTCGACCGATTCCCGGTAGTGGAGCATTCCGAGGGCGAGGAACAGCGTGTTGACTCCCTGCTCCTCGATCGAGAGGCGGGCCTGCTCGTCGAGGCGGCGAAGCGACCTGTCGAGCGCCTCGGGGGACGAGGACGTCTGCAGCCGGTCGTCGGTGTGGCGGCCGTCCAGATCCGCAGGGTCGTAGGGGCTGAAATCGGCTGCGACGACGTCGTCGGACCCGTCCGCCTCACCGTCGCTCCAGTCGAGCTCCGGCACGGGTACGATCGCGACCGGGTCGTCACCGTCGCTGCGTGCTCCGATCACTTCCCGCGCGCCGGCGGCTTCCGCTTCCGGATTCTCATCGGGAGCCGCCTCGAACTTCATGGCGCGCTCGCGAATGTAGATGTGCCGGAACACCTCGGCGGGCTTCTCGTCCACCACGGCGATCGTCGAGACCTTGTTCACACGAAAGTTCAGCGCCCGGTTCCGCTTCGTCAGATCGAGAAGCTTGCGCTTCCAGCTGTCGGCCGTGGCCGAGATGCGGCTCTCGACGGAGCCATTCTCGCGCCGCGACTTCGAGCCGTCGGAGGTAGGCTCGGGAAGGGACGACGAAGGCATCGTGGTACTCATATGCTCCTCGAATTCGACTTGGATTGACGACGGGCGTGGCGGCCACCAACGCGGCGCGGCAGCGAACCGGGTGACCTTCGAGCCAGGCGACAATTGCGCAAGCCCACGTGGACGGAGTCGCACCGCTCGACTCGCACCGGACGACAAAGGTCTATGCGGGGCCGTGACGTCATCGCAACCGTCGAGCGCATCGGGTGGCTCGACCAAGGCTCCGCGACGCAGCCCAGTGTCCTCCACAGCGGACAGCGACGAATGGCCTCCCCCTGGGAGCTCTCGCGGGAATCGATCGTGGACGACGCCCCGTCGCTCGCTCCACGATCTCGCCCAGGGCGCGCTAACGTTCCGGGTGCACGGGGGAGCCTTTCATCGCTTACCAGAACGAGTCGCCCTCGCGCCCACGCACGTGACGCACGCACCACTCCGCGATCCTGCGGATCAGCTCCTCCGGCAGCGGCTCGTCGTACGGGAGCTTCAGCGTGTTCTTCGTGGTCTCGTGCGCGCGCAGCTCCTCGCGAAACGCGTCCAGCGCCGCCCGGATCGGAGCGAAGCTCGCGTGCGTCTCGTGCGCGGAGAACGCGAAGACGAAGCGCGGCTCGACGAAGAACGGCGTGCCCCACTTGATCGTCTGCTCCGCCGCGGGCGCGACGCTCGCGAGGATCGCATGGAGCCGGCGCAGATGCGGCTGCCCCGCGCGCGGGGCGGCGCGGATGTACTCGGGGATCGTGCTCGGACGTCTGGCTGCCACTTCCGGACCTCGGTTACGGGTGCACGCTTCTGCTCGCCGCACCCCGAGGTGCACATGCGATCCCGAATCGCGACCCGCCGCAACTCTACGCGATCGGTCGCCGGGTCGTTGCGCTCGCACCCAAGGCCGCGAGCGCCGCGGACGCGGCGAGCTTGTGCGGCGCCTGCCACGGCGCCCCCACCACACGCCCCATCTCGTGCAGCACGTCGTCGACGTCCCCGTCGCCGAGCGCCGCCGCTGCGTCGGCGCGCACGCGGTCGCGGTCGTACCAGTGCACCGTCCATCCAAGCGCCTCGGCGGCGCTCGCCAGCGCCTCGCGATACATGACGGTGTCCGCGCAGGTCTGTGCACGGTTGTCGCGGATGCGCTCCTCGGTCGTCGGCGGCAGCGCGGGGCAGACGCGCAGCGCGATGCTCCCGATCGTGACGGGCACCGACGCGACGAGCGCGCCGAGGGTCTCCCGCGCACCGCGCGTGGCGGCCACGCGCACGCGCTCGACGAGAGCCACCGCGTCCGCCAGCGCGATCTGGCGCGCGCCGGGCGTGCTCAGGTAGCGGCCGACCGCCCACGAGCCCTCGTGGTGATGCGGGTGCGTGGGCGTACCCGGCGGGGTGAGGTCGATGCGGCGGCGGTCGAGGATCGCGCCACCGGCCGCGACGGTGACGAGGAACGCCGAGTTGCCGTGCTCGACGACGCCGACGACGGCGGTGCGCCTGCTCCGTTCGCTCTTCAAGCGCGCTCTCGTATGGCGCTCGCGCAGTCCGGTCCAGCGCCCCCGTCGTCCGCTCGGATTCGCCGCGGTAGAGGACCTGCCACGGCGAGGTCCGTGCTCTAGCCGACGCTCACGTCGCGCCGCGCATCTGCCGCCGCGTGAGCGACGGGAAGAGCCGCTGCGCGAGGAAGGTCATTCGCAGCTGCCACGGCTCGACGATCTCCTCGCGATCGGCGGCGAGGCCGTCGAGGATCGCGTCCGCCACCTGGCCCGGGCTGAGGACCGGCACGATCGCCTGCGCGCGCGGCACGTGGCCCTCGCTGCCGGGGTTGTTCTCCCAGTATTCGCTCGACACCTTCGCGAACGTGCACATCGACGCCCGCACGCCGGTGCCGGTGGTCTCCGCGCGGACCGCCTCGAACAGGCCGCGCACCGCCCAGCGCGTCGCGGTGTAGGCGGCTGCACCCGGCCACACGAGACGCGATGCGGCCGAGTTCATGAAGAGGCACACGCCGCTGCCGCGCGCGATCATGGCGGGGAGGTACGCCCGCGTGGCGTAGAAGCCGGCCAGGTACGGTGCACCGATCATCTCCGCGGGCTCGGTGTCGACGAGGCGCTTCCACTTGCCGGCGCCGGCGTTGTTGAACAGCACGTCGGGCGTGGGCACCTCCGCCGCGAGCCGGCGCACCTGCTGCGGGTCGCTCACGTCGCAGGCGTGCGTCGTCACGCGAGCGCCGCTCGCACGGATGCTCTGCGCGACCGCCTCGAGCTTGTCCGCGGAGCGCGCGACGAGCGCGAGCTCGATGCCGCGCTTCGCAGCGGCGACGGCCGTGGCCGCGCCGATCCCGCTCGACGCGCCCGTGATCAGCAGCTTCTTTCCCACCCACTCCATGGCACCCCCCGCTCGCCCGCGGCCGCCTACCTGGCTCGACGCTTGACGGCGTATCCGTACGACGTAGGCCACGACGGCTCGCCGCCGAGCGCCTGCTCCGCCTTCAGCGCCCAGTACGGCTCGCGCAGCAGCTCGCGCGCGAGCAGCACCATGTCGGCGTCGCCGCCGGTGACGATCTCGTTCGCGTGCGCGGGCTCGGTGACGAGGCCGACGGCGCTGGTCAGGATTCCGGTTTCCTGACGGATCCTGCGCGCGAACGGCACCTGGTAGCCCTTGCTCACCGGGATGCGCGCCGTGGGCACGAGCGCACCGGAGGACACGTCGATCAGGTCGACGCCCAGCGCCTTCAGCGCGCGTGCCAGGACGACGGACTGCTCGAGGTCCCAGCCGCCGTCCACCCAGTCGGTCGCCGAGATGCGGACGAACACCGGCAGCGCGCCGGGCACGCGACGGCGCACCCGCTCGGCCACCTGCAGCGTCAAGCGCATGCGGTTCTCGAGGCTGCCGCCGAAGCGGTCGGTCCGCCGGTTGCTCAGCGGCGAGAGGAACTGGTGCAGCAGGTAGCCGTGCGCGGCGTGCAGCTCGATCACGCGGAAGCCGGCCGCGAGCGCGCGCCCGGCGGCGGCGTCGAACGCGGCGACCACGCCGTCGATCCCAGCCTCGTCCAGCTCCGCCGGCTGCGGGTCGCCCTCGTTGAACGGGATCGCGCTCGGCGCGACCACCGTCCAGCCGCCCACCCCGGGTGCGAGGCTCGCCCCTCCCCGCCATGGCACGTCGCAGCTCGCCTTGCGTCCGGCGTGCGCGAGCTGGATGCCGGCGACCGCGCCCTGCGACGCGACGAAGCGCGCGATCCGCGCCAGCGGCTCGACGTGCCGCTCGTCCCAGATGCCGAGGTCGCCCGGCGTGATCCGCCCCTCGGGCACCACCGCCGTCGCCTCGGCGATCACCAGCGCAACGCCGCCCGCCGCCCTGCTCCCCAGGTGGACCAGGTGCCAGTCGGAGGCGAGGCCGTCCTGCGCGACGTACTGGCACATCGGCGACATGACGATGCGGTTGCGGAAGGTGACGCCGCGGATCGTCAGCGGGGTGAGCAGGTCGATCTCGGGGACCTCGCGATCGTGATCGGTGCCGGACGGGCAGCCGTGTCCGGTGAGCTTCGCGTCGGCGCCGTCGGAGCCGCTCGCTGCTGGTCGTTCCATCACGTGTCCTCCCCTTCAGCTCGCGCGCGCGTCGAATCGACAGAACCGATCGCGATGGTCGCCATGAGCACGCCTGATGAGCACCGCACTGCCCCGTGCGCGACAAGATCGACCGTGCCGACGATGCGCGGTGAGGCAAGCGTGGCGACCGTCGGCATCGTCCGCTCGCTACCACAGGAGGGGCCCGGTCCGCTCGCGCGATGCGCGATTCGCGCGCCGCGATCTGCGCCTCGGCTCTACTTGACGGTGGCGCCGTGCATCATGGCGACGCCGGAATCTACCGGGGACGGAGTAAGCCGATCGGCTCCATCCGTACCCGCGCTCAGCCGCCCGACCCGCACTGGCCGCGCGCGCGCCGGTAGTGCAGAGCGACCGCGCCGTTGCGGAACGGCATCGCCGAGAGCAGCTCGAGCCGTCGCGTGCCGGGCAGCCCGCTCTGGTACAGGGTCGGGCCGTGACCGACGATCCTGGGGTGGACGACGAGCTTGTACTCGTCGATCAGATCCAGCCGGTCCAGCTCGGTCGCGAGCTTGCCGCTACCGAGGAGCACGCCGGCACGGGTCGCGTCCTTGAGCCGTTGGACGCTCGTGCGCAGATCGCCGGCGACGTGGTGGCTGTTGGTCCACGGGAAGCCCGTTCGCGTCGACGAGACCACGTACTTCGGCTTGGCCTCCAGCTTGACTGCCCACTCGCGCATCGCCGGCGGCGCCGCCTCGTCGCCGCGAGCGACCGTCGGCCAGTAGCTCTCCATCATCTCGTAGGTGACGCGACCCCAGAGCATCGCCCCGCTCTCGTCCATGAGGCGGGTGAAGAATGCGTGCGTCTCGTCGTCGGCGATTCCCTCAAGGTGGTCGACGCAACCGTCGAGGGTGACGTTGATGCTGAAGGTCAAGAGTCCCATGGCGACGACTCCACTCCGAGCTGGGCGCCACGCCGAGCCGCGGCTGCCCAACTATTCGAGGTCCGGTAGCTCATCACGAGTCAGGAGCAGCCGAATCGACCGAGGTTGGCCGGAGACGCGTTCGAGAAAGCCGCGGGCCTCGAGAGTCGAGATCATCTGATGGACGGCCGGCGCCGAGACCTTGAAGTAGCCTCGCAGGTCGGATTCCGCCGGAGGGATGCGGTGGATCTTGGTGTAGTAGTAGATGAAGGAAAGGTACTGCCCCTGCTTCGAGGTGTATCGGGGTCGCGACGGTGTCTCGGCCGCCGCGGCGGATAGAGGTTCATCTACGTCCGCGTAGGTCTCCTCGATCCGGGCGAGACGCTCGTGAATCCTGCTCAGACTCCTTGCAACGCTCGGGTTCTTGGAGTGATTTGCTTCCGCGGCGACGTGGCCGAGCAGCTCGTCGAGATCATCCAGGTCGAGGGCGATGACGACTGCGGACCCGTCGGTCGCGGCCACACGAATTCGCCGTTCGACGTCGCCGCCGATGAAAGTATGGGTAAGGATCATCTCCCGCTCGCGGCCAGTCAGCCGGATGGGAATCCGCTCACCACGCTGGACACGCTTCACACGGATTCCCCTCTCCCAGGTGTGGCCTGACGACTCGCGAATCAGCCGCGCGCCCGGCGTCTGATGCTCGAAGCGCGCTCCCTGATTTCCCCCGGGGGAAGATCAGTCAGCAACGCGTTCTTAGCCACCGCCTTGGCCCGGAGAGACGGTCGGCACGACCTGCCGACGGTGACGTCGATGGATGCGAAAGTCGCTGTCCAAGGTGACGACAACGCTCTTGGTGTCGAGCTCCGTCATTCGGACGAGGCATGAGTCCGCCAGGGACATGGGGATGCTAGCGAATTTCTTCATCAGTACGCGAAGCGCGTCAGCTTCTGACGAAACCCGAAAGTCGCTCCTGACGATTCCGCGTGTGACAAGCTCGAGCACTGCGTCGGGTCCGCCCGCGAGATCCCGAACCAGGAAGCACGCCTCCGATAAAACCGGATCGCAGGTGAAGATCGGCGGGTCAACTCCGTCGAGCACGCCGCGGGCCCACGCGTGGTGGCGGTCTCGTCGGTTGAGTAACGCCACCAAGGGCCCGGTATCCAAGATGACCGTTGTCACTTGCCATACCCGGCCATGTGCTTCGGATCGCTGGCAAGGTCGGGCGGTCCATCGACGGAGCCAACCAGGCTGCCGGCCTCGGCCGTAACGGAGCGACGCCTTGCCTTTGCAGCGGACTGCAATGCCTCTCGAACGATGGTTGAACGAGACGAGCGACGCGCGCGAGCCAGTTCGGTCAGCTCATCGTCAAGACTCTCGGGCAGTTTGAACGAGACGGTTCGCATTGGATTTGCCATGGTATGACCTCAACTGCAGAAGCGCAGTACGCGGCGTACGACTCAGTCAAATAGGAACTCCTCCCCGGACGGGAACAACACGGGCGCACCGGCGTCTGCTCTCGACTGCGGGAGGCACGGAGGGAGACGCTCGCGGAGCGTCGCGTACAAACGGACCCTTGAGCCTGAGGTGGCCAATGTCCGAGCCCACATCGTGGTGCTTCCGTTCACCGGCCGACGGTTCGCGTGTGGCTAACAACGACCTGGCGATCAGCGGCGGCCGGAGGCCGCCCGCTGCATCGGCGGGTTAGCTGGCCTCTGTAGCGCGAGTATCTTCCGACGCACGGACTGCGGAAAGTCGACGAGCACGAACTGACGGCTGTCGAACAAGTAGTCCTCGCCGCTCTCGTCAATAATCCTAATGAGATCGTCTTTAGCGGCCCGCGCGTCTGGGACGACTCGGTACACCTTGCCAAGGACAAGGGATGCTTCGTTTCCCGAATTCTCCAGGCACAGAGCCAACTCTTGCGGCTGCTTCTTCATGGTTCGTCCACGTAGGTCTTGATCTTGAAATCTCGCCTACCGATACCGTGCGCCTCGTACCAATGTAGCTCCACGTGACGGAGCCTGCCGTTGGCCAGTCTCACCGTCGCGAAACCCTTCCGCTTGCGCCACCTTCCCGCGCCGTGAACCTTCCGCAAGTGCGCGCGGATGTCGACACCTCGACCGGATGCGATGGTCTCCGCTCGCTCGATCTCGCCAACGATCTCCAACTTCACGGGTTTCAGCTCTCACGGTCTCTCGTGCCAGCTAACGCCCTTGCGGTTCAGCGGCGACGCGCTGCTGCGCCGGTCGCTGCAAGCGCGGGCTAGCTGACGCCATCGCCCTGAAGGTTCGAGTCCGCGGTCGCCGGATCAAAATCATCTTCCTGTACCTCCAGTACCAGAGAGTATGGGCTGCTCGCCGCGAAGTCTTCTCGGATCCGAATGGTCGAGCCCGGCGCCGCCTGGGTGACTCTGGACTCGATGATTCGCGCGAGACGCTCAAGGTCAGAAAGCGGTCCCCGGATGGCGTGGTCGTCGAAGCCAGCCTCCGACCACGTCATCACCTCAAGGTACTGATACGGCCCGTAATGTTCGTGCTCGGACTCCGCACGGTTTCGAGGGTCGGCGACATAGTCGAGAAGAAGATCACGAAGCCGCTGCAGGCCCGAGCGACTGCCGGTCATTCGCCACTCGCGTGAGGCATCGTCCCGCTCGTAGAAGAACCCGAGTTCGCGCCACTCGCGCCGCGTCGCTTGATTTGTCGCGTCACTCGGCATTCCGTCCTCCGTCGCTCGGTCGCAACCCGCCCAGCTAACAAGAAAGGGTTTTTCCGCCGTCCGGCGTCAAGCGAATTCCGCGTACAGCTCGATCGCTCACGCCGGATGGCGGAAAGGCCCGGTTGAACTGAATCGCTGATCCCTGTCGGCCCAGCTCTATG
>Ga0268299_1003640_pt1 | contig 13666 bp, 14 predicted proteins | sample NOBtaG_FD_193484 | JGI IMG/M metagenome (GOLD analysis project Ga0268299, IMG submission 193484) | Activated sludge microbial communities from bioreactor in Nijmegen, Gelderland, Netherland - NOB reactor | ecosystem: Engineered > Bioreactor > Aerobic > Activated sludge | place: Netherlands...
CGGTCCGGGACGTCCATGTAGTTGCTGGCGGCGCCGTCGGCCACGACACCCACTTTGCGCACCGCGCCAGCCTCCTTGCTCGCCTTCTTGGACCAGCTTCCGGTAACGAGGTAGTCGGTGGCCTGGTCGGGAGCGGCGAGGTTCATGGGCAGCAGGGCAAAGTGCGTCGTCGCACCGCCCTGGAGGAACAGCACGGCGTAGTCGTCGGGGATGCCCATGAGCTCACGCAGGTCGGCTTCGGCCTGTTCGGCAACCTTGATGAACGCCTTGCTGCGGTGGCTGATTTCCATCACCGACATGCCGAGACCCTGCCAGTCGACCAGCTCGGACTGCGCCTGTTGCAATACTTCTAGCGGCAGCACGGCAGGACCCGCGCTGAAATTGATAACCCTTGCCATCTGGATCTCTCGTTCTGTTTGCGGAACAGGGCGGCCCGAGCCGCCCGGCGTCAGGAAACCACTTCTTCGGAATCTGCTTCGTCAGCCTCGGGAACGATCCGGTCGAGGCCCACCAGGCGATCCTCGTCGTCGATGCGGATCAACCGGACTCCCTGGGTATTCCGGCCCTGCTGGGACACATCGGCGACGGGCGTCCGTACCAGAGTGCCGCTCGAACTGATAAGGACGATCTCGTCCTCGTCGCGAACCTGGATCGCGCCGACCATTCGCCCGTTGCGGTCGGAAGTCTGGATGGCGATCACGCCCTGCCCGCCCCTGCCTTGGACCGGGAACTCGGCGACGGCGGTGCGCTTGCCATAACCCTTTTCCGTGGCGGTCAACACCTCGCCCTGGCCAATGATCAGGAGGGCGATGACCTCATGCCCCTCGGCAACGCGGATACCGCGGACACCCGCTGCCGTGCGGCCCATCGGCCGGACGTCGGACTCCTGGAACCGGATGGCCTTTCCGGAGCTCGTGCACAGCATGATGTCGCACTCGCCATCGGTGATTGCCACGTCGACCAGCCGGTCGCCCTCGTGGAGCTCGATGGCGCGGATGCCGGCTGTGCGCGGACGCGAGAATGCATCCAGCGCCGTCTTCTTGACAGTGCCGTCGCTCGTGGCCATGAAGACGTAGTTGTTGTCCGTGAACTGGCGAACCGGCAGCACCGCGTTGATGCGCTCATTCGCCTCCAGGGGCAACAGGTTCACCATGGGGCGCCCACGGGCGCCGTGCCCCGCCCTCGGCACTTCGTACACCTTGAGCCAGTAGACCTTGCCCGTGCTCGTGAAGCACAGGAGCGTGTCGTGAGTATTGGCGACGAAGAGCTTGTCGATGAAATCCTCGTCCTTGACCTTGGTCGCCGCCCGGCCCCTGCCGCCGCGTCGCTGGACCTGATAGTCGCTGACGCTCTGGGCCTTGGCATATCCGCCGTGTGACAGCGTCACGACCACATCCTCTTCCGGGATGAGGTCCTCGATTTCCAGGCTGGAATGCACCTGGACTATTTCCGTGCGCCGGGGATCGGCGTAGCTGTCGCGGATCTCGGCCAGCTCGGCCCGGATCACGGCGATCAGCTTGTCCGGATCGGCGAGGATCTCGCTGAACTCGCGGATCCTGCCAAGCAACTCCTGGTACTCGCTGATGATCTTGTCCTGCTCGAGGCCCGTCAGGCGCTGAAGGCGCAGGTCGAGGATTGCCTGCGCCTGCGCGAGGGACAGCCGGTAGCCCTCCGGTCCCGGACCGAAGTCGGCTTCGGCGTCGTCGGGGCGGGTTGAGACGTTACCTGCCCGTTCCAGCATCCCGGTAACGGCGCCGGGCGACCAGTGCCGGCCCGTCAGCGCCTCGCGCGCCTCGGGAGGAGTCGGTGATGCCTTGATCACGGCAATCACTTCGTCGATGTTGGCGAGGGCAACAGCCTGGCCCTCGAGAATGTGCGCGCGCTCCCGGGTCTTGCGCAGGTCGAATACCGTGCGGCGGGTGACCACCTCGCGCCGGTGGCGAATGAAGCAATCGAGGAGCCCCTTGAGATCGAACAACCGTGGCTGGCCGTCCCGCAAGGCGACCATGTTGATGCCGAAAACGGTCTCGAGGGGCGTCTGCTTGTACAGGTTGTTGAGAACCACGTCGCTGGCCTCGCCCCGGCGCAACTCGATCACCACGCGCATTCCGTCCTTGTCGGACTCGTCGCGAAGCTCGGTGATGCCCTCGATCTTCTTCTCCCGGACGAGTTCGGCGATCTTCTCGATCAGCCGCGCCTTGTTCACCTGGTAGGGCAGTTCCGTGACGATCAGTGCCTCGCGGCCCCGCGCATCGATCTCCTCCACGTGTATGCGCGCACGGATGAAGACCCGGCCCCGGCCGGTGGTGTAGGCGGCGTAGATGCCCTGCGACCCGTTGATGATCCCGGAGGTCGGAAAATCGGGGCCAGGCATGATCGCCATGAGCTCGGCGATGGTGATCTCGGGGTCGTCGATCAGCGCCAGCGTGGCGGTGATCGTCTCGCCCAGGTTGTGCGGGGGAATGTTGGTGGCCATGCCGACCGCGATCCCCGACGAGCCGTTCACCAGCAGGTTCGGAATCCGCGCCGGCATCACCGAGGGCTCGGTCTCTGAGCCGTCGTAGTTCGGCACGAAGTCGACTGTATCCCTGTCGATGTCGGCCAGGAGCTCCCCGGCGATCCGGGTCATCCGGACCTCGGTGTAACGCATGGCGGCCGGCGCGTCGCCGTCCACGGAACCGAAGTTGCCCTGGCCGTCGACCAGCAGGTAGCGCATCGAGAAAGGCTGGGCCATGCGGACGATGGCGTCGTAAACTGCCGTGTCGCCGTGCGGGTGGTACTTGCCGATGACGTCGCCGACGACGCGGGCCGACTTCTTGTACGGCTTGGTGTGGTCGTTGCCAAGCTCGCGCATGGCGTGCAGGACCCGCCGGTGGACGGGCTTCAGGCCATCACGCACGTCAGGAAGCGCGCGACCCACGATGACGCTCATGGCGTAGTCCAGATAGGACTGACGCATCTCGTCTTCGAGGTTTACCGGGAGTACTTCCTTGGCGACTTCAGCCATCGATCTCGCAGGTTCCACGTGGCAGCGCTCCGCTGGCCGGCAAGGTCGGCGCTCGGGGTTTCCCGGCCGGCCGGCGGCTCAAGTCAGGCGCTGCGGTGTTAAATACCGGGTCGTCAGAATGGTCAAGAAATTAAGCGGTTAGCTTAGCACGATTCGCTGCCCAACCGGACCAGCGGGAAGGCCCGCGATCAGGCATCATCTCGCGCCGGAAACCCCCGCATGCACCAGGCCCCCACCGTCATCTGCGCCCGCTGGATCGTTCCGGTCGAACCCGCCGGGGTGGTCCTCGCAGAGCACGCGCTGGTGATGCAGGACGGGCTGATCCGGGCCCTCCTCCCCCGGGCGGAAGCTCTCCGGCGCCACCCTGACGCCCTGGTCATCGACAGGCCTGATCACGTCCTGATTCCGGGCCTGGTGAATACCCACACCCACGCGGCCATGACCCTCTTCCGCGGCCTGGCGGACGACATGCCGCTGGAAACCTGGCTCAACGGACACATCTGGCCGGCCGAGGCCCGCTGGGTCACGCCGGACTTCGTCAGGGACGGGGCCGAACTGGCGCTCCTCGAGATGCTGCTCGGCGGAACCACCACTTGCGGCGACATGTATTTCTTCCCGGACGTCGTCGCCAGGGCCGTCGCCGAGGCCGGCATGCGAGCTGCCGTGGGCATGATCGTGCTGGAGTTTCCGACAGTATGGGCCCGGTCGCCGGACGAGTACCTGAGCAAGGGCCTCGCCGTCCGGGACCAGTTCAAGGGGCACCCGCGCGTTTCCCTGATGTTCGCACCCCACGCGCCGTACACCGTCTCGGACCGCTCCTTCGAGCAGATCAGGATGCTGGCCGACGAACTGGACGCGCCCATCCAGATGCACGTGCTGGAGACGGCGTCGGAAATCCCGGCCAGCATCAGCCAGCATCAGCAGCACCCCCTTCAGCGGCTCGACGCCCTGGGCATCGTCACGCCCCTGCTGGCCGCAGTACACATGACCCAGTTGCAGGCGGGCGACATCGCACTGCTGGCCGAAAGGGGCGCGAACGTCGTGCACTGTCCGGAGTCGAACCTGAAGCTCGCCAGCGGCTTCTGCCCCGTCGCCAGACTGGTGTCCGCCGGCGTCAATGTCTCGCTGGGCACCGATGGCGCGGCAAGCAACAATGACCTGGACATGTTCGGTGAAATGCGCACTGCCGCCTTGCTCGCCAAGGGCACGGAAGGTCGCGCGGACGTCCTGCCGGCAGCAGCCATCCTTGCCATGGCGACGCTGAACGGGGCCCGGGCCCTCGGGCTTGGCGACCGGGTAGGCTCGCTGGTGCCCGGCAAGGAGGCCGACCTGGTGTGCGTGGACCTGTGTCGGCCCGCCACCCAGCCGGTTCATTGCCCGGTTTCGCAGCTGGTCTACGCGGCGTCCCGGGACCAGGTAACGGACGTGTGGGTCGCCGGCCAGCAACTGCTCCGGGAGGGCCACCCGGTGCTCGCCGATACGGTGGGCATCCTGGAACGCGCGACGGCCTGGGGGAGCAAACTGGGAACCAGCCATGCGTGAGGCGGGCAACAGCAGCCCGGCGGAGCTGGCGCACTTCGGCCGGCTTGCCAGCCGGTGGTGGGACGCCGACGGTGAGTTCAGCACGCTCCACGACGTCAACCCCGTCCGCCTCGCCTGGATCGACGACTTGGCAGGCCTGGCCGGCCGACGCGTCCTCGACGTCGGCTGTGGCGGGGGACTGCTGTCTGAAGCCATGGCCCGGCGCGGGGCGACGGTCACGGGCATCGACAAGTCGCCGGACCTGCTGTCCGTGGCCAGGCTGCACCTTCTCGAGTCGGCGCCCCTGAAGGTGGAATACCTGGAGACCACTGCAGAGGAGTTGGTCCGGCAGGCGCCCGCCGCCTACGACGTGGTCACCTGCATGGAACTTCTGGAGCACGTGCCGGACCCAGCGAGTCTCGTTGCTGCCTGCGCCAGCCTGGTCGCTCCGGGTGGCAGCGTGTTCTTCTCGACCATCAATCGCACTGCCAGGGCGTTTGCGACGGCGATCGTCGGTGCCGAGTACCTGACCGCCCTCGTGCCCCGCGGGACCCATCGTTACTCCCAGTTGATCAGGCCATCGGAACTGGACGCCTGGGGACGCAGGGCCGGCCTGACACTGCAGGATTTGCGGGGCGGCGCCTACAATCCGGCCAGCCGTGCCTTCACGCTCACCGCAAACCAGGCCGTGAACTACTTCGCCCACTTTCGCGCGGGCCCCGTCCGATGAGGCCCCGGGCGGCACCGGGGCGGCCGGCAGCCGTGCTATTCGACCTTGATGGCACGCTGCTGGACACGGCGCCGGACATGGTCAATGCGCTCAACGCCCTGTGCCGGGAGGAAGGCGCGAGTGCAGTCCCCTACGACCGGGCGCGGGCATTTGTCTCCAACGGCGCGGCCGGCCTGCTGCGGCTCGCATTCCCGGACTTCGATGCGACCCGGGACCGCGCGCTCCACCAACGCTACCTCGAGTTGTACTCCCGGCGACTGGCTGTCGATACCCGGCTGTTTCATCCGCTCGGGACGCTGCTCGAATCCCTCGAGTCCGACGGCATCCCGTGGGGCGTGGTGACGAACAAGCCGCGCCACCTGACCGAGCCGCTGCTGGAAGCCCTCGGTCTCCATGTCCGCTCCGCGTGCACGGTCAGCGGCGATACGCTGCCAGAACGCAAGCCGCACCCGCGTCCTGTTCAGTTCGCGCTGGAGAAACTGGGCATCGACGACCAACCTGCGCGCGCGATCTACGTCGGGGATGCCCGTCGTGACATCGAGTCGGGCCGGGCTGCCGGCACGCGCACCGTGGCTGTACGCTACGGTTACGTCGAACCCGGGCAGGATCCGGAGACGTGGGGTGCCGACCACCTCGTCGATACCACCGTTGAACTCATCGCCCTGCTCGAGGAACGTCGGTAACCGCCATGCATTCAGCCACCGCCCGGGCGCACGTCGCCGCGCCAGACGAACTCAGGGACCGGGTCATTCTAGTCACCGGCGCCGGCGATGGCATTGGCCGTGCAACCGCCCTCGCGTGCGCGAGGCACGGCGCCACCATCATCCTGCTCGGCCGCACCCAGGCGAAACTCGAGGCAGTCTATGACGAGATCCTGGCCGGCGGCGGCTCGCAACCGGCAATCTCGGTGCTCGACCTCGCCCGGGCACAGGGCCCGGACTATTTCGGGATCGCCGAGCAGGTCGCCAGCACCTGGGGCCGCCTGGATGGCCTTCTGCACAACGCCGCCATGCTCGGCCAGCGCGCGCCCATCGAGCACTACGACATCGGCATCTGGCACCAGGTCATGCACCTCAATCTCAACGTGCCATTCATACTCACGCAGGTACTGATGCCCGTGCTCCGCCAATCGGCAGATGCGTCCGTGCTCTTCACCAGCAGCGGGGTCGGTCGCCGGGGCCGTGCCTTCTGGGGCGCCTACGGGGTCTCCAAGTTCGGCATCGAAGGGTTGGCCCAGACCCTGGCCGACGAACTGCAGACGGAGGGGCGGATCCGCGTGAACTGCATCAACCCCGGCGGAACCCGTACGCGGATGCGGGCAGCTGCGTATCCCGCCGAGGACCCCGGTTCACGGCCTGAGCCGGCCAGCCTGATGGCGCCCTACCTGTGGTTGCTGGGTCCGGCAGGCCACGGCATCACGGGACAATCCCTCGACTGCCAGTAGCGCTCCCGATTATTCCTCCTGGTCGGGCTCGCGGAGGCCTGCCGCTTCGTACAACGCGACGAGTTCCCTGTCCTTCAGGAGCCGGTGATGGCCCGGTCGCAGGGATCTGGCCAGTTCGATCGGCCCGTACCGGACCCGGATCAGCCGGCTGACCCGGCACTGTGCAGCCTCCCAGACGCGGCGGACGAGGCGGTTGCGCCCTTCGCTGACGACGACACTGAACCACTGATTTGATCCCTCCCCGCCGGTGCGCTCCACGCGATCGAACTTCGCGATGCCGTCCTCCAGGGGCAGTCCGGCGCGGATCTGCTCGAGGGTGGCGTCGGAGACCGTCCCCTGCACACGAACGGCGTACTCGCGCCCGATCTCCCGGGAAGGATGCATCAGCGCGTTGGCAAGGGCCCCATCCGTGGTCAGGAGCAGCAGGCCGGACGTGGCCAGGTCCAGGCGCCCGACGCTGATCCACCGGCTCCCCTGGATAGGCGGCAGGTGGTCAAACACCGTGGGACGGCCCTCCGGATCGCTGCGCGTGCAGACCTCGCCGGACGGCTTGTGATACAGGAGCACCCGGGGTGACGGGCGGGTCTTGCGCAATGCCGGCACCGGCCGCCCGTCGATGAGGATCTTCTCCCGGCCGGTAATCTTCTGGCCGAGGGTCGCGACGGTGCCGTTGATGCTGATCCGGCCCGCCCTTATCCACTGTTCGATTTCCCGGCGCGAGCCGACACCCGCACCTGCGAGTACCTTCTGCAGGCGCTCTGTAGCTGCCGTCGGGCTCACGACCGGGCGATCAGCGAACCTTCAGGGGAACCACGTTCGAGTCCTGCTCGACGGCGTCCTCGCCGGGTACCGCGTCCCGGTGGCCTTCGGCGTAGCCACGCGCATCTGAAATCGGCGTCACGGTGGCGAGTTCAGCCTCCGGATCCTCCCCGCCGTCAGCGAGCCGTTCGCTCAAGGGCGCGCCAGCGCCCGCCGGCAACGCCTCGGCATCCGACAGCTCCAGTTGCGCCGTAAACGCCTCGAGGTCCTTGAGTTCGGCCAGCGGCGGCAGGTCATCGAGCTTCTTCAGGCCGAAGTAATCGAGGAACTCCCTGGTGGTGCCATAGATCGCCGGCTTGCCGGGCACGTCCCGGAAGCCCACCACCCGGATCCAGTTCCGCTCGAGCAGTGAACGCATGATGTTGGTCGTCACGCCCACGCCGCGAATATCCTCGACATCACCCCGGGTTACCGGCTGGCGATAGGCAATGATGGCGAGGGTTTCCATGAGGGCCCGGGAATAACGGGGTGCCCGCTCCTCCCAAAGCGGCGCCAGCCAGCTCGACATGCTCGTCCGGACCTGGATCCGGAAGCCGCTGGCGACTTCCTGCACCGCAATACCGCGCTCGGCGTAATCCTCCTGCAGGCGCAGAATCGCCGCCCGTATGTCGTCCCGGCCTGGCGGGTGATCGTCGCCAAACAGCGCCTGCAGCTCATTGAGATCAAGCGGACGCCCTGCAGCCAGGAGGGCGGCCTCGATGATGTACTTGAGTTGATGGTTTTCCATTTGCACCCGATCCAGGTTTTGCGGTTAGGCCGGTGACGTGGCGCCGCCGGTGGTCAGGTCGTCCAGATCCACATCAACCGGGGGCTGAGTGGTAGCGGCACGCACGTGAATTGGCGCGTAGGGTTCCGTCTGCACGAGCTCGATGAGCGCCTCCTTGAGGAGTTCGAGCAGGGCAAGGAAGGTCACGGTCACGCCCATGCGACCTTCCTGCGGATCGAAGAGGTCGCGAAACTCGGCGAAGGTACCCGCCTGCACCTTGAGAAGGACTTCCGACATTCGCTGCCGGACTGACAACGGCTCGCGACGGATGTGGTGGTGAGCCAGCATTTCGGCGCGGGTCAGCACGTCACGGAATGCCAGCAAGAGCTCCTTGAGCGTGAGGTCAGGGAGCCGTGTAACCACTGCCTTTTCGGTGACGTCCGCACCGGCCTGGAAGAAATCCCGCTCCAGGCGCGGCACGCCGTCCAGGTCGGTAGCCGCCTGCTTGTAGCGCTCGTACTCCTGGAGGCGCCGGACCAGCTCCGCGCGCGGATCAGCCTCGTCGTCATCCTCCTCGCCAATGCGCGGCAGGAGCATCCGGGACTTGATCTCGGCGAGCATCGCAGCCATCAGCAGGTACTCGCCGGCCAGTTCGAGCTGCAGATCCTTCATCAACTCGATGTACTGCACGTACTGGGTCGTGATCTCCGCAATGGGGATGTTCAGGATGTCCAGGTTCTGGCGCCGGATGAGGTACAGCAGCAGGTCCAGTGGGCCCTCGAAGGCCTCCAGAAACACCTCGAGGGCGAAAGGCGGAATGTAGAGGTCCTGGGGCAGCTGTGTGACCGGCTCGCCGGCAACGAGGGCAAAAGGCATCTCGGCCTGGGCGGGGTTACCGCCCGCCTCCTCGGCGCTCAGCACAGGGTTGCGGGGGGCGTCGGCATCATGGACCACGGCCAGTCGCGGCGCCCCCGAATCATGTTCTGCGTTGGTCATTCGTTCGGGAACGTTCGGCCTCAGGAGCGGGCGATGGAAAAGAACAGGGCCGACACCAGCTCCACCAGCGGTGCCACAACCTGACCCAGGAAACCCAGTGCCAGCAAACCCATGACGATTATAAGGCCATAGGGTTCCACCGCATCGAGCTTCCGCCCGAGCGCTTCCGGCACGAGCCCGCGCAGGACTCGCCCGCCATCCAGCGGTGGAATAGGCATCAGGTTAAATATGGCAATCAAGACGTTGAAATAGATACCGATCTGCGTCATCGACAACAGAAACTGGCGGGCACCCGAAGGTGGCATCGGCACCTGGAGAACGAGGGCCAGGCCCACGGCCCACAGCAGAGCCATGACGAAATTGCTGGCCGGACCTGCGGCCGCCACGAGCAGCATGTGCTGCTTTGGCTTGCGCAGGTTCCGGGGATTCACGGGCACCGGCTTTGCCCAGCCGAAGGGAGGCAGGTTCAGGAAGGCAAGCACCAGCGGCACGGCGACGGAACCCACGGGGTCCAGGTGCTTCAGGGGATTCAGCGTCAGGCGTCCCAGCAATTCAGCGGTGCGGTCGCCAAACCTCCGTGCGGCCCAGCCGTGCGCAACCTCGTGGAGCGTGATGGCGAACAGAACGGGAATTGCGGCCGCGGAAAGCAGCTGGACTTTAGCAGCAACATCCATGTCGGCCATGGGACCAGTATAGGCGCAACTCGGGCCTGATCGATGCTACGCGAAGGCCGCGCTGTCGCCCCGGCCCTGGCGAATGACGACGGGATAGTCGCCGGTGACATCCACCACGGTCGTTGGCTCGATGCCGCAGCTGCCGCTGTCGATGAGCAGGTCGACCCTGCCGGCCAGCGCCACTGCGATCTCCTCCCCCTCGGACAGGGGGATTTCCTGGCCGGCCAGCAGCAGGGTCGAACTCATCATGGGCTCGCCAAGGGCTTCGAGGAGTGCTTGCGGTACCGGGTGGTCCGGCACCCGTATCCCGACGGTCTGCCGTTTCGGATTCTGCAGGCGACGAGGCAGCTCCCGCGTCGCCTTGAGGATGAACGTGTAGGGCCCCGGTGTGTGGGCACGCAACAGGCGGTAGCACCAGTTCTCGACCCGGGCGTAGGTTGCAATCTCGGAGAGGTCACGGCACATCAATGTGAAGTTGTGATCCTTGCCGGTGTCGCGAATGCGCTGGAGGCGGCCGGCCGAATCATGATCGCCCAGGTGCCAGCCAAAGGCGTAGCAGGAATCCGTGGGGTAAACGATCAGGCCATTCCGGCGGAGGATCTCCGCGGACTGCTGAATGAGGCGCCGCTGGGGATTGTCGGGATGGATGTTGAATCGCTGGGTCATGCCGCCATTCTATCCGCAGCGGCGGGCCACCCCCGGCGACGGCCCCTTGCGTATCATGTGCCCCGGAACCCCAACCACATCCCGATCATGCAAGCATTGGTTGACCTTCTGCCCCTCTTGGCATTTGCGGCCACCTACTGGCTGACCCGCAACATGCAGACCGCAATTCTCGTGATCATGGTGACGATATCGCTGCAGGTGGCCGTGATCTGGCTCGTGAAGCGGACGGTCAGCCGAATGCTGCTAACCTCGGCCGTGCTGGTGGTGGTCCTCGGCGGGATCAGCCTCCTCCTCAACAATGACCTCGTCTTCAAGTGGAAGCCGACTGTACTGAACTGGCTGTTCGCGGCCGTGTTCCTGGGCAGCCGGTACATCGGTGACCGGACGATCGCCCAGCGCATCCTCGATTCCATCGCGCGGGACGAGTTCCGCATGACGCCAGCGGACTGGCAGAAGCTGAACCTGATGTGGGTCGCCTTCTTCCTGCTCTCCGGCGCGGCCAATATCTTCGTCGCCTACCGCTTTCCGGAGGGTGTCTGGGTGAACTTCAAGTTGTTCGGCCTGACTGGTATGACCCTGGTGTTTGCCCTTCTGCAGGGGCTTTGGCTCAGCAAACGCGCAACGGAAGACAAGTAATGCTCTACGCAATCTTTGGCTCCGATGGACCTGACAGCCTGGCGGCGCGCATCGCCGTACGTGGCGCGCACCTTGCCCGCGTTGGCGAGCTGCGGGACCAGGGCAGGCTGGTCCTCGCCGGCCCCCATCCCCGCCTCGAGACCGGGGACCCTGGCGCCACCGGGTTCACCGGCAGCCTGATCGTCGCCGAGTTCGCGAGCCTCGAAGAGGCGAAGTCCTGGGCCAATGCCGACCCCTACGTGCATGCGGGTGCCTGGACGGAGGTGACGGTCAAGCCCTTCATCCAGGTCATGCCGTGACCTCCGGGCCTCGAATAGACAGGATCGCTGCCATCCGGGACCGGCTGCGCACGGCCCTGGACCCGCACATCCTGGAGATCGAAGACGAGAGCCACCTGCACGCCGGCCACGCGGGCGCCCGCGACGGCCGCGGCCACTTCCACGTCCGGATTGCTTCCCCCCGTTTCGACGGCCTGACGGCCGTAGAGCGGCACCGCCTGATCTACGTAGCGCTTGGCGAGTTGCTCACCACCGACATCCACGCGCTCCGGATCTCCATAGCACCCTGAATTTCCCGGCCAGTGCCGGCCTACTCGGCCGGCAGGCGCCCGAGTGCCGGATCACTTTACAAAACATCGGTACCGGGCCTTGCGATTCCGTACCAAGTACCCGATTTAAGCCCTTGACTTCAGTTGACTCGACATAACTTTGGCCCTACTCTCTTTCACATAACGAATACGAAGGAATATGGAAGCCGACCTTAAGGCAGCGCTGCTGACGGCGTATGCACGGCTTCTGAGGCCTCTAGTCCAGATCCTGTTGCGCAATGGCGTCTCGTACTCGGAGTTCGCGGATACGGCCAGACGGGTGTTTGTGACCACAGCAGCTACACGACTTGCCAAGAGTGGCAGCGAGGTTTCGGCCGCGCAGATCGCGATCCAGACCGGACTGTCGCAGCGAGAGACCCAGGAGGTACTTGAAGGTCGGGGCGAAGCCCCGGTGGACACGAACCTGGCGAGGATTACTGCCCTGCTAACCGCATGGCACAGCGACGACCGGGTCGTGGGCCCCTACGGACTTCCACTTGAGTTGCCCTTGGAGAGTCCAGGGCAAATGGATTTTACGACCCTGGTGCACGACTACTGCCCAGGCGCTGAGGCCGGGCCACTTCTCGAACAGCTGGTGGTTATTGGCGCGGTGAGAAAAACGGACGATGGATGGCTACGCGTTCTTACGAGAACGTACTTACCGGATGTAGAAGCTGCCGACAGCTTCGAACACGTTGGCCTTGCCGTGAAGAGGCTTGTTGAGACGGTCGACTTTAATCAACAGCAGTCAGATGTAAGTCACCGCCTTTTTGAGCGAATGGTTACAGCCGATTTCGGATTGAGAGAGGAAGACTTTCCGGCACTTGAGGGATTTATCCGACTTCGAGGCCAGCAATTACTGGAAGAGATCGACAATTGGATAACGCTTCGCGACAAACCGGATTTGGAGCGAGGCGACAAAGTAATACAGACGGGCTTGGGTATTTATCACTTCGTTGACGACTCTGAAACTCAATCGAACTAAATAACGACATCAAATATCTCGTGGGGATACAGAGAATGAAAATCGTAAGCGCCATTGTAGCCACCTTCGCCCTCTCGGCGTCCTGGTCGCTAGCCAGCGCCACCAGCTCCGCTGAGTTCGCGGGCATCCGGATAATTGGCCAGGCTATCGACGGGACCCTTGTGCTGGACGATTCGGCAAGTGGGCTGTCAACTGCGGCAATTCCGGGCGTGGCAATTCTTGGCAGCGAGGTTACCAGTGGCTCCCCGACCCTCCTTGCGATCGGTCACGTCGAGAGCTTTGACGCCCAAACGGGTGTGCTTACAGTCTCCGGCCAGCGAGTCTCACTAGCCGAAGCGGCCACAATCATTGATGCTCCCCGCGATATCGATGCAGCTCTCACAGCGGAGAATCTCACTTGGTACCTGCAGCAAGGTCGCTATATTGCAGTGGCTGGTGACACCTATGGCGGCGGTGAAAACCTTGCGACCCATATCGTGCGACTGGACAACGAGGCACAGCCGGGTCAGGTTCCAATTTACGTTCGTGGCTCTATCGACCTAGTGGATGACCTCCAAGGCATTGCCTACATGGGCGGTGTAGCGCTTAACTTGAATGGCGCGCCTGCGCGCGAACTTATCGGCGTCGGAAACGTTGTGGAACTTGTTGCCTACGAGGCTAGCGCGGGCAATGCACTGGTTGCTGACTATTCAAGCCTCGAGATCGGAAGCTCGCGAGGCTCCAAGGTCGCTGGCATCTCCGGCACTGGCGTCAAGGGCATCTCCGGCACCGGCGTCAAGGGCATCTCGGGCACTGGCGTCAAGGGCATCTCCGGCACTGGCGTCAAGGGCATCTCCGGCACCGGCGTCAAGGGCATCTCGGGCACTGGCGTCAAGGGCATCTCCGGCACCGGCGTC
>Ga0268299_1003641_pt1 | contig 13663 bp, 9 predicted proteins | sample NOBtaG_FD_193484 | JGI IMG/M metagenome (GOLD analysis project Ga0268299, IMG submission 193484) | Activated sludge microbial communities from bioreactor in Nijmegen, Gelderland, Netherland - NOB reactor | ecosystem: Engineered > Bioreactor > Aerobic > Activated sludge | place: Netherlands...
CAAGCATCGCCGTGCCCGCGACGCCGCCTGAATTATCGGACGCGGGCGTCATCACCCAATCGGGTTTGAACAGAGCGAGCGTGGTCAGCCCCGCAAACACAAGCGCCGCGCCAAGGAACGCCACGCGCTGCGCAGGTGGCTGGCCGCCGCCCATGCTCGGCAACGCCGCGCCGAGCATCGCGGCGGCGCCCCCAAGGCCAGCGCAGAAGAGCGCAGTTTGGACGGGCGTCCTGAACAGCAACACCAACGCAATCGCCGCCATCGTCACGGTAGCAGCTGCTAGCGCGTTGGAGAGCGACAGAAGCGGCGTTTCCGTGCGGGGCCGGAAGAGCGCGATGGCGGCGAGCGCCAGCGGGTATTCGTAGATGTCGTTGAATATAACCGGCGCGAGCAGCGCCGTCGCGCCGCCGCCGACGACGCCGCCCAGCGAGACCCAGAAGTAGAACTCCGTGAGCCGGCTCGCCGCCGGGCGCGTACGTGCAAGCGCAAGGTGACACACCAACGCGCTCACAAAAAAGCACAGGAGATGCGCGCCGAGACTCCACATGAAGTCCAGCCGCGACGCGTATGAGAGCCACACGACAATGGCGAGCGCCGCGGGATGCGCAAACATCACATAGGGCGACAGCCGCTCACCGCCACGCGCGAAGGCAATCACGAAAGTCAGCAAATAGAGCGCGAGCGGCGCCACCCACAAGAACGGCGCGGACGCGACATCGGTTGAGATGTGCTGCGTCACGCCCAAAATGAGGCTGGACGGCAAAGCGGCGGCCGCAAGCCAATAGAGCCGCTGCCGCCAAGTGGGTGTTGCGCTCTCCTCGGCCGTATCCGGCCGCGCGCCCGCGTTTGCGATGACCGCCGCCGCCGCCGCGACGAGAATGAGCGCAGCCACCGCGAGATAGCCGACGCTCCAAAGCCCGGTCTGCGCCGTCAACCCGATCGCGGGCTCGATGAGCACTGGATATGCGAGCAGGCCAATGAAACTTCCAAGATTGCTCGCCGCATAGAGGTAGTACGGGTCGTGCGCGTCGGCGCGGCCAGTGCGCGCGTACCAGGCCTGAAGCAACGGCGCGGTTGCCGAAGCCGCTGCGAACGGCGCGCCCACGCTCACCAGCAGCACGCCCATCAACCAAAGCGCGGGGTGCTCCGAACTTGGCGGGCCGAACATCGGTGTCACCGCGATGGGCAACACCACCCAAGCTGCGGCCAGCACCAGCGCGTGCGCGATCGCCTGGAGGCGCACGTCCGCGACACGCGCCAGCAGGTGCGCGTACACGTAGCCAAGCAACAAGGCGCCCTGGAAGAACGCCATCGACGTATTCCAGACTGCGGGCGAACCGCCGAGCAGCGGCGTCACCAGGCGGCCGACGAGCGGCTGCAACGTGAAGATGAGCGCGGCGCTGGAGAACATCGCGATCGTGAAAACGGGCGCGGCCGCGCGCCGAGCGATTGCGATCATCCCCCTGCCCCTTCTGGTCCGGCCGGGTCCTTGGCGGCCCGCGACTCAGGGAATGGACATTGCCCCGCGGACTTGCGCAAATCGTAAATAACGTCGCAGCCCAGCCGCAGCCGGAAAGGCCACATGTTCCCCGATCACTACATCATGGCCGCCCGCCTCATCCTGGCCGATTGCGAGGAGCGCCGGCTGAAAATCGTGACCGCGGAAAGCTGCACGGGCGGGCTGGTCGCGGCGTGCCTGACTGAAATCCCCGGGTCTTCGAAGGTCCTGGAACGCGGGATGGTGACCTATTCCAACCGCGCCAAGGAAGACATGCTCGGCGTGCAGGGCGATCTCATCGCCGACACCGGCGCTGTCAGCGAGGCAGTGGTGCGCATGATGGCGGAGGGCGCGCTCGCCGAAAGCCGCGCCAATGTTTCAATCGCGATCACGGGCGTTGCTGGGCCCGGCGGCGGGACCGCGATGAAGCCGGTGGGCCTCGTTCACTTCGCGGCGGCGCGCGAGAACCGGTCCATCCTCCACGAGATGCATATGTTCGGCGATATCGGCCGCAGCGAAATTCGCATGAAGAGCGTGGAGGTCGCGCTCGATCTGCTGCGCCGGATTATCGAGTAACGCGCACAATCCAAGCCGCCGCGGCATCGAGCATCTCGGCGAGCACCTCCGCGTCTTTTCGCCCGCTCTTCGCCGGCGCATGAAACGAATGGTCGGCGTGTGCCGCGAGCGCCAATTCGGCGCGCGGTTCAAGCGACTGGACAACCGGCTTCAGCAAGTCGAGCTCCGCGAGCGTGTCTTTATCGCCTTGCAAAAACAGCATCGGGATCGCGACATCGGCGAGGTGCGCCGCACGCTCGCTCGATGGCTTACCGGCCGGGTGAAGCGGGAACGCAAAGAAGATGAGCCCGCGCACGAGCTCTAGCGGCGCCTTCGCTTGGGCTTGAGAGGTCATCCGCGCGCCGAACGAACGTCCACCGGCGAACATCGGCAGATTGGGCGCACGCAGGTGCGCGGCGGCGACGGCGGCGCGCACGGTTGCGTGGCAGAGCGGCGCCGGGTCTGGCCGCTTGGACACAGCTTCCATGTACGGGAAATTGTAGCGCAGCGTCGCGACACCGCGGGCGGCGAGCCCCTCCGCGCATTGCGCCATATGCTTGTGCGCCATTCCAGCGCCTGCGCCATGCGCGAACACAAAAAGCGCACAGGGTTCGGAGGGCGCGAACCACAGCGCTGAAACGGCGCGCTGCGCATCGACCTGGATCGTGAGCGGTTCGGCGTTCATCGCCCCGCTATATCACGCGCTCCACGCCCTTGGCCGCCTTCACGGCAGCGCGTGCCGCGGGGCCCGCCGGGAAAAGGCCGCTCGCCTTCAACTCCACTTCACGCCCGTCCTTCAAACGCAGCACGAGCCGCAGCGGGCGCGCGTCGTTCCCTGCGGCGGGCGCGAGCGCCTTCAGCGTGTCGGCCAGCGCGTTCATCGGTGCGCCTTCGCGGAGTACGATCTTCAGGTCCTGCGCGACACGCGCTTCTGCCGCCTCGATCTGTTCGAAATGATCGGCAGCAAGGCGGAGCTCCCCTTCGCGCCATCTAGCGCGCACCCGGAACGCCATCGCCTTGCCGGCGACGAGCACGTCGCGCGCATGCGCGATGTTCTCCGGCATAATCATGATCTCGAACTCGCCGGTCGGATCAGAGAAGGCGGCAAATCCAAGCTGTCCGCCCGATTGCGCGGGGCGATACTTCACGCTGCGCAGCACGCCAGCCATCGGATAGTGTCGCGGCTCGGTCTCGCCCTCCTCCAAAATTTCAGTGATCGACTTCGTCTGCGTCGTCTCGGCGAAGAAGTCTGAGAGCGGGTGACCCGAGAAGTAAAACCCGACGCTTTCACGCTCGAAGTCGAGCCGGTCCTGCGCCGACCACACCACGGCCTTCGGGAGCGCCGGGCGCACGCTCGGCTCGCTGGCGCCAAAGAGGCTCGCTTGAGCGCTCTGACGCTCCTCGGCAGCACGCTGGGCATAGGCCGTGATCGTCTCGCAGGCCGCGAATACACGCGCGCGCTCCGGATCGAGTGTGTCAAACGCACCGGCCTTGGCGAGGTTTTCGAGTTGTCGGCGATTGATCGCCTTAGCGTCGATCCGTTCAGCAAAATCGAACAGGTCCTTGAACGGCCCGCTCCTCTTGCGTGTTGCAACCACGCTTTCCATCGCCGCCATGCCGACATTGCGCACCGCGCCAAGCGCGTAGCGCACCGCGCCGTCCTGCACGGAGAAATCGGCCTCGGAGAGATTGATGTCTGGCGCCAGCACGTCAACGCCCATGCGCTTGGCGTCTTGCCGGAAGATCGCGAGCTTATCGGTGTTGGTGGCGTCGAGGCTCATCGAAGCGGCAAAGAACTCGACCGGGTAATTCGCCTTGAGATACGCCGTTTGATACGTCAGCAGCGCATAAGGCGCAGAGTGCGATTTGTTGAAGCCGTAGTCCGCGAACTTGGCGCACGCGTCGAACGTAAGGTTCGCATCTGCCTCCGAAACGCCCTTGGCCTTGGCGCCATCGACGAAGCGGACGCGCTGCTTGTCCATCTCGGCGCGGATCTTTTTGCCCATCGCGCGCCGCAGCAGATCGGCTTCGCCGAACGAATAGCCGCTCATCTCACGCGCAATCTGCATCACCTGCTCTTGGTAGGTGATGACGCCGAGCGTCGGCTCCAGGATCGGCTCAAGCCACGGGCGCAGGGCCGTGTTGAAGTACGTCGTGTCGTCGATTGGCTCGATGCCCTTCTTGCGATTGCAATAGGTCGGGATGTTCGCCATCGGGCCGGGGCGATAGAGCGCGACCAGCGCGACCAGATCCTCGAACCGGTCCGGCACCATGTCGACGAGCGCGCGGCGCATGCCCTGGCTTTCAACCTGGAACACGCCGACGACCTCGCCCCGCTGCAACATGGCGTAGGTCGGCTCATCGTCGAGCGGGAGGTTCTTCAGATCGATCGTAATGCCGCGGTCGCGGATGAGCTTCAGGCACCGGTCGATGACGGTGAGCGTCTTCAGACCCAAAAAGTCGAACTTCACGAGGCCCGCGGCCTCGACCCACTTCATGTTGAATTGGGTGGCCGGAATGTCCGAGCGCGGATCGCGGTACAGCCCGACGAGTTCGACGAGCGGGCGATCGCCGATCACGACGCCGGCGGCGTGCGTGGATGCGTTGCGGTTCAGGCCTTCGAGTTGCTGCGCAATATCGAGCAGCTCGGCGACTTCGGGCTCGCGCTCTGCTTGCTCTTTGAGCTTCGGCTCGATCTCGATGGCTTGTTCGAGCGTCACGGGGTTGGCCGGGTTGGCCGGCACGAGCTTGGCGAGACGATCGACCTGGCCAAAAGGCAACTGCATCACACGGCCAACGTCCCGCAGCACCGCGCGTGCTTGCAGCGTGCCGAACGTGATGATCTGCGCGACGCGCTCGTGCCCATATTTTTCGCGGACGTAGTCGATCACTTCGCCGCGGCGATCCTGGCAGAAGTCGATGTCGAAGTCCGGCATCGAGACGCGCTCAGGGTTGAGGAAGCGCTCGAACAGCAGGCCAAACCGGATTGGGTCGAGATCGGTGATCGTAAGCGCCCAGGCGACGAGCGAACCCGCGCCCGAACCTCGACCGGGACCGACCGGAATGTCCTGCGCCTTCGCCCACTTGATGAAGTCCGAGACGATCAGGAAGTAGCCCGGAAAACCCATCTGCGTAATGACGCCGAGTTCGTAGTCGAGCCGCTCCTTGTACGTTTCAAACGGCGCCGCCGGCTCGACGCTCTTCAGGCGCGCCCTGAGGCCGGCTTCCGCCTGCGCGCGCAACTCGGCCGGCTCGTCGCGCCCCTTCTCGCTCGCGTAGCGCGGCAGAATGGGTTTGCGCTTGGGCGCACGGAACGCACAGCGCTGCGCGATTTCGACCGTGGACTGGATCGCCTCGGGGAGATCGGCGAACAGCGCGATCATCTCGTCTGCGCTCTTGAAATAATGCTCTTCTGTAACGCGCGGCCGCTCGGGCGCGCCGAGATATGAGCCCGCGGAGATGCACATCAGCGCGTCGTGCGCCCGGTGGTCGCCGCGGGCGGCGAAGCGAACGTCGTTGGTCGCGACGAGCGGCAAGCCAAGCTCGTAGGCGAGATCGATCAGCCGGCCTTCCGCGTCCATCTCGGCTTTTTCGCCGTGACGCTGGAGTTCAACGTAAAGGCGGTTCGCGAAGGCTTCGCTCATCGCCTTAAGCACGCCTCGCGCCGCGTCGTCACGCCCCGTTTCCAGGAACGAGGCGATCAGCCCTTGCCCGCCCCCGCTCAACGCGATCAGGCCCTCACTGTGCGCGAGCAGCGTCTCGAGCGGGACGTGCGGCTCGTCTTGCGCATCGACATCGAGGAATGCGGCGGTCGAGAGCCGCATCAGGTTCGCGTACCCGGCCTCATTCTGGACCAGAAGCGCAATTGCCCCGGCCGCGCCGTCCGTCTTCACTGTGAGGGCGCAACCGACGATCGGCTGGAGGCCGTTCTCGACGAAAACATCCGAGAACTCGAGCGCGCCGAACAGGTTGTTGGCGTCGGTCAGCGCGAGCGCCGGCATGCTCTTCTTGGCGCACAGCTTAGCGAGCGCCTTCACCTGGATGGCGCCGTCGAGAATTGAGTACGCGGACTTCGCCCGCAGATGAATAAATGACGCCAACCGAGCCTCCGTCCCGGACATAGGACCGCGATTCTGGCGCCCCAGTATATTCATGTTTTGTTCCACGGGAAACATTGGTGTTTCACGGGTCCGTGACCGATACGGGGCTACTTTCGCTGGACCAGCCGGTGGTGTTCGAGCGCCATCACGCGATCCATGTAGCGCATGAGGTCGAGATTGTGCGTGGCGATCAGCGCTGCGGCGCCCTCAGTGCGCACGAGATGCGAGAGCGCTTGGAAAACCGAGCCCGACGTATCCGGATCGAGGTTCCCCGTCGGTTCGTCCGCGAGGATCAGCGCCGGCCCATTCGCGAGCGCGCGCGCAATCGCGACGCGCTGCTGCTCCCCGCCGGAGAGTTGCGCTGGCTGATGGTGGAGCCGCGCGGCGAGGCCCATCGTCGTTAGCAACCGTTCTGCGGCCTCTCGCGCGTCGCGCTTCGAGTTGCCCGCGACGAGGCGTGGCAGAGCCACGTTATCGAGCGCGTCGAACTCCGGCAGCAGCAGGTGGAATTGATAGACGAAGCCGATCTTGGCGCGGCGTAATTCGGTGCGTTGATCGTCGTTCAGGCTCCACGCGTCCTGCCCGTCGATCAGGACTTGCCCACCGCTTGGCCTCTCCAGCAGCCCCGCGGCGTGCAGCAAAGATGACTTTCCCGATCCCGACGGACCGATGAGGCCCACGATCTCGCCGGGCGCGATGTCGAGGTCGACGCCGTCGAGTACGACGAGGTCTTCAGCGCCGGACTTGAAGTTGCGCGTGAGCCCGCGCAGCGAAAGGACGCTACTCATAGCGCAGCGCCTCCACCGGATCGAGGCGTGACGCGCGCCACGCCATGGGCAGCGTGGCGACGAACGACATCAGCAGCGCAAAGCCGGTGACCACGGCCACTTCCGCCCATTCCACTTTCGCCGGCAATTGTTCGAGCGAATAGACATCGCCTGGGAAAAGATCGAAGCCGGTAACGGCCTGAATGCCGTCCTGGATCGGGCCTATGAAGAGGCAGAACCCAACGCCGAGAACCAGTCCCGCCAATGTGCCGAGGAGCCCAATTGCCGCTCCCGCCATGAAGAAAACGCGCAGGATCGAGCCTTTCGTTGCGCCCATAGTGCGCAAGATCGCGATGTCGCGGCTCTTGTTCTTCACGAGCATGACGAGGCCGGAGGCGATGTTCAGCACCGCGATGGCGACAATCATCATCAGAATGAGCCGCATCACGTTGCGCTCGACAATCAGCGCGCCGACGAGCCCTTCGTTCTCTGCGCGCCAGTCGAAGATCGTGACGTTCGGGCCAAGCCTCTGCCGCAGCTCTATCATGATCGGCACGGTCGCGTCCGGATTCTGGATGCGTATCTCAAGCCTGTCCGCGCTATCGCCGCGATTGAACAGGATCTGCGCCTGCTCGATCGGCATGTAGACGAGCGCTGCGTCATACTCGGCCGCACCGACCGTGAACGTGCCGCCGACCTCGAACGCCTTCGAGCGCGGGCTGAACCCAAAGGGCGTGAACGCGCCTTGCGGGCTCATTAGCGTGACGCCCATGCCTTCCGCGACGCGCAGGCGCCGCGCCAAGCGTTCGCCGAGCAGGATCGTTGGATCTTCAACGCCGGTGAAGCGATCGAGCGAGCCCTGTATGGTGCTCGACACCATCGTCAGGCGCTGCAAGTCAGCGCGCGGAATGCCGCGCACATAAACGCCAGACGCCGTCCCTTCGCTCACCGCAAGCGCCTGCTCATCGACCAGCGGCACGACGCTGAGCACGCCAGGCACTTCGGCAGCGAGCCGTGCGAGGCGATCGCGCTCCACGCTCGGATAGCCCTGCACATCAACGTAAACGTGCCCATTCACGCCGAGGATGCGAGACAAAAGCGTCTCGCGAAAGCCGTTCATGACGCTCATCGTGATGATGAGCACCGCCACCGCCAGCATGATGCCGACAAAAGAGATGATCGAGATCATCGCAACGCCGCCGTGCTGGCGTTTGGCGCGCAGATAGCGCGCCGCAAGCGAGCGCTCGAACAGCCCGAACGGCGGAGAAGCAGCGGTCATGGAGACTCAGTAGGCCCGAGAGATGATGATCTCTTCCACGCCCGGTGCGCCCGAAAAAAGGCAAGGCGCGAAGCTTTTCGGCTGATCGAGCGGCGCGTTCCGGAGCGTCAGCTTAAGCGCTTTCAGTTTGGCTTCCACGTCTTCCAGCGCTGCCCCGCTTGGCCGCGCCCACGAGGCGCGCACCCAGCCGCGAAACTCAGGACCATCCTCATCGGTTCCGAAATAGTCTTTGAGCGCGTCGTAACTTGTGATGTCCGTGCGCACATTGTCCTTGAGACGTGCGGCCGCTTCGGCGCGCAGCTTTTCCTGAATGTCCGCCAGCAAGCCCGGCACGGCGGCAATGAACTCGCCGCGCGGCAGCCCGTGCGACTTTACCTTCTCCCCTTCGCGCAACGCGTCGCGGCGAATGAAGGTGACTTGGCCATTGGCGGCGTCGCGCGGCCCGATTTCGCAGATGATCGGCGCGCCTTTGCGCACCCAATCCCAGCGCTTCTCGGCCGGGCGGCCGAGCTTGGTGTCGAGATGCGCGCGCAGACGTTCGCCGAAGGCGCTCTGCGCGTTCAACTCGCGCTGCAGCGTTTCGCAATACGCCATCAGGTCGGCGTCTTCCGGCTTATCGCGCAGCATCGGCACGATCACGATCTGGCGAGGCGCGATGTGCGGCGGCGCACGCATGCCGTCGTCATCGCCATGCGTCATGATGAGGCCGCCGATCATGCGGGTCGACACGCCCCACGATGTCGTGTGGCAGAACTGCATTTCGCCAGCCTTGTCCTGGTAGCGAATGTTCTGCGCGTGCGCGAAGTTAGTACCGAGATAGTGCGACGTGCCGGCTTGCAGCGCCTTGCCGTCTTGCATCATCGCTTCAATCGAGAACGTGTTGTCCGCGCCTGGGAAGCGCTCATTCTCCGGCTTTTCGCCGACCATCGTGGGCACGGCGCAAGCTTCCTCGGCGAACGCGCGGTAGACCTCGAGCATCCGCATCGTGTGCGCGAGCGCATCTGCTTTGTCGGCGTGCGCGGTGTGCCCCTCCTGCCAGAGAAACTCGCTGGTGCGCAGGAACAGCCGCGTGCGCATTTCCCAGCGCATCACGTTCGCCCACTGGTTCATCAGCAACGGCAGGTCGCGGTAGCTTTTGATCCAGCGGCTGAACGCATCGCCGATGATCGTCTCCGAAGTGGGGCGAACGATGTAGGGCTCTTCAAGCTCCGCCTTGGGATCGACGACCAGCTTCCCATCGACGTTCTTCAGCCGGTAGTGCGTGACGACCGCCATCTCCTTGGCGAAGCCTTCAACGTGGCTGGCTTCCTTGGCAATGAAACTCATCGGAATGAGCATCGGAAAGTAGTAGTTCTCGTGCCCGGTTTCCTTGATGCGGCGATCGAGATCGCGCTGCATCAGCTCCCACATCCCGAAGCCCCACGGCTTGATGATCATGGCGCCGCGCGTTGGGGAGGTCTCGGCCAGGTCCGCCTCACGGCAGACGGCCTGATACCACTCGGGAAAGTTCTCGGCGCGCGTGACCTTAAGGGCGTGAAAATTCATGTCGGACCTGAGGATTGGCCGGCCCTGATAGACCGCGCCGCCCCGCCCCGCAAACCACCGTCAGGGCAGGTTAACGCGTCATTTACGATTAGAGACCCAGCTTCCCGCGATACCTGAGGAGTCGCGGCATGTTCTTGTTCGGTCACAAGCGCTGGAAGGGCGACAGCGGCAAAAGCTATCGGTTTCGCTGCGTGCTGACCAAGAAGGGCCTGCCGGCCGAGGGCGTCGGCGGCATCTATATCTTCGTCCGCCGCCGCTGGGTCTTCCTGCTGGAAGTGCTCTATGTCGGCAAGGCTGCGAACCTGCGCGGCCGCCTCCTCGGCCACGAAAAGTGGGGCCGCGCTTATTGGTACTATGGCGCAACCGAGCGCTACATCCTTGGGCCTATCATCGAGGAAGCCGAGCGCCGCGCAGTCGAAAGCGACCTCATTCACGCATTGAAGCCCCGCATGAATGACGTCGAAATCCCGCAAGCCAAGGCGAAGGCCACGCGCCCGGCTCGCAGCCGGGGATTTCTTGGCGCCCGCGCCAAGGCGGCCTGAGCAAGCTGAACGTGAGGCCTTGACCCCCGCACCGGCGCGCGCGAGAGCCGGGCCGGGATGAGCGCGCAAAAGAGCGGCCTGGCCGAGCGGGCCGCGGAATTCTTCGCCAACATGGATGCGCGCGCCTGGCGTGCGCTTCTCGTGACGACCGGCCTCTTTGTGCTGGTCGGCCGCTTGTTCTTCGGTGACGAGATTGCGGTTTGGGTGCGCTCCTGGTTGGGCGGCGCCGAACGCGCGCACTGGGGCCTTCCCGCCGCGATCCTCGTGTTTTGCCTGACCTCGCTCGTCGGCGCGCCGCAATTCGTGCTGATTGCGGCGTGTGTCGTCGCATTCGGGCCAGAGACCGGCTTTTGGTATTCGTGGATCGCGACGATCGCCTCGGGCGCGTTCACCTATGTGATCGGCAAAGTGTCGGGCGGGCGGTTTGTCTCGAAATATGCGGGCGCGACCGGTGGGCGCTTCACGCGCTTCATGGGCAAGAACGGCTTTCTTGCCAGCTTCATCATCCGTTTCGTCCCGTCCGCGCCCTTCATCGTCGTCAATGTCGCGATGGCGACGGCGGGGGTCGCGTTTCTCCCCTTCCTGGCAGGCTTGGCGCTGGGAGTGCTGCCGAAGACAGCGATTGTGGCCTTCGGCGGCGACGTGATCCTCGATGCTTTGGAAGGCAAGCTTGGCTCTGCCCTGCTCGGCGGGTTGGCCGCCATTCTCGCCTGGTTCGTGCTGGTTTACGTGCTCCGTCGCCTGGTGAGACGTGTGGAGGGCCCCGAAGCGGGTCCGGAAGGGTGATTTGGCGCAACAATCTTGCGTCGCGGCCGCCGATCCGTTATCGAGACGGCATGTTCTGCTCGCGCACCCTGCGTCTACGCACGCTGCTGCCGCTCCTGAGCCTTACCGGCCCCCGGGCGCGTTGAGCTGTCGGCCGAGGCCGCCGGCCGGGCGCCTCGGGGGATAACCTGCTAGAACATCCCCAAATTCCGATCTCTTAGGACCGGCCACATGTCTTCCGCGAACCACGTACGCATCTTCGACACCACCATGCGCGACGGCGAACAATCGCCCGGCGCCTCCATGACGCTCTCCGACAAACTCGAGATCGCCGCCGCGCTCGACCAGATGGGCGTGGACGTGATCGAGGCGGGTTTCCCGATTTCCTCGAACGGCGACTTCGAGGCGGTGAAGGCCGTGGCCGGCATCGTCGAGAACTCTGTCGTCTGCGGCCTCTCGCGTGCAGGCGCGAAAGACATCGAGCGCGCCGCCGAAGCTTTGCGGCCCGCGAAGCGCTCGCGCATTCACACATTCATCTCGACGTCGCCGATCCACATGAAGCACAAGCTCCAGATGGAGCCGCATCAGGTGCTGGACGCGATCGCGTTCTCGGTTGGGCACGCACGCAAATTCACCGATGACGTGGAGTGGAGCGCCGAAGACGCAACGCGCACAGAGCGTGATTTCCTGATGCGCGCGATCGAAGCCGCGATCCGCGCGGGCGCGACGACCATCAACCTGCCCGACACCGTCGGCTACTCGTTCCCCAGTGAATACAAAGCGCTCTTTGAAGACGCGATCGCCAGCGTGCCTGGCGCTGACGCGGTGACGTTCTCCGCGCACTGCCACAACGACCTTGGCCTCGCCGTAGCGAACTCCATCGCCGCAGTGCAAGGCGGCGCACGCCAGATCGAGTGCGCGATCAACGGCCTGGGCGAACGCGCGGGCAACGCAGCGCTCGAAGAAATCGTCATGGCGCTGCGCGTGCGCGGCGATGGCCTGCCCTACGAGACGCAGGTTGAAACGCCGCGCCTGATGCGCGCCTCGCAGATGGTGTCGCGCGTCACCGGTTTCCCGGTGCAGTACAACAAAGCGATCGTCGGCAAGAACGCGTTCAGCCACGAAAGCGGCATCCACCAAGATGGCATGCTCAAGAACACGCAAACGTATGAGATCATGCGCCCGGAAGACGTCGGCCAAGGCCAGACTCATCTGGTGATGGGCAAGCTCTCGGGCCGCCACGCGTTCAAGGAAAAGCTGCGCGAACTCGGCTATGACTTGGCCGACAACGCCTTCGCCGATGCGTTCGTGCGCTTCAAAGAACTCGCCGACCGCAAGCGCCACGTCTATGACGAGGACATTGCCGCGCTTGTCGATGACGCGATCGCGCATGAGCACGACAGCGTGCAGGTCAAGCGCCTGCGTGTCGTCGCCGGCACTGATGGTCCGCAGTCAGCGGAGATCACGCTCGATGTCGACGGCGTCGAGGTTTCGCGCACGGCGAATGGCAACGGTCCGGTGGATGCGGTATTTAACGCGATCAAGGCCGCCGTGCCGCACGAAGCAACGCTGGAGCTCTATCAAGTCTCCGCCGTCACTGAGGGCACCGACGCGCAGGCCGATGTGAGCGTGCGCCTCTCCGGCGGAGGCAAAGTCGCGGTCGCACGTGCGTCCGAAGCCGACACACTCGTGGCTTCGGCGAAGGCCTATGTCGGCGCCCTCTCGCGCCTGATCGCACTCCGCGACCGTGGGCCGGACGCGCAGGAAATCGGCGCGCAAGAACTCGGCGCTGCATAAGCACTAAGAGTCAGGCGGCTTGCGCTCGGCGCGGCCGCCTGCCTTTCCCCCATGATCTGGCCTCTTCTCGTAATCGCCGCAGCAGCGCTGCAGGTCGCGCGCAACGCTGCGCAGCGCCAACTCACGGGCCGCTTAGGCGTGTGGGGCGCAAGCTACGTGCGCTTCATCTACGGGCTGCCGTTCGCGTTCCTGTGGACCGCCGGGATCATCTGGTGGCGCGGCGTGAGCGGCGGCGCCAACACGCCATTCCTGCTGTGGGTGGCGCTTGGCGCAGCGACACAAGCGACCGCAACCGCCGCACTGGTCTACGCGATGCGCGGCCGGGCCTTCGCGGTGGCCAACGCGTTGCAAAAAACCGAAGTGCTCGGCTCGGCGATTGTCGGCGTGATGCTGATTCAAGACGTGCTCACGCCCGCGCATTGGCTGGGCGGCGCACTCGGCACCGCTGGCGTCACGCTGATGGCGCATGTGAGCCTTGATCGCGGCGCCCTCAAAGCCGCGCTCTCTGGGATTGGTGCGGGGCTTCTGTTTTCGTTCTCGTCCGTCGCCTATCGCGCCGCATCGCATGCTTGGGGCGGCGATCCTTGGGTTGGCGCGGCGGCGACGTTGAGCGCAACGCTTGCAATGCAGACGCTCGGCGGCGGATTGCTGCTCTTGATCATTGTACGCGGCGCCATGCGCGAAGTGCTCGCCGCGTGGCGCCCGTCCCTGCTGCCGGGCGCAACGGGAGCGCTTGCATCCGCTGGCCTATTCACCGGCTTTGCGCTCGGCCCATCGGCCGCCGCAGTGAAGACGGTGCAGCTCGTTGACGTGCT
>Ga0268299_1003642_pt1 | contig 13663 bp, 13 predicted proteins | sample NOBtaG_FD_193484 | JGI IMG/M metagenome (GOLD analysis project Ga0268299, IMG submission 193484) | Activated sludge microbial communities from bioreactor in Nijmegen, Gelderland, Netherland - NOB reactor | ecosystem: Engineered > Bioreactor > Aerobic > Activated sludge | place: Netherlands...
GCGCCATTCTGTCTGCTGGATGAGGTGGATGCTCCGCTGGACGACAGCAACACGGTCCGCTTCTGCCGGCTGGTCAAGCAGATGTCGCAGAACACGCAGTTCATGTTCATCAGCCACAACAAGATCACCATGGAACTGGCGGAGCAACTGGTGGGAATCACCATGCCGGAGCAGGGCGTGTCGAAAGTGGTGGCAGTGGACATCGAAGAGGCAATGCGGATTACCGAAGAAGCGGCCTAGCGGGCCGTGCAGCAGGGCCTGCGCGATCCCGGTTGGGAGTGCGCGTGGCGACAAACATCGAAGAACACGGGATTCGAAGCGGCAGAGTCATGGGTGAATTGCAGATTGCGCTGTTGATTCTCGGCGCGATGGTCATCATCGCGGTCATCATCTACAACCGCGTCCAGGAGGCTCGCTTCCGTGAGCGAGCCGAGGACGCGTTCGCGCCTGCGGAGAAGGAAGCGCTGGACGAGCCCCACGCGGCTCGGACAGTCGCTGTGCACGAGCGCATCGAGCCGCAGTTCCCGAACGCCGACGTCCCGGTGCATGGCCCGCAGGAGCCGCGCGCGGACATCGTCTCGCCGCCCACTGCACAGGAAGTGGAAACGGCGCGTGCCGTAGTGACAACCTCATTTGATGTACCAGTGGAGATCGCAGGCGATCCCGCGCCCGAGCATGCACCGGAGCCAGTTTCCGAAACTCTGGCGATGCAAATGCCGATCGAACCTGCGCTGTCGATGCCGCCACAGCTGGCTGAAGCGGCTCCTGATGAGGACGGCGATCCGCTGTCCTACGTCGCACGAATCTCCGCGCACGAGCCTCTTCCCAGCGCAGCTGTCGACCAAATGCTGCGTGCCATGATCGGCCAAACCGGCCGCGTGCAGGTGGAAGGCCGCGGGCCATCGGGCGGCCATTGGATTCCCGTGGAAGCCGGGCGCGTGCCTGCGGACCTGCGCGAAGTGCGAGCCTCGTTGCAGTTGGTGGACCGGCGCGGGATGGTCACGCAGCATGACATCGCGCAGTTCCAGAGCGCAGTGGCGCGCTGTGCCGGCACGGCGCGCGCAAGCTCCGATTTGCCGCAGGCAGAACCATTCCTGGTGCGCACGCGCGAGCTGGACCGCTTCTGCGCAGAGGTCGACGTGGTGGTGGGTATGAACGTGGTTTCCCCGCGCGGACGGCCATTTCCGGGTACGCGTGTACGCGGTCTGATCGAAGCGGCCGGGTTCAAGAGCGCCGAGGATCGGTTCGTGCACGTCGACAACGCGAACAACGTACGCTTTTCTCTGGAGAACCAGGATCAGAGTCCGCTGACTGCCGATGCCCTGCGCAATGCGCAGGTTCAGGGGCTGACCCTGCTGCTCGACGTCCCACGCCAGGCGGACGGGCTGTCGACCTTCAATCAGATGGTCCAGGTTGGACGCCAGCTCGCGCAGTCCCTGGGCGGCACGTTGGTGGACGACAATGGCGCTCCAGTGACAGACGCCGGTCTGGAACAGATTCGAAATCAGCTGCGTGCCATCTATCGCACGATGGAATCGCGCGGCATGCCGCCCGGGTCACTGCTTGCCGGGCGGCTGTTCGGCTGATCGTTCCGGGCACGTGACCTCCCCGGCGCAGGCCCGCGCACGATTGGATTGGCTGCGCCGGGAAATCGAGCGCCACAATCACCTCTACTACGTCCTCGACGCGCCAGAGATCAGCGATGCCGAGTTCGATGTCCTGTTCCGCGAACTGCAGGCGCTCGAAGCACTGCATCCTGAATTCGCCTCGCCCGATTCGCCCACCCAGCGCGTTGGCGCTGCAGTGCAGGGCGGCCTGGCCAGCGTCACCCATGCGGTGCCGATGCTTTCCCTCAATAACGCACTCAGCGAGGAGGAAGTTGCAGCGTTCGACCGGCGGGTGCGCGAGAGCCTGGGCGTGCAGGCGGTGAACTATTCGGCCGAGCCGAAGTTCGACGGGCTTGCGGTGAGCCTGACTTACGAGAACGGGCGGCTCACTGTGGGGGCGACGCGCGGTGATGGTTACACCGGAGAGGACGTCACTGCCAATCTGCGGACTCTGCCATCGGTGCCATTGGTGCTGCACGCCGCGCAACCGCCCGCCCTGCTCGAGGTTCGCGGCGAGGTGATCATGTTCAAGCGGGATTTCGCCGCACTGAACGATCATCAGCGCACCAAGAGCGAGAAGGAATTCGTCAATCCGCGCAATGCCGCTGCCGGTGCCCTGCGCCAACTCGATCCGCGCATCACCGCCAATCGGCGTTTGCGGTTCTTCGCCTACGGAATCGCGCGATTCGAGGGGCAGGGATTGCCTGGCGACCATCACAGCGCGCAAATGGCCTGGCTCGAGTCGCTGCATCTGCCGGTCTCGCCGCGCCGTGCGCTGGTGCGCGGCCTGGACGGTCTGCTCGGCTACTACGGGCAGACCGGTTCCTTGCGCGCTTCCCTGCCGTACGAAATCGATGGCGTGGTGTACAAGGTGGACGATCTGGCACAGCAGAAACGCCTGGGATTCGTCTCGCGCGCACCGCGCTTCGCCATCGCACACAAGTTCGCGGCCGAAGAAGCCGTGACAGAGGTGATCGACATTGATGTGCAGGTCGGGCGTACCGGGGCGCTCACGCCGGTCGCCCGCCTCAAGCCGGTGTTCGTCGGAGGGGTGACGGTGACCAATGCAACGCTGCACAACGAGGACGAGGTCCGGCGCAAGGACGTGCGCATCGGCGATCTCGTCGTGGTGCGCCGTGCTGGTGACGTGATTCCCGAGGTGGTGCGCTCGTTGCCGGAGCGGCGTCCGGTGCATGCGCGGGAATTTCAGATGCCGGCACTTTGTCCGGTGTGCAACTCGGCGGTCCGACGTCTGGAAGACGAGGCCGTGGCGCGCTGCACTGCCGGCCTGTTCTGCCCCGCCCAGCGCAAGCAGGCACTGCTGCACTTTGCCTCGCGCCGTGCAATGGACATCGAGGGCCTGGGTGAGAGGTTGGTGGATCAACTGGTGGAGAGCGGGCGCGTAAAGAGCCCGGCTGACCTCTACCGACTCGAGGCCTCGGATCTGGTCGGGATGGAGCGCATGGGGGAGAAGTCCGCCGCCAACGTGGTCCAGGCCATTGCGGCGAGCCGCGAACCGAGCCTTGCTCGCTTCGTTTACGCCCTGGGAATTCGTAATGTCGGCGAGACGACTGCGCGCGACCTAGCTGGTTCGTTCGGTCGGATCGAGCCGTTGATGCAGGCCGGCGTCGAACGGCTGCAGGAGGTGCCGGACGTGGGCCCGGTGGTTGCAAAGAGTATTGCGGCTTTCTTCGCCGAACCGCACAACCGAGGCATCGTGGACGAACTGCTCGGCCTGGCCGTGCATCCGAAGCCGCAGGCCATCGCCCCCGCCGTACATGCTCCGCTCAAGGGCAAGACATTCGTCCTCACGGGCACCCTTGCAGGGATGAGCCGAGACGAAGCCAAGGCGCTGATCGAAAGCGTCGGAGGTAGGGTGGCAGGCAGCGTGTCGCAGAGGACGGACTACGTCGTTGCCGGTGTGGAGCCGGGTAGCAAGTACGAAAAGGCGTTATCACTGTCGATCCCCGTTTTGGACGAGGCCGCGTTGCTAGAATTGCTGCAGTCCAATGCGCCTCAGGAGATGTCTTGAGAGTCACCAAAGCGGTATTTCCAGTCGCCGGACTGGGCACGCGCTTCCTGCCGGTCACCAAGGCCAGCCCCAAGGAAATGCTCCCGATCGTGGACAAGCCTTTGATCCAATACGCCGTCGAGGAGGCCGTGGACGCGGGCATCGATCACATGGTCTTTGTGACTGGCCGCAACAAGCGCGCAATCGAGGATCACTTCGACAAGGCCTATGAGTTGGAGACCGAGTTGAGCGCGCGCGGCCGCGATCAGATGCTGCAGCAGGTGCAGGACATCCTTCCCAAGCATGTGACCTGTTCCTACGTGCGACAGTCTGTGGCGCTGGGGCTGGGTCACGCGGTGCTGTGCGCCAAGGCGGTGGTGCGCGACGAGCCATTCGCCGTCATCCTGGCGGACGACCTGATTGACGCGCAGCCCGGATGCCTGAAGCAAATGATCGACGTGTACGACCAGCGGCAGCGTTCGGTGATCGCGGTGCAGGAGGTCGCCCGGCAGGACACCGGCAGCTACGGCATCATCCAGGGTGAGCCGGACGGCGACAAGTTGCTGCGCATGACCGGTATCGTCGAGAAGCCTAAGCCTGAGAAGGCGCCTTCTACGCTCGCAGTGGTCGGGCGCTACGTACTGGCGCCGGCGATCATGCGGCATCTGGAACAGATCGAAGCAGGCAGTGGCGGCGAGATTCAGCTGACGGACGCGATCGCGACCCTGCTGCGCGACGAAACTGTGCTGGGCTATCGCTTCGATGGACGCCGATACGATTGCGGCGCCAAGCTTGGCTACCTGGAGGCGAATGTGATGTTCGGGCTTAAGCATGCGGAAACAGCGGAAGGGTTCAGGAAGTTTTTGGAACGTCTTGCGGCGGACGGGATTTAGGACGCGCGCCGATGCCTGACCGCGATCACGCCTGGCGGGTATTGGGCGAAGCAGATCTGGTGTTCGACTCGGCGCAGGTGCGCAGTGCGGTCGAGTCCATCGCACGCGACATCACCGCCCGCCTTGCAGAAGCCTATCCGCTCGTGCTGTGCGTCATGGGGGGCAGTGTGGTGTTCACCGGACAGTTGCTGCCGCTGCTGCGCTTCCCGCTCGATTTCGACTACCTGCATGTGACGCGATACGACGGGGCGACACGTGGAGGTGCGCTGTCGTGGAAGGTCTTGCCCAGACAGCCTATTGCTGGGCGAACCATCCTCGTGCTCGACGACATCCTCGACGAGGGCTACACCATGATGGCAATCCGTGAACGCATGCTTGGAGAGGGTGCCAGCGCCTTCTACAGCGCCGTGTTCGCGGACAAGGACATCTCCAGAACCAAACCATTGCAGCCAGATTTCTACGGGCTCAAGCTTCCGGACCGATATGTGTTTGGCTTCGGTATGGATGTAGAGGGTGCCTGGCGCAACCTGCCTGAGATTTACGCCCTGCGCGGCGCCTGAAGCCGCGTACCGACCGTTTTCGTCGCCTCGGCGACCTGATATCAGTTTCTCATCGACCATGCTTGGGATCATCGGTGGTACCGGCCTGACGCAACTGGCCAACTTGGAAGTCACGCGTCGCGAGGTGGTGCGCACACCCTGGGGAGAGCCTTCGGGCGCGCTGACCTTCGGCCGGATCAATGGAAACGACGTGATGTTTCTGGCACGTCACGGCTATGGCCACACGATCCCGCCCCACATGGTCAATTACCGGGCCAACATGTGGGCGCTGCAGGAGCGTGGCGCGACCCATGTGGTGTCGGTCGCCTCCGTAGGAGGTATCCGGGCCGATCTTGGACCAGGTGTCATCGCCGTGCCGCTTCAGATCGTCGACTACACCTGGGGCCGCAAATCCACTTTTTTCGAAGGCGACGAGCGTGGAGTGGTGCACGTGGATTTCACTCACCCCTACTGCGCGCAATTGCGCGCGCGCTGTCTGGACGCTGCGCGCCTCGCCAGTCAGCCAGTGGTAGACGGGGGCGTGTACGCCTGCAGCCAGGGACCGCGCCTTGAGACCGCTGCCGAGATCGATCGGATGGAGGGTGACGGCGCGGATATGGTCGGCATGACTGGGATGCCGGAGGCAGGCCTGGCACGCGAACTGGACCTCAGCTACGCCACCATCGCGGTGGTTGCCAACTACGCGGCGGGGCGTGCCGGGAGCAGTGAGGGCATCAAGATGGACGAGATCAACGCCACCTTACAGCTTGCCCTGGGCAAGGTGCGGCGGATCATCGATGAACTGGTGGGCATTCATGGCAATTAGGCCGGTCCTGCGTATGGGGGATGCGCGGCTGCTGCAGCGAGCGCAGGAGGTCGAAGGCTTTGATACGCCGGAGCTTCACGATCTGCTGGCCGACATGCAGGACACCATGGACGCGCTGAGCGGGGCAGGGTTGGCTGCGCCGCAGATAGGCGTACCGCTGCGTGTGGTGATCTTCGGCATGGCTCGCAACCCACGCTATCCGCAGGCGGAGCCGGTGCCCTTTACCGTGTTGATCAACCCGGTACTGACCCCGCTCAGCGAGAACCTCGAAGAGGGTTGGGAGGGCTGCCTGAGCGTGCCGGGCATGCGCGGACTCGTGCCTCGCCATACCGACCTGCGCTATGAGGGTTCTGATCAGTTCGGCAATCGCATCGACCGCTTCGTGGGCGGGTTCCACGCCCGTGTGGTCCAACATGAGTGCGATCACCTCGACGGCATCCTCTATCCGATGCGCATTCGAGACATGCGCGCATTCGGCTTCCACGACGTGCTGTTTCCGGACATCCCCGACGCTGACGAGTGATCGGGATCGATTTGCAAAACATTTCCTAAAGACTCGCAGCTCCCGTTCAAGACTTTCGGGGGGGCGGCCGTTTTTGTTTCTGCAGCGGCATCGCGTGCAATGCGCGAGAGCAGTTTGATATCCCGCTGATTAGCCAAGTTAAATGAGTGTTGAAGCAGCAAGCGGCAAACTTAAGCTCCGGCAGTTTTTGCCGCTATTCCGAGCATCACCGCGGTTTGAAGGCCTTAAGTGGCGAGGGAACCGGTGTCGTTTAACCCAGGAACTCAATCGAACCCACATCACGGTTAAGGAATAGGAAACATGGCTCAGGTCATTAACACCAATATCGCTTCGCTGAACGCACAGCGAAATCTCAACACCTCACAAAGCGCGCTGTCCATCTCTCTGCAGCGTTTGTCCTCCGGTTTGCGCATCAACAGCGCCAAGGACGACGCAGCCGGTCTGGCGATCTCCGAGCGCTTCACGTCACAGATCCGCGGTCTGGATCAAGCCCGCCGCAATGCCAACGACGGCATTTCGCTTGCGCAAACGGCAGAAGGCGCATTGCAGTCCGCCGGGGACATCCTCCAGCGTATTCGCGAACTGTCGGTGCAGGCCGCCAACGCAACTAACTCCGCTGGCGACCGCGGAGCACTGAACTCCGAAGTGCAGCAGCTGACCCAGGAACTGCAGCGCATCTCGACCACGACCGAGTTCAACGGTCAGCGCCTACTGGATGGATCGTTTAGCAGCGCAATCTTCCAGGTTGGCGCGAACGCCAACCAGACGATCACTGCCAATTCCGGCAACTTCCGCACGGCCGCCTACGGCAACTACCGCATCGGCGCGTTGGTGGCGGACAAGGAAACCGGCATTGGCGACTTGGTGAAAGGATCCATCAGCGCTGACGGTACGCAAACCAACCGCGCCCAGATGAGCCGGATCAATGCTGGTTCGTCGATTATCGACACCGCAGGCGCGATCGACCTCAATACCGCATCGGGCACCACGACTGTCCGCTACAACGTCGGGGCGAGTGCCGCCGAGATGGCCGCCTCCGTAAACGCGTCCGATGCTGGCGTGCGGGCCTCCGCAGTAACCAACTTCGTGCTGGGTGGGGCCGCGGATCAGGCGGCTCCCGAGGCGGGCACCGCCACGACAGGCCGCTTCGCTCAGGGCAAGACCTACACGTTCTATCTGTCGAACGACACCAGCGATCCGACTGGCACCAACAAGCCCTCGTCCTATACGACTGTCAGCTTCACCGTTGGCGGCTCGAAGGATGCAACCGGCGCTGATCAGGATGTGCTGAGTGCCGATCAGCTGAATTCGGCAGTGCAGGCCTTTAACGATGTCTCGGGCCGGACCGGTTTCACGGCACGCGTTGTCAAGACAGAGAGCGAAGACGGCACGAACGGCAACTCCTATGCGATTCTGCTCAATAACGAGAGCGGGGCGGACATTCGGATTGCGGCAGGCGAGACCGACGACGACATCAGCTTCGAAGATATCGGTGTGATCGATGGCGACTACACCAACACCCTTGGTGACGGCGCCGAAGCGGCTGCCAGTGCGGATACGATCAGTCACATCGCCGACGCGACGATCGGGTGGGATGATGGCGAGGGCGACTGGATCACCGGTCAGCTGATTCTCGATTCAGATCGTGCGTTCAGCGTGGACAGCAACAACGCCGGCAACATCACCGACTGGTTCACCGATGAAGAGAGCACCGGCATCACCGCCGGCAGCCTCCAGGCTGTGGAGAAGATGGACGTTTCCTCCGTGGATTCGGCCCTGCGCACCCTGGCGATCGTGGACTCGGCACTATCTGCCGTGAACAACCAGCGTGCTCGATACGGCGCTCTGCAAACTCGATTCGAGAACGCGATCACGAACCTGCAGACCACGTCCGAGAGTCTGGCAGCGTCCCGCTCGCGTATCCGCGATGCGGACTTTGCAGCGGAAACGGCGGCGCTGACCCGTGGGCAGATTCTGCAACAGGCGGGTACGGCGATCCTCGCGCAGGCCAATGCGCTTCCTAACAACGTCCTGACGTTGTTGCGGTAAGAGCAGCCAGCGCATAGGTTGGGCAATGCCAGGGGGCCGGTGACGGCTCCCTGGCACTAGTCCAGAACAGCCGGATCACGATGCGGCAGGTTCAAAACTGAATGCGGTGAACACATGAAGCTAGACGCGTTATCTAACTCGGTTGCAGCGATCGGTACTGGGTCGCCGTCTCAGACGCGCCAGCCCGCTCCAGCCGAGTCTCCTCCCGTGGTCGAACAGCCGCAGCCATCTGTCAAGGTGGACGACGCACAGGTGCAGCGTGCGGCGGCAGCTATCGACGAGAGAATAACCACCATTGCCCCCAATCTTCGGTTCTCAGTGGACAGCGACACGGGGAAGACAGTCGTCAAGGTAGTGGATATAAGCACTGGAGAGACCATCCGGCAGATGCCCAGCGAGGAAGTGCTGGCTATCAGCCGATCGATCGATCGACTTCAGGGCTTGCTTCTCAACGGAGAGGGCTGAACCTCTCCGTTCTCAAGGCGTGACAGGCGGCCTGCGGTCTAAAGCGTAGGATGCCTCGAGCCGATAAGCTCTAACTCTCCTTAAGGACGCAGCGACATGGCGATTTCCGCACCCGGGATAGGTTCGAACCTGGACGTCAACGGTATCGTCACCCAGCTGATGGCGATCGAGCAGCGGCCGCGCCTGCTACTTGACGCGAAGGAGGCGGGCTATCGGTCTCGTCTTTCAGCGTATGGCCAACTGCGCAGTGCCTTGGCGGGACTGCAGACCGCAGTACGCGGACTCAGCGATCCAGGGCGCTTCTTGAGCCGTACTGCGACCGTGGGCGACAGCACGATCGCCTCTGCCACTGCCTCGGCCAGTGCATCCAATGCCAGCTACGAAATTGCGGTCACCCAGCTCGCACAACAACAGTCCCTCGGTCTCACCGGTCAGACTAGCTCAACTGCAGCCATCGGAAGCGGAGCCACGACGACACTCACGTTTCAGTTCGGCACGATCAGCGGTGGCACCCTCGATGCGGGAAAGTACACCGGCGCCACGTTTACGCAGAACGGCACCGTTGCGACGGGCACCGTCAAGATCGATTCGACCAACAACTCACTGCAGGGCATCCGGGATGCCATCAACGCTGCCAATATCGGTGTGACGGCGAGCATTCTCAATGTAGGCGGCACCGAGCCGTTCCGCCTCGTGCTCCAAAGCACCTCGGGTGGGGGTACGGGGAGTATGAAGATCGGCGTGGATGGCGATTCGGCGATCTCAGATTTGCTCGCCCATGATCCCGCTGGCGTGCAGAACCTGACCCAGACGATTGTCGGGCAGGATGCCCAACTGACCATCAATGGACTGAGCGTCACGAGTCCCTCGAACACGTTGAGTGAAGCGATTCAAGGCGTGAAGCTGACGTTGGCCAAGACTGGCACCACCAGTGTGACAGTCGCCCAGGATGCTACTGGCGCACAAGCAGCCGTGCAGGGCTTGGTCAAGGCATACAACGATCTCGTCGGTCAAATACGAGAGTTAACTGGGGTGGACGTCGAGAACAACACCAGCGGGCCACTCGTGGGCGACAGTGCGGCGCGTACGATCCAGCGGCAGTTGCGAGAAGCTTTATCCGGCGCTTTGCCGAACAACGGACAGACGGTCCGCGTCTTGTCGCAAGTCGGAGTGACCTTTCAGAAAGACGGGACGCTCGCTTTCGACAGCGGCAAGTTCTCCCAGGCAGTCGCCACCGATGCGGCCGCTGTCGGCCGCTTGTTCGGCTCAGGCGGTGCCGCCACGGATACTTTGATCAAGGTGATGGGATCCAGCGCATCGACGCTTCCCGGCCAGTACGCCATCGACATCAGCGAAATTGCCACGCGCGGTCAGCTGGCAGGCTCCGCTGCCGCGTCTCTGACCATTACAGCAGGCGTAAATGACACACTATCGCTAACTGTGGATGGAGCGAGCGCAGAGATCTCCTTGACGGCAGGCACGTACACCGCGGCACAACTCGCTGCGCAGGTGCAGAGTCTTGCCAATGCCTCAAGCACGCTGAAGTCGGCAACGGCTTCGATCACGGTCGCGGAGGACGCTGGCGTCCTGACCATTACGTCCAAGCGCTATGGATCTGCATCGACGGTCACAGTCGGCGGTAGTGCAGCCACGTCGTTGTTTGGCGCGACCCCCACCTCGACGGCGGGCAAGGATGTTGCCGGCACCATTGGTGGATTGCCTGCACTTGGATCGGGCCAGAAGTTGACCGGTGCGAGCGGATCAGCCGTGGCCGGCCTGGAGCTCGAGGTCAGCGGCGGAGGGACTGGCAATCGAGGCACAGTCAGTTTCGCCAAGGGCTTTGCTGCCCGAATCGATGCGCTGCTCGACGCGGCGCTGGCTTCGCGAAACGGCGGTATCGCCAGTCGCACCAATGGCATCAACGAAACAATCAAGGCCCTCGATACCCAGCGTGAAGCCCTCGATCGACGGCTTGCGCAGATCGAACAGCGCTATCGCAAGCAATTCGTCGCATTGGACAGCGCATTGAGCAGCCTCACATCAACGAGCACCTTCTTGACTCAGCAACTTGCACGTCTGCCCGGTGCCAGAAGTGAGTAGTAACGTGCACGACCAACCCGGAGACATGAAATGAATACCCTAGCCGCCCGCGGGGCGGACCGATACGCGAGCACGGATCTCGAGACCGGAGTTGAAGCGGCGAGCCCGCAGCGCTTGGTCATCATGCTCTACGACGGCGCGATCAAGTCGATGATGCAGGCAAAGGCGGCGTTCACCAGTGGAGACGTGAGCTTGCGCGGAGAGTCGCTGTCAAAGGCAATAACCATCATCGACGAAGGATTGAGCGGAGTCCTGGATCGTGAAGCGGGTGGTGACATTGCCGCCAATCTGGGCAATCTCTACGATTACATCAGTAACCGGTTGCTCTACGCGAATCTGAAGGGTCACGAAGCTTCCATCGACGAGGCCATCAGGTTGATGACTGAACTGCGTGCCGCATGGGAGCAACTCGAGCGAGACACGCGCCCTCCCGTAGCCGTCCAGCAGACGCCGGAAACCTCGCGAGCGGCGGCACTCAGTTACGGTCGGGTCTGAACTAGTGAACAGCATGAGCGTGCTCGCGGCTTACGAGCACGCGCTGTCCTTGACGCGCGACATGCTAGAGTTTGCGCGCAATGGCGACTGGGACAATCTCGTCAAGCTCGAATCCGACCGGGCGCGTGTCATCGATGAACTGCGAGCACAGGACACACCGCCTCCTCGCGACGCCAGCACAGGGCGAAAGCGCGAGATCATCACAGAGCTTCTCAAGTTGGATGAGGAGATTCAAGTGCTCTCACAGGACTGGATGCATGAACTGCGGGACATACTTGGCAGCGTGAGTACAGAGCAGCGCTTGAGCCGGACCTACGGCCCGTGACTTGGTGCTCCGATGATTGCACGATCGTGTCTGTTCGGTGGGCGGGCGGGCGCGGTCGGCCTCATCGCCGCATGCGGCATCTCAAGAGGCCAATCGGACCTCACAGTTTCCCTCTACCGATAGCGGCAGATCTGACACCCGCAGGGCGTCGTTCGATCGCCATCGCCCGACCGGCATTCCAGTAGGCGCCAGCCCATGGTCGATCGTCTGCTCCTCGCGCAGATCCAGTTACTCCGCGGCGCCATGGATGGAGCGCTACGCGCTGAATCGTCGCACGCCGGGACATCTGAGGAATTGCCCTGGAAGCCGGGTGAGCGAGTCACTGCCATGGTCGAAGCTGCCAGACCAGGGGAGCGCATGCTCCTGAGGATCGGCAACCATGCCTTCGACGCACCGGCTCTGCCCTCAGCCGCGACTGGTCAAAAGCTGGAACTGATCTTTGTATCTGCTTCCCCGCGAGCGACCTTTGCATTGCCCGAAGCGGCATTGGGTTCGTCTCGACGTCAAGACGCCCCACGACAGGTCGAGATCAGCGGTGCCGCGCGACGTCTTGAATCGCTGTTGGTTTCACTGAAAGGCGACAGCGCACAAGGCACCCAGGCTGGGAAGGCATTGCAACCTCTAATCCCAGCGCCACCACTCGACGCGAGAGCGCTCGCAAGCGCATTGCAGGAAAAAGTCGTCCGCAGCGGCATCTTCTACGAGTCCCATCTTGAGCATTGGGTGGAAGGGCGGATCCCACTCGAAAGGATCCGCCAAGAGCCGCAAGGCCAGATTGCACTGTCCGCGCATACGGAAGAGCGTGCCAACGAGGGTGACACGCTGGGAAAGGCCACGGCGCAAAGCGAAGGGACACGCGGCGCTACAGCGTCGTCCTCCTCCGACGGGTCAGAGCCTGTGCATCCTTCCGCCATGCCGCAGGTCAAGGCACAGCTGGAAGCTCTACAATCTGGCCAGGTTGCGTGGCAGGGCCAAGTTTGGCCGGGCCAGGAAATGAAGCTGGAGATCGAGGAAGATCTGCACCCAGAGCTCGACGAGACCGAGCGTGTCTGGACGTCGCGTTTGCGCATTGCACTGCCACGGCTCGGGCAGGTCGATGCAGTGCTGCTATTGACTGGAGCGCACCTGCGCATACGCTTGAGCACCCCCAACGAAGGTTCGGCGGCGGAGCTCATGCAGGCGCAGGCACGCCTGGCCGAGCAGTTCACCAACGCCCGGCTAAACCTCGTTGGGCTCGATGTCGATGCCGAACCCTGAACGATCGCCACTCGCCGTCGCGCTTGCCTATCAGCAAGACGAAGGCGCGCCACGCGTGGTGGCGAAGGGTCGCGGCCAGATCGCCCAGGCCATCATTGAACGTGCGCGCGACGCCGGAGTGTATGTGCATGAGTCTCCGGAGTTGGTTGCGCTGTTGATGCAAGTGGATATGGATGACCGCATCCCTCCACAGCTGTATCTTGCGGTCGCGGAATTGCTCGCTTGGCTCTACCGCGTGGAAGGAGGTACGCCACTGGCACCGCCGAAAGTATGAGTCTTCCTAGTTGGTCGAGAGCTGCGCTATCAGTTCGCTCTCCAGCTTGATCACGTTGCGCGTCTCGCGCAGCGCTTCCCCGGTGACAACGAAGCTGTCTTCGGCACGCTCGCCCAAGGTGTTGATTTTCGCAGTCAGCACGCTGATTCCATACTCGACCAGCACGTGCGCAACGCTTGAAAGCAAACCGGGGCGATCGCCCGCAGTGAAGGAAAGGTACCAGGCATTACCGCGTTCGTCCGGACGGATACTCACTTCTGGCACCATTGGGAAGCTGCGCACGCGCCGGCTCAATCGAC
>Ga0268299_1003643_pt1 | contig 13660 bp, 9 predicted proteins | sample NOBtaG_FD_193484 | JGI IMG/M metagenome (GOLD analysis project Ga0268299, IMG submission 193484) | Activated sludge microbial communities from bioreactor in Nijmegen, Gelderland, Netherland - NOB reactor | ecosystem: Engineered > Bioreactor > Aerobic > Activated sludge | place: Netherlands...
GATCGCTATCTCGGTGGACATGCTCGATACCGGCATCGACGTGCCTGAAATCGTAAATCTTGTTTTTGCCAAGCCGGTAAAGTCATACGTTAAATTCTGGCAAATGATCGGCCGTGGAACGCGTCTGCGTGAGCACCTTTTCGGATTGGGCAAGCACAAGACGAAGTTCTACATTTTTGACCATTGCGGTAATTTTGAATATTTTGATCAGGAGTACAAAAAGGCTGAGCCTCCGGCGTCGAAATCGCTCCTGCAAAGACTTTTCGAGTCGCGCATAGAACTTGTTGAAGCAGCCATCTCTGCTCAGAATGTTGATACTCTGGACACGACTGTCGGGCTTATCAGGCAGGACATTGCCTCACTCCCTAAAAATGCGATCTCGATAAAGGAGAAACTACGAGAAGTCCTTGAAGTGGAGCAGACCGGTGCCGTGGAAAAGTTCGAGCCGCAAACTGTTTATCTCTTAAAAAACACTATCGCTCCCTTGATGCAATGGCGATCTATCGCCGGTAGCGAGCGGCAATATGAGTTCGACCTGGTGATCACGCGGCTACAGACGGCACGAATTAAACAGTCGACCGAGTTCGAAAACCACCGCGACACCATTCGTGCCACTGTTTCGCGTCTGCCGATAACCGTAAATGAAGTTCGCGATAAAAAGGAACTTATCAATCGGGCGAAAAATTTACAGTTTTGGCAAGATGCGGCGGTTACCGAGATCGAGCAGTTGCGGCTTGAGCTTCGGGGACTGATGCGGCTGCTTGAACCACTGGTAGGTCCGGGTGAAATCGTTCGGGAGATCGATATCGCCGAGGACGTAGATCTTATAGAGCGAAAAAGGCGCATACCAAAGCTTGAGGGACTTCAGCTAGCAGCGTATCGGCGTCGTGTTCAGGACGTGCTTATGGAGCTGATCGATGACTCACCGGCCTTACAAAAAGTACAGCTCGGCAAGCAACTCAGCGCAGCGGATTTTGACGAACTTTGCGGTCTCGTACTCGCTCAAGATTCGGAACTTGATCTACATGACCTGTCGACACATTATCCGGAACTTGCCGATAGGCTCGACATTGCGATCCGGCAGATAATCGGGATGGATGTCGAAGTTGTGAATATGACTTTCGAGAGTTTCGTACAGCAGAATAACCTCAGTTCGAAACAGATACGTTTTCTGACGCTGCTCAAGAACCATTTGTCGAAATATGGTTCGATCGGAATGGAGCGCCTGTACCAGGATCCTTTCACAAGTCTCGATTCGAATGGAATCGATGGAGTATTTGCAGACAAATCGAACGAGATAATAGAAATTTTACGTTCTAATAGCTACTTAAATTAATGATCACAGGACAGTTAAAAAATACGATCGACAAACTTTGGGAAGAATTTTGGACGGGCGGGATAACGAATCCGCTTACCGTGATTGAGCAGATATCGTTTTTAATGTTCATGCGGCTGCTCGACTTGCGGCAAGAGCGCCTCGAACGCACCAGCGCACGATCGGGTAAGGAGTCGGAAAACGGTGTCTTCCTGCCAGAAGAGCAAAATCTTCGTTGGAGCCAGTTCAAACACCTAAGCGGGGATAAGATGCTACCGCTCGTACGTGACGAGGCTTTCCCGTTTCTTCGTCGCAAGCTGCTCGACAATAACGGCGGCGGATTCTCAACGTTCTTTCAGGACGCAAGCTTTTTGATCCAAAAGCCTAGCCTTTTGGTTTCGGCCGTCGCGATGATAGACAAGCTGCCGCTGACCGAAGGCGACACTAAAGGCGATCTTTACGAGTATCTTCTTTCAAAGCTCACAACTGCCGGCATAAACGGTCAATTTCGTACGCCGCGGCACATCATCAGAATGATGGTCGAGATGCTAGCTCCGCAGCCGAGTGAGCGTGTTGCCGATCCGGCTTGTGGGACCGCAGGGTTTCTTGTCGAGACGATGCAGTATTTTCATCGCACCCATACATCGCCCGAAATGGTCTATAAAGACGATGACGGAAGCGATGTCTATCCGGGCGATCTGCTCGAAGATTATCGTGCACATCTACAAAGCGATGCTCTTTATGGATTCGAGTTCGACATCACGATGCTGCGGATCGCCGCATTGAATCTTTTCCTGCACGGTATTGACGAGCCCAATGTTAAATACGCTGACACCCTTGGCAAGAAATTCGATGCCGACCAGTTCGGATTTTCACGAAGTGGTTTTGACGTGATATTGGCGAACCCACCGTTTACTGGCAGCCTCGATTTGAGCGATGTTGCACCGTCGCTTCAGGCCGAGGTCAAGACAAAGAAGACAGAGCTTTTGTTTCTGGCCTTGATCCTCAGAATGCTCAAGACAGGCGGGCGGGCCGCAGTGATCGTTCCTGACGGTGTTCTGTTCGGCTCCAGCCTTGCTCACCGCAAGATCCGCGAGACAATCGTCGAGAAAAATCAGCTTGAAGGAATAGTTTCGATGCCATCCGGTGTCTTTAAGCCCTATGCCGGAGTTTCGACCGCCGTGATGATTTTTACAAGAGACGGATCGACGAAGGACGTCTGGTTTTACGATATGACGGCCGACGGCTTTTCGCTTGATGACAAGCGGACGGAACTCGACGGCAACAAGCACGAAAACGATAATATCCCTGACGTGCTCGAGCAGTGGAAGAATCGCAGCAACAAGCGTGAAGGCTCGCGCACCGATCAGTCGTTCTTGGTCCCCAAAGAGGACATCGTCGCGAATGGGTACGATCTCAGTATCACCCGGTATAAAGAAAATATCTATGAAGAGATCAATTTTGATCCGCCTCAGCAGATCTTAAAAGAGCTCGAAGCACTTGAAATGGAGATTCAGGCCGACCTTAAGGCGTTGGGAGCGATGATAGGGTAAACCTAGATTCGAGCAAATTAGCATGTTAGATAATTTACCGATAAAGGACTTCGTGATTCCTGTCTCAACAGTAAACCCCGCTGCACTTGGCGACGGTAGGTTCAATTACATTGACATTGGTTCAATCGATCGTGATTCAAAATCAATTTCCTCTGTATCTGAAATAGATAACTGCGAAGCCCCTAGCCGGGCAAGGCAGCTAGTTAAAAAAGGTGACATCCTGGTTTCAACGGTTAGACCAAATTTAAATGCAGTTGCGATAGTTCCTGATGAGCTTGATGGAGCGGTAGCCTCCACAGGATTTACGGTCCTTCGCCCCAATTCCAGTTCAATTCATCCAAGATATCTATTTAACTGGGTAAAATCACCTGCGTTCGTTTCAAAAATGGTCAAAGTCGCGACCGGTGCAAACTACCCGGCCGTCAGCGATCGAGCAGTAAAAGCTTCTGAAATCCCGGCGCCTGCGGCCGTTTCTGAACAGGAACGGATCGCGGAGGTCTTGGATCGGGCGGATGCTTTGCGGCAAAAACGCCGCCTCGCCATCCAAAAACTCGACGCTCTACTCCGATCCGTCTTCCTCGAGATGTTCGGCGACCCTACCACCAATCCAATGGGATGGCAGCAGTTTCGCCTCGGATCGGTTTCTGACGTTGGATCCAGCACACGAGTCTTTGTCGATGAGCTGGCAGAATCAGGAATACCATTTTATCGGGGGACGGAGATTGGCCGATTAGGCGACAGCCAATCCGTGGATCCCAGCCTTTTCATTACGAAGGAGCACTACGAAAGACTGAAAGCTCAGTCGGGAGTTCCGACTAGGGGCGACCTACTGTTACCGTCTATTTGTCCCGACGGCCGCATCTATTTGGTGAAAGACGATCAACCGTTTTATTTCAAAGATGGACGAGTTCTCTGGATCAAGGTGGATCAATCGCGTATCAATAGCCTTTTTCTAAGACACTATCTGAAACAGTTGTTTTTCGCCAACTATTCGAAGATCGCTTCAGGAACAACTTTCGCGGAGCTAAAGATATTCGCATTGAAAGAATTAGCTATCCATGTTCCTCCACTTTCGATACAGAACCGGTTCGACCAAGTCATTTGTTGTGTCGATCGGCTGAGGGTCAGACTAGAGAGCCAGGGGATGGTTGCGGATGCTTTTTTTTCCTCCCTTCAGCGTCGAGCGTTTAACGGAGAACTTTTTCAGGAGGATAAATAATTGGCTGATCAACGAAATACAAGCCTCAAAGACGTATTGTTCGACGTAGAACTCCGTCCGCTGTTAGTGAATGCCGGCAGAGGTGATGACGGCCGTACACTGTTTCAAAACGGCCATCTGACAACAGTACCGAAATATCGGGCGGTCGTTGATCTGGATCGTGAGAATGTTCTCTGTGTGGTTTCCAAAGACTACGAACTTGTTAGCAACGAACGAGCTATCGAACTTGGAAGGGAAGTATTTGGCCGGGTCTTCGGTACGGAGGCCGTCAAGGGCATGGAAGTTTTTCACGTTAATATCCCTAAAACGCGATCATTCTGCCATATCGATTATTGGCACAAGAATGATATGTTCGAACCTTGGCAAAACGAAAAATGGGTGCCATTTCTTCGCGTAACCAACAGCTACAACCGGACGCGTCTATTGCGATTCGATGTCGGATTTTGTCGATGGGTTTGTACGAACGGAGTGATATTCGGACATCGCGGAGCGACGATAAAGTACCCGCACTCGAAAAATGCCGTCCGGGAGATCGAGCGAGTAGGTATCAAGGCCGGAGACCTTCAAAAACTAAAGCTTGAATTTATCGAACGGCTTAATAACCTTAAACGATATCACGTGCCTAAGAAAGAAATGCTCCCGTTGGCGTGCAAGGTTTTTGACCTCTCGGTCGACGATCAGGCTCTCGGCCGTCCGCAGAGAGTTGAGCAGTTAAGAGATTTCCGCTCTGGTTTCGAGGGCCTCACAACCAGATATTTTGACGAGATGGGCGAAAACGCCTACGCGGCGTTGAACGTAATAACCGATTTCGCGAGTCGTCCAACGTCGATATATATTTCGCCCACCGCCGTTGTTGACTCGCTGCAGAAAAAGGCGGGTACCTGGATTGACGAGTTCATTCCGGCAATCAAGAACGACAAATTCGATTTTGGCGAGTACCTTGGCGATTTTCACAAATCGGCGGCTTCGATACTCAATTTGAACTAGATAAATGCTTACTTCGATAACGATAGAAAACTTCAAAGGCATCGGCGGGCCAGTGACGATTCCGATCCGGCCGTTGACCATAATGTTCGGCAGGAACAGTGCCGGCAAGAGCACCCTGATACACGCTCTTCATTACGCGCGGGAGGTGTTGCTAAACAGCAATACCAACGCTGACAAAACGAGCCTCGGCGGAACATCCATCGATCTTGGCGGATTCAAGAATCTCGTCCATAAGCACCAGTTTCTTGACCGTTCGATCAAAATGCGATTTGAATTTGAGATCGAACCAGACGAATTCCCGGAGTACGACGAGGGTGACATTGAACGGGATTATCTCGAAACCGGGCTAGATGAATTCATGGAAGAGGAACTGGGTGAAGGACTCAGTCACATACGAGAACGCCGAGGTGCAAATCTCAGTGCTGCGATGGCTGAGCTAAGGAATTCTTACCCGGAGCGGGTGATAACTCTCTCAACCGAGTTCGAGGTCACCTGGAGCGAAACGCTTGGATATCCGATTGTAAGCACATATAAGACTTCGATATGCGGCGAGCCCGCCGCACAGATCACGACCTCAGTCGATGCTCGAGATTTTCGATGGGAGGTTAATGCGACTCACACCCTGAGCTACACATCTGAAATGCAGGAGAACGCCGGAGTTGAGAAGACTTCGGAACCCATGTGGGCAGGTATCGCGTCGCTATCTCAAGATCTCAAATCGTCGCTACCGAATTGCGGGCAGTTGGTCTACATTCACCCTGACAGTGACCTTCCCGAATTCGGCATCGGCTACCAAACTGTGACCCAAATGGTAACTGGTCCGATGGAGGTTTTGCTCGGATATCTAGGCTCGGCAGGGTTAAAAAGCCTGCGTTATATAGGACCGTTAAGAAAGACAGCTCCGCGTAACTTCCGACCTGACTCGACCGTAGATGAAGGCATGTGGGCCGATGGAACCGCTGCATGGTCGAAGCTGTACGATAGCGATCTGATCACTGATGTCAGTGATGCTCTTGTTAGCCTGAAAACCGGATACGCTCTTGAACTTCAGCGCTATCGCGAGATACCTATTGACAGCGAACTGATGCTTGCCCTTCAGACAAGGACGATACTCGACCGAATTGAAGATACAGCTACAGAAGTCGCCAAATTTCCGATACACGAGAGAGTGATGATAGTTGAAGAAGCCACCGGGCTTCGACTCGCACCGCATGACATCGGCGTAGGCATTTCTCAAGTCGTACCAGTCGTCGTAGCCGCTGTTGCTTCCAAAAGCAATTTGATCGCGATCGAACAACCTGAACTACATCTTCACCCTGCGGTACAAGCCGAACTTGGTGACCTTTTTATCACCGGTATCCAGCAAGAAGGTGACAACATTTTCTTTCTGGAAACCCACAGCGAACATCTTATTCTTCGTGTATTGAGACGGATACGTGAGAGCGAAGAAGGCCTACATCAGCTAGGCAATCTCAAATTTCTGGAGCCCGACGATGTTTCGCTACTATTCATTGAGCCAAGCGATGACGGGACCAGCTATTTGACCATTCCGATCACTTCGGAGGGGGATTTGGAAAGAAACGTCCCCGGTGGCTTTTTCGCCGAACGCGCTGACGAATTGTTTTAGCCTATGATCCACGAATTTGCTCTTGATCCAAACGCGATTTCTGATTGGCAGTCGTTCCGGTTTTTCATTGATCAATTTGGGTCGTCGAAGGGCCGGCTAATCTCGCGCTTTCCAAAGAAATGGAAAAGGTTGGTTTATGAGGCCCTCGTCGAGAAGAAGCCTACTGACCTAGATAGGAGTCGCATTGAGGAAAGACTCAAGAACATTGACGACCGTCTATTATCCGGTGCGAGAGTGTATGAGCCGGAACTTACATGGATCGCCAACGCAGTGAATCAACATTCCGTAAAGCCGTTTCGTGCCATCATAACAGTTGATAGCAGCTCAGAGCCACATCAAATAACCGCCCAGGATGTAGATGAGACCAATTCGAACTGGAACGTTCCTACTAACATTTCGGTTGTCAGAACCGCCGAAGCAATGGCGACTGCCGTTGGACCGCTATTAGAGATTTCGTCCGAGATAATTTTCGTTGACCCATATTTTGATCCGGAAAAGAGACGATTCCGCAGACCTCTTGAAAAATTCATAGAGCGCGTAAACGCCTCGCAACGCGATGTCAAAAGAATCGAGGTGCACTTCAAAGATCATGAAAATAGCCCATTTTTCGATAATGCCTTCAAGGGTAGATGTGACAATCGCCTGTCGCCCCTCCTGCCAGACGGGATGGAGCTGAGACTGGTCCGTTGGCGCCAACGTAATGGCGGAAAATTGTTCCACGACCGCTACATTTTAACGAATATTGGCTGCCTCCTATTCCCAACCGGCTTAGATGATGACGACGGAGATGGTGGCCAGCAAGCTACGATCAATTTGCTTACTTCCGAACTGCACGCCGAATTGTGGAACGACTTCCAAGTGTATGAAGATTTAACGATATGCAGTTATGAATTTGATAACGAGTATGTGGTCGTTGGAACGAGGGACAACCACTAACCTAAGGCTTTTTGCGACAGACTATTTGTAGGTCGCCCCGGAAGATTCTACTGGAAGGCCTCTGTGCCTTTACGATATGAGGTTAACGGTAATCGCCTAGTAGGGTAAACGAAGCCCAGAAATACGGTTCATGGAATCCCGACGACTTGTCGCCAATCAATTCGATTGCTGCAGCTTGAAGTGATGCCGCCGTCGATGACCCTTTAAGAAGTTCTCGGTAAAAAATTCCACTGAATTTTTGGGTTGCACGATCGCTTGCTTCCCATTGCGACGAGACTACCGATGAACTACCAGAACCCAGCAATGCCCATGGAATACTAACCAGACCTTCGCCGCTGTGCACTTTGCTTGTGTCACAAGACGCGAGGAATGCTAAATTATTCGGCTTGAGGCGGACCGATAGGAGATCGTTGACGGTCAATCTGCCAGAGTCTGTGGAATTTTGCTGAAAGGCAAGAAATGAAGATAGAGGATTTTCGCTATCGAGTTGGGCGTGCATGGAGAAATGTAGGATGTCAGCGTCCGCCGAAGATTTGAGGAAATCCGATTTGGCGGCATTCAGTCGAGGAGAACTTCCGAATAACTTTCCAATGCCTATCGCCTCGCTATTTACATGGGCTAGTTTCTGACGGTTAAAAGTATCATTTGCAAAGATCTGAATAGTCTGTCTTCGAGGCGGTTCGGATGGAAGCTGTTGCTTCAAGAAATAAACAGAAGGTGAATACGAAACCGTATTCGTCTCGATCAAGTACTTATTACCGTCTGGGCTCAGGGCATGGAATGGTATTTTCCACAAAAGTTTGTCCGGGACGATCACAAGGTGATTTGATCTCAAGTCCAATGGTTTCAGTAATAGGTCGTAGAGTTTCTTCCCATTGACCTTGAAGAAAATTCGATCCTTTATCTTAGTTTGGGTTTCTGACGCGAGTTTTGCGGCCTCTACTTCGTTGACGGGAAGTTTAACTGCACGTAAAGCCTTTGCTGATTCAAGAACGAAGGCAAGGAGTTGGCCTGACTGCGTGAATTCATATGAAACTATTGTTACGTCCTCGGGAAGTTTCAAATCCTGTGTCGAGAAATCCTGAGTTTGCTTACTCCCTGTTTGTATATCGCTCACAATGCCGTTTTCCAACTCTGTTAGGGCCGCTTCATTTCCTTTTCCTTCAATGTAGGTGCGAGAAGTCGTAAAAAGCTGGTTTCGGATTGAGTCGGATAGATCAGGGCGTTGCTTCAGGACCGACCGTTCGATCCTGTCCCTTAGCAGATTTGCTTTAAGTAATTCAGAATATTTAAAGGCTTTTGTCGGATTGCCAGTTACCTCAATCTCGCTGAGTAATCGATATACGGAATGGTGCACCTCCATCATCGCAATCGAAAGATCGACGGTAGGGGTGTTTCGAAAAGGCTCAAATAAAGAAAGTGATTTTGCCGCATGCTCCCTTGCAGATTGCTCGTCGCCTAGCCGCCATGAACCTAATGCGAGTTTGTAATAGATCCGGGGAAGGTCGTCTTGAAAATTCTCATCTTCCGTCAATTTACGTAGATGATGAGCATTCGTGATAAGTTCTTTCCAGTTCTGATCTCGCTCAGCAATCGTGCTTTTCCAATAGGGCACAATGAAATCGGAAGTGCCTTTCTCGTTTGCCAGCCTTGAAAAATACTCCTCTGAGACTAATCGGTTTCCCTTGAAGTTCTCGACCAAGGCTCTCCCCAAGAGACATTCAAAACTAAATTGCTTTTGTTTATCGATCGATTCCAATCCTGCCAGGTAGTTTTTAGCGGCTTCAATATCATTCTCATATAACGATCGCAGCAAGAGGCTTGAAAGGAACTGTCCTGCGTGATAGTTCACTCTAGCTCGAGTCGAAAGGGCCAGGCCCTTGAGATACAGGTCCCTCGATCGTTGTGGCTGACCGGTGACATCGAGCAGGTTCGCTAATTCAAGATGAGCGATTCTGTTGCGATGTTCGAATTCTCCAATTGAAGATTTCGCAACTAATTTTTCCGCATAAATAAGAGCGTTGGCATAGTAGAATTTCGCACTCCAAGCTAAGCTCAGAAATCGTAGTGCGTCATAGTAAATCGAAATGTGGCCGTTCGCCAGAGCCTCTTTCTCAGCTTTTTCCAACCATATGATCGCTGCAAAATCATGACCCGTTGAATATAGGGTCCGACCGACCTCCAACTGGTAAGCTGCGAGCGATGCTGAGTCATTTGCTGATATTGAGTTCGCTAATCGCAGGTTTTCAAGAGCCGCTCCAAAATCACGCTTTGAGCGAGAAACTGCGGCCTTACATAGGTAAAGATTGGCGACAGAGTCGGGAAAGCGAGTTCGTAGTTTGGCATCAGAAATGAATGGAACAACAATTTGAGTAGCTTCATCATAGCGCCCCAGTTGGATGAAAGACCGACAAGTGAGAAAGGCTATATGAGATGCCTCTTCTCCTCGTCCGGATTGTGAGAGTCGAGAGATTTGCGCAGGGGCGAGTTTGGCTACTTCTTCAAAGTATCCCTTTGAATATAGCTTAGATATGTTCTGTGAACCGGGTTGGCTCAAAGATCTTTCCGACATGAGGGCTAATGCGAAAATGACCAGAATTGATCTTGTCGTATTAGCCCACATGTTCGGTTTGTTTCTCATCAAAGTTACTCCTAGTCTGGTGTAGGACGGCAATCACCGTTGCCATTGTCACCGCCCTCGTTATTCGGCTTACAATTCGTACACTGCCGCAGTGGACAGTGATCAGGGCCGCCTGCGAGCGAGAGCAACGCGGTCAACGCATAGGTGACGATGCCACTGGTTGCTGGCAACACCCCGCCAGTTGCGAAAATATTGCCCGCTAACACGGTTGTTAAGGCCATCCCCAAGAGAAGAGTTTTGATTCGTTTCATTTCATTTCCTCCGTATGTGAGTCTTAATAAATTCATACATCGCCGCCGTGACGAAGCGTCCTCCGACGCCATGTCCCGCCTCGTTGGCATATATGAACCAAACATTGGCTCCCGCGTCTCGCAGTTGAGATTTGAGGCCGAGAACGTCCCCTTCCGGGACTCTTGAGTCGAGTTTTCCCCTGGTCAGGAACAACGGCGTTCCCTTCCAATTTGAAACATTGTTCAGCGGTGAAAGCTCATCAAGCTTTTTCATCAGGATTTCGTCTTTTGGATCGCCATATTCATTCTTTGCAAATTCATCGATCCAACTTTGCTGCAAATAATTCCTTATCGACACGAGCGGATATTCGGCGATGACGGCCCGGATTCGGGAAGATTCCTTTAGCCCTGTCGCTAGAGCGACGAAACCCCCGTAGCTTTCGCCACGGATGATCACGTTATCCGCGTCGAGGTCCGGTTGCTTTTCGATCCAATCGAGAAGCGAGCTAATATCTCGAACGGCGTCCTCTCTTTTGGCGCCGTTGTCCGCGTCCATGAAATCGTTTCCGAATCCTCTCGATCCTCGGATGTTGGTGTGGATAATGGACAACCCGAGGAATGTCGCAAACCGGACATCGAGAGAACTAAATGTCGGGCGATCGAGCACTTGGGGGCCACCGTGGATAAACACCAGAACGGGACTCTTCTTTTCAATCTTCGTGGGTTTGACGATGTATCCCGAAATCTCCTTATTGTCAAAAGACTTCCAGCGTATGGTTTCGGGAGGTTTCACAGTGCCAGTCAAAACTGTAGGTAGATGCGAATTTGTCCAATTGGTTGTTTTCTTCGATTTGAGATCGAACGACTGTATCAGTGCAGGTTGACTGATATTTTCGATAGTGAATACGACCTCTGTGTTGGAAAGCCAACGAGTATTCCAAACGACATAGGAGCCGTTCAGAAAGTTTGAAACGGTTGGGACAACTTTTCGATCTCTGATCCTTCCTATCCAGAGGCTGTCGATTCCGTCTAATGCTTCTTGAACTAACAGTGATTTTCCATCCGGCGAAGGTTTTATGTCCCCCAGGTAACCACGGACACTCTGAAGACCTATCATTTCCTTTTTGTCCGTGCGTGGATCAATCGAAATCAAGCATCGATTACCCCCGCATTCCGGCGAGTCTTCACCCAAAAGGAGTGCCTTTCCGGCCACAAAGAAGGCCCTCGTCGCATTTCCAGATTCAGATAGTGGTGTGAGCTTTCCGCTGCTGATTGCATAATTAAAAATGTGTTGATTGCTGGATGATTTCCAGTACTTGAGCAAGATGTTTCCTTGGTCGACGTCGATCACATTCCAAAGGCCCTTCAGCTCCAGTGAGAAGCACTTGCTCGCACTCAAATCGCTTTGACAGAGTTTGGTTAACTTAGTTTCGTAATCATTGAGTGTGTAATAGATGCTCCTTCCATCTCGGTTCCAAACGAATGAATCAACGGAATCGTCCTTTCCATTAAAACTCGATATCTTTCGAACTTCAGATTTTCCGTCCCACAGAAATAGAGCGTAATTATCCGTGTCATCTTTATCGTTGTTAAAGGCAACTACTGACGAAGTTGGACTCACTCGGAACGTGCTTGGCACCCTTCCGTCGATCACCAACTTTGGCTTGGCCAGAGGCGATTCTACTGAATAGATGGCATTCTTTTCATCGGTGACAAACAGTTGTCGCGTCGCTCGATCAACATCCCATATCAAATTGTTTTTTATCGCAGACGGTTCAAAGAACAAATGCTTGACATCTTCATTCTTGATGCGCGGAACCCCCTCTAATCGGAAGCTAGCTGGCACTGGAAGATCGTCAGACTGCTGCCCGTGTACTGAGACGAGCAAGCAAAAGAGGATAACCGCCAGCGACCGAAACTTTATTTGGTTGTGATTTATTCTGTTCATTTTGATACCACACACCTCAGCTCAAACGACCCTCGTTGTCTTTCCATGGCTCCGGATTTTATGTTGTCTTCTGTGGCCGTTCCCGAAGTAAGAATTTGGGGCGGACCAACGATCTTTTTGCCGTTCTTTAGCGTAATGATCAGCTTCCAGCGATAGGACTTTGCCGGATCGAGACTCACCGCAGAACGGTAGTATGTTTGAGATTTCGACTCGAAATGATCGATCATGTTCTCATCGAGGTCAGAAATATAAATGTCGTAGGACTCTGCCCCTTTGACAGAATTCCATTTAAGAAGGACCTCTTTCCCGTCGGCTTTGGATTCAAGACTGATCGTGGCCCCGCCCGAGCAAGGGTTTTCGCTTCCGCGAGTTTCGGCGTTCTGCAACTTTGGCCCGCTTGCTGTAACGCCTGCCACTTTCCTTTGGTCGGTTTTTGTCAAGGGGGGCTTTGGTCTCGAATCCCAATTTCGCACGTCCACACTCTTTATCGGTAACTTTTCCTTCTCGTGAGTTGTCTGATTGGCAACGGTGTCCGGGACTGGATTCAACTCATTCGTGACTGCGTTATTCTCGCTTTTTGCAACAGTATTCGACGTGCTGAACTGCTGAACACCAACAAAATAGATTCCCGCCAGAAGCAGTATTGCGAATCCTGTAAATGCTGTTACCCTCGCAAAGGACAATATTGGAAAATCTAAAAATCGATATTTGTATTCAGATTCATCCAGACGTGCGCCGTCGGCCCCGAGAACACAGTCCCGGAACTCTTGCGGCGTTACCGATGGTAATTTTGCTCGACATTCTTTGCAGGCGAGGAGATGTCGGCCGATCTCGATCGATCGGGAAGAAAAACTGTCTTCCCGAAACATGGCGACCTCAGCAGCTGATAAGTGATCTTGATTCATTTATTTCATCAACTCCTTAAGTCTCTTGCGAGCGTCAAATCTCGCCTTCTTAACCGCGCCTGCGGTTGCCGATCTTTGGCCATTGGCCGAATTCGGGTTTGCTATCTCAGCGATTTCAATATCGGTTAGAGGCATTCGTGTTGAAATCCTTTCCCAAGACTCCCTTGTCATTTCGAGCTTTGCTAACAGTTCATTCTCTTCGATTCCAAATTGGAACAGATAAAGTACGAGATCTACCGAACTGAAAAGAAGCGCTTGGCGTTGATAAAGACTCAGCCTGCAAATACCTTGCCAGACCG
>Ga0268299_1003644_pt1 | contig 13659 bp, 15 predicted proteins | sample NOBtaG_FD_193484 | JGI IMG/M metagenome (GOLD analysis project Ga0268299, IMG submission 193484) | Activated sludge microbial communities from bioreactor in Nijmegen, Gelderland, Netherland - NOB reactor | ecosystem: Engineered > Bioreactor > Aerobic > Activated sludge | place: Netherlands...
AGGTCATAGGCGTAAACACGGCGATCATCGCAGGCGGCCAGGGCATCGGGTTCGCGATACCCGTCAACATGGCCAAGGACGTCATAGCTCAGCTCAGGAGCACCGGCAAGGTCGTCAGGGGCTGGATAGGGGTCTACGTTCAGGAGGTCACCCCCGAGATAGCGGAAAGCATAAATTTAAAGGAGCCTAAAGGCGCGCTCGTCGCGGACGTCGCTCCGGACGGCCCGGCGGACAAGGCGGGGCTTGAGAGAGGGGACGTCATAGTGGAGTTCAACGGCAGCAGCATACAAAACATGCCCGAGCTCCCGAAATCGGTCGCGGCGAACCGCCCCGGGACGAAGTCCGAAATGAAGGTGATCAGGAACGGCCAGGTGAAAACCCTCAACATAGAGCTCGGCGAGCTCCCCGAAGAGGTCGCCCAGGAATCGAGAAGGGTCAAGGGCAAGGCCGTAGAGCAGGACCTCGGCCTCGCAGTACAGGAGATTACGCCCGAAGTTCAGAGCACTTTCGGCACCAGCAGGTCGGAAGGGGTCGTTATCACCAACGTACAGCCCGGAAGCGTAGCCGCGAATTCGGGCCTTGCGCCGGGCGACGTGATCCTCGAAATAAACAAGAAAAAAATCACGAACCTCGACGGCTACGGCAGGTCCATGGATTCCGCGAAGCCGGGCCAGAATATACTCTTCCTCGTTCAGAGGGGCTCGAACACGATATACGTAGCCTTAAAGCCGGAGGCCGGGAATGACAAGGGCTGAGAGGTTAGCCGAGCTCGGGATAGACCTGCCCGAAGTCGCTTCGCCCCTCGGCTCGTATAAGCCCGCATCGGTCACGGGCAGCCTCGTCTTCGTATCCGGCCAGCTCCCGCTCTCGGGCGGAAAGCTCGTCTCAGAAGGCAAGGTCGGGGCCGATGTCTCCCCGGAAGACGCCGCCCTTGCGGCGAGGCAGTCGGCGATAAACGTCCTCGCCGTGATGAAAAAGGAGCTCGGCACACTCGACAACGTTAAGAAAATAGTGAAGGTTACGGGCTACGTCGCGTCCGCCCCCGGCTTTACAGGCCAGGCAGGGGTGCTTAACGGCGCTTCGAACCTCTTCTTCGACGTATTCGGCGAGGCGGGCCGTCACGCACGGGCTGCGGTCGGCGTCTCCGAGCTGCCGTTAAACGCCCCGGTCGAAGTCGAGATCGTCGCCGAGATATTATGACCGTGGGGCGCGGGGGCAAGTTCCGGTAAACTAATTCTTCCCATGCCCCGGCCGAGAGTCTGCCTCTATACCGACCACCCGTCGGAATCGCTCGATATGAAAGCGGTAGCCGCCTCTCTAGAGGAGTACGGCGTCCGTGCGGAAAACCGCGGAAACCTCTTCGAATATCTCGGGATTAATGGCGAGGCCCTTTACGAGGCCGCCGTGCGCCTCGCATCGGCCCGCGTCCCCGACGTCGAATCGCCCCTCGACGAAATCCGTCCTCCCGCGCCGGTTGAAGCGGATTTCGAAATCAAGCTGCTTACGGGGAAAGAGAAGGGTAGGGGCGTCCTCTCCCTTTACGATGGGCTCTGGGTCCAGAGGGTCCTCCGAAAGCTCGTATGCGATTCCCTGCCGGAAGAATCCGGCGGCGATTTTCTTCACATCGTATTCACCGGCCGGCTCGTTGGAACGTTCGAAGGCCGGCGCTACCACGCCCGCGTCGTCCTTCTCGGGAGCCCGGCGATAATCTCGACGTCCGGTCTGGTGGAGGCCCCTGCGCGTCCCCGCGAATACTACTTCATTAAAGGCGGGCTGATACAGAGCGGAAGGGATACCCGCGAGCTCGACGAGATGTACAGGGGAAGGTTCATCGACTACGACGATCCGAAAACAACCTCCGCAATTTCGTCTTATGCGCTCCAGGCTCTCTTTTACGAGCTTTCCGGCGAGGCTTTCTGCGATAATCCCGAATGCTGCCTGTTTAACTCACACTGGCAGGAAGACGTCCTCAGGGTCCAGTACGAAGGAAAGCCGTGCGCCCGGTGTCTCGAAATTCTCGGATGATCTATAGGTAATAAACGGAAGGAAAAAGAAAGGGGGAAGGCCAGCGGCCTCCCCCGTAATTGGTTTCAGATTGATCAGGCCCTTGCCTGCTCCTGCTTCTCTAAAATGTCGATCGCAACCTTCGCGGCCTTCTTGCCGGAAAGGAGCATTCCGCCGAAGGTCGGCCCCATCCTCGGGAGCCCGTATACGCTGTTTACGGACATTCCGCAGGCTATGAGCCCCGGGTGAACCTCGCCCGTGTACTCGACGAGCGCCTCTTCGGACTTCTCGACCCACATCGAGCCGTGGCCCGGGAGCTTTTTGTAAAGCCCCTGCTGCGAAAGCCTCGAAACACAGTATGCGTCGTGCCCCGTGGCGTCGATTACGAGCTTCGACTCAATCGCTATAGGGTCGAGGCAGGTTATTTCCTTCGGCATGTTTGCGATAGGGGTCCAGTTTATGACTATACCGGCCACCCTGCCGTTCTCCCTGTATACGAGGTCGTCGAACATCGTCATGTTCCTTATTCTCGCCCCCGCCTCGCAGGTCATCGCTATGAGCTTCGAGCACGCGTAGGGTCCGTCGGCGACGTAAAGCCCCTTCTGTACTTCTTCGTAAGGAACCTCTATCTCGTCGAGAACCTCGTTCCCGGGCTCCCTGACGGTGACTTTATTCATAAGATAACCGCCTATCCAGAAGCCGCCCCCGAGATAGTTCATCCTCTCCACGAGGAGAACCTTGTATTTCTGCTTTGCTATGTCCTTTGCCGCCACGAGACCGCTCGGCCCCGCCCCCACAACTATAACGTCGCTCGTAATGTACTCGTTGAATTCGTTGGCAAAGCCCTCTACTATGGCTTTTGTAACTTCTTTCTCTCCTACCGGTGCGAACTTGACCTTAAAATCGGACATAAAATATCTACCTCCCTGAATATTGCGGTCGTTGGTTTAACCCGTTTAATCTATCACAGAATGGGTTAGCGTCAATAGAAACTATTATACACGATACACCCGTCCGGGGCCCCCTTCGGCACGGCTTCTCTATGGCGGCGCGGGCGATTATAGGTTATCTTACAATCTGCCCGCGGCGGCTATAATTCTGAAACTTACGGAGGTAACATACATGCTTCGTCGTGCAAGCTTTTTTACCTATTTCCTGGCGGCGGTGATCGCCCTAGGGGTGATTTCCGAAAGGGCATATTCGGGAATCGTCATGGAGCAGGTCGTCTACGAAGAGGGCTCTCCCGCGAGACAAAAAGTCACGCTCTACATCCAGGACAACAAGCTGAAGCAAGTCGAAGACGCCGGCCAGTTTTCCCCGGCTGTAATTTTCGATCTCAACTCCGGAAACATAGTCTTCGTAAACAATGAAAAGAAGCTATACATAACGCTCAGCAGGGACGAGTACCTTAAATACATCGAATCCTTCATGTCCGAGAACAAGAACACCCCACAGGAAAAGAGAGACGTATCCCTCAAAAAAACAGGCGAAACGGGGAATTTCGCCGGCTACGCCTCGAAGAAGCTGGAAATATACGACAACGGCAAGCTCCAGACTGAATACTGGGTCAGTAAAGATCCCGGATTCTCCGACGAAATAGATCTCGACAAGATGTCGAAGCTTATGAACGAGGTAAAGAGGATAAGCCAGAACATAGGCGGCGGCGCATCCATTTCCGACAACGAATATGAGATCATCCAGGAGATCTACGAAGAGGGCTATCCTATGAAAACCGTATACTACGCCCCGGAAGGCGCGGGCTCGGTAACGGAGGAAATAGTTTCCGTGAAAAAACAGGATATACCCGCAGCAGAATTCCTTCCGCCGGCCGGCTACGAGAAAATCACCTACCAGGATATTCTGAAACAGCAGTAATTAATTTATATCGGGGATTAAATGGAGATGCGCATAAGTCCGGGTCCCCCGGACTTATGCGCTTATTTGTTTTCAGTCTCAGCTTTCTTCCACGACTTCGACGCTTACGGTAGCCGTCACTTCATGATAAATCTTTACAGGGACTTCATGGGTGCCAAGGGTCTTTATCGGGGTGTCGAGATCGATCTGCTTTCTCGATATCTCGAAGCCCTTTTCCTTTAGCGCGTCGGATATGCTCTGGGACGTGACCGAGCCGAATATCTTCTCTTCCTCGCCCACCTTCACAGCTATCGTCACCTTCGTTCCATTCAGCTTGGAGGCGTGAGCCTGGGCCTCTGACTTGGCCTTGTCCTCTTTTTTCTTGATAGACGCGCTCTTCTGCTCCCACGCCTTTAAATTCCCGGCCGTGGCCTTGACGGCGAGCTTTTTCGGTATGAGAAAATTCGTGGCGAGCCCGTCCTTGACGTCCATCATATCGCCCCTCTTGCCTATCGATTCGACATCGGAAATCAGTATGACCTTCATTGTCGTTATTACCTCCGGAATTTTTATACGTTAACGTCTCTCTGCGCGGAAACCGCACCCGCCGCTTAATGAAGCACGGTGTAGGGGAGAAGCGCCATGAAGCGCGCCCTCTTTATTTCCGTCGCAAGCTGCCTCTGGCAGCGTGCGCAGAGCCCGGAGTTTCTCTTGGGAACGATTTTCTTCCTGTCGGTTATGTACCTCGAAAGTATGTCGATGTTCTTGTAATTCATCTCTATCGACTCGGTGCAGAACCTGCAAACCTTCTTTTTCGCGAAATATTTCCTGTCTCTCGGTGATTCCATTAGTTGGTTCCTCCTTCGGCCGGTTCGGTCGCTGCCGGCTCGTTCTCTGTCTCGGCTTCCTCGACAGGCTGGGCTGCGGTCTCCGCCTGGCTCTCCGCGGCGGCTGCGCTCTCCTCGGCTGCCTTACTCTCCTGGACGGCCCTTTCCTTGTTGGCCGCCGCTTCCGTTATGGCGACGGTCATGAATCTCAGCACGTCGGTGTTGTAAAAGCGGAGGTGTCTTTCGAGCTCGGCTACAGCTCCGGGGAGCGACTTGAAGATGATGATGTAGTAGATGCCCCGGGAGTAGTCCTGTATCTCGTATGCGAGCTCTCTTTGAGCCCACTTGTCGAACTTTATTATCTCCCCCTCGTTGGCGGAGATGGCGTCGCGGAGCCTCTGCTGTATCTTTGCGAGGTCCTCTTCCTTAATATCGGGCCTGATAATATATAAAGTTTCGTAATACCGCGGCTTTGCGGCCATAATTCAAAACCTCCTGTCTTGGTCTTTGCGGCCCCGCACGAAATCTGCGGAGCGACAGATAAAACCTAATCCGGATTATTCTACCCGGAAATAATAATTTGTTAACACCCTGTGAAAAAGGGCTGGAAGCCGCCTGGAGCTTCCCACCCCGTTATTTATCATATCAAGAGCGGAGCTATAACTACGGCGACGATCGACATGAGCTTTATCAATATGTTCATTGCCGGTCCGGACGTATCCTTGAACGGGTCGCCTATCGTATCGCCGACGACAGCAGCCTTATGTGCGTCGGAACCTTTCCCGCCGAGGTGCCCCTCTTCTATATACTTCTTCGCGTTATCCCACGCCCCGCCCGCGTTCGCCATCATGAGCGCGAGCATGACTCCCGTCACGATCGACCCGGCGAGGAATCCGCCTAACCCGTCCCGTCCGAGTATGAGCCCGATGACTATCGGCGCCGCGACGGCGATTACGCCGGGCACGACCATCTCCCTTAGCGCAGCGTCGGTGCTTATGCCGACGCACGAAGCGTAATCCGGCTTCGCGTTTCCGTCCAGAAGTCCGGTTATTTCCCTGAACTGCCGCCTTACCTCCTCGACCATCTTCTGAGCCGTTCTGCCAACAGCCCCCATCGTGAGCGCCCCGAGAAGGAACGGCACCGTGCCGCCCAGCAGGAGGCCCGTTACGACGTTACTCCTCGTGAGGTCTATAGAGTCGAGCCCTACAGCCTTCGTATACGCCGCGAAGAGCGCGAGCGCCGCGAGGGCCGCCGAGCCTATGGCGAATCCCTTTCCAATGGCCGCCGTGGTATTCCCGAGCGAGTCCAGCTTGTCCGTTATCTTTCTCGTTTCCGGCCCGAGGCCCGACATCTCCGATATGCCGCCCGCGTTGTCGGCCACCGGCCCGTAGGCGTCGACCGACATCGTTATGCCTATGGTAGCGAGCATGCTGACGGATGCGATACCTATGCCGTAGAGCCCGGCGAAGTAATAAGAAAGCCCTATGGCTATGGCAACTGTGATAACCGGCAGCGTTGTGCTTACCATGCCGACCGAAAGGCCCTGGATGATGTTTGTAGCGACGCCGGTCTGAGAAGCTTCCGCTATTTTTCTGACGGGCGTGCTCGACGTGTAATATTCAGTCAGAAGCCCTATCGCAATCCCCGCGAGGAGCCCCAGCACCGAAGCGAGCCATATCCAGAGAAAGTTCTGAACACCGTCCACGAGCCCAACGACAATCATCACTGCCAGCGAAGCCGCGAGGTATATACCGCCCGCGTAGAAAGTCGCCCTTCTCAGAACCAGCTGGGGCTCGAGGTCCTTCATCCATTCGACGCTCTTCGAGCCGACGACTGATGCGAGACTCCCGATAGCGATTAGTATGATAGGAATGGCCATGAGCGCGATCTCGTTATGGCCGCCCGCAGCCGCAATGACTATCGTCGCTACGACAGCGCCTACATAAGACTCGAAAAGGTCGGCGCCCATGCCGGCCACGTCGCCCACGTTATCGCCCACGTTATCGGCTATGGTCGCCGGGTTCCTCGGATCGTCTTCCGGTATGCCCGCCTCAACCTTGCCCACGAGGTCGGCCCCGACGTCGGCCCCCTTCGTGTAAATACCGCCTCCGATCCTGGCGAAAAGCGCGACCGAGCTCGCGCCCATCGCGAACCCGCCGAGCACGTCGCCGAACCTGATCGCAAAAGCTGCCAGTCCCCCGGCGTCCGTCGGGTTTTCTGGAAGCCCGATACCGAGTAAAAATGCGATCGAAAGGCCTAAAAGTCCGATGCCGGCGACGGAAAGCCCCATAACATTTCCGCCTTTGAAGGCGACGGTAAGGGCTTTCCCCTGTCCCTCGCTCGAGGCCGCGTGCGCGGTCCTGACGTTCGCCTTCGTCGCGGCCTTCATGCCGAAGAAACCGGCTATCATCGATGAGAATGCACCGGCTATATATGCCACTGCAGCGTTCCAGCTGATGAATAAGCCTAGAAGCACGAATACTACCGCTACGAATATACCGATAATCCTGTACTCCCTCTTCAGGAAAACCATCGCCCCTTCGTGAATTGCCGAGGCGATTTCCTTCATCTTTTCGCTTCCCTCGGGGAGGAGTGTGATCTCCCTGTAAACTATAAAAGCATAGACCAGGACGGCTACGCCGAGTATGATACCGAAATATGCCGCTATAACTTCTCCCATCGATGACACCTCCTTTATCGAATAGCTGGATTTTAACGCTGATTTTTAATTTTCAGCGGACCTGACGTTGAACTTGTTCATGGTTCTTTCAAGTCCATTCTCGATCAGTTCCAATACCGCGTCGGCGGCCTTCTCCACCGAGGCCTTCACGGCGCCCTCGTCCCCGCTTCCGAACCGCGAAAGCACGTGAGCCGCCCCTTCGGATTTCCCGCCGGGCTTGCCTATCCCTATTCGTATCCTTGTGAATTCCGGGCTCCCGATTCTGTCTATTATAGATCGTATACCGTTGTGCCCGGCGCTTCCGCCCCCGGCCTTCACCCTTATAGCGGCGGCCGGGAGGTCCATTTCGTCGTGAATTATTATAATGTCGGCAGGAGAAATATTATAGAAAACCGCAGCTTCCGAAACCGATTCGCCGCTCCGGTTCATGTAGGTTTCCGGCTTCAGGAGAATCAGCTTTTCGCCTGATAAAAAACCTTCTCCGTAAACGCCCCGGAACTTCTTTTTCGTAAGGTCTATGCCGGCCCTTCGGGCGATTTCATCGATGGCCAGGAAACCGAGGTTGTGCTTCGTGGAAGCGTATTCTCTCCCGGGGTTGCCGAGGCCTGCGACTAATTTCATTTATCCGACTGACCTTCGCCGCCCTCTTCCTTGCCTTCCTCGGCCGCTTCTCCGCCCTCTTCGGCGTCGCTGAGCTTAGGAGCAAGTATGGTGACGATGGCTTCCGAGTCGTCTTTAAGGAGCGTGATCTGGTCGGAAGTCTTTAAGACCTCGACATGTATGGAGTGTCCGATTTCGAGGTCGGTCACATCCACTTCGAACGAGTTCGGTATGTCTTTCGGCAGACACTCGACCGGGATTTCCCTTAATATTTCCTCGAGTATTCCCCCTTCCTTAACGCCCTTGGCCTTCCCCGTTATCTTAACCGGCACGTTGACCGTTATTTTCTTGTTTACGTCGAGCGCGTGAAAGTCGAAGTGAAGGGGCTTGTTCGTGAGGAAGTCATACTGCGCGTCGCTCAGGATCGACAGCCTTGAAACCGTCTTGTCGCCGTCCTTATAGTTCACGTCGAGCAGCGTATTCTCGCCCGCCTCCGTCGAAAGGGCCTGCTTAAGCGCCGCCGGGTTCACCGTAATCGATACCGGCTCCAATCCCTTTCCGTAAAGCACTCCGGGCACGTTGCCCTCATTCCTCGTTTTCCTTGCGCCGGTCTTTCCGGACTTTCCTCTCAATGTTACCTCTAATGTACTCTGTGCCATGTCTTAGCACCCCTCCGGTTCTTTAATTAAAGAGACTGCTTATCGATTCCCCGGTGGCTATTCTCTTTATAGCCTCCCCCAGGAGATTCGCAATGCTTATTACCCTGATTTTATCACAATCGGCAGCGTGCTGCGTTTGTGGAATCGTGTCTGTCAGTATTATTTCCTCGAGTGGGGATTCGATGATCCTCTGTATCGCGGGGCCCGAAAGCACTCCGTGCGTGCTGCAGAGGGTAACGCGCTTGGCCCCTTCCCTGAGGAGCGCCTTTCCGGCCTGTATTGCCGTCCCGGCGGTGTCGACGAGGTCGTCTACGAGTATCGCGGTCTTGCCTTCGACGTCGCCGATAACGTTCATGATCTCGGCCACGTTCGGGTTCGGGCGCCTTTTGTCCGTCATTGCCAGGGCGGAATCTAGAACCTTGGCGTAAGACCTCGCCCTTTCCATGCCCCCCGCGTCCGGCGATACGATAACAATATCCTCGTCCGCGTACTTATCCTTCATATAGTTAATGAATATCGGGGCGGCGAATATGTGGTCGACCGGAATGTTGAAGAACCCCTGTATCTGTCCGGCGTGAACGTCCACGGTCACGACCCTGCTGATACCGGCCGTAGTAATCAGGTCCGCGACCAGCTTGGCAGAGATCGGCGCCCTCGGCTGGACCTTCCTGTCCTGGCGTGCGTAGCCGTAATAGGGTATGACGGCCGTAATAGCCCGGGCCGAGGCCCTCTTGAGAGCGTCCGTTATTATAAGGAGCTCCATTATATGCTCGTTTACGGGCGGGCACGTCGATTGAATGACGAATACGTGAGACCCCCTAACGCTTTCCGATATCTCGGCGAATATCTCGCCGTCGCTGAAACGCCTCAGCTCCGCCTGCCCGAGAGGAACGTTCAGGTATTCGCAGACAGCCTTCGCCAGGGGCACGTTAGAAGTCCCGCAAAAAATCTTTGCATTGTCCATTTGAGCTCGCATGAAACTAAAAGAGCGTAGTCTTCCGACCAAAAAACAAGGTATTATAAAATAGAACGTGGAGAATTCAAGTTTAATTGCACGTAACGCCCTCGCCTTCCGAAAATAAAATACTTCTTGCGGCCAGGGTCGCGAGACTGGCGACCGCGTCCGCTTCGGGGGAACCGCTCGTCGTCCCGGTCTGCTTCGCGTACGCCGAGCCCTTCATTTACACCCCCATAGATAAAAAACCCAAAAGGGCCTCGTGGAAGAGCCTCAGGCGCGTGAAAAACATCTCGGAAAACCCGTCCGTATCGCTCGTGATAGACGAGTATTCGGAAGACTGGGGGCAGCTCCGCTACATCATAATAAACGGCCGGGCGGAGGTTGTATCCGGCGGCGCCGAATACCCGGAGGCCCTTCGCGCGCTCTGCATGAAATACCCGCAATACCGGGAAATGGGCCTCGAAGAGGCGGGCCTCCCGGTGATCCGTATAACCCCCGTCCGCATAATCTCCTGGGGAAAGCCCTGATTCAAACGCGAGCGGTCCGGCAACGGCGGCTTGTCTCACTCGCCCTGCCGCATATTTCTGGCTATATATTTCCCCGGGGACTATGGAAGGCCCCGTAGATGTGTGATAATATTAAGCCGTCTGGGTTTTATTTTTAAATAAATCAAAGCTATAAAGCCGAAGTGGCGGAACTTGGTAGACGCGCTGGATTCAGGATCCAGTGGGTGCAAGCTCGTGGGGGTTCAAATCCCCCCTTCGGCAGACCGTAGCGGAAGGCGACTATGGGAGAGGTCAGGCCAAAACTTATCCTTTCCGATTCGAGCAGGAGAAGGCGCGGTTCGGGCGGCGGGTCTCTGTTCATGCTGCTCATAGTGTTCGCAGCCGGCGTGTACGTCGGCACCAAGCTCGACGACGTCGGGCTCTGGGGCGAAAAGGATGCCGCAGCGCCGGTGGCGTCCGTCACATCGGCCCCGGAAGCACCGTCCCGGCACACGGCCGAAACACGAAGCCCCTCGGAGGGCTTTGCCGGCAGAGTCGCTTCCTCGGGCGGCGAAGAGACCAGCCCTTACGAAACGGTCACTATCGTCGAGGATGGTCAGAGCACCGAGGTGCTTCAGGAAACCGGCGCCGACACGGGCGTTGAAGGAGAGGCCGATAGCTCGGCGGAAATCGGGCTGACCTCCATAAACCCGGAAAGCCTTTCCACGGGTCAGGGCGGCTCGGAGGAAGTTACAATACTTTCGCCGGACACGGCGTCGCCGGAAGTGAGCGCCCCCGAAGCGACCAAAAAACCCGGGGCCAGGGAAAGCTACACGCTTCAGGTAGCGGCCTTCCCAACAGCCGAGGACGGCCGGAGAGCGGTCGCCGAGTACAGGGCGAAGGGGTATAACGCATACACGGTCGAAGTGGAAAATTCCCGCGGAGAGAAGTGGACCCTGGTCAAGATCGGCAAATACGGAAGCATAGAGCAGGCCTGGAGCCAGGCGGCCGTGTTCAGAAAAAGTGAAGGCAAGGAAGCCTATGTAGAGTCGCTCGGCCAGAAGACAGCGGTCAACGAATCGTGGGGAAAAACACCCGGTTCAGATCAGTAGTTTGGTGCGCAAAATGCAAACTAAAACCGCGGAATTTCGCTTATATGCACCTACAATAACACTCATTAACAGCTCCAATCATTAAATAATTGCTGAAAAATAGATTTTTTTGCGTTTGCGAAGAAAATAACTTGACAAGCATATGTGCTAAACTTATAGTTATATAGTTGGGCTCCGGTATAGTGTTGTACGACTCAAACTAAAACCACAACAGAAGGTGTGTGAGATGAAATCGGCTAAATTCAGAGAGGTTGAGCATGGTGCGTCCGAAATGGACAACATGAGCGACTTCAACGAGCAGGAAGAAGAATCATATGCGTCACTGGGATTCGGTGACAACGACCTTATGGAAGGCGAAGAATCCGACTTTTCTTTCGAAGTGGAAGAGAACTCCACAGTAGAGGACCAGGAAGATGAATGGACGCCCGACGAGCAGTTCAGGCTCCTATACGTCTACTTCAAGGACATGGCAGTAGAATCCCTTCTCACCGCCAAGGAAGAAATAGAAGTTTCCGCGCAGATTAAAAAGTGTGAAGCCAAAACCAAGGAGCTCGCCCTCAACATCGAAAAGCTCCATAAAAAAAGGACGGCGCTCACTTCCAAAAAACCCGCCAGGGGTGCGGTCGACGAAAACGATCTCACGAAGCGCATCGAGAGTCTCATGGCCTTCGTAAAGGTCTACTCCGAGCGCGCCGTCGAGCTCAAGGAAAGGTTCGTCAAGGCCAACCTCAGGCTGGTCGTCAGCATCTCCAAGAGGTACATGGGAAGGGGACTCCCCCTCACAGACCTCATACAGGAGGGCAACGTCGGCCTCATGCGCGCTGTCGAAAGGTTCGACCACACCAAGGGATACAAATTCTCCACCTACGCTTCGTGGTGGATACACCAGGCGATTTCGAGAGCCCTTCTCGACCAGACGAGAACGATCAGGGTCCCCGTTTACGTCCTTGAGCAGGCGAGCAAGGTCTATAGAATAAGCTCCATGCTCCACAAGGAAATGGGAAGAAAGCCTCTGCCCGAAGAGGTAGCCGAGGTAGCGGGCATATCCGTCGAGGGCGTAAAGAGGATTCTCGAATCCACTAACGACGCCGCCAGGCTCGATACCCCCATACTCGATGGCGAGAAAACGACTCTCCTCGATTTCATATCGGACGATAAATCGCCCGCCCCCGATTCCATAATGGCGAGCACCGCGCTCACCCACGAGATCAGGGACGCGCTCAACATCCTGACGCCCAGGGAAGAAGAGATAATCAGGCTCAGGTTCGGCATCGATCAGGACTGTACCTACACCCTCGACGAGATCGGCAGAAGGTTCGACCTCACGCGGGAGCGCATCAGGCAGATCGAAAAGAGAGCGCTCGAAAAGCTGGCCACGTCCGAAATGGGCGAGATACTGAAAAGCTTTCTCGCACGCTGAAGCGCCCCGGCGTCGGCCGGATCGTCACACGGTAAAAGCTCAGGATATAATGCTCCGCGGGGATATGAAACCCGCCCCGGGAGAATTGTGTTTACACGCTCTTTAGTGTAATTTCCCTATTGAAATGAAACCCGTGTCACCTGTCATAGTAATCGGGATGAGCCGCTCAGGAACGACCATGCTCACGAAGATGCTGGAGGAGCTCGGTCTCTATGCAGGTAAACAACTCACCAACAACCACGAAGCCGTTTTTTTCAGAAAAATAAACGACTGGCTCCTCACGCAGTGCAGCGGCGGGCTCGAAAATCCCGGTGTGATCAGATACCTGCTCGAAGATACGGAAGCCAGGGGTTTATACGCCGGGTTCGTCGAGTTCACCATGAAAACCCCGAAGGCAATTTCGTTCCTCGGCATCGGCGATTATCTCAAATACCGCACCCCGGCAGCGCTCGACGTGCCCTGGGGATGGAAAGACCCGCGAAACACCTTCACCCTGCCCGTATGGCTCGACATCTTCCCCGGCGCGAAAATAGTACACCTCTACAGGCACCCGCTCGACATAGTAAGCAGCCTCAGGACAAGGCGTAAGAAGGGGCTCTCGAGGCTGAAGGAAAGGGGTGGATTCTCGGGGACTCTCTACAGGTATTTTCTCGTACGGCGTCACATCGGTACGGGAAAGGTCTTCACAGACCTCCGGGCGGCTTCCCTCGACGAGGGGCTTCTCATGTGGGAGGAATACATGGCCGAAGCGCGGAAGCATATTTCGGCTCTTGGGGATAGCGCAATTGAAATCAGGTACGAGGATTTTCTGGAGGACCCGGTCTCGGTTATAAAAACACTGTCCGACTTCTGCGGGCTCTATCCTTCGCAAGCCTCGATAGAAAAAACCGCGGGGGGAGTAAACGAATCGCGCCGTCTCGCCTTTCTGAAGGACCCCGAGCTAAAGGAATATTCGGTTCGAATATCCGACAGGCTCAAGGCCTATGGCTACTAGAACTTTTTACCGCTTCTTTATCTGCTCTTCTTCAAAAGCTCTCCGAACCTAAGCGCTAAAAGCATG
>Ga0268299_1003645_pt1 | contig 13658 bp, 10 predicted proteins | sample NOBtaG_FD_193484 | JGI IMG/M metagenome (GOLD analysis project Ga0268299, IMG submission 193484) | Activated sludge microbial communities from bioreactor in Nijmegen, Gelderland, Netherland - NOB reactor | ecosystem: Engineered > Bioreactor > Aerobic > Activated sludge | place: Netherlands...
ATGGCAATGAAGAAGAGAAAGGCCCACCCGGCCAAGGCCTTCGGCCCATGGTCCGGAATGAACCGGGAAGCTACCGCGTAGATGGCCACCGGCAATCCGATCACAAGCAGCCATCCCGCCAGCCAGCCCGGCGATGCCCACAAGGCGAGCGCCCAGCAGGCAGCGATGAGGAGTGCGGTCTTCCAGCGATTCATGAGGCCACCGCCCTTTACCACAAGAGGGCCGCGACCTTGAAATCAGATATTCCGTCTGGTTCTATCGCCCGCCGCTACGACGCCAGTCATCGCGCGGGCGCGCGCTTCGACGTATCGCCGTGCCATCGTACGATCTTGGCCCGTCTTCTGGTATGGGTACCGATTGATGAACGGTGACTCCCTTTCGGGAATTGGCCAGCGGCTTATCTTCCGTGTCCAACAGCTCCCCCGGTACGTCCACCTCATCATGATGCTGGTCGGCGCTCTCGCCGGCTACATCTTCGCCTCGTACACCGGCCGCTCCGTCAAAGTCTGCGTCTTCTGGGGCGCAACGATCGGTCTTGTTTCCCTCTTCTTGATGGTATTCGTCATCGAGATTGTCGCAAGTCTGGTCTTCTGCATCGTCCTGTTTCTCGTCGTCTACAATCTGTTCTTCGTGTTTCTGGGAAAGCCCATGCGGCTGCCGGAGGTCGCCAAGCCAGGCTATTGGTTTCCGCCCGATACCCCCCTCGCGAACGCGCAGATCCGTGTGGGAATGTGGCCTACGTTTCTTCCGTCGCTCACGAAGATCCCCGATCCGGCTATTCGCGCGGCCGTAGAGAAGGATCTCGACCGATTCCTGAAGAACGGCTATCAGCTCATCCGCTGCAACTACGCTCGCATGCCGGAGGGCAATCCGTTTCCCTTTTGCGACTTCTGGTACGAGCGCTCGCCCGTGGGCCTACGGGATTTTCCGCAGCTCCCGCCGGCGCCCATCGCCGTCGTGCACGACTTTGCGATAGCCGCATGCCCCCCGACGAAGAGGGAAGCCGACGAACTGTGGCGCCGTGTCACCCGCGACTCGCGCGGCAGCTGCGATATGGCTCCGAACTGGCCTCTCCCGCACCAACGCTCCAGATGAGGAATCATGGGCGGCCCACTCCGACCGGGTATCTGGATATCGCCGCGCCTTCAAATTTGGGTTGAGGATCTCCCATGGTACGCCCATGTGATCTCGACGCTTGTCGGCACTCTCCTCGGTTACATCTACGCGGCATCGACAGGAACACCCGCCGAAACGGGCCTCTTCTGCGGGGCCGTAGCCGGTGCTTGCTTTCTCTTGATGCTCCCCCGGCTGGTCGGCCTGGTGGTTACCGCCGGCCTTCTCGGCGGATTCCTGCTCATCATCTACAACGTGTTTTTCGTTCCCGACGGCGCACCATGGAGGCTTCTCAGCATTGACTGGCGCCCGCCCAAGCCGCCCGCGCCGGTTGCGGCCGAAACACCCCTCGCGAACCAACAGGTCTACTCAACGCTGCGCGTCGCATTCGCCCCATCGACAAATCAGATTTCCGATCCGCGAATACGAATGATGGCGCTAAGCCAGATCGACGGTTTCGCCGCTAAGGGATATCAGCTCATTCGCTGCAACTATGGCGAACCGTCGCCGGAGACCGGCAGCTACCCCGCCTACTACGACTTCTGGTACCAGGATTCGCCGGTGCTCCATCCGGATTTTCCCCGCCTGCCGCCCGCCCGGATCGCTGTGCTGCACTACTTTCCAGTCCTCAAGTGCCCCGCGACGGAACGGGAGGCGGGCGAATTGTGGTCGTTGGCCCTCGCCATTCGCAACGAGGACATCGCCCGCAACATGCGGAACGCCCAACAGGGCATGAGGTAGCCCTCGCGGTTACCCACAGCCGGGCTCGCCCGCCCTGACGGGACTCATCGAAGGTCCCGGGTCATGGGGCGGCCGAGAAAGGTGTTCCCGGTTATGGATAACCCGCCCCCGCCGATCGGAAGCCCGTCCCGCGTCCTCGACGCGGCGGAGGTTCGGCCCATGAACACCGCGCCCGATCGCTGCGACAACCTTCTCCTGACACTGCCTTTCACGACCCTCGCCGCCGGAACGTGACAGGGCGCGCGCGACGGTCAACGGGCGGCCCGCACCGAGAGGCCGTGTTGCCCGTTTCCCTCGTGAGGTGCCGGCAGAGCCCGGCACTTGTCACTTCGGTGACCGTCCCGCTTTTCCGCCCTGTCTGGAGATCCGGCGTAGTCGTGAAACCAGCAACGGAGAACGCTTATGAAAACATACTCGATCCTCTTCGCCCAGGACGTGCCGCACTACAGCACCGCCGAGATCGCTGCCGCGGACGATGCCGACGCCCTCGCGCAGGCGAAGGCGCTCGACCCCGGCGACCTGTGCACCGATCCGGCCTGGGACGATCCCGTGTGCCGGCGCATCGTTCACATCGAGGACCCGGCCGGCAGGATCATTGCGCAGGACGTCGCCCTCGACGACTTCTTCCTTCGCCACGCGCAGAACGTCGAGCCGAAGCTTTGCGACGCGGCGCCTGCGTTGAAGGCTGCTCTCGAGTCCATTGCGGCGATTCCGCTCTGGGGCGAACGGATCGAGAACGCGGAGCTGAAAGCTGAGTTAGCCGAGCGCGGCGAATACGAGGTTGACGGCGACGAAGAGCAGTTCACGCCGAGCGGCGATACGGAAAGCTCCCAGCTCCGGGACGCCGTCGAGACGGCCCGCGAAGCCCTGGCCGCGCTGCGGCGGCCGTCATGAGCGCGGGCTCCGTCTCCCGCAGCAAGTCTTCTCTCAACCCCGGATCGCCAACAGGAGTGCATAGTAGAGCGCGATGGCGACGCTGCCCACCAACCGAGCGGCCCCGCGGAGGCCACCCAAGACGACGAACTCCGCAAGGCTCAGACCCAGTATGGCCGACATAACAGCCGCCCAGTCCCGGTAGTTTCCCCAGACCAGGAGGCCCGAGAACGCGAGCCAACCGACGAACGTCGGGTACGGAATGCGTGGAGCTGGCTCCCGCGTAAAGGGATTTGCCATGCTCCGTCATCCTTCGTAGCGGCGGAAAACTCAAGACCGCGACGAGCGGAGAGCCGGATGCCGAACGGTGACCTGCTCTACGCTTCTTCCACCCCCGCACCAGAGGCCGAACTCCCCGCAGACACTGCTCGCCGAAGATTGTTTCCGTAAAGCGTCGCTTGACGGGAGACGGCATCTTCAAGTATCCTGAGTTATGAAGATCCGGAACGTCGTCCACCGGGGATTGCGGCGCTTCATGGAACGCAACGATCCCTCCGGCTTGCCTGCTGCCGTCGTGGAGCGCGTGCGGAACATCGTGACGTTCCTGCAGGAGATGGAAGATGCCAAGGAGCTTCGCGACGTGCCGAGTTGGAAGCCACATCAGCTCACGGGTGAGCGCAAGGGCACCTGGAGCCTGCTGGTGACCCGGAATTGGCGGATCACGTTCAAGATCGATCAGGCCGAGAAGGAAATCGTCGACCTGAACTACGAAGACTACCACTGAAGAGAGGAGACAGATCATGGTGCGCATCGCACGCCCGGCCCATCCGGGGCAGTTCATCAGGATGGAAGTGATTGAGCCCCTCGGGCTCTCGATCACCGACGCCGCCAAGGCTCTCGGTGTGACGAGGCCTGCGCTCTCTGCCCTTCTCAACGGCCACGCGGCTCTATCCGCGGAGATGGCTATCCGCATCGAGAAGGCGTTCGGCCCGAAGATGGATACCCTCCTCAGGATGCAGACCGCCTACGAGATCGCTGAGGCCCGCGACAGGGAAGGAGACATCAAGGTCAAGCGCTACGTCGCGAAGCGTTCAGTCGCCCGCGACGAAGTTTATCCCTAACAACAGTAGCCCTGGGATTCGATGAACATGAAGGTTGACCTGGCGGGCAAGATCAGGAACACGCAGCTTCCTCGCTCGAAGCCGCTGTTCCCCATGTTCGAAGCCGTGGTGAACTCATTTCAGGCGATCGAGGACGCGGGCACGTCTCTCCTGTCGCCCAGCATCCAGATCATCGTCGAGCGCAGCTCTGCTCTTCCAGGCATGGAGGCATCAGCAGAGGTCAACGGCTTTACAGTCATCGACAACGGCGTCGGCTTCAATCCCGTCAACCTAGAGTCGTTCTTCACTTCGGATACCCAGTACAAGGTTGGCAAGGGTGGAAAGGGGCTCGGTCGCTTCGTTTGGCTGAAGGCGTTCGAGCGCGCGTCCATTGAGAGCCACTATCGTGAGAACGGGAAGATGATGAAGATCGCGTTCTCGTTCACCACGAGCGGCGATCAACCTCCCAAGCCGCTGGCGTCAGCCGAGAAGAATTCCAAGACAATCGTTCGGCTGACCGATCTGCTGTCACCCTACCGGGAGACCTGTCCGCACGGCCTTGCCGTCATTGGCCATCGCCTTGTCGAACACTGCCTGCCGTTCTTTCTCGATCCGAAATGTCCACCGGTCTCCCTGCGCGACAGCTCGGATACCATTGATCTAAATCATTATTTCAAGGAGACGTTCGCCGCGAAGGCGACCCGGCACCCTTTCCTCGTTGGAACCGAAAAGTTCACCCTGCGAGGGCTCCGGCTCTATAATCCCCACGAGACCCAGCATCGATTGCTCTATGCTGCGAATGCCAGAGAAGTCGTGGCTGAGAAGCTGGAGAAGTACCTGCCCAACCTTCAGCGACGGCTCAGCGACGAGGCCGGAGCCTTTGCATATCTTGGGTTCGTTGAGGGCGAGTATCTCGACCAGCACGTCAACAACGAGCGCACGAGTTTCAACTTTCCGCGAGATCGCGAGGCCGACACGCTGCTCGATGAGATCACCCTTGATTCGATTCGCGAGGCTGCCCTGGGCTGCGTCGCCGTTGACCTCCAGCCGTTTCTCGAAGAGATCAACACCGAAAAGCGATCAACGATCAGCACCTACATTGCCGAAGAAGCTCCTCAGTACCGGCCACTGGTCCGCTACATCGACGAGTTCATCGACCGCATTCCACCAGGTGCGAAGGACCGCGCTCTGGAAATGGCCCTTCACGAACAGATGTTCGAGAAGCAGCGCCAGCTCAAGCAGGAGAGCCATGATCTGATCGATGAGAGCACCCAGCAAGCGCTTCAACCGGAGGAATACGAAGCCAAGCTGAACGACTTCATCGAGCGAGCGAACGAACTCGGGAAGTCGTCTCTCGCTCAGTACGTTGCTCACCGGAAGGTGATTCTGGAGTTTCTGGAGAAGAGCCTCCAAGCCGACCCGGCCACCGGTAAGTATCCGCTAGAGGAGGTCATTCACCGAATCATCTACCCGATGCGAACGACATCGGACGATGTGCCATACGAGCAGCAAAATCTTTGGATCATCGACGAGCGCCTCACCCACCACTGGTTTCTGGCATCCGACATGCGCCTCGACAGCACACCAGTGCTTGGCAACGATTCGCAAGCGCGCCCGGATCTCATGATCTTCGATCGCGCCTTGACGTTCACAGAAGACGACGCACCCCTGAGTTCCCTCGTCATCGTCGAGTTCAAGAAACCTGATCGCGCCGACTACAAGGAAGATCCCGTCGACCAGGTCTACCGCCTCATCCGCGACATCAAAGGCGGCCACTTCAAGGACCGACGGGGAAGGGAGATCAAGGTTCAGTCGGCACAAATCCCGGCCTACGCGTACGTGATCTGCGACACCACGCAACCGATCGAGATCATTGCCGAGAACAAGGGCATGTTCCGCACACCCGACAATCTCGGCTTCTACGGGTACAATCCCGCTCTGTCCGCGTACGTCGAGATCATCTCGTACACAAAGCTTCTGCAGGACGCGAAGAAGCGAAACCGAATCTTGTTCGAGAAGCTTCATCTGCCCGCAGGCGCGGGTACTACCCCGGGGCGGGCGTGAGGGGCCGGATGACCACGCAAGCCAAGCCCGTCAGCTCCGCTCCGTCGACTCTATCGCCACCCGGCGATCTGATCCACGCCCAGAACGCAGGAGCACCGCCGCCCCTTACGGACTACCAGGCAAAGTACTTTGCCTACGAACTGACAAAGCGCTGCCCTCCGGACAGCATCGAGAAGCTGGCCGGCGCCCTCGTCGATGCGCAGGTCGACCTCAATCCGCATCAGGTCGATGCCGCCCTGTTCGCGTTCCGTTCACCGCTTTCCTCCGGCGCGATCCTTGCCGACGAAGTCGGGCTTGGAAAGACGATCGAGGCCGGCCTGGTGATCTCGCAGCGATGGGCAGAGCGCAGGCGGCGCATTCTCGTGATCACGCCTTCGAACCTGCGCAAGCAGTGGTATCAGGAGCTGACCGAAAAGTTCTTCGTTCCCTGCCGCATTCTGGAAGCGAAGTCCTACAACGCCGCGATCCGCCAGGGGCACTTCCGGCCTTTCGAGGCGCCCGAGATCGTCATCTGCTCCTACCACTTTGCCCGCAACAAGGCCGGCGACGTGAACTCCGTGCCGTGGGACCTCGTCGTCATCGACGAAGCCCATCGCCTGCGCAACGTCTACAAGCCGGCGAACGTCATCGCGAACACCCTCAAGTTGGCGCTCGCCGGCAAGGATAAGCTCCTTCTTACGGCAACGCCCCTGCAGAATTCCCTGCTAGAGCTGTTCGGACTGGTCAGCTTCATCGACGAGCACACGTTTGGCGACCTGCGCAGCTTCCGGGAGCAATTCGCCAATCTGAGCCAGCAACAGGTCTTCGAGACGCTGAAGACCCGCCTCAAACCGGTGTGCCACCGTACGCTTCGGCGCCAGGTGCTGCCCTACGTCAAATACACGGCCCGTCATCCCATAGTGCAGCCGTTTACCCCCGAGGAGAGCGAGGACCGGCTCTACGACCTCGTCTCGGAATACTTGCGCCGCGACAACCTGCAGGCGCTGCCGGCGAGCCAGCGCGCCCTTATGACGCTCGTGCTTCGAAAGCTTCTCGCATCGTCCACCTTCGCGATCGCGGGCGCGCTCACGACAATTTCGAACCGTCTCAAAGCAAGGCTTCGGCAGCAGGAGCCCCGGGACTCGCTCGAAGACGAACTCGATAAGGACTACGAAGCCCTGGGGGAAACCGCCGATGAGTGGACGGAGGACGAGGTGGCTGAGCCGCTCTCGGCCGCCGACCGTACCGTGATCGAGCGCGAAATCGGGGAGCTCGAAGAGTTTGCCCGCTTGGCGACATCGATCGAGCACAATGCCAAGGGGCGCGCGCTTTTGACGGCACTGGAGATTGCATTCTCCAAAGCGGCCGAGCTTGGCGCCGCCCAGAAAGCGATCATCTTCACCGAGTCCCGGCGGACCCAGAACTATCTGCTGCGCGTCCTCGCCGACAGCCCCTTCTCGGAGGGCATCGTCCTTTTCAACGGCTCGAACACGGATGACCGGTCAAAGCTCATCTATGCGGACTGGCTGCGCCGCCACGAAGGCACCGACCGCGTGACGGGCTCCCGCACCGCGGATATGCGGTCGGCCCTCGTCGATTATTTCCGTGAGCAGGGCCGGATCATGATCGCGACGGAGGCTGGCGCCGAGGGCATCAACCTTCAATTCTGCTCCCTGGTGGTCAATTACGATTTGCCCTGGAACCCGCAACGCGTAGAGCAGCGCATCGGCCGCTGCCACCGATACGGCCAGGAACACGACGTCGTCGTGGTGAACTTTCTCAACCAGAATAACGCGGCGGATCAGCGCGTGTTTCAGTTGCTTTCGGAAAAATTCCAGCTCTTCGAAGGCGTGTTCGGCGCAAGCGACGAGGTCCTTGGCGCGATAGAGTCCGGCGTCGACTTCGAGAAGCGTATCGCGGGCATCTACCAGCAATGTCGAAAGCCCGAAGAGATCCAGACGGCCTTTGACCAGCTGCAACTAGAACTCAACTTCCAGATCAACGAGTCGATGACCCGCACCCGCCAGCAGCTCCTCGAGAATTTCGACGACGAAGTGCGCGAGAAGCTCAAGGTTCGCGATGAGGACTCCAAGGCGTACCTGAACCGGTTCGAGCGCCTGCTGATGCAGCTCACCCGCCACGAGCTGGGAGACCACGTACAGTTCGTCGATGATTCCTCATTCCGTCTGCGTTCCCATCCGTTTCCGGACGCCGCCTCAGATGCGCCGCTCGGACTTTATGAGCTGCCGCGCCGATCCGGCGAGGCGCATCTGTACCGACTTAATCATCCCCTCGCCACGGCGGTCGTATCGCGGGCCAAGAATCGCCCGCTCCCGGACGCGGACATCGAATTCGTCTACCGCGACCATGCCGGCAAGATCACGCTCCTTGAACCGTTGATCGGCAAGCAGGGCTGGCTGACGCTCTGCCTCTTCTCCGTCGAGGCACTCGACCAGGCTGAGGACCACTGGATTATTCCGGCCGCCACGGATGACGGGCTGAGCCTTGACGCTGAAACGGCCACCCGTCTCCTCACACTGCCTGCGCGCGTCGCAGGCTGGGACCTATCGTCCAGTCCGCCGCCCCTCCTCGATACCGCTGCCCAGGAGGTACAGCGCACCATTCAGCGTACGATCTCGGAACGCAACGCACGTTTCTTCGAGGCGGAAGCCGAAAAGCTCGACGGATGGGCCGACGACCTCAAGGTCGGCCTGGAGCGGGAGATCAAAGAACTGGACCGGCAGGTCAAGGAAGCCCGCCGCGCAGCGACGACCGCGCTCACCCTCGAAGAAAAGCTGGAGGGCCAAAAGCAGATCCGCGCCCTCGAAGCGCAGCGGAACGAGAAGCGCCGATCGCTGTTCGACGCCCAGGATACGGTCGACAAGCAGCGCGAGGAGCTGATCGCGAAGATCGAGGGCAAGCTTCAGCAGAAGACCGAGCTGCAGCGCCTGTTCACCATCCGTTGGACACTTCAATGAACGAGGAAACACCGTGACCCGGAAGCAAAAGCTCGAACTGACCTGGATCGGCAAGGAGAATCGCCCCAAGCTGGAACCGCGCATTCTCCTCGAAGATCCCGAAAAATCCTACCACGCCGCTCACCGGGTTACGGAGAACGACATCTTCGACAATCGTCTGATCTTCGGAGACAACCTATTGGCGCTGAAGGCCTTGGAGCAGCAGCTTGCCGGGAAGATCAAATGCATATTCATTGATCCACCCTACAATACGGGCAGCGCGTTCGAGCACTACGATGACGGCGTTGAGCACTCCATCTGGCTGTCGCTGATGCGAGAACGACTGGAACTGCTGAGAGATTTGCTTGCAGAGGATGGCTCGATTTGGATCACAATCGATGACAACGAGGCCCACTACTTGAAGGTGCTCTGCGACGAAGTGATTGGTCGGCGAAACTTTGTCGCGAACGTCGTTTGGCAAAAGGCGTACACGCCGAACCAGACGGCCATCCATCTGTCGAACACCCACGACCACATCCTCGTATACGCCAAGGACTTCCCGACGCTGAAGATCGGACGTCTCCCTCGCAGTGAAGAACAGATCGCAAAGTTCAACAATCCAGATAACGACCCCAGGGGGCCGTGGAAGTCAGAAAATCTTTCGGCAGGAAAGTTCTATGCGGCCGGGCAGTTTCCGATCACAGGCCCCACCGGTGAAACGTTCTACCCGCCAAAGGGGCGCTACTGGCGGTGCAACGAAGCCCAGTACCAAGCATGGCTTGCGGATAACCGGATCTCGTTCGGCAAGAAAGGGGCCGGGCGCCCGATGTTGAAGAAGTTTCTTCGCGAGATGGACGATGCCTTAACCCCAAGCACGTGGTGGACACACCAGGAAGTCGGTAGCAACAAGGAGGCAAGCATCGCTCTTAAAAAGCTGCTCGGTGATCAAGATGTGTTCGGAACGCCAAAGCCGGAGAAGCTAATACAGCGAGTCCTCACACTCGCCACCAGTCCCGGCGATCTTGTCCTCGATTCGTTCGCCGGTTCCGGAACAACCGGGGCGGTAGCCCACAAGATGAGACGGTGCTGGATCATGGTTGAACTCGGCGAGCATTGCCATACTCATATTATCCCCCGCCTGAAGAGGATCATCGACGCGGAAGATCCGGGTGGCGCGACCGACGAGACCGGCTGGAAGGGTGGCGGTGGGTTCCGCTACTACCGGCTCGCCCCCTCCCTGCTTGAGAAGGACAAGTGGGGCAACTGGGTGATCAACCGGCAGTACAACGCCGCGATGCTGGCAGAGGCACTCTGCAAGCTGGAGGGATTCACCTACGCGCCGAGCGACACCCTGTACTGGCAGCATGGCCATTCCACCGAGCGGGACTTCATCTACGTCACGACGGCCCACCTGAACCACGAGCAGCTTCAGCAGCTCTCCGACGAAGTGGGGCCGCAGCGGACGCTCCTTGTTCTGTGCACCGCATTCCGCGGCAAGGCGGACCGCCATCCCAACCTGACGGTCAAGAAGATTCCCAAGCAGGTGCTCTCTCGCTGCGAGTGGAGCCATGACGACTACAGCCTGCGCGTCGAGAACCTGCCCAAAGCCCCGCCCAAGCCGGGTCAGCAGAGTCTTTTCGGGGAGGACGTAGGCTGATGAACCGACACGTCAACGCCATCGCCGGCCGTTTGAGCCTGCGTCCGCCGCAGAGGCGCTCTTTAGAGATCCTCGACCGGATCACGGAGATCGCGCCTCCCACAAAGGACGCCGACGTCGAGGCTGCATTAGCTGCGATCCGGGCGGAGTTTCCTTCCGTCACAGAGTTCGAGCGGGAATTCCCCTCCCTTTGCTTCGCCCTCGCCACTGGCGTCGGCAAGACGCGCCTCATGGGCGCGTTCATCAGCTATCTGCATCTCGCCCATGGCTTCAACAACTTCTTCGTCCTCGCTCCCAACCTCACGATCTACAACAAGCTTGTCGCCGACTTCACACCGAACACGGCGAAGTACGTGTTCAAGGGAATCGCCGAGTTCGCCACGGAAGCCCCCGCCGTGATCACAGGCGACAACTACGAGGGCGCGGTCGGCACGCTGTTCGACCAGCTCCTGCGCTGCAAGGTCAACGTCTTCAATATCTCGAAAATCAATTCCGAAGTCCGCGGTGGCCGGTCGCCTCGCATCAAGCGTCTCTCGGAATACATCGGCGAGAGCTACTTCGATTACCTCGCCGGGCTCAAGGACCTCGTGCTGATCATGGACGAGTCGCACCGCTACCGCGCATCGGCAGGTGTCCGCGCGATCAACGAGCTGAAGCCCATCCTGGGCCTTGAGCTGACGGCGACGCCGTTCGTCGAGACGAGCAAGGGCGCTGTGCCGTTCAAGAACGTGATCTACGACTATCCGCTCGGCCGCGCCATGGCCGACGGCTTCGTAAAGGAGCCGGCCGTCGTCACGCGCAAGAACTTCAACCCTGCCGCCATGTCGCCCGAGGAGATCGAACGCCTGAAGCTCGAAGACGGCGTGCGATTGCACGAAAGCGTCAAGGTCGATCTGGAAACCTATGCCCGCGAGAGCGACCTGCCGATCGTAAAGCCATTCCTCCTTGTGATCGCCCGCGACACCTCGCACGCGGCGCAGCTTCTGCAACTCATCCAGTCCGACGGGTTCTTCGAAGGCCGCTACCGCGACAAGGTCATCCAGGTCGATTCCAGCAGGACGGGCGCCGAGGAAGAGGAGATGATCGAGCGCCTGCTCAAGGTCGAGCACACAGAGGAGCCGACCGAGATCGTGATCCACGTGAACATGCTCAAGGAAGGCTGGGACGTCACCAACCTGTACACGATCGTCCCCCTTCGCGCGGCCAATGCCCGAATCCTCATCGAGCAATCGATCGGACGCGGCTTGCGCCTTCCCTACGGGCGGCGCACAGGCGTGACGGCCGTCGACCGGCTCAACATCGTCGCGCACGACAAGTTTCAGGAAATTATCGAAGAGGCGAACAAGCCCGATTCCGCCATTCGCCTCCAGGCTGTCGTCATCGACCCGGAACAGCTCTCGCAGAGGGCAGTGACCGTCGTCTCGCAGCCCAAGGTCGCCGCCACCCTCGGCTTGCAGCCGGCGCACATCACGAGCAGCACAAGCGTCGCCGGCAAGGACCAACCCTCCGTTTTCACGAAGCCCGAGGAGCGGAAGGTCGCCCAGATCGCCTACTCGGTCATCCGAAACCTGGAGAATCAGCCGAACGCGGTACCCACAATCGGCCACCTGACGAGCCCGGAGGTTCAGGCGGCCATTATCCGCGAGGTCGAGGAGCAATGGCGCCCCGCGCAACTCACGCTCGGCGGGGTCGTCGAGCAGCCCGATATCGCCAAGGTCGTCGCCAGGACGACCGAGCTGGTAAGCCAGCAGACCATCAGCATCCCGCGCATCCTCGTGGTTCCTCAAGGTGAGGTGAAATCCGGGTTCAAGCCCTTTCAGCTCAAACTGGACACACTGCGCTATCCCGCTGTTTCCGACGAACTGTGGATTCAGCACCTCCGCACGAACCAGTTGGAGATCCTCGCGCTCGGGCGCGGCGGCATCGAGGAGGCCCGCCTCGAAGACTACGTCGTCAGCGGACTGGTCGATTTCGACGACGTGTCCTATGACGACGACGCCGACCTCCTGTACGACCTGGCCGGCCAGACCGTGCGCCATTTCCAGTCGTACCTTTCCGAGGAGGACACGCGAAAGGTTCTGCGCTGCTACCAGCGCGACATCGCGCGCTTCATCCACGCCCAGATGCAGGAGCACTATTGGGAGGAGGCCGGAGGGTACGAAGTAAAGATCAGCAAGGGGTTCACCGAACTCAAACCGAGCAACTACACCGCCGTTGCCGGCGAAGAGCCCCTCGATTTCCGGCATTCTCCAGACGACAAGAGCAACATGGCCAGGTACCTCTTCGCCGGTTTCCAGCGCTGCCTGTACCCCGTACAGAAGTTCGATTCCGACAGCGAACGGAAGCTCGCCGTCATTCTCGACCGCGATGCAGTCAAGTGGTTCAAGCCCGCGAGGGGGCAGTTCCAGATCTTCTACCGCAGCGGCGCCGACCATCTGGAGTACCAACCGGATTTCGTCGCTGAGACGGCAGACTGCATCTACATGTTGGAGCCCAAGGCGCGGAACGAGATGGACGCCCCCGACGTCCAGGCCAAGAAAGCCGCCGCCGTCCGTTGGTGCGAGCAGGCGTCAGAGTATGCGGCCACTCACGCCGGCAAGCTCTGGCACTACGCCCTCATCCCCCACGATGCCATCGCCGAAAACATTACCCTCGCGGCGCTTGCAGCGCAGTTCGCGACAAGGGCGTAGAACAACGCCGCGGGACGCAACGAATCGCAGGAAGCTGTCAGCTCTGCGACCGCCGATCTTCGGTCTGTACTCCAGCCGTCTGAAGAATGCCGTAGAGGTCGTTGATTCGGGATTTCTGCTGGGCGCGCCGTCCCCACCTCTCGTCGCGGACATCGCAGAACGTGAAGTAAACGCGGTTCGAAGCCCGCGAAAACGCCACGAAAAAACCCCGCTTCTCTTCCTCGGCCTGATTTGTGAAGGCCCACCACTGGGAATCTTCTAGCCCGAGGAACACGACGGTGTGAAACTCAAGGCCTTTGCTCTTGTGAATGGTCATCGCGGGAACGACATCGAGTCCGATCAGATCGTCGACCGCGTCACGGAGCGCTTGCGCCGTCGCCGTTGCCGATGACAAGGTTTCACCGAGCCTCGCAACCACCTCGTCGAGGTACGACCCCATTGCGTACTGGCGGTAAGCTGCCTTGAGGGCTGAGGCCCCGACGAT
>Ga0268299_1003646_pt1 | contig 13656 bp, 10 predicted proteins | sample NOBtaG_FD_193484 | JGI IMG/M metagenome (GOLD analysis project Ga0268299, IMG submission 193484) | Activated sludge microbial communities from bioreactor in Nijmegen, Gelderland, Netherland - NOB reactor | ecosystem: Engineered > Bioreactor > Aerobic > Activated sludge | place: Netherlands...
GTAGGTTACTTCTTATTCTCACAAATAAAGGACAAACGGTTGTGATTATACAGATTTTTATCATTTGGCTCGGAGGGTGGATTTGTTCCGGGCAAACGGCGATCGACCTTGGCAGGCAAGGGAAGGGTCCAGACTTCGGTTCGATGGCGCACACCCGGCCGGTGCAAACGGGCGTGTCGCTGCCATCCACATGCAGCGTGGGTGAGTTGTTTTTTCACAGCGCCTCCAGTGGGGGACAGAACCTCCACGGATGTGTGTCGGAGAACACATGGGAGAAGCTGTCCGGGTTGGGAGGGTGCAGCGCGGACAGTGGCGGAGTGCTGACCTGTCCGGTGAGGGTGGAAACTGGCGGTGGTGGAGAGGCGGGAGAACTACTGTTGTTAGAGAAGGCGGTTGAAGGGGCGGATTACATTTCCCTGTTGGCGCCGAATTCCCTGAATACGACGTACCGTCTACGCATGCCGCCGTCGGCGCCGGCAAACCAGGTTCTGCTTTTTAGCGCGATGGTGAATGGGGTTGCGGACGGAATATGGGTGGAGCGGTATACGAAGGCGCCGGAGAGGCAGTATTTTCCCACTGTGCAACGGCTTGGTGCGGCCGGATGGGGAATTAGCGCGGGATGGAGCGTGCCGGAAACGGTGGGTCCGGCGGTGAGCGGCGGCGGAACGAGTCCGTTTCAGGCAGGCTACCTGATATTTCCGGCTGGGGAAAAGCGCGATGGGCTGCTGCAGGCCAGAATGCCGCAGGGGTGGGATCAGCAGGCGGTTACGGCGAAGTTGATCTGGTCGGCCCCGAACGGGGGGACGGGAACGAACGTGAAGTGGCAAGCGTCAGTTGGGTGTGTGGATGACGGCCAGGATCTGATGGCGCCTTCGTTTTCGCCGGCAATGGAGATTGTCGTTCCCATACCCTATCCTGGGGATATAGCAGTGAAGAGGATCACTTCGCAGTTCAGCCCGGCTGTTTGGTCAGGTTGCACCGTGAATAGTATCGTGAACATACTCATCAGCCGTGACGGAACTGACGATAGTAATCCAGGCGCCGTCTATCTCATTGGCGCGCAACTGGACTTCATGAAGGGGCTGCAGTAGGTTGATATGAAACTCGTTTTGTTTCTCTGTGGTAGCATGCTGCTGCCGGTGCATGGACAGAACCTGAGCATTGCTCCGACCACCCCGACGGTACAGCAGCAAGGGACCATGCAGTTCACCGCGAACCGGGCGGTGACTTGGTCGCTGGTGCCGGGAAGCGCGGGGTCGATCGATTCCAATGGGGTGTATACGGCGCCATCCACGGTGGAGGTGAAGCAGCGGGTGGGCCCTTGCCAACTTCTGCCGCCGGACCACATCTACAACACACGGATCGATGGGCTGCCCGTGCACCCCAGCAGCGACACCATTGTCACGCGGGGTGGGACTGGGTTCCGAATTGAATTTCAGGCGTCGCTGCCCATCAACCTGATGGCGAGTTCCACCTCCACGTTCGATGCATCCTTTCTTTACACGCCTGCGAATAACGGTCCTTTCCAGATACTCCCCTGGCCGGAACTGAAAATGCAGTCGGGGGTTTTCACCGGAGCATTCAGCGGCGAGGATCGCCATGTCCATGCAGTGAACCGAGACACGTGCGAATTTTCGGATCTGTACAACAAGTACCCGGCGGGGACGAACCCGACTTGTCCGAAGTGCACATCGCAGAGCGGAGCGAAGTACTCGAGCGACCACACGCTTCCCACGACGGGGGCAACCGATGCGGCGGGCATGGAGATCCAGCCCGTGACGTTGCGGCTGAGCGACATACAATCTGGTGCTATTCAGCATGCGATGCGATTCACCATGAGCAACTCGCATATCAAGCCCTCATTTGTGTGGCCAGCCACAACCAATGCGTTTCCGTACTGTTCGGGGACTTGTTGGGAGTATGGCATGTACGCGCGGCTCAAGAGTTCGTATGACGTGAGCGGCTTCTCGCCGGCGGCGCAGATCATACTCAACGCCCTGAAACAGTATGGGATGATCATGACCGACGGGGGGACGAACTGGGCAGTGACGGCGTCCACCGATTTGGCTTTAGACAAAGATGCGCGGGCGGCGATCCGAGAGATTTTTAATTCGGCCTTGCGGAATTCACATTTCGAGGTCGTGGATACATCCAGTTTAAAAATGGCGAATGGCAATGGCGCAGTCAAACTGGGGACGGAGTATGTGACCCCCAGCCAGTTTGCGGAAGTGATCGCGACAGATTCGAATGGCGTGACCGCGGCCACGCGAGTGAATTTGCAGGGTGTGGTTGTGGGGACGGCAGAGCCGACGATGACGATCATGGCGGGCCACACGGTGACACCGGCAGCCTGGGTAAACGGGACGGCAACGCAAACCGTGATTTGGAGTATGTCGCCCAGCGTGGGAACGCTGAACGAGGGCACGGGTGAGTACACTGCACCCACAGGCGTGAACGCGCCCATGCGCACGCGGCTGACAGCCACGTCCACGGTGGAACCCACCGCGCAGGCGCACATCGACGTGGTCATCTGGCCAGACAATGCGGGCGGCAACATTTATGCGGACTGGGGCAGGGGAGATACTGTCGCGAAAACCCATGAAGGCAAAACCTTCTGGCCGGATGAGTGGACGCAGGCCGAAGGTTGGAACGGCATCGTTGGGGAAGTCACCAGCGGTGGAACGATTTTCACCAACGTGCGCTATTTCTACCACGACACGATGGCGAAGTGGTATCTGCCGAACGGAAATTACAAAGCCAGAGTGTATGTGAAGTCCTCCGCAAGCGGAACGATTAGTCCCAACGCTTACCAGATTCATTACGAATCACAAGGCCGGTCAATCTACAGAAACTACTCTCTCGGGAGAGCCACCCAGGGTCAACACGGCGTTGGAGGGTACGTTGACCTTCCAATGCAAGTCACGGATGGATCCGGGACGCTGGCGTTCCGGCACCTGAGCGTTACCGGCAGTAATGTATATATTGCCGCGATCGGAATCGAAGCGGATTCCAGCGAGCCGTACCTGGCTATCGACGATGCGGGAGTTCAGGGGCGGGATGTGACATTCAGCCAAACCAGACAGTTCCATGCAATCGGCTGGTACATGCCCGATTCGGTGACGTGGGAAGTAACCAGCGGGCCTGGCACAATCGACGAGAATGGTCTATACAGGGCTCCGTCGGCTCCGCCGGCAAGTCCGCAAACGGTTACGATACGGGCCACGAGTACGGCCGATCCGGCAAAGTGGGCCGAAGCCAGTTTCCAATTCATATTCGGGGTCATTGAGGTGACTCCACAAACCATGTCTCTGGCCCGCGGATTGACGCAGCAATTCAGCGCCTCGATCGGCGGGATTCCGTACGAAAACATCACATGGTTGGTGGAACCCGCACTGGGGTCGATTGGCGTGAATGGGCTGTACTTGGCTCCTGTATCGCTGGGACAGGACACGCCGATTACGATACGAGCCATTAGCCTTGACGACCCGTCGGTAAGCGGGACGGCGTCGATGACAGTGTTGCGGTTGATCAAACCGATTCGCATCAACTGCGGAGGTCAGGGATTCACCGATGCCCAAGGGCGTGTTTGGGCAGCGGACTCGGGATTTTCGACGCCATCGGTGGTCTATTCGGGGGGCGTCGTCATTCAGAACACCACGCCGGACATGTATGCTTTGTATCGCTCCTCGCGCTACCGGTATCGTAACGAGACGTTCACGTATCGGTTCCCGGTCCCGGTTGGTAACTACAAAGTGACGCTGAAGTGGGCGGAGTACCGGACTGTGGACGAAGGGATGAGAATGGATGTGAAGATCGAAGATGCAACGGTGGTGACAAATTTCAACCCGGTGTCGGCGGCAGGTGGATTGAATATCGCCATCGATCGGTCTTTCAGTGCTCTAGTGACCGATGGTGAGATTACACTGACCTTCATAGGCAGGCCGGACGCGGGCTATTTGGGCGCGGCGATCAGTGGGATAGAGATTGTGGAGGAGACTCCCACCGGGTCAGCCTCTGTGCGCGGAACGACAGTTCTGCGAGCGGCAAAGCTGCAATGAGCGGCGGGTAAAGTCCGGAAACGGCAATGGCGAAAGCCACCCTATTGTGCGGTGGCTTTCGTTCCTCCCTGCGTAATTTAAGGGCTACGGGGCTCTAACTAACTAACCGCATCCACCGATGCCCACGAAAGATCCATGAGCCCAAATGAGGCAGCAGAGGTGGAATACAGTGGAGAATTTGACCTTGGGCTTTCAGGCCGGCCTTCTCGATACCACGTTGGGATGCAGTATTATCCAGCCTTGTTTTCATAAAGATACGCCGGAATCCCTGCTCGCGAGCCAGTTGGCAGATGGATTGGATTGCGATTCCGTAAAGACCGCGGCCGCGATACTCAGGGAGAGTGACACAGGCGGTGATTTCCGCCTCATCCGCGGCAAGGGCCAGGAGAGCCGGCGGGATGTCGAATTGGCGTGTGATGAGCCAAGAGATGTGCGCTAACGAACCCTCGACGAAGATGGCGTAGGCTCCGTTAAAGCCGAGCGTTCGGGTGCGATTCTGTTGCTCTGTCCGGAGATCCAAGGGGGTGAGGTTTTGGATGTCCGCGTCCGATAACTTGCGAAACTCGACGCCTTCGGGCAGAGCGGGAGGGGGAATCGATGCCGTTTCGGCTGTGAAAACCCTCCAACGGCTGACGCTTCCCCTCATTAAAGAAATGAGCTTTGGCCGGTCGTTTCTCCAGAGGTGTATCGCGGTGGTCAGTCTGCGGCTCAGTGTACTGCCGAGATAAAAGGTGGCCATCTGCAGATGGTGAATGTCGCCGCCAAAGTACTTTTTGAACTTTGCCAAACCAGAATTCAGGTCGTCCACTCCGCCGAGAGTACAAAGGTCCTTGGACTCGCGCTGAGCCGCGGTAGCAATCGCATAGCGGAGAAGATGAGATGCTCCGCAACGCATACCCTCCGGTGTATTTCCGGAAGAATGAGTGTATACGCCGCGTTCGGCAAAGAGCACCAGACACGACGAAACGACCTCGCCGTCTTTAACTGCCTGAAACAACTCACCGGCCCCGTGAGTCAGGTAGGAAGCGTGTTCCCGTGTATTGATTTCATCGGGTACGGATTCTCCGCGGTCGGAGCGACGCTGCATCGACGCGCCGATCACCTTCTGATGCCGGTCGAGGTCCTTCAGATCGGTACTGCGACGGACTTCGACACCGGCTTCCTGTGCCTGTCGAACGCGCCGGCGATGCTGCGGATTCATCTTGGCGAGCACGTCCTGTTGATGGAGGCTAAGGGCGAACTCCCAGCGGTCGCGGCGGCGAATCTCTCCCGGCAGGGGAGGAATATTGGCGCTCACGGAACAAAAGGAACCAACTTCGAGTTCGGTAATGCGGGATCGCTTACAGAATTCCATCAAGCCGTTCCAGAATGGATCGGCTTGGGGCACTGGGTGGATCGAGTAAGATTTCCAGGCGTTTATTGAGCCGTCCCCGCCGCAGGAAGGCGGTACACCCGGAGACGATGCCGCCCCTCATTACGCATTCCCAAAACCCATGGTTCGGAGCCGCCATCCCTTCTGGAGAGTGCGAACCTGGCGGTGTAAAAAGGGTTGGTGGGATTATATTTTTCCAGTTCCCGGCAAAGAATGCCTTCGTTGTCCGGCTGCGCAAAGAACTCAATCAAGAAATACTTGCTCCGTGTAGCACTGTTGGAGGATTCTTCTGAAGAGATTGATAGTCCATTAAAGAATCGGCAAAAAATTTGGTGGCCCAATTCAGGACACACCATTTACCATAATCGCCAGAGAAGGGGTAAGAACCTCGGATACCTCCAGTCAAGCCTTCCGAATCGATCTTCAGATCCTGTGTCCAGCACAGGAAACGAAGCAGTTGACCGGCTGTTTTCACCTGTGCCGGGTTTGAGTGTTGGCGCTGGAAGCGCAGCAGGACACCAGCGATTTGCGCGCTACCGGTGAGGCACGCATAATCCACCGCTGGAGTCCAATCGCTGAACCATCTGCCGGCCAGCATCCCATCGGGGCGGGGCAATTTGGCGATCTGGTTGAGAGAAAGGCTGACTGCGTCCAGGCAATCCTGCCGGTTTAGCAACTCCCCAATGCCGTGCAATCCCTCCAAGACGTAGCCAATCGTATGAGTAAGGGGCTTGTCGTGCATGTTGAGGTCGTTCTCTTGGAACCATCCGTTATCGTGCTGACAGGAAAGAGCATAGTCAGCCATCAAGGATGCTGCGTCGAGATATTTCTTCGCGCCGAGAACCGATCCAAGCTGTGCCAGCGCGAGGCCGGTGCGCACTTCATAAGCCTTGGGGCCGGCTTCACAGAAATGGGAGTATCCCTTGGCGAAGCGGCCGGTGGAATCCAGACAATCGAGTAGAAAATCTCCCGCGCGAATGGCAGCTTCCTTGTGCCGCTGTTCATTCCATTGCTCAATGGCAGCCACCAGACCGAACAAGACCTGACCAGTCACGAACGTGCTGGAACTAACCGGCTGATCGCCATAGATTCCACCCTGAATTCCCCCATCAGGCAACTGAATTTTGAGCTCCCAATCGACCATTTGGAGCGCCGCTTCCGTTGCCTGGAAATCGCCGGTCAGCCGGGCGTAACGTAGCATGGTGGGAATAATATAGCCCGTTGTTTCCGGGTATGCCGGCACCCAGCCGACTCTGTCCGAGGTACGAATTGCGGCGCGGGCGCGATAGCCCCAGGACACGCCACCATCGCCGGTTGCCTGTTGCGCTCGTTTGATCCAGGAGATAGCCTCCTGTAAATGCTGCTGTTGCGGCTCGACGGGCTGGATCGGGGCGGTCTTTTCTATTCTCGACAACGCCAACGCTTCCCGGTGTTTCGGGAGCTGAGCACTTGCTTGCTCCAGCACAACCTTGGCCAACCTTTTTAGAGGCTTCAGCGACATTTTTGTCCAGCATATCATGCTTCCTACAGGAACCCGGAAGGCTGTGCCGCATGCGTGCAAAGTTACCTAGACTCGCGGAAGGAAGTAGCCTCTCGAAAAAGGTAAAGAATGCATCGGCAATTGCGTGTTCGAACAGTGCAATGATAATCTGAGGGAGTTTAAAGTTTTCATTGGCAATTGCCGAAGGGGCATGGCGAGAATGAGTGGAAGCTATTCCAGGGAGTTTGCGGGGGTGCCGGATGCGGCATCCCGGGCATGGCAAAGAGGCGATTGCCGGCTTGGGGAGCCTATCGGCTGGCGACCGGTTTGGCCGAAATGATAACCGCTCGGAGATGCGTTATCTTGTTGGCACTGCTCTATTTGAGCACGTTGGCCGGCAGGGTGTATGTGCGGAAAATGCATCTTTGGTTGCCGGATTATGTCCGGCAACAGATGATCGCGGCGCCTCAACCTGCCTCCGGTCCGGTACATGTGTTTTTTCTTTATGTCGATCACTTCGAGCCGGGGAAGCGGTTTGACCGTACAGAGCGATGGGCCAGAGAGTATCCACCTTTGGCCAACCGTCATCGGGACAGCACCGGAAGGCCGGTGCAACATTCCTGGTTCTATCCGGGAGAGGCGATCTATGACGAGAACCTCAAACTTCTTCGCGAGTTGGTAGTGGGTGGTTACGGGGAAGTCGAGTTTCATTATCACCACGGCAATGACACGCAGGAGTCGACCAAAGAGAAGTTCTCCAAGGCGGTGAGCCGCTTTCAGAAATACGGGTTTTTGCTCACAACCGACGGACAAACCCGCTTTGCCTTCGCACACGGCAATTGGAGCCTGGACAACAGCAGGGGGAAACAGTTTTGCGGAGCAGACCGGGAACTCCAGTTGTTGAGGGAAATGGGCTGTTTCGCCGATTTCACATTTCCATCCCTCTGGCAAGATTCGCAACCCTGGAGTGTCAACCAGATCTACATGGCCACCGACGACGATCAGCCCAAATCCTATGACGAAGGACGGCGTGTCAAAGTGGGTGGAAAGCTGGAAGGCGATCTGATGATCTTCGAGGGACCGCTGTTGCCGCGGCGAACCTGGGATCCGACCCGGCATTTCTTCCGCGTCGAAGACGGCAACGTTCATGTTGGATGGTCGTTAGACGAAGCCAGGGTGGACGCATGGGTACGTGCGAATGTGCATGTGGAGGGCAAACCGGAGTGGGTGTTTGTCAAAATCCATGGGCATTCGGTGGCATCGGACGGAGAAATGGCAGAGTCTCTGGGGCCGCCGTTTGAGCGCGCACTGGCGCATCTGGAGAAGCGCTACAACGACGGGGTGCGCTATCGGCTGCACTATGTGACGGCGCGGGAAGCTTATAATCTGGTCCGGGCAGCGGCCGAGGGAAACAAAGGGGATCCCCAGCAGTACTACGACTGGGTGATTAAGCCTTATGTGGCGAACGGGTCGCGCCGGGAAATGCCAGGGGGTAGCGGCGGCGGCCTCTGAGGCAAAAAGCTTCTATCGCCGAACCTGCGCTTGACAAACTTGACAAAAGAGAAGAGGATGACGGTTTTAGCACGTCGTTCACCAAATACTGCAGTCCGGGTGGATACACTGCCCAAAGTCCCAGCGCGTAGCTCAAGGAACCCAGCACCACAGTGGTGATGAGCCGCACCCAGGAGTTGGTTACGGACAGAAGGCTGAGTGTCCACAACCACAACAGAGAAACTACCACCATGGCGGCGGTAATTGCCAATTGAGGAAGAAACGGCCGAAAGAAATCCGTCAACCTCAAACCAATCAGGCGGAAGGGGATGAAAAAGCCGATCGGGATCAATACCAGGTAGGTGACTCCGTAGAAAGCGGCTACCCCCTCAATGCCGTATTGAATCCCGAGCAGGAACGAAGCAACCAAGAGGATAGCCATGCCCAGTCTCCAGCGGAACATCCAATCTGTTCGCGCTTTTGACATATAAACCTGTCCCGTTGTTGTGTAAATCGATTGCGCCAACCCGACCGGGGCGAGAATCTGGAGGGTCAGGATAGCGGGGCTCCACTTGGCGCCTAACACGGAACGAATCAGCGGGTCAGCAACTGCCCCCATTCCGGCCATTATTGGGAATGTGACAAGCGCGATGAAAAGACAGCTGCGGGTGTAAGCGGATCGGAATCTCTCATCGTCGTCCTGCATCCTGGCAAATGTGGGAAAAGGACGCGGGCTATGACGGCGCTGATATTCTGGATGGGATAGAGCATGAGGTTGTAGGCCATTTGGTAATAACCCAACTGTTCGCTGCCGAGCATTCTGCCGATGATCAGATTATCCGCATTTCTGGAAAAATAGTTCACAAGTCCGAAAGCTCCCAGATTGAGGCTGAATTTAGAAACTGCCAAAACGTCGCCTTTGTCGAAGCCAAACCGCGGCCGCCTCACGGGCGGGCGGTTTTTCTACTCGGATGCCTCGACTCGACCGGCCGCTTTGTTCGGGGACATTCTCACTTCTGCGCTGCCGGACCAAAGGCATATGAGGCTCGCACTGGCTGGGCTCTTGCTCTGCTGGGGCAGGTTGGCGGAGGGGAGCGTTACCTCGATGGCGCCCGTCGGATTGCTGCGTATGCGGTTTCTTGCCAGCAGCCGAACGGCTGGTTCTCAGAAAACGATATCGACAATCATGACACGCCGCTGACCCACACCATCGGTTACGTTCTTGAGGGGCTCTGGGAGACAGGACTCATTCTCCAGCAGGACTCGCTGCTTGATCGAACGCTCTCCACGTTAGTTAGACCGCATCGGCCCCTTGATCGAAGATAATGGCTTTCTTGCCGGACGATGGAAGTGCGACTGGCGGCCGGCCGCCAGTGGAGTTGTCTCACCGGATCCTGCCAGATCGCCCTCGTTTGTCTCCGCGCCCGCAGCCGCGGTCCCTCGTCATCTGGAGTGGCGCATGCGGAGAAGCTTCTACGTTTTGTCACCGCCACGCAGACGCTGGAAGCCCCCAATCAAGCGCTGGTGGGCGGCATTCAAGGTTCGTACCCGCTCGACGGCGGGTACTGCCAATACTCTTTCCCAAACTGGGCAACGAAGTTTTACGCAGATGCGATGATGGAGTGGCTGTCGTGGCGGCAGCCGGCCGGAAATATCCAATAATAATCAGGATTTTGGTACAGTAGGAACAGTCATGGCACGACCCAGCACACCGCCTGCGATAGTGGTCGGCTTTGAAACCAATGGCCTTGGTGTCGCACGGGCTCTTGCCCGTTTGCGGATTTCCTGTATCGGGGTAGGCGGCCCGGAATGGAACTGCGCCCGTTACACTCGTACGGCAACCGTTTTCCGAAGCCGCCTGTGGGAAGAGTCGGCCGTGGTGGAAAAGCTGATCGAGATCGGCCGAACCCTGCCCGCCAAATCCCCTCTATTGATCACAAAGGACGAGCCGGTTCTGTGGATCTCATCTGCCAGACGTGAGCTCGAGCCGTTTTATGAATTTGCATTACCCGATGAGAGTGTGGTGCAACTGCTGATGAGCAAGCTGTGTTTCCTCGAGAGGGCCGCCGCGAAAGGATGGCCGATGCCGGGAAGTTGGCTGGTGAACTCGGAAGCCGAGTTGGCTGGCTGTCTGGACCGAATCACGCTGCCGTGCATTTTGAAACCGGTCAACAAGAACCACGCATTCCGGATGCACAGTCCCCTAAAGGCATTCAAGGTTCACACACGGGAGGAGTTGCAGGCAATTTACAGCATGGTGTCGCAGTGGGAGCCCGAGGTCCTTGTGCAGGAATGGATTGCGGGCGGTGATGACCGTGTCGTTTACTGTCTCGGCTACTGGAACCGGTCTGGCAAAGCACTTGCGCTATTCCCTGGAATGAAACTGCGGCAGTGGCCACCGGAATGCGGCAACACGGCGCTTGCGGCCCCGGTCTCGAACCCATTGAAAGATAGGCTGTTAAAGCTCACCGGAGAGATACTCGGAGAATTTGCTTATCGAGGTCTGGGTTCGGTCGAGTTCAAGTTGCGGGAGGACGGCAGTCCTGTAATCATGGAGCCGACGGTGGGGCGCACCAACTATCAGAACGAAATCGCCGTCCTCAATGGGATCAATCTTCCCGCGATAGCATACTTTGATCTGCTTGGCAGGCAGGATATGATTGGTCGTCTGGTGAACAGCAACTCTCCCAGAAAGCCGATGAAACTGATCGACGGGCCGGCGGAGAAAAAGGCGGCGCAGTTCTATATTCGCAATGGCTCCCTGACAGCCAGCCAGTGGCGAGAGAGCCGCAGCGGACCGAAGAAGGACATGCTGTTTCGCTGGACGGACCCGGCTCCTTTTCTCGCCTTCCGTGGTCGGAGTGCGGCGAGTTTTCTGAAGCACAACGTCCTAAACAGCCTCAAACAGCGGATTGTAGGAGGCACCCACCCCAGCACGAAGGATCCGGACCACGGCGGTTTGGCCTGAACGTGGTCCAATGCCTGAAGAACATTCTGTCCACCCCATGACACTCCCATTGAAAGTCTTGAAATCTCTCCGGCAGCACGGTATAGAGGGTACCTGGTCGCGTGTCCGGGGAGTTCTGGCTGAGCGCGCTCAGCGCGCCCAGCGCGCCCATGTTACCGAGCACCTTCAAGTGCCGTTTTGGATGATGCGAAACCCTAGTCACGCCCTAGCCTGGGTGCGCGACCGGGTTCAGCGGCAATCTCCGATGGAGCAGAGTCTGCCGTGGATCTCATGGCCGTGCATCGACTTCCTGAACGGTTACTTGAAAGTGAACCAGAAGGTGATTGAGTATGGCGGCGGCGGGTCGACTTTGTTCTTTTTGAAGAAGGGTTGCAGCGTGGCCACCGTCGAGAGCAGTCACGAATGGGCCGAGAGTCTGAACTCAGCCGTGGCGAATCTGCCTGGTGCCGCTGGGCAGGCTTGGCAACTGCGGCTCAGACCAGTCACGGGCAACGACGACCCGGCCATCGATGCCTATATCAACGAAGCTGGTAACGGCGGGCCTTGGGATGTCGCGCTGGTGGATGGGTGGGGCCGTTTGCGTTGCATTCACGCCGCCAAACGGTTTATCGTGCCCGGCGGCGCTCTGATTGTGGACAACGCCAATCAGCAGCAGTTTCGCGAGCTTCCCGGGGTCATGAACGGTTGGTCGCGCCATACGTTCCGAGGACTAGGGGCGGGGCGGTCCTGGGTTACCCAAACCGATGTTTATATCCGGAATGTATAGCGCTCCCCCACAGTGCCTTTGCCCGCTTCAGTCCGGTCTCGGGGCGAAGAGGATTAGTTTCCCGTGACGCCCGACCCACTTCGATCAGCCGATCCCGCGCCTGTCCGGGCCGATCTCGACCGCCGTCTGGCGTCAGGCATCGCCTGGACGGCAGCCGCGCGGATTGGGAGCCAGATAGTCTCATATGGCGGCATGCTGCTGTTAGCCCGACTGTTGTCGCCCGAGGACTTCGGCTTAATGGGCATGACAACCCTGTTGCTGGGCTACATGGCGATTTTGACCGAATTCGGGATCGGCAGCACCATTGTCGTGATGACGGAGCTCACACCGGGTAAGATCCGCCAATTGCATTCCATTTCAGTCCTTTTGGGCGTGTGTGGCACGTTTTTGTCACTTTTTGTCGGGGAAGCAGCGGCCGCTTTCTTCCGGACTCCTGCCCTCGAGTTGGTGGTTCCGATCATGGGGATCGGATTCGCGCTGGTGGGGTTGCGCGTCGTGCCACAATCGATTCTACTGAGGGACCTCAAGTTCAAGCTGATCTCCTCCATAGAAGGCGTGATCGGGGTTCTGCAGGTTGTCATCACTGTACTTCTGGCCTGGGTCGGAATGCGGTATTGGTCACTCGTGGTAGGCGCTCTTCTTGGAAGCGCGGTCACGACTCTCCTGTTCTATATTTATTCTCCTTCCCGCTTCGCCAAGCCCGTATTCGCAGAGATTTGGGCGGACCTGACATTCAGCAGGCGGGTTCTGGTGTCTCGTTCCGCCTGGTACTTGTACTCGAACGCCGATTTTGCCGTGGCCGGCCGCATCCTGGGGAATACAAGTCTCGGCATTTATTCCATGGCGTGGAATCTGGCGAACAGCCCGCTTGACCGGGGCGTGACTTTGCTGCTTCGGGTGACAGGGCCGGTGTTTTCCAAGGTGCAACACGACGCTGCCGAGTTGAGGCGGTATCTCCGGGTGTTAACGGAGGGAATCTCGCTGCTGGCATTCCCGATCGGATTCGGACTGGCACTGGTAGCGGACCCGCTTGTCGCTACCGTCTTCGACAAACGATGGGAGGGGCTCGCGATGCCGCTCTGTTTGCTGGCTGTCTATGCGGTTGTACGCAGCGTGTGCGTGCCGGTCTTTCAGGTACAGAACGTCACGCGCGACGTCAGGTATGGCATGTGGCAGTCGCTGGTACTTCTGGTCGTGCTGCCTCCGGCTTTCTGGTACAGCGGCAGCTGTTGGGGCAGCCCTGGCATCGCTGCGGTGTGGGCCTGCCTATACCCGCTCTTGACAGCGCCGGTAGTATATCGGATCCTAGCGAAGCTTGAAATGCCGGTGCAGGCGTACCTTGCCGCGTTGCGACCGGCTGCGTGTGCGTCGCTTGTGATGGCTGCTGTCGTGCTCGTCGTCCGGCGCTCGATGTTCGGAACCGACGCGCTGGTCGACTTGGTGGTCGAGAGTCTTACTGGCACCTTGACCTACGTTGGCGTCCTCCTCCTTTTCTTCAAGCCCCGCCTGCATGTGTTTCTG
>Ga0268299_1003647_pt1 | contig 13653 bp, 16 predicted proteins | sample NOBtaG_FD_193484 | JGI IMG/M metagenome (GOLD analysis project Ga0268299, IMG submission 193484) | Activated sludge microbial communities from bioreactor in Nijmegen, Gelderland, Netherland - NOB reactor | ecosystem: Engineered > Bioreactor > Aerobic > Activated sludge | place: Netherlands...
ACGCACGAGGAATGGCGAGCGGGTTTGGCCGCGTGGAGCGCGGCGGCGGATCCATTCCCGCGACAGGCGATCGATCAGGAATTAGAGTCGGCCGGCGCATAAGGCGGCTGGACATGAACGGAAGCACGGGAGGACTTGATGGCACGCTATTGTCAGGTGACGGAGAAAAAGCCGATGTCGGGGAACCACGTGAGTCATGCAAATAACCGAACGAGGCGGAGGTTTCTGCCGAACCTTCAGCGGAAGCGTTATTTCCTGCCGAATGAGAACCGCTGGATCACGCTGACGGTTTCGACCCGCGGCATGAGAATCATCGATAAGAAGGGCCTGGCGCGCGTCGTGGCGGATCTGCGGGCGGCCGGCCAGATGCTCTAACAGGATGCGGAAAAAGTCCGCCAGCGGCGTTCTCGCATCGCTCAGAGGCTCACCGTACGGCACAAGTACGATTCGCCTCTTCGTTCGCTGCGGCCTCGCTGGACGGCCTTTTTACGCATCCTGCGGGCTATTCTGACGCGACACGGCCCGTGTGCGAAATGCGACGTATGACGCATTCATCGAGTTTTTCCGCAGACTACTAACCAAGAAAGGGCGACATCATGCGTGAGATCGTGGCATTGGCGTGCACCGGTTGTGAGACGCCGGGCATGTCGGTCTATTGGACAACGAAGAATAAGAAGAATGATCCGGATCGCATTGAGTTGAAGAAATACTGCGCGCGCTGCCGCCAGCATGCGACGCACAAGGAGAAACGATAGATGCATCCGGACTCAGATGGCCGCGCATCGATGCTCCGCGGTGATACGCTCTCGGCTGCTGAGGCAGGATGAACGCGGGGTTCGCTCCGTTCAAAGCAAAGCCGGGTAATTGAGCGCATCCATAACACGCGGATCGATGGGTTCCATCGACTGGACAGAAAACACTATGGCCACGGTCGTATCAAGAGCGAGTCAGACATCCTCGGGCATAGGGTTCGTGGTGCGCAATCCTACTGCCGGCGATGCAGAGGCATGGATCGATCATGCGGTTGCCGTCATGCAAGAAAGCGACTTCACGAAGACCGAGCCTGAAGACCTTGTGTCTTCCTTGCAAGAGCAAGAGGCATGGATTGCCGCCATGAATGCCCATGTGGGAAATCTTGCCCTCGTTGCCGAGATCGAGGGGGATTTGGTCGGAGTCCTCTACTGCCGCGCGCCTACATCCCGCAGGATGGCGCATGTCTGCGCGTTTGCCATGTCCGTGCGACGGCAATGGTGGGGACAAGGGGTGGGAACGTCGCTTGTCCAATGCCTCGTCGATTGGGCGCGCGCGCATCCGGAAATTAGAAAAGTCACCATGCGGGCTCTCGTGAGCAACGCACGCGCGCTCGCGCTCTACAGAAAATTCGGGTTTTTCGTGGAAGGACGGTTTGCGGAAGCGATCAAGGCCGGCGATGGTACCTTCGTAGATGACTTCGAAATGGGCCTATTCGTGAAGCCCAAGTGATTCGGCGCTGGATCGGATGACGTGGCGTGGATCAATCGTTGAGAGACACATGAAACTGAGTATGTCAGGTACGATCACCGATGAGACCCTGGTGTTGCTGAAGGAACAGCTGCCCCTGACCATTATCTATAACGACAAGCGATATGTGTTGGTGCTCACCAAACAGGACAAACTGCTCTTGAATAAGGCGATCAGTTCGTCAGCCAGCTAATCCGGGTCGGGACAGGCGGTTCGCCGCCCTGCCGATCAGGACCAGCCAGCCGACTGTGTGCATGCCAAGGAACTCCCCGTGAGGGGGGCGATCCGCCGGATGCAGGCAGTCGGCTGTTGTGTTTTGGGGGAACAGACCGTCGCGCGGACTGCGGAGAAATGTATGCAAGTCACCGAGCAGGTTCAGATGGGCCGGGTTATCGTGCGAGGTCTGGTATTGATGATCGTGATGGGACTGAGCGGGAATTGGGAGGTGAGCTACGCGCAACGAGAGGACGCGGCGCCCAACAGCCCGGAGGAAGACGCCGGCACGGTATCCGTTCCGGAGGTGACCGTGTCCGCGACGCGTATGAACGACTCGCTGAAGACCGTCTCGCAATCGGTCACGATTGTGACCAAGGAAGAACTGAGCGAACAAACCATCATCAATCAAACCCGCAACCTCGGCGATCTTTTGCCGAAACTGGTGCCGGGCCTGTCCTTGAACAACGGCAGCACCGACAACTTCGGGCAGGGAATCCGTGGGCGCGAGATCCTGATCCTGATCGACGGCGTCCCGCAGTATTCCAGCATCAATATCGGCCGGGATTTCAATACGATCGATCCGGCGGCCATCGAACGCATCGAGGTCATTCGGGGCGCCACGGCCATTTATGGCAATGGCGCGAGCGGCGGCCTCGTCAATATCATCACGAAGAAGGCGGTCAAAGGCAAAACGACGTTGAACACGGACGTCAGCACCAATCTGTCCCTCACGCATCCCGGCGGGAGTGTGGGCGGCTCGTTGACACAAGGCATCACGGGCGGGAAGGGCCCCTTCGATTTTGCGCTGACGGGCACCGTCGCGCGCATCGGGGGGCTCTTCGATGCCGACGGCGACCGGACCATGCCGGGCTATCAGAATTACAGCGGCGGGCTGGCGGACAGCAATGTTGCCAACCTGCACGGCAAGATCGGGTTCGAAGTCGGGCGGCAGCGGCTGCAGCTCTCGCACAATTTCCATCAAATTCGGCAGGACACGAAGTATACCTTCGACCCGTCGGTGGACGCGACCTGTCCGAACGCCTTCGATCCTACCGTACCCTGCGTCCGGACGAAAGCGCGGTTGATCGAAGGGCTCTCCTTGTCCGATCGTCCCAAACAGACCAACTATGTAACGAGCCTGGATTACACGTTCAAAGACCTCTGGGGCAGCACCCTCACGGCACAGTTGTATCAGCGCAGCGTCCGGGCGTTGTTCCCACCCTTCGACCTGTCGCAATTCAGCTTTCCCGGCTTGGAATTTCCCATTCAAGCGGGCCGCACCAATTCCGATACGTATGGCGGCCGTTTTCAGGTGGTGACGCCGATCAATCTCGCCTGGAAACCCCGGTTGTTGTATGGCGTGGACTACAGTTTTGAAAAGACGTCGCAGACCTCCACGCTCTTTGACGTGAATGCCTATAACGCCAGCGGCGGACGCGTGTTTCAAAAAACCCGGGAAGCACGGGGGCAGCCGTTCTGGCATCAGCACAATCTCGGGTTCTTTACCCAGGCCGAGCTCACGCCGACCGAATGGCTCATACTGCGCGGCGGCGTCCGCCACGAGCGTAAACGCGTGAAAGTGTCCGACAATTTCTTTCCGACCGTGCCGGAAATTGAGCAGACGGGCGGCATTGCCGATTATGACGCGACGGTGTTCAACGGCGGGGTGACGGTCCTGGTCACGGAGCCCGTCAGCCTCTTCTTCAATTATTCGGAAGGCTTTTCCGTGCCCAATCTCTCGGCGGTCAGCGGCACGATCGGACAATTGAATTTCGCCCCGATCCGCACGAAAAATTATGAATTGGGGGCGAGAGGAGACTGGGATCAGATCCAATCCAGCATCGCCATTTTTTACAATACCTCGGATCTGGCCACCTTCTTCGATACGCAAACCAACAGTATTGCACGTGCCCCGCAGCGTCGTTGGGGACTCGAATTTACAGGCGATATTCAGCCGTTCGATGGGTGGAAGGCCGGCACCACGGTGTCCTATGTGCAAGGCCAGATCGATCCGGATCTCGACGGGCGGTTTCAGGCCCTGACGACCATCAATATTCCTCCCGTGAAGATCACGGGGTATGTCGAACATCTGACCAGTCCTCGCCTGAAATGGCGAAACCGCATTCAGGTGCTCTATTCGGGGCCGCGGACCGCAGCGTTCAATGCGTGGAACGGGTCGGGCGGTGCGATCGGGGAACGGTTTCCGATCGAGAGCTTTGCGGTCGTCGACCTGGTCAGCAGTATTCAAGTCGGGCCAGGCACCTTACGATTCGCGGTGGAAAATCTTCTGAATTCTCTGTACTTCGCACCGCAGACCCAAGCCGATTTCATCACCAATCGGGCCTATACGGCGTCACGCGGCGCCATGGCCACGATTGGATATTCGATGACGTATTAGGCAACAGGCATGAACCAACATACGCTGTGATGTTGCACGTGTCGCCGGAACCCGATGGACAGTCGATGGTCGAAGAGAGGGATACGGCGGGCGACCAAGAGGGAGTACAGATATCTATGCCGATTTATGAATACCAGAGCCGCGAATGCCGGGGGCCGGCTGAGTGTCCGAAGCGATTCTCGTTTTGGCAGTCGATGAGCGACGGTCCTGTCACGAATTGCCTGATATGCCGGGCTCCGTTGGAACGCATCCCGTCTCTGTTTTCGGCCGGGGTCGGTCTTGTCGCGCGCAGCGCCGGGATGACCGATGTCCCGGCAGGGTCCCAGGCCCCTCCGCCGACCGTGAAGAACATTTTTGGCGGCGGTCTCAATATCCAGGGCTGCGGTCATGGTCCTATCCCCGGCCAGGATGCTTCATCGGAGAAGAAATCCTCATGATCCGTGGCCGTGCCTGTAGAGCCATCATCCTCATCCTGCCCCTGTACCTGACGCTGGCCCTGGCCTTGCCGATGGTCTTGCTCGACCATGAGCTGGGTGTCCTGACGGGAGACCCGGCCCACGGGGCCCTCGACGACCACGCCTGGCTCGACCATGCGGCAGAGTCCGGCCTGTCTGAGTGCGGGCCCTTGCTTGAGGCCAGGAATCTTCCGGTCTCCCTGGTCTACCAGACTCATCCGAACCCCTCGCTCACCTGCTTTCGCAAGTCCGATCTCAGTCGCGGCCCGCCGCTCGTCTGACAGTCGTCCCTGTTCATCAGCATGTCGGGCTTCAACCAGGCAGCGTGCACGTGCTGCGAAGGTTCGGCCTGTTTCAATCATTCCACAGACAGGAGTCTGGAGGACTGGTAGAGGTGACTTTCGGCGAAGGAGCTCAGTATCAGCGGCGATCGACCGAATCGGCAGTATGCTCCCCGCTTACCCAGCCGCCGTTTGCCAACAGTTGCTATGTTGCTGGGCGAGGAACCGCCGGCACGATCGGGTATTCGGTGACCTATTAACCGGCGAGAGGAATGCGGTCGGGCGTTGCGATCCCGTCTCGATCAGTCAGGATGAAGGAGAGAACGATGTCTGAGCACGAGTTTCGTTGGTGTGGGAAGAATGAACGGAAGTTTGTGGAACGGTTGTTCATGCAGGAGCGGCGACGCGCACAAGACCGGTACGTCGTGCGGCCAGATGGTGAAGGGTTGAATCCAAGACCGTCGCTGCAGGTCACCGCGCGCCATCGCTGCCTGGCTGTCCGGCAAGCCATGCGGACGCGGCTGGTGAAACGACTGTTGCGACGTCTGGGGTTGCCGCTCGGTCTGAGTCTGGGAATGTTCTTCTGATGTCCATTCCGGCATTCACGATCCGTCTCTGCTTCGTGCTCGCGTACCTGGCGCTGGCCCTGGCCTTGCCGATGGTCTTACTCGACCATGAGCTGGGTGTCCTGACGGGAGACCCGTCCCACGGAGAGCTCGACGACCATGCCTGGCTCGAACATGCCGCCGGGTCAGCCCTCGAGTCGAATGACGGATGGGCCGCTACGGTCGACGCCGCCGTTCCGCTCCCTCTGCCCACCCAACCAGGCTACGAATCTGCCGGCGTGCTGACTCCATCTGTCCGCGGCCCTCCCGTTTGCTGAGATCCTTGTGTTCACGAAAGACGAGTGGCGAGCGCGTCGAATGCCAGTGATGGCCTGGGCGCGTGCCCATCGCGGCGCTCGCTCACGGACAACAACCGGATGGTGTGTGGAACAAACGCTGCAATGGGCCGAGGGAGGGTCGAAGGTTTCGATCGTCATCAGTCAATCGCCAGGCGAGTCGGATAGGGGAAGAGGGTGTAAGTCCCTCGTGGAGCCGCCACTGTGATCGAGCCGTAGGGCTCGTCAGCCAGGGTACCAGTCCACTCCATGTTCCACCACATCCTTTGCGTGCTCAGGGAGGTGGTTATCATGCAGAAGCGAGAACAGCGGGAGTGTCAACGCGATCGCGATATCTCAGGGCTCCTGGCGGCCGGTGCCCAGGCAGTTCGGAACGCATGGCCGGAAGGGATGGTTCGTCGACTCGGGCAGCGGATGCCTGTTGTGAGTCTGTGTATGTTGTGGGTGACCCTGTCGGGCGTTCATCCGGCGGTGGGCGCCGAAGGAGACACGGGGGACGTGTTGTCAACCGCATCGGTCAGCGAGAGGACCGTGATGGAGGAGGTGCCGGTCGATCCGGTCGTCGTGTCGGAGACCAGGACGGAAAAGCCGCTAAGCCAGGCAACCGGCTCGGTGTTTGTTGTTACGCGCGATCAGTTGGAGCAAAGACAGTTTCCTTACTTGCGGGAAGTGTTGCGGGACGTACCGGGACTCACGATTGTGCAGAGCGGTTCGCGCGGTGGCGCCACGTCCTTGTTTACACGCGGCGGAGAGGCGGATTTTACGATGGTGATGATCGACGGGGTCAAGGTCAATGAGGCCGGCGGCGGCTTCGACTTCGCCAATCTGACGACGACCAACGTTGAGCGCATCGAAGTCATCAAAGGTCCGCAAAGTGCGCTCTATGGTTCCGATGCCATCGGCGGCGTCATCAACATCATCACGCGCAAGGGCAGCGGTCCTACCAGAGTCGTCGGTGAAATCATGGGCGGTGTGGGTCGCGGAGACGGTTCCAACATGGGCACCCATCAGGAGCGGGTGGGTGTCAACGGCTCGACAGGAAAGATCGACTATTCGGCGGAATGGACTAGGATGGACCATGCCGGGCAATACGGCTTGAACAATAAATTCCTCAATAGTGTCTTCAGCGGAAACTTCGGGGTGCGCGCGACAGATAACCTCCAGTTTCGCAGCAACTTTCGCTACACCGACAGTACGTTTCAATTTCCTACCGACTCGGTATTCGGCGTGGGGTATCCACCCATCGATCCAAATCAAGGACAGGAACGTACGCTCCTGTCTTTCGGAACCTCTGCCACCTACCAGATGAATTCCTGGTGGGAGCATGTCGTGCAATGGTCTCATTTGGAATCTCGCTATAAATTTTACGACTTCAACGATCCAATTCCATCCGATTTTGGTTCTTCCCAGACGGATGGCACACAACGACGGGACATGCTGGACTATCACACGAATCTTCGAATGGGCACAGGAGTCTGGCAAGGTACTGCTGCGACCTTCGGTGTGGAGTTCCAGGAGGAACGCATGACTCAGTCGAGCGTCGGGTTTACCAGTGCCTCGACCGGCTTGTCGCGTCGGAACATGGGGTACTACGCCCAATTACAGGGCGTCTATGCGGATCGACTTTTCATCACGCCCGGCATCCGGGTGGAAGAGAACGAATACTTCGGACAATTCGTCAATCCGAAACTGTCAGGAGCCTATATTCACAAGGAAACGGGCACGAAGATCCGCGGAAGTGTAGGACGAGGCATTCGCGCGCCGTCGTTCAATGAACTCATTGGATTTCCAAATTTCGGCATCCCCGGAAACTTCAATTTGAAACCGGAGGAGGCCACGAGCTGGGAAGTGGGGGTGGATCAAGACATTCTCGAAAAAAATCTCACGGCTTCGGTGACCTGGTTTCACAACGACTACACCAATCTCATCGTGCTCAATACCGGTGTGAATCAGAATATCCAGGGGGCGGAAACGGAAGGACTGGAGTCTCAGCTCCGGTGGCGAGCAACTCCTGCGCTATCGTTCGTGTTAACGCACACCTACCTGAAGACGGAGGTCACGGATATCGGACCTGGCCAAAATTTCGGTGGGTTGTTTGTGGCCGGGGGGCGACTGCTTCGTCGCCCTGAACATAGCGGCAACGTGCAGGTGGATTACCGTGCCAAGACCTGGGGTGTCAATCTCATGGTGCTCGGAACCGGTGATCGGGTCGACCGTGATTTTTCAGTCGGTGGATCTCCCCGCATCAAAAATGCCGCCTATTGGCGTGCGGATGTATCCGGTTGGTATGCACTGGGTCGTTTTGAAGGTGCGGACTGGAAAGCCAAGCTCCGCATCGAAAATCTCACGGATACCCACTATCAGGAAGCCTATGGATTTCAAAATCCTGGCATCTTTGCCATGGCGGGTCTGGAGGCAGCGTTCTAGGAGATGGCTCTTACGATGATGCTCACGAGTGAAACGCCGATTGAGGATACCGGTCGTTCGGCTTGGACCTACGGCTGGGTTGTCTCAGCCCTGGTGCATCTCCTGTTGGCAGGAGCAATTTTCATGGGCCTTGCACCAGAGCGGATGGTGGAGCGGCGGGAGAGCTTCCAGTGGACTGTGCAGCTGATCGGGCGGACCCCGTCGGACAGTTCTACCCTGCCGCCGTCGCCGGGGCGGACTGAGTCGAACCCTTCGACCCGGCCGGATCGGCGGGCGCTCGATGGTCGGAAGGCGGTGCGGCCGATTGAGCGCGGCGTCGCGCATCGTCGTCCGGTCTTTGAGGCGCCAAGCGTCGTCGAACGGGCAAATCCGCCGCACATGACGATGCAGCCTGTCGTATCGGAACCGGTTCAGCGGGAGGTGCGGGATCCCGTGCAGATGCCAGTGCGGCAGAAGGTCCCGGGCGCCGTTTCGCAAGAGGTGGCCCTGGTTGCGCTGTCCAGTGCCAACGAACAGACGTCCCTGCCGGTCATCCGGCGTGTGGATCGTTCCCCGGATGAGACTTCCGACAAAGATCCCCTTGCGGCCGGTTTGGCGGAACCGGCCGATCCGGCCATCAGCCTGCAGGCGGAGTCGGCGGGCGTGGCGGATGACCACGCCGGATCCGGAGCAGACACGGAGTGGATCGCGTCCGGGGACTCGTCGCTTAAGGTTTCCGTCTCCGCAGACGAGGCGTCGGCCAGGGTTTCTTCGGAGCAGACGCAGCCGCAGTCGAGCGCGAACGGCGCACAGCGGGGCACGTCTTCCTCATCCGGATCGCAGGGCGCGTCGACTCAACCGGAGTATGGCTGGGTGGCACGCGCCATTCGCGTGAGGATTGAGGAGGTCAAACGGTACTCGCCGGAGGCGAAGCGGAATGAATGGGAAGGGCAGGTCGTGCTGACGGCGTCCGTTCAAGCCGACGGCCAGATTGTCGACATTCAGGTTCGAACCAGTTCCGGCAATGCGGGCCTGGATGAAAACGCACGGGCCATCGTTGCGGAGGCCTCGCCGTTGCATCTTCCGCAGCCGCTCGGAGTGGCGCGGATACGGTTGCGCATCCCGCTCCAGTTTGGGTTGGAGTAGTCAGGTCGGATCATTACACAAAGGAGGAAGAGATGGTTGAGGAACAGTATCGAATTGAGACAGTCGAGGATTCGGACGGCAGCCACACTACGTATGAATACCTCTTGCCGGAAGAAGCCGCGCTCAAGTCGTTGTTCTACGAGATGTTTCAGCAACACTGGGGCGACATGGTGTTCGGGCCCTGCCTTGAGGGAGCCGTGTTCGAGATCCAACTGACGGAGCCCCCCCAGCTCGGCTATCTGGACGGTTACCTGACCGTCAATTTGAAGGATTGGCATTTTCACCTGTGTTTAGGAATCCACAAGGGGTCCAAAGCCAATCCTACTTCCGATGCGCTGGCACAGCAGCGGCGACCTTCGAAGGCCGCATTTTTCCGAAGTATCGGCCGCGGAGGGCGCTTCGGAAGCTGGGGATTCCGCATGTGGAACGGTGCGCAGGAACAGATGCTTACGATCTTTTTTCCGAATCCATACCTCAGCGAGCGGATGAAACCTCAAAAACCCGACTGGAGCCGTCTGGCGCTTTGGAATGCGATTCGGTGCCGATACCTACCTGAAGCGTCGGCATGGTCGCCGGAAGGTGTCATGAGCGAGGACTCGTGGAGCGGACATTGAGGACGGTCCTCCACGCGAGCGGGCTTCGCGGCATCTTGGCCGGATTGGCCGCCGGGGCACTGGCGCTCGGCGGTCTAGCCCTGATGGTCTCGACGGGAATCGGGGAGTCGACCTCATTTCTGAATGTGACGGGGCGGCAGGCCGGTACAGTGTCACGCATCCTGTCGGCCAACCTGGCAAGCGATGAAATTCTGCTCTCAATGGCGCCGGAACGTTTGATCGGCGTCAGTTCATTGGCCGATGACCCGCGTGTGTCGAACGTCGTGTACGAGGCCTCCACTCGGTCCGGCAAGATCACTGGGCATATCGAACGGGTGCTGGCTGCCGATCCAGGCCTCGTTGTGCTGGGTGCACATAGCGCTGATCTGGCGCGGCAAGTCGCTGAATTTGGCATTCGCGTGATGATGCTGTCCGGTTACGAGTCGCTGGATTGGATTCGCGCCGTGATTCGCGCGCTCGGTCGAGAAACCAACGCCTCCGATCGGGCAGAGGCCCTCATTGCCGAGATGGATCGGAGAATCCGGGCGGTTGCGGACCGAGTGGACGGCCGCCCGCGCCCCGTAGTCCTGTCCTATTCGGAATCCGGATATGTGCCGGGTGCCCACACCACGATGGATGAGGTAATCAGGCTTGCCGGGGGAGACAACCTCGGCGGGCAATTGGGCTTCGCGGGGTGGCAGATCCTCTCGCGGGAGCAGGTGGTGTGGAGAGACCCAGAGGTGATCCTGCTCCGAAGCGATACCGCAGAAGAAGCCGACTTCCAACGGCAGTTTATGGCGAATCCTGCGTTTCGTGGGGTGCGGGCGGTTCGAGATGGCCGAGTGTATACGATACCCGGGAGGCTCATGGTGACGAGCTCGCATTACATCGCCGAGACGGTTGAACAGGTGGCTCGAGTCCTCCATCCGGAGGCGTTTGCCGACCAATGATCAGCATGACTGTCTCGACGAGCGGTCGGCGAAGGGTGAGAGGAGCATGGAGATGAAACAGCGGGTGGTGTTGCTGGTGCTGCTGGGGACCGTGGTCGTAAGCGCGGTGACGGCGTTGGTGCTCGGGTCTGTCGATCTGACGGTAGAAACGATCGGGCGTTCGCTGTTGAGCGCTCTGACCGGTATGGGCGGCGGCGACGTGCCGGCGGCTCATCAGGCGATCGTGGTGCATTTGCGTTTGCCCCGAGTCCTGCTGGCCGGCCTGGTGGGGGCGGCCCTGGCGCTTGCAGGCGCCGTGTTGCAGGGATTGTTTCGAAATCCGATGGCCGATCCGGGATTGATCGGGGTGAGCAGTGGCGGCGCGTTCGGCGCGGTGGCGGCGATGGTGCTGGGGTTGGCTTCCCTCTCGATGTGGGCCCTACCGGCTCTGGCTTTCGTCGGGGCGGGTATGGCCACGTGGGTCATCTTTCGACTGGCAACACGCCACGGACGAACGCCCTTCGCCACGCTCCTCTTGGCGGGGTTGGCCGTCAGTGCCTTCCTCACGGCCATGACGTCGCTCCTGCTCAGTCTTACGAAGGATGTGTATGTGATGCGAGAGGTGTTGTTCTGGTTGATGGGAGGGCTGGAGGGACGGGGATGGCCACATGTGTGGGTGGCGGCCGTCCCGACGGTGATCGGCGGGGCGGCACTCTGTTGGTTTTCGCAAGACCTCAACATCCTGACGGCATCGGGAGAGGAAGGGGCGCGCAGCCTGGGACTCGACATGGACCGGTTGAAGCGGTGGCTGTTGACCTTGACGGCGTTGGTGGTCGGCGCCGTGGTTTCGGTGAGCGGGATCATCGGGTTTGTCGGCCTGATCGTGCCGCACATCGCACGGCTGATCGTAGGACCCGATCACCGCACCTTGCTGCCGACGGTGGCGCTCGGCGGAGGCATCCTGCTCATCTGGGCCGACTTGCTGGCACGCACGCTGGCGCCTGCTCAAGAACTGCGTCTCGGTGTCGTGGCGGCGTTCGTCGGCGCGCCGTTTTTCATCGCACTCCTGCGGCGACACCAGATAGAAAGCGAGGCGATCTAGATGAAGCCGCCGATTCTCCGCGTTTCGTCGGTGAGTCGCCACGTTGAGGGGCGAGCCATCCTCGAGAACGTCGATCTGACGATCGGGCAAGGCGAGTGTATCGGCCTGGTAGGACCCAACGGCGCGGGGAAAACAACCTTGCTGCGGGTGCTCGCCAGGTTGCTCGAACAGACGGGAGGCAGTGTTCACTTCGATGCCCGGCCTCTGGATCAGTGGGCCCGTCGAGACATTGCGGCTCAGATGGCCGTCGTTCCCCAGGTCGGGCCCCAGGCCGACTTTCGATTCTCGTGCGCCGAAATCGTCGGCATGGGCCGGTATCCCCATCGTGGGCGCTGGCAGTCGGAGAGTGTTCGGGATCGTGAGATCGTGGACAGGGCCATGGACGAGACGGGCACCGCGCCCCTCGCGGCCCGTTCCATCACGGAGTTGTCGGGTGGTGAACGTCAGCGAGTGGCGCTGGCTCGTGCGCTGGCGCAGACGCCGCGCGTGTTACTGCTGGACGAGCCGACGGCCAGCCTCGATCTCAGCCATCAACTTCAGGTGCTGGAGCTGGTCAGAAATCTGGTCAGAACAAAGGAGCTGACCGTGGTCGTCGCGCTGCACGATTTGGGACTGGCGAGCCGTTTTTGCAACCGGCTTCTATTGATGCGCCAGGGACGGGTCGTGGCTGACGGATCACCGGTCGAGGTCCTGACGCCGGATCGGTTGGCCGACGTGTACAACGTGAGAGCTTTGGTCGAGCCGGATCAGCACCTTGCCGGACTGCTGATACGGGTCTTGGGGATTCTGAATGAACGCACCGGGGAAGGAGACACATGAGAACGGAAGGAGAGACGACACCGGAGATCCGTGATGCACCGTCAGAAGCCAGTGAAGTTCTGGTGCCGGAGGTGCACTCCTTCGCGTTGGTTCCTGAGGGGCCTCTCGCGGATCTGTTGGCGGCCCAACGCGCGCGGTTCGATCCCGTCCATGTCGCAGTGACCGTGCCACATGTGACCATGAAGCTCGCCTGTGTGCTCGGCGAAGGATTGCTGGCAACGCACGAGAACCTCATCACGTGGCTCATCCAGGAATGCAGGGATCAGCGGCCCTTCGAGGTGCAGCTGGGCGAGGTGGGAACCTTCGAGTCCTGTAGTGGGCACGGTTATGTGGTCTATGTTGCGGTCTGTCTCACGCCGTCCCTCGTCGAACTTCACGACCGACTCGTCCATGGTTTGGCACGGGCCGGGGCGAAGACCGCCGGCCTCAGCATCGAGCAGGAGGTGTCGATGTTCTTTCCCCATCTGACACTGGCGCAGGGTCTCTCGGCGGACGCGGCACGGGAAGTCTTGTCGATCGCCAAGAGGGAGCATGTCGCATCGGCCTTCGTGGCCGATCGGCTCGTGACTGCGCGTTCGGTGGATGGAACACGATGGGAAGTGATCGGAAGTGTTCGGTTCAGTGGGGAGGATGGTGGAAGGGCATCATCTCTGCGAGGATGAGACGACAGGGGGCGTAAGAATGCTTGGGGGCATGTCGCTCAAGCCGATCCGGAGTGCGGCACGTCTGGTACTGTCCGAAGGTCGGCGTCGGCGGTCGACTCCTGGTTGGAGGGTAGGCGAGGAGCCTCGACATCGTGGGCTGCGCAATTCCAGATTGAGTTACCTGGCCTGCCGGTTCGTCGAATGGCAGCGCCCACGCACCGTCTCACCGAAGGTGCCTAGACGGGTCGTGTGGTGAGCGACTC
>Ga0268299_1003648_pt1 | contig 13652 bp, 15 predicted proteins | sample NOBtaG_FD_193484 | JGI IMG/M metagenome (GOLD analysis project Ga0268299, IMG submission 193484) | Activated sludge microbial communities from bioreactor in Nijmegen, Gelderland, Netherland - NOB reactor | ecosystem: Engineered > Bioreactor > Aerobic > Activated sludge | place: Netherlands...
CGGCGACCCGGGCGAAGCCCCGCGGAGCGACACCGCGAAGCACTGCGGAGCGACACAGCGAAGCACTGCGGAGCGACACCGCGATAACCTGCGGCGCGAGCCGGGGGCGACCCGGGCGAAGCCCCGCGGAGCGACACAGCGAAGCACTGCGGAGCGACACCGCGATACCCTGCGGCGCGAGCCGGGGCGAAGCTCCGCGGCGCGACCGGGCGAAGGCCCGGCGGCGGGACCGGGGCGAAGGCCCCGCGGCGTGACTGCTGGGTCAGAACCAGAAATCGGCGGGGCGTTCGAAGGCGTTGGGGTAGTGCTGGACGCGCCAGCGCCAGCCCTGCGCCAGGATGGCGACGACGTCGAAGCGGATCGCACGATCGTGGAGGCGGTGGCGGCGAACGAACTCCTCCGCGACGCGCTCCATCTGCCGCTGCTTGCGCCGATCGACGGCCTCGTCGGGCCGGCCCCATCTCTCGCCGGAGCGGGTCTTCACCTCGACGAAGACGAGGACGTCGCCATCCAGGCCCACCAGGTCGATCTCGCCGGCGCGCCCGCGGAAGTTGCGCGCCACGATCGCGAAGCCGCGACGGCGCAGATAGCGCGCCGCCAGGCGCTCTCCGCGCGCCCCGAGCCACTGCCGGATCCCTGGCATGCGCGACCGATACCAGCGCCTGCGTTGAAGCGCCACAGGACGCATGTTAGGTCCGGCGCGTGGTACTCTCGCGCGAACAGGTACAGCACATCGCCATGCTGGCTCGCCTCGAGCTGACCGCCGCGGAGGAGGACTCCCTGGCGCATCAGTTGGGCGACATCCTGGCGTACATCGAGACCCTCCAGGAGGTCGACACCTCGGACGTCCCACCGACCGCGCACGTCGTCGACAGCGAGAACCTGCTGCGCGAGGACCGCGTCACCAACGCGCCCCAGGTCGAGGCCATGCTCGCCAACGCCCCCGAGCGCGACGACCACCATTTCAAGGTCCCCAGGATCATCGAGTAGCGCGCCCATGAGCGATCTCCACCGGCTCACCATCGCCCAGGCGGGCGAGCGGCTGGCGCGCGGCGACCTCTCCGCGCGCGAGCTGACCGACGCCACTCTCGCCCGCATCGCGGCCACCGAGCCGGCGGTGCACTCCTTCATCACCGTGACCGCCGACCTCGCCCGCGAGCAGGCTGATGCCGCCGATGCCCGGCGGCGCCGGGGCGAGGCGCTCGGCCCGCTCGACGGCATCCCGTTGGCGATCAAGGACGTGATCCACGTGCGCGGCGTGCGCTCGACCGCCGGCTCGCAGATCCTGGGCGACTTCATCGCCCCGTTCGACGCGACCGTCTCCGCCCGGCTGCGCGCCGCCGGCGCGGTCTGCGTCGGGAAGGCCAACTGCGACGAGTTCGCCATGGGCTCGTCGACCGAGAACTCGAGCTTCGGTGCATCGCGCAATCCCTGGGATCTCGAGCGCGTCCCGGGCGGCTCCTCCGGCGGCTCGGCTTCCGCCGTCGCCGCCTGTCAGGCCCTCGGCTCGCTCGGCACCGACACCGGCGGGTCGATCCGACAGCCCGCCGGCTGCTGCGGCGTCGTCGGCTTGAAGCCGACCTACGGGCGCGTCAGCCGCTACGGCGTGATCGCCTACGCCTCCTCGCTCGACCAGGTCGGCCCCTTGGCCCGCACGGTGGACGACTGCGCCACCCTGCTACAGGTCCTCGCCGGACACGACCCGGCCGACTCGACCTCCTCCCGCCATCCCGTCCCCGACTACCGCGCCCTGCTCCGGCGCGACGTGCGCGGGCTGCGGCTGGCGCTGCCGCGGGAGTACTTCACCGAGGGGATGCAGCCGGAGGTCGAGCAGTCGGTGCGCACCGCCGTGCGCCAGCTCGAGTCGCTTGGCGCGCGCGTCGAGGAGGTCTCGCTGCCGCACTCGAAGTACGCGATCGCCGCCTACTATCTGATCGCGACCGCGGAGGCGAGCTCGAATCTGGCGCGCTACGACGGGGTGCGCTACGGAGCGCGCGAGACCGACGCCGCCAACCTGCTCGAGATGTACCGCAAGACGCGCGACCACGGCTTCGGCGCGGAGGTGAAGCGCCGCATCATGCTCGGCACCTACGCGCTCTCGGCCGGCTACTACGACGCCTACTACCTCAAGGCGCAGAGGGTTCGCACGCTGATTCGCCACGACTTCATGGAGGTCTTCGCGACGCACGACGCGATCGTGACCCCGACCGCACCCAGCACCGCCTTCCGCCTGGGCGAGAAGACGGCAGACCCACTGCAGATGTACCTCTCCGACATCTTCACGATCTCGGTGAACCTGGCCGGCCTGCCGGGGTTGGTCGTGCCCTGCGGCTTGGACGCGTCGGGTCTTCCCGTCGGCCTCCAGATCGTCACCCGCCCCTTCGAGGAGGAGACGGCGCTGCAACTGGGGCATGCCTACGAGCAGGCGACCGACTGGCACCGGCGTGTGCCCACGGGGATCGCGGCATGAAGTACGAGCCCGTGATCGGCCTCGAGGTCCACGCCGAGTTGCTCACCGAGTCGAAGATTTTCTGCGGCTGCTCGACGAAGTTCGGCGCCCCCCCCAACCACAACACCTGCCCGGTGTGCGTCGCTCTGCCAGGGGTGTTGCCGGTGCTGAACCGCCGCGTGGTCGACTACGCCATTCGACTCGGCCTGGCGACGCACTGCACGGTCGCGCCCTCGAGTCGCTGGGCACGCAAGAACTACTTCTACCCCGATCTTCCCAAGGGGTATCAGATCAGCCAGTACGAGCTGCCGATCTGCACCGAGGGGTACGTCGACGTGAAGCTCGACGGCGAGAGCAAACGCGTGCGCCTCACCCGCATCCACATGGAGGAGGACACCGGCAAGAACATCCACGATGCCCACAGCGACGCCAGCCTGGTCGACTTCAACCGTTGTGGCGTGCCGCTGCTGGAGATCGTCAGCGAGCCCGACATCCGCTCGCCCGAGGAGGCCAGCGCCTACCTGCGCGCCCTGCGGGCCATCCTCCAGTACCTCGAGGTGTGCGACGGCAACATGGAGGAAGGCAGCTTCCGCTGCGACGCCAACGTCTCGATTCGGCCCGTCGGCGCGACCGAACTCGGCACCAAGGTCGAGATCAAGAACATGAACTCGTTCCGCAACGTCGAGCGCGCGATCGCCTACGAGATCGAGCGGCAGGCCGAGACCCTCGACGCCGGCGGGCGCCTGGTGCAGGAGACGCGACTCTGGGACCCGGACCGCGAGGTCACCCGGTCGATGCGCTCGAAGGAGTCGGCCCACGACTACCGCTACTTCCCCGAGCCAGACCTGCTGCCGCTCGAGGTCGGGCCCGAATGGATCGCCGAGGTGCGCGCCGCCCTGCCCGAACTGCCCGCCGAGCGCGGCGAGCGCTTCGTGCGCGAGCACGGGTTGCCGGCGTACGACGCCGAGGTGCTCACCGCCCGCAAGGACGTCGCCGACTACTTCGAGGAGGCGCTGCGCGCCCATGGCAACGCCAAGTCGATCAGCAACTGGGTCATGGGCGAGATCCTGCGCTTGATCCGCGAGCGCAGACTCGACGACGCGCTGGTCATCCGCGACTGGCCGGTCGCTCCGGCTGCGCTCGCAGCGCTGGTGAAGCTGATCGACGACGGCACCATCAGCGGCAAGATTGCCAAGACCGTCTTCGAAGAGATGCTGGCCAGCGGTGCCGCACCCGAGGCGATCGTGCGGGAGAAGGGTCTGACGCAGGTGAGCGACGACGGTCCGATCCTCGCCGCCATCGACCAGGTGCTCGCCGCCAATCCCGACAAGGTGGCCGAGTACCGCGGCGGCAAGGACAAGCTGATGGGCTTCTTCGTCGGCCAGGTGATGAAGGGCACGGGCGGCAAGGCGAACCCCGGGAAGGTGAACGAGCTGCTCAAGGCGCGCCTGAGCGGCTGAGCTCGGCGGCAAAGGGGCGGATCATGGACTGGTGGCTCTGGATGCTCCTCGGCCTGGCTCTTCTGGCGGTCGAGATGCTCACCCCCGGCGGGTTCTACGTGCTCTTCTTCGGCGTCGGTGCCCTGGTGGTGGGCGCCCTGACGGTCGGCGGCGTCGGCGGGGGCCCGGCCCTGCAGTGGCTGCTCTTCTCGCTGCTCTCGGTGGCGAGCCTCTGGCTCTTCCGCAGCCGACTGGTGGCCGCGTTCGGGTCGCCGCCGGGCGCCGGCGAGGTGGACTCGCTGCTGCGCGAGGTGGCGGTCCTGCAGCAGGACCTGCCACCCAACGGCATCGGCAAGGCGGAGCTGCGAGGCAGCACATGGACGGTCCGCAACGGCGACAGCCGCGAGCTGCGCCGCGGCGAGCGCTGCCGGGTGGAGCGGGTCGACGGGCTGACGCTCTGGTTGCGGGCCGAGTGAGACGGAAACGGAGGGTCGTATGTCGGGTGGTCTGATCGTCGTCCTGGTGTTCGCCGTCCTGGTGGTCATCGTCATCGCCAAGACGGCCGTGGTCGTGCCGCAGCAGAGCGCCTACGTCGTCGAGCGGCTCGGCAAGTACCACGGCACGCTCTCGGCGGGCTTTCACATTCTGCTGCCGTTCGTCGACGTCATACGCTACCGCCACTCCCTGAAGGAGTCCGCGCTCGACATCCCGGAGCAGGTCTGCATCACGCGCGACAACGTGCAGGTGCACGTCGACGGCGTCCTCTACCTCAAAGTTCTCGACCCCGAGCGGGCGTCCTACGGCGTCGCCGACCACCTCTTCGCCATCAGCCAGCTCGCGCAGACGACGTTGCGCAGCGAGGTCGGCAAGATCGACCTCGATCGCACCTTCGAGGAGCGCAGCCACATCAACTTCCAGGTGGTCAACGAGCTCGACAAGGCGTCCGAGCCGTGGGGCATCAAGGTGCTGCGCTACGAGATCAAGAACATCACTCCGCCCCAGGACGTGCTCGCGGCGATGGAGAAGCAGATGCGCGCCGAGCGCGAGAAGCGCGCGACCATTCTCACCTCGGAGGGGGCGCGCGACGCCGCGATCAACTCGGCCGAGGGCGAGAAGCAGCAGGTGATCAAAGCCTCCGAGGCCAACAAGCAGCAGCAGATCAACGAGGCCGAGGGCGCCGCCTCGGCCATCCGCGCGATCGCGGGCGCGACCGCGCAGGGCATCCGCGAGGTGGCGGAGGCGATCCAGGCGCCGGGCGGCTACGAGGCGGTGCAGTTGCGCGTCGCCGAGCAGTACATCGCCCAGTTCGGCAACCTGGCGCGGACGAACAACACCATGATCGTGCCGAGCAACCTCACCGACATCGCCGCAGTGATCGCCACGGCGATGAGCGCGGTGAAGCGGGCGTAGGGCTGCGCGGGGGCGTCGGCGTCGCGGAGCAGCCCCCGCGGCGCGCCTGGCGCCGGAGAGCGAGCGCCGGAGCAGGCGCGGGGACGCGGGCGGGCGCGGCTGCGCCCCTCCCGGGGCGCTCGGTTCCGCCGGCTGGGACCCCGGGGTTGACGCCCGGGGCTAGATGGCGGCGCCGCCCCGCGGCGCTTCAGAGCGGCGGGGACCGTTGCACTACAGACGCCGCTCCGCGGCGTTCCAGAGCGGCGGGGACCGCCGCACTACAGACGCCGCTGCGCGGCGCTGCGGCGGCGGGCTGCACGTGGCACTCCGGTACGGCGCTGCGGCGGCGGGCTGCACGTGGCACTCCGGTACGGCGCTGCGGCGGCGGGCTGCACGTGGCACTCCGGTAGCGCGCCGCGGAGCGGCGCGGCCCGCACTCCGGACGCCGCGGAGCGGCGTAGGGGGGTAGCCCCGGGCGCCAGCCCGGGGGTTCCGGATCGGGTTCCGAGCGCGCCCCGGCGGGGCGCAGGCCTGCGGCTCGAACGGCCAGCCTCAGGTGCGGTAGTCGGAGTTGAACTTCACGTAGTCGACGGTGAGGTCGGAGGCCATGCGATGCGCCACGGCCGAACCGGCGTGCAGATCGATCGTCAGGCTGAACTCGTCGCGCGTCACCACGCGGCTGGCGCGCCGCTCGACCGGCTTGTCGATGATCTCCTGCCCGCGCCGCACGATGCAGACGTCGTCGAGGTACACGTCGAGCCGGGTGGGATCGAAGCGCGCGCCGCTGTAACCGGCTGCGCACACGACGCGGCCGGCATAGGGGTCGCCGCCGTAGAAGGCGGCCTTGCAGAGGGGCGAGCGCGCGATCGCGTCGGCGACGCGCTCCGCGTCGCGCACGTCGCGCGCCCGGCGCACGTGGATGTCGATCACCTTGGTCGCGCCCTCCCCGTCCTTGACCACCATGCGCGCCAGCGTCCGCATGATCCGTCCCACCGCGCCGGAGAACTCGGCGAAGGCGGCGGAGCGCGGCGTCACCTCGCGGTTGCCGGCGACGCCGTTGGCGAGCAGCAGCACGGTGTCGTTGGTGCTGGTGTCGCCGTCGACGACCGCGACGTTGAAGGACTGTTCCAGGCCGATGCGCAGGGCCCGCTCGAGGCCGGCGCGCGAGACGCGCGCGTCCGTCAGGATGTACGACAGCATGGTGGCGTGGGGGGCGCCGGCGAGCGCCATCCGCGGCGCGATCATGCCCGCGCCCTTGGCCATGCCGGCGATCGTCACCTCGGCGTCGTCGAGCAGCACCCGCTCGAGCGCGAACTTCGGGAAGGCGTCGGTGGTCATGATGCCCTCGAGGGCGCGATGAAAGCCGTCGGGCGCCAGCGCGCGGCAGGCCTCCACCACGCCCCGGCGCACGCGGGCTCGCGGCAGTTGCTGCCCGATCCGCCCGGTCGACGACGGCAGCACCAGGCTCTCGGCGACGCCGAGCTCGCGCGCAACCAGGCCGCACATCTCGCGCGCCACCGCCGCGCCGGTGCGTCCGGTATAAGCGTTGGCGTTGCCGCTGTTCACCAGAACTGCTTGCGCCCGGCCGCGCCGGACGCGCTCGGTGGAGAGGACCACGGGCGCCGCTTTCACCAGGTTGGTGGTGAAGGCGCCGGCGGCGACTGCCGGGACGTCGGAGACGATCAGCGCGACGTCGCGCTTGCCGCTCGCCTTGAGGCCGCAGCGAACCCCGGCGAAGCGGTAGCCGGGGACCAGGATGGGGATCGCTCGTGTCGGTACTTTCATCGGCAGGTCGCGCCTTAGAACGCGGCATCCGTTGGCGCAAGCGTCGGGCCGGGCACTTTCGACCTGGGGTGCCTTGTAATCGGCGTGGATCTGGCTTCACATGGTCGACGTGGAATCCCAAGCACAGACTCTCCTCCGCCGCCTCAACGAGCTGGCGCGCAACCTCTGGTGGTCCTGGCAACCCGACGTCATCGCGATCTTCCGCGACCTCGACCCGGCGCTCTGGCGCGCCAAGAATCACAACCCGATCGCCTTCCTCCGCGACCTTCCGCTCGACGTGCTCGCGCGCAAGGCCGAAGAAACCGCGCTCGAGAGTCAGATCAACCACGCCTTCCGCCGCCTCGAGGACTATCTCGAGAGCCGCTCGGCCTGGGGCAGTCGCGTCTGCGGCGTTCTCGGCCACCGGCCGGTCGCCTACTTCGCCGCCGAGTTCGGCATCCACGAATCGCTGCCGATCTACTCCGGCGGTCTCGGCGTGCTCGCCGGCGACCATCTGAAAAGCGCGTCCGACCTGGGCGTGCCGCTCGTCGGCGTCGGCATCTTCTACAACGAGGGCTACTTCCGCCAGGGCCTGCGGGCCGACGGCTGGCAGCTCGAGGGTCCCGGCGACCTCGACCCGGACGTGTTCCCGATGCGCCGCGCCACCACCGAGTCGGGCGAGCCGCTGCTGGTCGAAGTCGAGCTCGACGGCGAGTTGCTGCGGCTGGGCGCCTGGCGGGCCGACGTCGGCCGCGCATCGCTGGTGCTGCTGGACTCCGACATCGCCGGCAACACGCCCGAGAACCGCAAGCTCACGGCACAGCTCTACGGCGGCGACGAGCGCACGCGCATCCGCCAGGAGATCATCCTCGGCATCGGCGGCGTTCGCATGCTGGCCGCCCTCGGCATCGACCCGGGCGTCCTGCACATGAACGAAGGGCACTCGGCCTTCGCCGCACTCGAGCTGGCGCGCAACCGCGCCGAACGCGACGGCATCAGCTTCGCCGATGCCTACCGGCAGGTATCGCTGCGCTCGGTGTTCACCACCCACACCCCGGTGCCTGCGGGACACGACCGCTTCAACGCCGCGCTCGTGCTCGAGCATCTCGGCTGGCTGCAGCGGGCCAGCGGCCTCGATCCCCGCACCTTCCTCGGCCTGGGCCGGGTGAACCCGGAGGACGACCACGAGGGCTTCTGCATGACGGTGCTGGCGCTCAAGTCGTCGCGCCACGCCAACGGCGTCTCCGCCCTACACGGCCACGTCACCCGCCAGATGTGGCACTGTCTCTGGCCCCACCGCCCGGAGGCGGAAGTGCCGATCGGCCACATCACCAACGGCGTCCACAGCGGCTCGTGGCTGGCGCCGCAGATGATGACGCTCTACGACCACTACCTCGGCAAGGACTGGCGCGCGCGCGTGTGCGAGCCAGAGACCTGGAACGACATCCACTCGATCGAGGACGCCGCCCTGTGGGAGGCGCACCAGGTGCTCAAGCGCCGGATGCTGAGCTACGTCGCGCGCAAGCTCGAGAAACAGATGACCGTCTCGACGGTGACGCCCAGCCTGTCCGGCGACCTGCTGACGATCTGCTTCGCGCGCCGCTTCGCCGAGTACAAGCGCGCCGACCTGCTCTTCAGCGACATGGAGCGACTGATCCGCCTGGTGACGCAGCCCGGGCGCGGCCTGCAGGTGGTGTTCGCCGGCAAGGCGCACCCGAAGGACGACCGCGGCAAGGGCATCCTGCAACACGTGATCGAGATGACCCGCGATCCGCGCCTGCAGGGCCGCATCCACTTCATCGTCGACTACGACATCGGCGTCGGCCGCCACATGGTCCAGGGGTGTGACGTCTGGCTGAACAATCCGCGGAGACCGCAGGAAGCCTGCGGCACCAGCGGCGAGAAGGCGATCCTCAACGGCGGGCTCAACGCCTCCATCCTCGACGGCTGGTGGGCGGAGGCCTACGACGGCCACAACGGCTTCGCCATCGGCGACGACCACGTCCACAGCAACCCCGACGTCCAGAGCGAGCGCGATGCCGAATCGCTCTACACCCTGCTCGAGAGCAAGGTCGTGCCGATGTACTACGAGCGCGATGCCGACGACGTCCCGCGCCGCTGGGTCGCCCACATGAAGCACGCCGTCGCCAGTCTGGCGCACCGCTTCAACGCCGATCGCATGGTGCGCGACTACGTCACCGCCTGCTACCTGCCGGCGGCCGGCGGCGTCACCAGCCTGATGCCGAAGACCTGAGGCGGCGGCGGGCGCGCGCTCACGCCCCCGCGAGGGCCTCGGCCTCGGCGCGCAGCGCCGTGAAGCGACCCGGCTCGAGCCGCGCCCGCAGCAGCTCGGCGCGCAGGAACAGCAGGTAGGTCTGCAGCACGTCGTCGCGGCAGTAGCGGTGGATCTCGTCGATCCGCCCCGACTCCCAGGCCGCCTGCACCTCGCTGCCGTCCATGCCGGTCTTGCCCTGCAGCCCGGCGAGGCGCGCGAGCAGGTCGAGGCCGCCCCGCAGACGGTAGGCGCCGGAGTTGCTGAAGAACTCGAATAGGTCGTAGTGGCGGTCGGCGTTGCGGCCGCGATAGCGGCGACCCTCGTTGAAGTAGCGGGGCACGGCGAGTCCGAGGCGGAGAGCCTGAAGCTCCAGCACCGGGAGGTCGAAGTTCCGCCCGCTGAAGGTCACGAGCGTGCCGTCGAAGCGCTCCAGTCGCTGCCAGAACTCCCGCACCATGCCCGCCTCGTCGCCCGGCAGCGTCTCGAGCCGGAGCAGGCGGAGGTGGTCGTCGACCTCGCCCACCGCGATCGAGATCGGCACGTGGCAGGTCACCGGAAAGAAGTCGCGCCCGTTCTCCTTCAGCAACTGCGCCCGCAAGCGTGCCACGGCCTCGTCTTCGCTGACCTGCTCGCCGCGGAAGAACACCTCGCGCACCATCGCCTTGTCGATGCGCGTCTCGACGTCGAACACCAGATACTTCATGTGCGGCGCACCTCGCTCAGCCGGACTGGCACCGGCCGGCCGTCGTCGAGCTCGCGCACCTCGCGCTCCTCCGACGTCAGGCCGCGCGCCTCGCAGGCGCGGCGAAAGCCGGGGTCGTGGTTGCGCACCGACTCGGCGCAGAGCGCGACTCCGGTCGGCGCCAGCGCGCGCTCCAGCAGCGCCGCGAGCGCCTCCTGCAGGCGCGGGTCGTAGGTCACGTCGGCGAGCAAGAGGCAATCGAACGGTCCGCGCACGCCGGCGTCGAGGAGATCGGTGCACACCAGGTCGACCTCGCAGCCGTTCAGGCGGGCGTTCCGGCGCGCCAGCGCGAGCGCGTCGGCGACGTGGTCGACCATCGTCACGCGCGCGCCCATGCGCGCGGCCACCAGACCCGAGAGCCCCAGGCCGCAGCCGAGGTCGGCGACCCGCCGGGCGCGCCAGCCACCCCGGCGCGCGACCTCGCGCGCCAGTGCGCGGCTGCCGCTCCACAGGTGCAGCCAGTAGGGCGGCTCGGGGGCATCCCCGTCGCGTAGCAGGGCGTCCCGGTCGACGTAGTCCGCGAGCCGTGCGACCACCTCGACCGCCACCACCGCCGCGCCGAAGTCGAGCGTCAGGCGCTCGGTGGGGTAAGGCGACGCCGCCTGCGCCATCATAGGTAGGGGGCGAAGACGCGCATCGCCGTCAACAGCGCCGCGACGTCGTCGCTGCCGGCGAGCTGGTCGACGAGGTAGCGGTAGTACTCGGACGCCTTGGTGCGGCTGGCCTGGTCCTCCTCGAGCACCAGCGCTTCGAGCAGCTTGAGCACCGGCTGGGTGTCGAGCTTGAGGTCGGTCTCCATCTCGTCGTCGATGGCGATCAGCAGGCGGACCCGCTCGATCAGCTTCAGAACCCGGTCGGTATCGGAGACGTCGTGCGCCATCGTTCAGAATCCCTCGCGGCGCAGGTCGCGGTCGTCGAAACCGAAGTGGTGGCCGACCTCGTGGATGACCGTGCGCCGCACTTCGCGGCGGATGCGGTCGGGCGTGCGGCAGGCGCGCAGCAGCGGCTTGAAGTAGATGGTGATCTTGTCGGGCAGATGGTTGGCGAAGCCGAAGTTGCGCTGGTCGACCGGCACGCCCTGGTAGAGGCCGAAGAGGGTGTCACGGCGCGGGCTGAGCCCCATGCTGCGCAACAGCTCGACTGAGGGCTCGTCCTCGACCACCACCGCGATGTTCTCGAGGTAGGGTTGGAACTCCTCCGGCATGGCGTCCAGTGCCTCCGCGACCAGTGTCTCGAATTCGGCGCGCTCCATTCACGCCGACCATATACGAATCGCCTTGCCCGCACGACACCTTGACCGCCTCCGGGCGAGCTGACAGAAACGCGCCACCGATGCGCACCCGCTCGTTCGCCGTTCTCGCCCTGCTGCTCCTCGCCGCCTGCACTGAGGATCCCGCGCCCACGACCACCGCCGAGGCCCAGTTCGTCGTCAACCCGGGCACCGGCGACCGCCTGTTCACCATTGCGGTGAGCGCCGGCAACGCCAGCCACGTGATCCAGACGCCGCTGACCGCGCCGTATACGGTCCTGATGGAGAACGCCTACCCGCCGGTGCAGGGGATCGTCACCACCGAGGATCCCGACGCGATTGCGGATCTGCAGCTCGCCTTCGGCGGCGAGACGGTGCCGCGCATCGCCGAGCCGGGCCAGAAGTTCCCGGGCTGCCCGGAGGGGCTCTCGGACCAGCAGACCTGCGTCAACAATTGCCCGAGCTTCCTCGCGGCACCGTGCGTCGTGCCCGAGCCGGGTCCGGTGGAGGTGCGCTTCGACGTCAGCTCGGTACCCCCCTCGGCGCTCTTCACCGCCAACGTCGGCTCGCTCAACCAGGACCACCTGATCTCAACCACGACCACGCCCGCCTCGGTGTTCCTCGAGGATCCCGCGGAGAGCGCCTCCGGCGTGTTCACCAAGTTCGACCAGCAGACCAGCCTGACGGTGAACCTGTACGTCGACGGCGTGCTGCGCGATTCGGCCACTTCGGGATCCGGCAACACCGGCGACGCGGTGGTGCAGTACCAGTTCGACTGATCGATCGGCGGCGTCAGCGCGCCGAGGCGGCTTCGGGCGACGACATCGCGCGGATGATCTTGACGGTGTAGTCGAGTCCCGACCACACCGACAGCACCGTCGCGATCACCAGAAAGTAGAGGCCGCCGGCGTGCCAGGCGACGCCCGCGAAGTCGTAGTGCATGAGAAGCCCGGTGACGCCGAACATCTGGTAGATCGCCTTGTACTTGCCGAGCTCCTCGGCGGCCAGCACGATGCCCTCGCCCGAGGCGATGGCGCGCAGACCGGTGACGGCGAGCTCGCGGCCGACGACGATCACCACCAGCCAGGCCGGCACCGCCGGCTGGCGCGGCAGGGCCACCAGCATCGTCAGCGCCGCCATGACGATCAGCTTGTCGGCGAGCGGATCGAGGAACTTGCCGAGGGTGGTGGTGAGGTGGTGCTTGCGCGCCAGGTAGCCGTCGAAGAAGTCGCTGAAGCAGGCGACCAGGAAGGCGGCGCTGGCGAGCAGCGCCCGGCCGCGTCCGGGCTCCAGCAGCAGGAGGACGATCGCCGGGATGAGGGCGATGCGGAAGAACGTCAGCAGGTTCGGGAGCGCCGCCACGATCGCGGCCGGTTCTAGCGCAGCCGGGCGACGGGTCAACCGCTCGCCGCTCACCCGCCCTGCCGGGCGTAGTGCTCGCGGAAGCTCATCACCCGGTCGAGGTACTGCCAGGTCTCCGGGTAGGGCGGCACGCCGCCGTACTTGTCGACCGCGCCGGCGCCGGCGTTGTAGGCCGCCAGCGCGAGGCGGACGTTGCCGCCGTAGCGATCGAGCAGCAGGCGCAGATGACGCACCCCACCCTCGATGTTGTCCTCGGGGTCGTAGGCCTGAACCACGCCGTGCAGGCGGGCGGTCGCCGGCATGAGCTGCATCAGGCCCTGGGCCCCCTTGGGCGAGGTCGCGTGCGGGACGAAGCCCGATTCGGCGCGGATGACTCCCTTGATGAGCGACTTGTCGATCTTGTAGCGCTCCGCCGCCGAGGCGATCAGCGGGTCGTATTTCTTCGCGCGCGCCGGGTCGAGGAAGCCCTTCAGCCGCAGCAGCCGGGGCGCCTCGGACATGAAGAACTTGTAGCCCGGCTGAGCGGGCGCGTTGGTGAACTTCAGCACCCCGCCCTTGTCCTTGTACATGTAGAAATCGGCCACGGCCGGGGCCGTGCCGGAGAGTACGAGGAACGCCGCCGTCAGGGCGGGAAGCGACCGGCGAGCCACGCGCCAGGAAGTACAGAACTGGAACGCGTTGGTCAACGAGAATCCCGCTGTCGTCTGCTGCGCCGGCAACCCCTGGAGCCCCTCGGCAACCAGTGTAGGCAATTCACCTGCCAGGGCGGAGGCCACCGGCGTCGCAAGCGCACCGGTCGCGCAGACCGGGCCGGCGAGGGGAGTTCCGGACGCAGGTACCGGTAAGTTCGACATTCCTGAACGGCCTCGCGCGAACGTCCGAGGCGGCTCCGGAGGCGCCTTGCGGGCCCCCGGCGCAAGTGCGATAGCACTGAAATCGTGTCGAAACGCTGCGACTTTCTCGTCATCGGCAGCGGCATTGCG
>Ga0268299_1003650_pt1 | contig 13650 bp, 10 predicted proteins | sample NOBtaG_FD_193484 | JGI IMG/M metagenome (GOLD analysis project Ga0268299, IMG submission 193484) | Activated sludge microbial communities from bioreactor in Nijmegen, Gelderland, Netherland - NOB reactor | ecosystem: Engineered > Bioreactor > Aerobic > Activated sludge | place: Netherlands...
GGATGGGGAAGGTCCCCGCCGCGGCGACGACGCCGACGAGGAAGGCGTCGTTCGAGAGCTCCAGCGCCAGCCAGCCGACCGCCACCTGCTGCATCCAGCTGCCGATGAGCGAGACGCTCTGCCCGATCCAGAAGATGCGGAAGTTCCGGTAGCGGACGAGGGTCCGGAACGGATTCAGGGACGTGGCGGCGGACATTGCTGACGAAATCTCGCCGGATGCGGCCCCCCGTGACAGGGCGCGGCCGCGGGGCGAGCTTTCCCTCGTGCGCTCCCTCCTCGATATCGGCCTTGTCGCCCTCGGAGTCTTGCTGCTGGGCTTCGGTGCCGACCTGCTCGTCCGCGGGGCCGTCACGATCGCGAAGGCGGCGCGGCTCTCGGCGGCGGTGATCGGCTTGACCATCGTCTCGATGGGCACGTCGCTGCCCGAGCTCACCGTGAGCATCGCGGCGGCGCTCAAGGGATCCGCCGACCTCAGCCTTGGCAACGTGGTCGGCTCCAACATCTTCAACATCGGCGCCGTGCTCGGCGCCTCGGCGCTGATCCTCCCGATGCGTGTGCACGGCAGCGCCGTGCGGCTCGAATGGCCGTTCATGTTCGTCGCGAGCTTCCAGCTGTTGCTGCTCGCGCGCGACGGGCAGCTCGACCGGCTCGAGGGCGGCTTCTTCGTGGTGGCGCTGGCGCTGTTCACGTCCTACGCCGTGATGATCGGCCGCGTGGCGGTGACTGGCGAAGAGGCGTCCGACCTGCAGGAGGAAGTGGCGCGTCGCGAGCGGCAGGACGGCCTGCGTACGATGCTCGGGGCCGCCGGGTTAATCGCGGCCGGCATAGCAATGCTCGTGCTCGGCGGCGAGGCGCTGGTGCGCGGTGCGGTGGGTCTCGCGCGCACGCTCGGCATGACGGAACGCATCATTGGCCTCACCGTCGTGGCCGCCGGCACCGGCACACCGGAGCTCGCCACCAGCATCATCGCCGCACGCCGCGGGCAGAGCGAGATCGCCCTCGGCAACGTCATCGGGTCCAACATCTTCAACGTGCTCGGCATCCTCGGGGTGACCGCGCTGGTCAAGCCGCTCGCGGTCGCGCCCGCCATGCTCGGCTCGGACATGTGGTGGATGCTGGGCCTGTCGCTGGCCCTATTCCCGATGATGCGCACCGGCGCGGTGGTTGGACGCAAGGAAGGGGGGCTGCTACTCGCCGCCTATGGCACCTATCTCGCGCTTCTCGTGTTGATGCAGTAGCCCCGGCTGGAGAGGTTCGCGTGCGTTTCCATACCTACAAGAAGTTCAGCCCCGAGTCCGCGGATGCCGTGGACCTGCAGGCATTGCTGGACAAGCTTGCGGACTTCCTGCTGCAGTCGGGATTCGCCGGCGGTGGCCCCGCGAACCCCTGGGGCTTCGAGGACGAAGAAGCGGGCGGCGATCGTTCCCTGGATGCGCTCAAGCAAGCCATCCTCGACGCGCTGATCCAAAGCGGCCAGTTCACGCCGGAGATGCTCGAGGCGCTGCGCGGTGATGGCGACGACATCTCCGAGGACAAGCTCGCGAAGCTGCTCGACGACATCGTGCAGCGCCTGATGGCCGAGGGCTTCTTGAAGGCCGAGCAGCCGCCGCAGGCGCCGGCGGGGCACCAAAGCGTGTTCGGGCCCGGAGGCTTGGCGAAGGCCGCGGCGCAGGACGTGCAGTTCGACCTCACGTCCAAGGGCATCGATTTCCTGGGCTACAAGGCGCTGCGCGGCATCTTGGGCGGCATCGGCAAGAGCAACTTCGGCTCGCACGACACGCCGTACTTGGCGACGGGCATCGAGGCCGATGCCGGCAGCAAGCCCTATGAGTTCGGCGACGTGCTCAACCTCGACGTCAACGAGACGCTCAAGGCGGCGATGCTGCGCACCGGCTCGCTCGACGTGCCGATGGATCTCGATTACTCAGACTTGATGGTGCGGCAGAGCGAGTACCGCTCCAGCTGCGCGACGGTGCTGATGCTCGACTGCTCGCACTCGATGATCCTGTACGGCGAGGACCGCTTCACGCCGGCCAAGAAGGTCGCGCTGGCGCTGACGCACCTGATCGCGACGCAGTTTCCCGGCGACTCCATCAAGACGATCCTCTTCCACGACTCGGCGGAGGAGATTCCGATCGGCGCGCTGGCCAAGGCGCAGGTCGGTCCGTATCACACCAACACGGCGGAAGGGCTCAAGCTCGCGCGGCGCATCCTGATGGCGCAGAAGAAGGACATGCGCCAGATCATCATGATCACTGACGGCAAGCCCAGCGCGCTGACGATGCCGGACGGCCGCATCTACAAGAACTCGATGGGGCTCGACGCCTACGTGTTGCAGGAGACGCTGCAGGAGGTCGCGGCTTGCCGGAAGAGCGGGATTCCCGTCAACACGTTCATGCTGGCGCGGGACCGCGCGCTGGTGGAGTTCGTGAAGATGGTGAGCGCGATCACACGCGGGCGGGCGTATTTCACGAACACGATGTCGCTAGGGCAGTTCATCCTGATGGACTTCCTGAAGCGGAAAACCAGTCGGGTCAGCTAGCGCCGACCACCCGTCCAGATACCGACGATGCCGCAGGTCCCGCGGCCGGAGCTTGCCGCCGCCTGCAACTCGTACGGGGCGTTCGCGGTGCTGGGGTAGATCTCGATCGCGGCGATCTCGTTGCCGCCGACCAGCGAGTTGATGTCGAGAAGTGAGTTCCCGTTCGACGATCTCCCCACCGATGGCGGCCTATACGTGCCGCTCCTGTTGATTGACGTCGGAAACGTCTCGGTGACGGCGTCCTGTTCGGTGCCCTGCACGAGCATGCCGTCGACGACGATGTTGAGCGGACAGGCTCCGCGGCCGAGCAGGACCGGCCGGCCGTTCCGGCCGGCGCCGACCCGTACGTACGGCGCATCCCGCAGCGACTGCGTGAGCGACATGGGCAACTGCAGCTCGAGTTGCTCCGGTGTGATGAAATGTCCGACCGTCGCACCGCGCTGGCTGCGCGCCATTCGATCGTAGAAGCCGCGCCGCGCCAGCGGCGACTCGTACGCTCCCACGACCTCGACGGTATCGAGGCGCGGCACGATGCGCCTCACCACCAGCTCAATCGTGTCGGGAGCCGGGAGCGACACGTACCGGTCGAGCGGTGCGAACCCGATCCGCCGCACGCGCACGAACACGGAGTCTCGACCGCGGAGGCCAACCGCCGCGCGACCAAGCGAGTCCGCCGTCATCGCCGTGGTGCCGACCGGCGCAACCAGCGCAAAGGCGACCGGAGATCCAGACTGGTCGCGCACCACGACCGTCGTGCGCTGCGCGTGCGCCGCCCCGACCGCTGCCATGCTGGTTAGCACGACAGCCGCTGCGACTCGGAGAAGGCGCGCAGTACGATCCATACCTCCATACGGGTACGATGAACCGGAAGCGCGGTCAAGTCTCGAGCCTAGGCGGTTGGCTTGCGGGCCCAGTGCCCCGCCCGCACATTCGCGCGATGCAACGTCGCTCCCTCCTTCGCCTGCTCGCCGGCGCCTCGGCCGCGAGTCTCCTGCCGCACGACGCCTTTGCCGCGCCGGCCTTCCTCAAGCGGCGCCACGTCCTCGGCCCGCTCGGCGACGAGTACTCCGCGCGCACGATCCGGCTGATGCAGGAATCGCCGGTGGTGGACATGCTCTGCCAGTTCGCCTTCGCGGACATGCGCGAGCAGGGGACGCCAAGAGCCGACCGCTGGCTGCAGGATCCGGGCACGTTCACCGCCGAGGACTTTGCCGTCTTCCGCGGCTCCGGCGTGAAGACGCTCGCGTTGGGACGCGGGGGTCCAAGCTACGAGGCCATGCTGCAGTTCATGGCGCAGTGGAACGGATTCATTGCCTCACACCCGGAATGGTTCATCCGCGTGGATGACGCTGCGGACCTCGCCAGCGCGCGCCGCGATGGCCGCGTCGGCATCATGATCACCACGCAGAACTCCGACCACTTCCGCGCCGTGGGCGACGTCACGACGTTCCATCGGCTCGGCCAGCGGCTGTCGCAGCTGACCTACAACGTCCAGAATCGCATCGGCGCGGGGTTCCTGGAGCACAACGATGGGGGCTTGAGCATCTTCGGGCACGAGATCGCGGCCGCGATGCAGCGCGTGGGCATGACGGTGGACCTCTCGCACTGCGCAGACAAGACGACGATGGACGCCATCGCCGCGGCGAAGAAGCCTGTCGTCTTCACGCATGCCGCTGCGCGGGGCCTCATGCCCGGCTACGCGCGCTGCAAGTCCGATGACGCGATTCGCGCGCTTGCCCGGAACGGCGGCGTCATGGGCATCGCCGCCATTCGCTTCATGATCAAGCCAGAGGGGCCGGTGACGGTCGAGCATTTCGTGGATCACATCGACTACGTCATCAAGCTCGTGGGCGCCGAGCATGTGGGCATCGGCTCGGACCTCGACATGGCAGGCCTTGGCATGCCGATCCCAAGGGCCGGCGCCACCCCGGAGATCGCGAACCAAGTGAACTTCGATCGCTACAAGCCGCACTACGCCGAGGACGGCGGCGTGCACGTGGACGGCATGAAGCATCCGAAGCGGATCTTCGACGTGGTCGAGACGATGGTGCGTCGGCGGCACTCCGACGACACCATCCGCCTCGTGATCGGCGGCAACTTCGTGCGCGCCGTCAGCGCCAGCTGGGTGCCCGACCCCGCTTAGCCCGCCACCACCGCGAACTCGCCGGTCTGCGTGACTTCCTCCTGCGTGGGCGGCAGCAGCTTGTAGAGCACCGGCGTCACCAGGCGCGAGAGCAGCGTCGAGCTCACCAGGCCGCCGATGATGACGATCGCCAGCGGCGAATACAGCGAGCTCCCCTGGATGGCCAGCGGGATCAAGCCGCCGATGGCCGTCATCGACGTCAGCACGATGGGCACGAAGCGGATCTTGCCCGCCCGCTCGATGGCGTCGTCGAGGCCGACACCCTCGGCGCGCAGTTGGTTCGTGAAGTCAACGAGCAGGATCGAGCTCTTGATCTCGATGCCGATCAAGGCGACGAAGCCGATCACCGAGCTGAAGCTCAGCGTGTAACCTGTCACCCAGAGACCGACGAGACCGCCGATCACGCCGAGCGGAATCACGGAGCTCACGATCAGCATGCCGCGGAAGGTCTTGAACTCGAGGATGAGGATGGCGAGGATGCCGAACGTCGCGATGAGGATCGCGGCCCCGAGGCCGCCGAAGCTCTCCTGGCGGCTCTCGATCTCGCCCGCCGCCGTGATGGCGTAGCCCTCGGGCAGGCTGAGCGTGTCGACCACCGCAAGCACCGCGCGCGTCACGCGGTCGGTGTTGTACCCCGTGCGCACCTGCGACGTCACGGTGACGGCGCGTTGGCCGTCGTAGTGCTGGATCACCGGCGGCGAGGTCTCGAACTCGAGTGACGCGAGTTGGCGCACGGGAACCTGGGCGCCCGTGACCGAGCCGGCGTAGAGCCGATCGAGGACCTCCGGGCCCTTTCGCGCCGGTCCGGGCAGGCGCAGCGTCACGTCATACTCCTCGCCGTCACGGTCGCGCACGCGGCCGGCAACCAAACCTTCGAGGCCGAGGCGCACGGCCCGATCCACCTCGGCCGTGGGCACGCCATAGAGTCCTGCCTTCGCGCGGTCGGCGCGCAGCCGCAGGTCCGTGCGCGACACCCGCAGGGGATTCAGCACGTCGCGCGTACCGTCCGTTCCCTCGAGAACGCGCTCGACGCGCGCGGCGATGGCGCGCAGCGAATCCAGGTCGTCACCGGTGATGCGCATGGCGACGGGCGCATCGATCGGCGGGCCGTTCTCGAACTCGGTGACCTGGATGCGCGCGTCCGGGTAGGCGTCGAACTCCGCGCGCAGCGAGTCCAGCAGCGCCGGCGTTGCGGACGGGTCGTAGTCCTCGGTCAACACGAACAGTTCACCGCGTGTCGCGCGCTCGGCCGCCGACTGGATGTTGTAGTAGATCTTCGGATTGCCGCGCCCGATGTTCGCGTACACCTGCCGAACCGACTCGCGCTTGACCAGCGCACGCTCGGCGAAGGCGACGGCAGAGTCCACGACGGTCAACGCCGACCCCTCCGGCGCATTGACGGTGACGAGGAACTGCGGCGTACCGGCCTTCGGGAACAGCGAGAAACCGATGGACGGAATGAGCGCAAGCGTCCCGATGAAGAGCACGGCCGCCACGGCGAGCGTCTGCAGCGGCCGCGCCAGCGCCCGGTGCAGCACCTTGCCGTAGGTGGCGTCGATGCCGCGATTCAGCGCCCGCATGAACACGTTGCCGTGCTCGTCGCCCTCCTCCTTGAGGAACATCGCGGCGAGGAAGGGGATGATCGTGATCGAGACCAGCAGCGATGCCGCGATGGTCAGGACCACGGCCGCCGGCAGCGACCGGATGAACTTGCCTGCCGTGCCGGGCAGCATCATCACGGGCAGGAAGGCGAACACGAGCGTCGCCGTCGTGCCGATGACCGCGACGAGGATCTGGTTCGTCCCCTTGATGGCGGCGCTGACGCGGCTGCTGCCCTCGCGCAGCCAGCGCGCGATGTTCTCCACGACGACGATGGAGTCGTCGACGAGCAGGCCGAGCGCGATCACGAAGCCGACGATGCTCAACTGGTTGATGCTGAACCCGAAGACCTTCAGCAGCGTCACGCCGATGGCCAGCGAGAGCGGGATGGACACCATCACGATGGCCGAGGCGCGGAATCCCAGCGGCAGCAGCGTGAGCACGACCAGTGCGATGGCGATCATGAAGTCGGCGGTGAGCCGCGAGAGGCGCGCCCGCACGTTCTTCGACTGGTCGAAGGGCCGCTCGAAGGTCATCGACGCGGGCAGCGCGGCCTCGAAGGCATCGGCCGCCGCCCACACACGGTCGCGGACGGCCATGATGTTCTGGTTCTCCTGCATGGCGACCGTGATCCACACCGCCCGATTGCCGTTCGAGCGGGCGATATACTTCGCGGTTTCGTAGTCCCACTCCACCTCGGCGACGTCGCCGAGGCGGACGATCGAGCCCGGGGCACCGGCAATCACGGTCGCGCGGATCTGCTCCAGCGAGCGGTAGCCGCCGCTGGTCTTCACATTGAAGCGGCGGTTGCCGGCGTCCACCGAACCACCGGGGATGTTGAGGCTCTCCCCGCCGACCGCCTGGAGCACGCGGCTGAGCGGGATGCCCAGCTCGGCGAGGCGACCCACGTCGAGCGAGACGCGCGCCTCACGCAGCGGATACCCCCAGGTCTCGGCCTTCTTCACGCCCGGCAGGCGGGCGAGGTCGTCGCGCAACGTGCGGGCCGCCTTGTCCAGTTCGTGATAGGGCGCCGTCTCCGACACTAGCGCGAACTGCGCGATGTTCACATCGGCGGCGTTCACACGCTGCACTTCGAGCACGGCAAGGTCGTTCGGGAGATCGCCGCGCAGGGCGTTCACTTCGCGGAGGATCTCGTCATACTTGCGGTCGGCGTCCACCGACACGTCGAACTCGGGGACGATGACCGCGAGGCCGTCTTCGATGCTCGTCTTGACGTCCTTAAGGTCCTCGAGTGCGCGGATGCGGTCCTCGATCGGGTCCACCACGAGCTGCTCGATGTCGGTCGGGCTCGCGCCTGGATACACGGCAACGATGGGGAACACCGGGATCGGGAACGTCGGATCCTCGGCGCGCGGGATGGTGAGCATCGAGAAGGCGCCCGTCGCGAGCAGCGCGACGAAGGCCACCAGCATGAACTGCCGGTTGCGGACACTGAAGCCGACGATGCTCACGGGGCACGCTCGGTCACGACGTTCACGCGCGTTCCGTCCGCCAGACGGCTCGCACCAGCGACCACGACGCGCGCGTCGGCCGCGAGCTCTCCGCTCACGGCGGCGACCGCACCATCGAGCCAGAGCACCGTGACGCGCTTGCGCTGCGCGGCGGTGCCGGCCGCATCCAGCACGAAGACCGTGGCCTCGCGCCCCTCGACCTCAAGCAGCGCCTCCGCCGGCAGCGTGAGCACCGGGGCCGCGCTCTGCGGCGTCACGCGCGCGCGGCCAATGAGCCCTGAGGCCAGGCGGCGTCCGGCAGGCTCGACGGCGATCTCCACTTCGTACGTGCCCGTCATCGGCGCTGCCGCGACACCGACCTGCTCGATGCGACCGCTGAAGGCCACGCCGGGGTACGCATCGAACTCCACGCGCGCCCGCATGCCGGTCGAGAGCCGCACGACCTCGCGATCGGCGGCACCGACGCGCAGCACGAGTCCGGTGCGCTCGGCGCGGAGCACGAACACCGGTGCCCCAGGCGCCACCAACTGCCCGCGCTCGAGCTGCTTGCGCAGGATGACGCCCGCCGCGGGTGCGCGCACCTCGGCGTACTGCCGGTTGAACTCCGCCGCCCGCAACTGCGCTTCCGCGACCTCGAGGCCCGTGCGCGCGTCTTCGAGTTGGGCCACCGTAGTCACGCTGTCGCGCTGCAGCCGCTCGACGCGGGCGAGATCGCGACGTGCCTTGTCGCGCGCCTCGCGCGCGGCGGACAAGGAGGACTCGATCTCCACCGGCGACAGCGCGGCCAGCAGCTGGCCTTCGGTCACGCGATCGCCGGCCTCGGAGGCGACCGTCGCCACCACGCCGCCGATCTTGAAGCCGAGCGGGATCTCCTCCTTGGCCCCGAGCATGCCGGTGAGCTGGATGTCCGGCTCAGCGCTGCGCGGCTGGGGCTGGACGACGCGCACGGGGATGGGCGCCGCGGATTCGGACACGGTTTCGGATGCGGTGTCGACCTCGGCACCGCAGGCGGCGAGAGCGACGAGGACGAGCGGGAGCGAGAAGCGAGCGGTCACTGGGCAGTCCTCGGATAGAGCGCGGCCGCGCGATCGAGTTCGACGCGGCGCAGGTAGTAGTCGTAGGTCGTGAACACCGCGTTGAGCTGGGCTGCCGTGCGCTGCACGCGCGCTTCACTGAGCTCGAGCGGCGAGGCGAGGCCCTCTTCGTAGCGGCGATTCACCAATTGGTAGGTGCGGTCCGCGGCGGATTCCTGGGCGGCGGCGGTTTCGATGGCCTGCTTGGCGACGGCCGCGGCCTGCCACGCGAGCCGGACTTGCAGTTCGATGCCGCGCCGCGCGTCCTGCCCCTGCAGCGAGATGCGCTCGGCGTCGAGCTTGGCTTGCTGCACGCGCGCGGCGTCGCGCCCGCCGTTGAAGATGTTCCACGACGCGACGACGCTGACCAAGGCGAAGTCCGCGTCGCTGCGGAAGCGGTACTCGTTGCCCTGCACGCCGTAGTCGAGCGCGACGGCCAGGTTCGGCAGGTAGCTGCCACGCGCCACCGACGCCTGTGCGTCGGCCGCACGCCGGCCCGCATCCAGCGCGCGAAGCTCCTCGCGGGTGCCGAGGGCGCTCTGCAGCGCGTCGTCGAGGGACGGGAGCGCGTCAAGCGCGAGCGCCTCGGCGGGAATCACCTCGACCTCCTCGGTGATCTGGCGCCCGACAATGAGGTTGAAGCTCTGGCGCGACGCATCGGCCAGCTGCTGTGCCTCGGATTCGCGCTGCTGCGCCTCACTGAGTTCCGCGCGGGCCCGCGACAGCGCATCGGGAGTCGCGCGGCCGGCTTCGACGAGCCGCGACATCACGCGCACCTGCTCCTCGAGAAGGACGCGTGTGGCGACGCGCATCTCGTGCAGGCGCAGGGCCTTGGCGTGATTCAGGTATCCCGCCCGGATCTGGGCCGCCAGTTCGCGCTCGGCGACGCCGAACGTCGCCTCCTGGACCTGCCGCGCCGCGCTCGCGGCGCGGTAGCCGGAGTAGATCTCGGCTTGGAAGATCGGCTGCGCGACGCGCACCGCCGTCTCCTGCTTCAGCGGCAGGCGCAGGTCGATGTCCGTCGGGAACTGCGGCGACCCGATCAATTGATTCAGCGCCGCGAAGGCCGGATTGATCAGCTCGCCGAGGTTCACGACCTGGCCGCTCACGTTGGTGTAACGGGCGTTGACCGTCGCCGTGGGCAGGAAGTTGCCGCGGGCTTCGCGCAGCGCAGCGTCGGCGCGCTGCACCTGCAGCGCCTGCTGCCGGATGCCCAGGTTCTGGCGAAGGCCGTCGCGGACGTACGCGTCGAGCGCGGTCTGCGCGTGAAGCGCGGGCGGCAGCAGCGCGGCCGCGGCGAGTGCGAGGGCTAGCAAGCCGAGCCCCGCAAGGAGGTCGGCGGCCAGGACGATGGCCGAGATGCGACCCGGCGCAGCACCCTTTTCTGTTTGGAGGCGATCCATCGGCGAGCGGGATTGGATGTGGCTTCTTCTAGAGGACTGTCTCTACTTACGGCACAAGTATTAGAGGGTTTCCACTACTTGTCAATAGTGGAGGGTCTCCTCTATTTTGTAACAGATGCCAAAGACCACCCCGTCAGCCCCGGCCCCGGCCCCCGCCTCAGAGCCTGAAGCGCGGGAGCGCGCACCTCGCGCTCCCCAGCAGGAGCGCGGGCAGCGGCGCGTGGAGCAGATCCTCGACGCGGCTGAACAGGTGTTCGTGGAACAAGGTGTCGGCGCCGCGACCATGCAGATGATTGCCGAACGGGCGGGAGCCTCGATGGGCTCGCTCTATCATTTCTTCCCGAACAAGGACGCCGTGGTCGAGGCACTCGGGGCGCGCTACGCCGATGCCGTCCGGGACACGAACCAGAAGGCGATGCCGCTCGAACAGGTGCACCTGCCGGCCGAGCAGCTGTTCCAGCGCATCCTGCAGGCACAGGTGAAGCTGATCGAGCGCACGCCCGCCTTCGATGCGGTACATGAGGCGGTGCAGCGGAACTGCCCGGCCATCAACGATGCGCTCAACCAAGCGCTGGTCGGACACGTGGGACAGTTCCTGGCGCTGCGCTACCCGAAGATGCCCACCGAGGTGCGCATCGCGTCGGCAATGGTGTCCGTGAAGATGGTTCACACGGTGGTCGAGCTGGCCAGCCAGCTGCCGCCCGGGCACCGGATGCAGGTCATCAACGAGGCGCACCGCATGCTGGTCGCGCACTACTCGCAGTACGACGCCCGCTACGGCGCCGGCGCGTGATCCGCCTCCATTAGATTCCGCGCGACATGTTCGACGCCCTCACGCCCATCCTCCTCGGCGTCCTCCTCGGACTCCGCCACGCCACCGACGCCGACCATGTCGTCGCGGTGACGACGATCGTCGCGCGGGAGCGTTCGCTCTCGCGTGCGGCATGGGTGGGTGCCGTCTGGGGCGTCGGGCACACGCTGACGCTGGTGTTGCTGGGCGGCGCGATCATCGCGTTCCGTCTCGTCATTCCCGCGCGCGTCGGGCTCGGGCTCGAGTTCGCGGTGGCGCTCATGCTCATCGGGCTGGGCTACTCGAACATCCGTCGCAGCAATGACGACGCGGTCCCCAAACTCTCGCGTCCGCTGCTCGTAGGCGTCGTGCACGGACTCGCCGGGTCGGCAGCCGTCGCGCTGCTCGTGCTGGCCACGATCCGCGAACCGCTGGCCGCCGCCGCGTACCTCCTCATGTTCGGGCTCGGTACGATCATCGGCATGATGCTCGTGACGGCGATCCTCGCCGTGCCGGCGCTGTACGCCGGCGATCGCATGCACCGCATGCGTGTGGGCGTGCGCGTCGCCGCCGGCGCACTGAGCATCGTGTTCGGCGTGCTGCTGGCGCGGGAGCTCATCGTCGACGGCGGCCTGTTCTCCGCCGTGCCGACCTGGGAACCGCACTGACGCCAGTGCGTCGCCGGTCTGCGGGCCCGCGGCTCGACAAGGCGGAACTGCGTGCCTTCGGGACGAAGCTCCGCGCCTGGTTCCGCCGCAACGCCCGCGACCTCCCTTGGCGCCAGACGCGGGATCCCTACGCGATCCTCGTCAGCGAGCTGATGCTCCAACAGACGCAGGTGAGTCGCGTGCTGGAGTACTGGCAGCGTTTCCTGCGGCGCTTCCCCACCCTTCAGCATCTCGCCAAGGCCGACGAGCGCCAGGTGTTGGAGCAGTGGCAGGGACTCGGCTACTACGCGAGGGCGCGGAACCTGCACAAACTCTCGCGTGCCGTCGTGCGCGAAGGTGCCGCGGCATGGGGGGACGCCGGCGCAGCGACCGCCGTCGCAGCGGATGGTCGGCCGTCGCCGCTGCCGGCCGAGGCCGAGAAGCTTCGACGGCTGCCGGGCATCGGCGCGTATACGGCCGGCGCCGTCAGCACCTTTGCCTTCGAGCGCCGTGCCGCACTCGTGGACACGAACGTCGCCCGCGTGCTCGCGCGCGTGTTCGCACCCAAGCTCAACCCCAAGCGACCGCGCGACCTCACGGTCCTTTGGCAGATCAGCGAAGCCACGCTCCCGCGCACGGGCAAGGCGACGTGGACGCACAATCAGGCGCTGATGGAGTTGGGCGCTCTCGTCTGCACGGCCCGCGCGAAGCGATGCGCGGTCTGCCCCGTCACGACGGTCTGCCGCAGCGCCGATACGGCACGCGCGGACGCCGATTCGCGGGGCCGCGCGCGTCGTCGCTAACTCTTCGCGCGCGCGAGCTCTGCCGCGTAGCGGCGCTCGGCGCGTGCGAACATCCACCGCCCGGCCGCGCTGAGCCAGAAGCGGCCCGCGAGCCGCTGCGCCAGCGTGATGCGCACCGGCCGCATGGCCCAGAGTGCCACCGACGCCCCGATGGCCATCGCCCCGATCAGCACGATTACGATGCCCAACGTTTGCACCTGCCGCACGCCATCGACGCGAGCCGACACGAACATCGAGATCGCGACGGGCTGACTGAGGCCACCGAGCAGGCCGCCCAAGAACGCGATGCGCTTCCGGCGCTGGAGGCGCGCAAACTCCAGCGGATCGGAGAGCAGTTGCTCACGGGCCCGCGCCGTCTCATCGGTGATGGCCTCGACAGCCGTACGCACATCAGGCGCCGTGAAGCCTTGGCGGACGGCGAATCGCACGCGATCGAAGGATTGCCCGAGGATCGTGATGAGCATCGTGAGGAACAACACGAGGATGAACGCCCGCATCACGTCGTCCTGCCGCGGCGAGAGACTCCATAGCACGACGAAGAGCACGCCCATCGTCAGCACGGCCTGCAGCGACTGCGCCGTCTGTTGGTGCAGCAGGCGAAGCAGCGGCGCGACCTCGCGCGCGCGCAGGTGAAGGGCCGCAACGGCCTCGGCCATCTCTTCGCCGGTCTCGAAGCGTTCGCCGCGATCCTTGCGCAGGGCTCGCGCGATGACATCGGAGAGCGGCTTCGGAAACTCCGGGCGTAGTTCGGTCACGTCCTGCGCCGCCTGCGTGAGATGCAGCATGAGCAGCCGATGCGCGGCCTCCGCCTGGAACACCGTGCGACCCGTCGCGGCGAAGAAGCCGACGCAGCCGAGCGAGTAGAGGTCGCTGCGTCCGTCCACCTCCTCGGCGGCCGCCTGCTCGGGACTCATGTAGTGCGGCGTGCCGATGGACTGCCCGACCTCCGTGAGGCTCTTCGCGCGTTCGGTGCGCGCGATGCCGAAGTCGAGGATCATCGGGCGCCCGGTGCCGCGCTCGATGAGCAGGTTGTCGGGCTTCACGTCGCGATGCACGATGCCTCGTGCATGCGCATAGCCGAGGGCCCATGCCGTGTCCTGCAGGAGCCGGGCGGTGTCCTGCGCGTCGTAGGGCCCAGACCGCTGGACACGCTGTGTCAGCGTTTCCCCATCGACGTA
>Ga0268299_1003651_pt1 | contig 13640 bp, 11 predicted proteins | sample NOBtaG_FD_193484 | JGI IMG/M metagenome (GOLD analysis project Ga0268299, IMG submission 193484) | Activated sludge microbial communities from bioreactor in Nijmegen, Gelderland, Netherland - NOB reactor | ecosystem: Engineered > Bioreactor > Aerobic > Activated sludge | place: Netherlands...
CAAGGAAACCGCCCACGATACGTTCCCGATCAACGGCACCGACTACATCGAGTTCTGGGTCGGCAATGCGAAGCAGTCCGCGCTCTTCTACCGCGCGGCCTTCGGCTTCCAGTGGGTGGGCTACCGTGGCCCCGAGACCGGGGTGCGGGACCGCGCCAGCTACCTCCTCGAGCAGGGCAAGATCCGCCTCGTGCTCACCACGCCCATGGGCCCCGAGGGCGAGATGGCCGCGCACATCGCCAAACACGGCGACGGCGTGCGCGACATGGCGTTCTGGGTGGACGACGCACGCGACGCGTACCAGAAGGCCATCGAACGCGGCGCGGTGTCGGTGCAGGAGCCCACGGTGCTCAAGGACGAACACGGCGAGATCGTGATCGCCGGCATCCGCACCTACGGCGACACCATCCACTCCATCGTCGAGCGCAAGAACTACCGCGGCTTCTTCATGCCCGGCTTCCGCAAGGCGGAGTCGCCGTACATGCCGGCGCCGGTGGGTCTCAAGTACGTCGACCACTGCGTGGGCAACGTCGAGCTCGGCAAGATGAACCACTGGGTCGACTTCTACTCCAAGGTGCTCGGCTTCTACAACCTGCTCTCGTTCGACGACAAGACCATCAGCACCGAGTACTCGGCGCTGATGTCGAAGGTGATGTCGAACGGGAACGGCCGCATCAAGTTCCCCATCAACGAGCCGGCGCAGGGCAAGAAGAAGTCGCAGATCGAGGAGTACCTCGACTTCTATCGCGGCCCGGGCGTGCAGCACATCGCCGTCGCCACCGACGACATCATCACCACGGTGCGCGCACTCAAGAGCCGGGGGGTCGAGTTCCTGAGCATCCCCAAGACGTACTACGAGACCGTGCTCGACCGCGTCGGCAAGATCGACGAGGACATCGCGCCCCTCGCCGAGCTGGGCATCCTGGTGGACCGCGACGACGAAGGGTACCTGCTGCAGATCTTCACCAAGCCCGTGCAGGACCGCCCGACGCTGTTCTTCGAGATCATCCAGCGCAAGGGCGCCAAGAGCTTCGGCGCCGGCAACTTCAAGGCGCTGTTCGAGAGCATCGAACGCGAGCAGGCGCTGCGGGGCAATCTCTGATGGCGGCGAAGAAGAAGGTCGCGAAGAAGACCGTGAAGAAGGTCGCGAAGAAGGTCACGAAGCCGGCGGCCAAGAAGGCCGCGAGGAAGGTGGTCAAGGCCACGATCAAGACCGTCGTCAACGACGCCAGCGTGCAGGGCTTCCTCAGCAAGCTCCCCGACGCGCAGCAGCGGGCCGATGCCGTCGCGCTCGAGCGCGTCTTCGCTGCGGTGACCCGCCAGCCGGCGCGCATGTGGGGCAGCGCGATCGTCGGCTACGGGGAGTACAGCTACGTCGGCAAGTCGGGCCGCGCCGGCGACTTCTTCCTCTGCGGCTTCTCGCCGCGGAAGGGGAAGTTCGCGCTCTACGCCCTCGGGAGCTTCGTGCGCCAGACGGAGCTGTTGGCCCAGCTCGGCGCGCATTCCATCGGGGGCAGTTGCCTCTACATCAAGCGACTCGCCGATGTCGATCCGAAGGTCTTCAAGACGCTCGTCGAGCGCACGTATGCGCGCGCCAAGGCGCTCGGCCCCACCATGACCAACCCGCGAGCCGACTGATGCCATTCTACCACACGCTCGGCCACATCCCGCGCAAGCGGCACATCGCCCATCGCAAGCCTGACGGCACGCTCTACCATGAGCAGCTCGTCGGCATCGAGGGGTTCACCGGACCGTCCGCGCTGCTCTATCACCTGTATCCGCCCACGACGGTCAAGTCGGTGCGTCGGCTGGCCGAGACGCCCTACGAGGAGGACAGCAACAAGACGCTCCGGCACCGGCACTTCCGCACCGCGCCCATCGCGCGCGGCGGGAGCCCGACGCTCGACCGCGTCCCGATGCTGTTCAACAACGACATCGCGATGCTGTACGTCGCGCCGGACAAGCAGGACGAGCACTTCTACCGGAACGCGCAAGGGGACGAGGTGGTGTACGTCGCCGAGGGCGAAGGGAACCTGGAGACGCAGTACGGCGACCTCCCGATCAAGCCGGGCGACTACCTCGTCATCCATCGCCACATCCTGCACCGCTATCGCTTCACCAAGCCGGCCAAGCTGCTGGTGATGGAGAGCCGCGGCCACGTGCGCCCGCCGTCGCGCTACCTGAACAACGTGGGACAGCTGGTGGAAGGGGCGCCCTACAGCGAGCGCGACTTCCGCATCCCGCGCGAGCTCAGGACGCATGACGTGAAGGGCGACTTCCCGATCGTCATCAAGCAGTACAACGGCCTCAACGAGGTGGTGCTCGATCACCACCCGCTGGATGTGATCGGCTGGGACGGCCAGTTCTATCCCTGGGCGTTCAACATCCACGACTTCGAGCCCATCGTCGGCAAGGTGCACCAGCCGCCGCCGGTGCATCAGACCTTCCAGGGCGACGGATTCGTCATCTGCTCCTTCTGCCCGCGCCCCTACGACTTCCACCCGGAAGCGATCCCGGCGCCGTACAACCACAGCAACGTCGACTCCGACGAGGTGCTGTTCTACGCCTCCAGCGAGTTCATGAGCCGCAAGGGTATCGAGTACGGCAGCATCACGCATCACCCCGATGGCATCCCGCACGGCCCGCACCCGGGTCGCTACGAGGGCAGCATCGGCATGACGCACACCAACGAGCTCGCGGTCATGATGGACTCGTTCCGCCCGCTCAAGGTGGCCAGGCAGATCCTGCCGTTCGAGGACAAGAAGTACCAGTTCTCGTGGCTGGAGCAGGGTGGGGACGGGTTCGCGCCGCCGACGAGCTGAACGCGACGGAGCACGTGGGAGGCGTGGGAGCCGCGGTGCGAGGGCGACGGGGCCCCGCATCGCCGTTCCATGCACTTCACACCTCCCACCTCCCATCTCCTACCGCAGGATCCAATGTTCGCCATCCTCGAAGATCTGCAGCCGCAGGACCGCCACGCCCTCCTCACTCCGCTCATCACGCCGCGCCCCATCGCGTTCGTGAGCACGCGCGGCGCGGACGGGATCGGCAACCTGGCGCCGTTCAGCTTCTTCGCGATGGGCGGGCAGAGTCCGCAGTCCGTCGCGTTCTGCCCGGTGGCCGACCGCAACGGCAATCCCAAGGACACCCTCCGCAACGTGCGTGCGACGGGGGAGTTCGTCATCAACATCGTCACACGGGCGATGGCGGAACGGGTGAACCAGGCCTCGGCCCCGTATCCGCATGGCGTCGATGAGTTCGACGTCGTCGGCTTCACGCGCGTGCCGTCGGTGATGGTGCAGCCGCCACGGGTCGCCGAGAGCCCGGCCAGTCTGGAGTGCCGGGTGTTCCAGGTCATCCCGCACGGCAGCGGGCCGTTGCATGGCACCTGGGTGATCGGCGAGGTGCTCGCCGCCCACATCGATGACGGCATCCTCGCGGCTGACGGCTTGCCCGACACGGCCAAGCTCGACCCGGCGGCGCGGCTCGGCCGGACCGAGTGGTCGCATGTGACCCCCGATTCGATCTTCTCGTTGGTGCGCCCGACCGTCGGCCGCCCCAGCGGACAGACCCCAGGGTGACCGGCGTGGCCGTCATCACGCTGCGCGACGCGACGCTCGCGGACCTGCCCCTGCTCCAGCGCTGGGATGAGGAACCGCACGTGGTCGAGTCGGATCCCAACGACGACTGGCACTGGGAGACCGAACTCGCGAAGACGCCGGCCTGGCGCGAGCAACTCGTCGCGGAGGTCGATGGCCGCGCGATCGGCTTCGTGCAGATCATCGACCCGGCGCGGGAGGAATCCCACTACTGGGGCGACTGCGCGACGGATCTCGCGGCCATCGACATCTGGATCGGCGAAGCCGACGCGCTGGGCCAGGGCTACGGCAGCGTCATCATGCAGCAGGCCATCGACCGCTGCTTCGCCGACCTGCGCGTGCGGGCCATCCTCATCGATCCGCTCGCCAGCAACACGCGGGCGATCCGCTTCTACGAACGGTTCGGCTTCCGGTTCGTCGAGCGCCGCTGGTTCGGCGCCGACGATTGCCATGTCATGCGACTCGACCGTCCCTCCTCACATCCCTGATGCCCTTCACTGACCGGTTCTCCCGCCTCCCCGTCTACCTCCTCGCCACCATCCCGCAGAAGAAGCGCGACCTCATCGCGCGCGGCATGGACGTGATCGACCTGGGCGCCGGCGACGCCGACCTGCCCGCGCCGCCGGCCGCCGTCGCCGCGCTCAAGGCGGCGGCCGACGACCCGGCGATGTCGCGCTACGGCTTCGGACTCGGCCTCCCCGCCTTCCGCGACGCCGTCGCGAGCTGGATGTCGAGGCGCTTCGGCCACAGCTTCGACCCGCTCAAGGAGATCGTGCCGCTCATCGGCAGCAAGGAAGGCATCGCGCACCTGTCGTTCGCGTTCCTGCAGAAGGGCGACGTGGCCATCATCCCGGACCCGGGCTATCTCGCGTACCTCGGCGGCACGCTCCTCAGCGAAGGGGAGCCGTACCTCTATCCCATCACGCCGCGCACCGACTTCCTCGTGGACCTCGACGAGATCCCGGCCGACGTCCTCAAGCGCACCAAGCTCCTCTTCCTGAACTATCCCAACAACCCCACCGCGGCCATCGCGCCGATGGACTACCTCGAGACGGTCGTCCGGCGCTGCAAGGAACTCGGCATCATCCTGGTGTACGACAATGCGTATTCCGAGATGACGTTCGACGGTTACGTGGCGCCGAGCATCTTCGACGTGCCCGGAGCGCGGGATGTGGCGATCGAGTTCCACTCGCTGTCCAAGACCTACAACATGACCGGCTGGCGTTGCGGCTGGGCCTGCGGCAACGCCGAGGTCGTGGGGGCACTGGCGAAGGTGAAGAGCTTCCTCGACACGGGGCAGTTCATGGCGGTGCAGAAGGCGGGGATCGCGGCGCTGGAATCCTGGGCGAGTTGGGTGCCGGGGAACGTCGCGGTGTTCAAGGAGCGCCGGGATGCGGCCGTCGCCGCGTTCCGCGCCAACGGCTTCGCCATCGCCGAGGCGCCCAAGGCGTCGATGTACCTGTGGGTTCCGCTGCCGGAGGGTGTGCCGTCGATGGCGTTCCACGAGCGACTCATGGAGCAGGAGGGTGTGATCGTGCTTGCCGGCAGTGCGCTCGGCGCGGGCGGCGAGGGCTTCTTCCGCATCTCGTTCATCACCAGTCCGGCGCGGATCGCCGAAGCGGCGGTGCGGGCAGGTCGCGTGTTGCGCAGCTTCACCGGGGCCGGCACCGCGTGAAGGCCGTCGCGGCACTGGGACTCGCACTCGTGGCCTGCCACGGCCCGTCGGGGCAGGGTGCGTCCCCGTCGCCGTCGCCGTCGGGATACGTCTACCCCGTGCTGGGCAGTCCCCTCGAACGCCTCGGAAGCGTTGATCTGCGGGTCCTGCCCGAGAGCGCGACCTATTCCTGGGTCGGCCCCGCCTCGGTGTTCCGCCGGACGTTCGAGGTGGACAGCTTGGCGATGCACACGGCCGAGGGACGCAGCATCCGCAGCAGCGTCGAGACGGTCCTTCGCGGGAGTGCCTGGCGTGAGGTGCCACAGGGCGCCGGCGAATTCGAGGTCACGGCCTGGGTGTATCGGCGCAAGGCCTTCGGGCCGCGATCCGTCGCGACGGTGATCGAGCAACTCGTCGTGGGCATCCGACGCGTGGACGGGCGCGGGGTGGACTGGCGACTGCCGTACGACGACCCCGAGCGCACCGGGAACGTGGTGGCGGGCGAGATCCTGCGCCTGATCCTGTTGGGTACGCAGAAGCCGTAGATGCACCGGCGCACCCTCGCGCGCGCACTCCTCGCGCTGGCCGCAATGGCGGCGCTGGGCTGCGCCTCCGCGTCGCAGTCCGTGCGCACGCCGAGCGTGCGGCGCCCGGCCGGCGCCAGACTGGAGTCGCTCCCCGCCGACGCGACATTCAGCTGGGTGCTGCCGTCGCGGATCTTCGAGCGCACCATCCCCGAGGACGACCGCTCGAGCGCCGGCGAGGCGGCGCAGGAACTGCGCGAGTCGATCGCCCTCGTGCTGCGGGGCAGTCGCTGGCGCGAGGTGCCCGCCGGGACGGGCGAGTTCGAGGTGACCGTCTTCGTGCAGACGCGCGTCCGCACGCGGGACGTCAATACGGCGTCGTCCGGTGAGCCGGTGCCGGAGGCGACCCTCGGCCAACGCTGCGACCCGGCGCTCCGCGATCCGCGGCTCCCGCCCTGTCCCCGGACAGAGACCCAGACGCAACGTCGGCAGGAGCGCTACACCGAACACATCGCCATGCTCGGCATCATGCGTGCCGACGGCGCCGGCTTCTTCCACGAGACGCGATTCCTGCGCATCGACCCCGCGGCGGATGCGCTCTCCGAGGCGCTCGTGCGGGCGCTGATGGCGCGGTCCCCGCGCTGAGCGGAGCGGGGCCGGAGCGCGTACTTTGCCTGCGGACGCCCGACGCGGCGTCCGATCCGAACCACCCTCGAGGAGTCCCCGCCGTGATCCGTTCCGCTCGCACCTTGTCCGTGCTGTTCGTCGCCTTCGCGTCGGCGCTGCCTGCGCAACGCGCGATGCAGCCCAACGACTGGCACCGCCTGACCACGCTGTCGCAGCCGGCCATGTCGCCCGATGGTCGTGTCGTCGCCTTCACGGTCACCACGGTGAATGAGCGCGAGAACAAGCGGCACCAAGAGGTGTGGGTGGTCCCCACCAGCGGTGGCGATGCGGTACGCTACACGGCGCCGAGCACGGAGAGCTCGAATCCGCGCTTCTCCCCCGACGGCAAGTACCTGTTCTTCAACTCGCAGCGGCCCGGGGGCTCGGGCCCGGTGTGGGCCATCCGCATGGATGCCCCCGGCGGCGAGGCGATGCAGCTGACCGACTACCCGGCCGGCTCGTGGACGCGCGACGGCAAGTTCGCCGTCTTCGCGGCGCCCGCGACCGCGGAGGGCGGACCCGCCGCGCCCCGCAGCGACGATCCCTATGGCCGCATGCAGCCGATGGCGCGGCCGCCGTACGGCGCGATCACCAAGCCGGTCGACCCCGCGCGCTTCGACGGTCGCCACATCACCGAGACGCGCTACAAGGCGAACGGACAGGGATTCCTACCGGGACCGCGCGAGGCGCGCGTGATCCGTCCGCAGCAGCTGTTCACGCAGGTGCCGGGCGCCAAGCGCGTGCAGGTCACCAACACCAGCTACTCGCACGGCTCGGCCACCGTCTCGCCCGACGGTCGCTGGATCGCCTTTACCGCGGACGCGGCGCTCCGCTCCGATAGCGCGGTCGCGCTGGAGAACGAGCGCCGCGCGATCCTGCCGTACGACGCCGCGCGCGATGAGGTGGACGAGAACGACTCCGACATCTACGTGATCCCCGTCGCCGGCGGCGCCCCGCGCAAGGTCGCGACGCTGCCGGGCATCGAGGGCAACCTCTCCTGGTCGCCGGACGGGCGTCGGCTCGCATACATCGATCGCCCCGGCCGCGTGAAGAACGCCCGCTTGATGGTCGTGGACGTGGCCAGCGGCCAGGCCACGAACCTCACGCCCACCTGGCAGTACGAGCCCAACGGCATCCAATGGCTGCCCAGCGGCGAGATCGCGATGTGGGCGGACATCGGCGGTTCCAGCGGCCTCTTCCTCGTGAACGCGAAGGACGGGAAGATGCGCGAGGTCCTCGGCGGCCGGCGCAAGATGAACGGCTTCACGTTCGACATGGCGGGCCGCCAGGTCGCCTACGTGTCCACCAGCGTCAACAAGCCCACCGAGCTCTACATCGCGGGCGTCGACGGCAAGGGAGAGCGGCGCGTGACATCGTTCAACGACAAGCTCAACGCCGAGGTCGCGTGGAGCGACGCGGAGCGGCTGACGTTCAAGAGTGTCGGTGACCTCGAGATCGAAGGTTGGCTCATGAAGCCGTTCGGCTACACCGCAGGGCAGAAGTACCCGCTGGTGCTCTATGTGCACGGCGGTCCGCACTCGCAGTACGGCGAGCAGTGGTTCGACGAGACGCAGAACCTCGCGGCCGCGGGCTTCATGGTGCTCTACACCAACCCACGCGGCTCGAGCGGCTACGGCGCGGACTTCACGTACTCCACGCGCGGCCGCTGGTTCGCCGAGGACTATCAGGACCTCATGAAGGCGGTGGACATCGCGGCGCAGCGCCCCGACGTGGACTCCACGCGTATGGGCGTCACGGGCGGGTCGTACGGCGGCGTGATGACGGCCTGGATCACGGTGAAGACCGACCGCTTCAAGGCCGCCCAGGCCGACCGCATGATCGCCAACTGGTGGTCCTGGTACGGCACGTCGGATGTGCAGGGGCTGACCGAGTTCGAGTTCTTCGGCCGTCCCTGGGACAATCCGGCGATGTACGACTCGCTCTCGCCCATCCGCTACGTGCGCAAGGTGAAGACCCCGACCTTCATCCTGCAGTCCGAGGAGGACCACCGCACGCCGATGACCGACGCGGAGCAATGGTTCATGGCGCTGCGCAAGCAGGGCACGCCCGTGGAGTTCGTGCGCTATCCGCGCTCGACGCACGACCTCTCGCGCACCGGCGAGCCCTGGCTGCTGGTGGACCGGCTCGGGCGGCTCCGCGACTGGTTCGGGCACTGGCTCATCGCCCCGCGCCCCATCACGGACTGATCCCTCAGCGCACGATGCGTCCGCCCGACATCACGAGGCGGACGCGACGCACGGCGCCGATCTCGCGCAGCGGGTCACCCTCCACCGCCACGAGGTCGGCGAGCAGGCCCTCGCGCAGGCTCCCGAGACGGTCATCCAGTCCGAGGATGCGCGCATTGCCGCTGGTCGCGGCGCGCAGTGCCGCGGCCGGCGACAGGCCGGCGGCCACCAGCAGCTCGATCTCCCAGGCGTTGTCGCCATGGGCGAACACCCCCGCGTCGCCGCCCACGCAGATCGGTACGCCGGCCGCCACGGCCGCACGTAGACCCTCCCGCTTCTGCAGCATACGTGCGGTCGGAGGCTGGCCCTCCTTCCAACCCGCATAACGCGCGGTCGCCTCCACCGCGGCCAGCGTCGGGCAGTACCCCACCTGCCGCTCGGCCATCAGCCGCCACACCTCGGCCGATCCCGCATCGCCGTGTTCGATTGAAGCCACACCGGCCAGCACCGCGCGCCGCATGCCCTCCGTGGTGGCCGCGTGCGCGACCACCCGCCGGCCACTCGAGGCGGCGACCTCGACCAGCGTACGCAGTTCCGCTTCGCTGAACGTCGCTCGCGCCTCGCTGTTCGGGCCCCAGCGGTAATCCGCGTACACCTTGATCCAGTCGGCGCCGTGTCCGATCTGGTCGCGGGCCGCGCGGGTGAGCCCCTCCACACCATCCGCCTCCTCGGCGCCCTGCGGGACCTCCCACTCGCTCGCGTATCCGGCCGGCCCGTAGCTGCCGCTCGCGACGATCGCCTTGCTCGCGATCAGCAGACGCGGGCCCGGGATGATGCCCTGTTCGATCGCCTGCTTGAGGCCGTGGTCGGCGAACCCCGCGCCTTCGGTGCCGAGGTCACGCGCGGTCGTGAATCCCGCCCGGAGCGTGGCGGCGGCGTGGTTCACCGCGCGGGCCGTCCGCAGGCTGAGCGACTCCTTGAGCACCTGGTCGTTCCACGACGTCTCGTTGTACGGGTGCAAGAAGAGGTGCGTGTGGCCCTCGATCATGCCGGGCATGAGTGTGCTGCCGCGCAACTCCACACGTCGCGCGCCGGCGGGAACACTGAGCCGTTCCCGCGGCCCGACCGCGACGATGCGCTCGCCGCGGACGAGCACCGCCCACCCCGTGCGGGCCGAATCCTCCAGCCCCGTGAACACGCGGTCGGGCAGGAGCAGCACGACCGAGTCGGGGTGTGCCGCCGGCACGCGCTGCGCGAGGGCTGGGGCACTGCGGGATCCGAGGACCACCATCGCGGACGCCACGAGGGCGGCGACGACCGAAGGGCGACGCATCAGGCCTCCACCTTGGGGGTGCCGGGCACGTCCGTGACGCCGCCCGACACGATGAACGCGAGCACGTCCGCACTCTCGGCCTCGAGACGTGTCACGCGGGACGAGGGCACGACCACGAGCTGGCCCGCGAAGTTGTACGACTGCGGGAAGTACACGGCCACGTCCTGCGGCAGGGCGAGCGCCGCCAGCGAGGCCTGCGTGATGAACCCGAACGTACGGACGGCGCCGTCCTCGCTGAGGGCGACCAGCACCGGCGCGTCGAACCGACGCTTCTCGCCGACGAAGGCGTTGAGCAGGTCCTTGGTGGACGAGTACAGCAGCCGTACGAACGGCAGCCGCTCCAGCAGCTCATCCAGCCAGCCCTCCATGGTGCGCCAGAGGAAGGTCGAGCCCACGAATCCCACGAGCGTGATCGCGGCCAGCGTGATGATGAGGCCGAGCCCGGGGATGGAGAGGCCGAGCCATCCGTCGATGCGTGTGAGCACGACCCAGCAGACCGCGACCGTGACGACGAGCGGCACGGTGAGGACCAGGCCGCGCAGGAAGTAGGTGAGGAGGCGCTTCATGGGGGCACTCGGGCGTGCGTGCGTGCCGTCGGGGCGCGCAGGCCAGCGGAGGGGGTGGAAATTGCGTAGAATCCGCGTCGTCGGCAGAAGATAACCCACCGCCTTCCCACCGGATGCCCATGCGTTCCTTCCTCGTACTCGCGGCCGCTGCGGCGACCGCACTTGCGACCGCGCTCGCGCCCGCCACGACGGACGCCGTGCTCGCGGCCCAGGGGACCAAGAAGCCCCTCACGCAGGACACCTACGACCTCTGGCGCAGCATCGCGCAGCCGACCCTGTCCCCCGACGGCAAGTGGGCGGTCTACACGCTCACGCCCACCGTCGGCGACGGCCAGCTGGTCGCGCGTGCGACGGCAGGCAACACCGAGCACCGCGTCGCGCGCGGCTGGACCGGCCGCCCGCTCAACTCGGTCACCGGCACACCCTTCACCCTGCAGGCTGCCCAGGTCACCGCCGACTCGCGGTACGTGGTGTTCCTGCAGTATCCCGGCAAGGCCGCGATGGATTCCGCGCGGCTGCGCCGCGCACGGCCCGCGGATACGCCGCGCAACAAGCTCGCGATCCTCACGCTCGCGACGGGTGAGGTGACCACGGTCGATCGCGTGCGCGGCTTCCAGCTCGCGGCGGATGTCGGGCGCTACGTGGCGTACCAGATCGACGCCGACACGACGGCTGCGGCGGGCGCCGGTGGTGGCGCCGGTGCCGGCGGGCGCGCTGCAGGAGGCGCCGCTGGTGCGGCCGCACGCGGCGATTCCACCCGCGCGGCCGCGCGCCGCAAGGATTCCGGCGCACCACTGGTGCTCCGCGAGTTGGCCACCGGCAGCGAGGTGCGCATCGAAGGGGTGACCAACTACACCATGGACGCGAACGGCAAGTTCCTCGTCTACAGCGTCACCGGTGCGGATTCGCTCAAGGTCGACGGCGTCTACGCCCGCGATCTCGCCAGCGGTGTCGTCACGCCGCTCAAGGTGGGGACCGGGAACTACCGCAGCCTCGCGATCGATGAAGCCGCCACGCAGGTGGCGTTCGTCACCGATGCGGACGAATGGACGGAGACCAAGCCGCGCGTGACGCTCTATCACGCGTCGCTCGCGGGCACGCGCGCCAAGCCCGGCCCGCAGGCGGCCAGCGTGGCCGTCGCCGCCGGCGCCGTCGGTGGCGGCATGCGCATCGCGGAGCGCGGCAGCGTGGACTTCGTGAAGACCGGTGCCGTGCTGCGCTTCGGGGTGCAGCCCGTCCCGCTCGACTCGATCCCCGCTGACTCCCTCGCCGACAAGGCGGTCGTGGACGTCTGGCACTGGCGCGACACGCGTCCGCAGCCGATGCAGCGCCTGCAGGCCGCGCAGGACCGCAATCGCAGCTACACGGCGGTCTACCACGTCGCCACCCGCCAGATGCGGCGCATCGCGAACGACTCCATGCCGCAGCTGCAACTCTCGGACGATGGCCGGACCGGCCTCCTCGTCACCGGCGTACCCTACGACATCGCCGCGATCGCCGGGGACGACGGCAACGACGTGCACCTCGTCAACACCGTCACCGGCGCCAGCAAGCAGCTCGCCGTGAAGATCCGCGGCACGGCCCAGCTCTCCCCGGCCGCCAAGTACGTGACGTGGTTCGAGGGCGGGCAGTGGAAGGCGCACGAGGTGGCCACCGGCCGCACGCGCGACATCTCCACCGGCATCACCGGCGTCTCGCTCGTGAACGAGGAGCACGACACGCCGTCGGAACCCAACCCGTACGGACTCGCGGGCTGGACCAAGGACGATGCGCGCGTGCTCGTCTACGATCGCTACGACGTGTGGGAGGTCGATCCACTCGGCGTCGCCGCCGCGCGCAACCTCACCGAAGGTGTGGGGCGCAAGGAGAACCTCACGTTCCGCGTCGTGCGCCTCGACGCCGAGGAGCGGTTCATCGATCCCGCGCAGCCGCTGCTGCTGCGCACCTTCGACAACGCCACCAAGTACGCGGGGCTCTACCGTGACCGCGTCGGCGCGCCGGGGAATCCCGAGAAGCTCGTCATGGCCCCCAAGTCCTGGCCGGTGCTGCAGAAGGCCAAGGGCGCGGACCAGTACCTCGTCGCGCGCGCCGATCACCGGGAGTTCCCCGACCTCTGGACCGGCAGCAGCTTCGATCGGCTGGAGCGGATCACCGATGCGATGCCCGAGCAGTCCCAGTATTCCTGGGGCGACGTGGAACTCGTGAAGTGGCTCAACAGCGACGGCGTCGAGATCGAGGGCCTGCTCTACAAGCCCGAGGGCTACGATCCCGCCAAGAAGTACCCGATGCTCGTCTACTTCTACGAGCAGCTCTCGGACGGGCTCTACAACTACACCCGGCCGGCGGGGCGCAACATCATCAACCCGGTCGTCTACAACTCGCTGGGCTACGTGGTGTTCATGCCGAACATCCACTACACGCCCGGGTACCCCGGGCCCAGCGCAGTCAAGTCGATCGTGCCGGGCGTGCAGTCGCTCATCGCACGCGGCGTCGCGGATCCCAAGCGGATCGGCATCGGCGGCCAGTCCTGGGGCGGCTACCAGACGGCCTACATCATCACGCAGACCAACCTCTTCGCGGCGGCCGTGCCCAACGCGACGGTGGTGAACATGACCTCGGCGTACGGCGGCATCCGCTGGGAGTCGGGGGTGGAGCGCGCGATCGTGAACTACGAGCGCGGGCAGAGCCGCATCGGAGGCTCGCTGTGGCAGTATCCCGAGCGCTACATGGAGAACTCGCCGCTCTTCTACCTCGACCGGGTCACGACGCCGGTGCTCTTCATGGCGAACGACAACGACGGGGCCGTGCCGTGGTACCAGGGCATCGAGTTCTTCGTCGCCATGCGCCGCCTGGGCAAGGAAGCGTACATGCTCAACTACAACGGTGACGCCCACAATCCGCGGAAGTACGCCAACCAGAAGGACATCGACCGTCGCATGCAGGAGTTCCTCGGTGCCAAGCTGCTCGGTGCCCCCGAGCCGGATTGGATGAAGAACGGCATCCCCTTCACCGAGAAGGGCCGCGACCAGATGGGGCGTCCGTACATCCCCTGAGCGGACGCGACGAGGCCGCGGCACCGTCCGGCGCCGCGGCCTCTGCCAGCATCACACGG
>Ga0268299_1003652_pt1 | contig 13631 bp, 10 predicted proteins | sample NOBtaG_FD_193484 | JGI IMG/M metagenome (GOLD analysis project Ga0268299, IMG submission 193484) | Activated sludge microbial communities from bioreactor in Nijmegen, Gelderland, Netherland - NOB reactor | ecosystem: Engineered > Bioreactor > Aerobic > Activated sludge | place: Netherlands...
GCCAGAAAGTGGCTCGAAAGCCGCGGATCGCTGAGTTAAACTTCCGTTTCGCCCAAGGGTCTTCAGGAGGGTCTTCAATGGCAAAATCCGGGTTTCTATCGCTGGCGTCCGAGTTCTGGGCCTTCCTGCGCGTCCGCAAGAAGTGGTGGCTCGCGCCGATCGTGATCATCATGATGCTCTTCGGCTCCCTCATCGTCTTCACGCAGGGCTCCGCGCTGGCGCCGTTCGTCTACACGATCTTCTAAATGGCGGGAGCGCTGTCCAAATCCGAGCTCCGGAAGTTCGGGCTCACGGTCGGAACCGCGTTCGCGGTCTTCGGCGCGATCAGCTGGTGGCGGGGGCACGAGCTCCCGCCGCGCGTTCTCTGGACGCTCGCGGGACTCCTGATCGTCCCGGGCCTGATCGCGCCCTCCATCCTCGGCCCCGTGCAGCGCGGGTGGATGGCGTTCGCGATGGTGCTCGGCCACATCAACACCCGGATCATCCTGACCGTGCTCTACTACCTCGTGATGACGCCGGTCGGGCTCATCATGCGCCTCTTCCGCGATCCGCTGGATCGCTCACTCAAGGACACGCGCGACTCGCAGTGGATCCGGCGCGAGCGGGAGCCGGTCGACGTCGCCCGCTACGAGCGCCAATTCTGACATGACCACCGTTCTCGGAATTTCGGCCTACTACCACGACTCGGCGGCGTGCCTCGTGCGCGACGGCGAGCTCGTCGCCGCGGCGCAAGAAGAGCGCTTCACCCGCAAGAAGCACGACGAGGAGTTTCCGCACCACGCCGTCGACTACTGCCTCCGTGAAGGCGGAGTGAAGATCGAGGACGTCGACTACGTCGGCTTCTACGACAAGCCGCTCCTCAAGTTCGAGCGCATTCTCGAGAACTACCTCGGCGTCGCCCCGAAGGGCGTGAAGTCGTTTCTCACCGCGATGCCCGTCTGGTTGAAAGAGAAGCTCTTCACCGGCGACGCGCTCCGGCGCGAGCTCGGCGGCTACGAGGGCAAGCTGCTCTTCGCCGAGCATCATGAGTCCCACGCGGCGAGCGCGTTCTACCCGTCGCCGTTCCAAGAGGCGGCCGTCCTCACGATGGACGGCGTCGGCGAGTGGGCGACGTCGTCCTACGGCGTCGGCCGCGGCAAGGACCTCGAGATCCTGGCCGAGCTCCGCTACCCGCACTCGCTCGGCATGCTGTACTCGGCCTTCACCTACTACACGGGCTTCAAGGTGAACTCGGGCGAGTACAAGGTCATGGGTCTCGCGCCCTACGGTGAGCCGCGCTTCGTCGGTCTCATCATGGACCAGGTGCTCCAGCTGAAGGAGGACGGCTCCTTCAAGTTGAACATGGATCTGTTCAACTACCTGCACGGCCTCACCATGACGAACGGCGCGTTCGACAAGCTGTTCGGCGGTCCGCCGCGGAAGCCCGAGTCCGAGCTCACGCAGCGCGAGATGGATCTCGCCGCGTCGGTGCAGGTCGTGACCGAGGAGATCATGCTGCGCATGGCGCGGCACGTGCACCGCGAGACCGGCATGGAGAACCTCTGCCTCGCCGGCGGCGTCGCGCTGAACTGCGTCGGCAACGGCCGCCTGCTGCGCGAAGGTCCGTTCAAGCAGCTCTGGATCCAGCCCGCGGCCGGCGACGCGGGCGGCGCCCTCGGCGTCGCGCTCGCGATCTATCACAAGGTGCTCGGCAACGAGCGCCACCGGAACGGCGCGCAGCTCGACACGATGAAGGGCTCGTATCTCGGACCCGCGTACTCCGACGCCGAGATCGAAGCGTTCCTGAAGGAAGCGGGCGCCGTCTACGAGAAGCTCTCGACCGACGAGATGATCGCGCGCACCGCGGCGGATCTCGCCGACGAGAAGGTGATCGGCTGGCTCCAGGGACGCATGGAGTTCGGTCCGCGCTCGCTCGGCGGGCGCAGCATCCTCGGCGACCCGCGCTCGCGGAAGATGCAGTCGATCATGAACTTGAAGATCAAGTTCCGCGAGAGCTTCCGGCCGTTCGCGCCGAGCGTGCTGCGCGAGCACGTCTCCGACTATTTCGATCTCGACTGCGACTCGCCGTACATGCTGATCGTCGCGCCGGTGAACGAAGCGCGCCGCATCAAGATGACCGACGAGCAACAGCGTCTCTTCGGCATCGAGAAGTTGAACGTCCTGCGCTCGGACCTCCCGTCGATCACGCACGTCGACTACTCGGCGCGCATCCAGACGGTCCACGCGGAGACGAACCCGCTCTATCACGCGCTCCTGACCCGGTTCCGCGATCTCACGGGATGTCCGGTGCTCGTGAACACGAGCTTCAACGTCCGCGGCGAGCCGATCGTGTGCACGCCGAAGGACGCGTACCTCTGCTTCATGCGAACGGAGATGGACACCCTCGTGCTCGGCTCGTTCGTGCTCGACAAGGCGAAGCAGCCGGCGTTGCAGAACGACGAAGACTGGCGATCGCAGTACCAACTCGACTGACGAGAGCGCATACCCGGTGACGAACCCCGATCCCCGGACCTACGAGGGTACGAGCGCACGCCCGAGCGCATTCGCCTCTCGCATGGCGGCGACGATCGCGGTCCTCCTCGGCCTCTTCTTCTTGTCGGGGTGGTTCGGGTACCGCGCCTACCTCGAAAGCCCCGTCGTCGTGTCCGCCGAGCCCGCGCCGGCGAAGCACGCGGCCACCGCGGAGCGGGCCGTCCTCTTCGTCGTCGACGCGTTCACGCCGGCGCGCGCCTTCGATCCGGCCGTCATGCCGACGCTGGCGCGCCTCGCCGGCGACGGCGCGTCGGGCATCGTGCAGACCGGACCCGTCACGACGACGGCCCCTTGCGTCTACAGCTTGACCACCGGGCGCCCCGGCAATCTCGTGCAGGCGATCTTCAACTTCCACTCCAGCGAGACCCGGGTCGATTCGCTGTTGAGCACGATGGTCGACGCGGGCGGACGCATAGCGCTCGCCGGCGATCCCGCCTGGCACCGCCAGTTCGGCTGGATCGTTCCGCACGCGGACCGGCACGAGTCGCCCGAGCCCGGCATCACGATCGAGCATCACATCGACGCGTGGGATGCCGAGGCCGTCGACTTCGTGCTCGCCAGGTACCGGGATCCGAAATACCGCCTCCTGATTCTTCACCTCGGGAGCGTCGACGCGGTCGGCCACATGGTGACGCCGCTCTCGCCACGGTACACGGAGCAGCTGACGTTCATCGACGGCTTGGTTTCGCGCACCGAGGCGGCGATCGATCTCCGGACGACGCTGCTGCTGGTGACCGGCGATCACGGCATGGCGTCGCGCGGCACGCACGGCGGCGAGGAGGAAGCCCGGCTCACCCCGTACGTGATGGTCGGCCCCGGCGTGCAGCCGGGCGTGCGCCGCGATCTCCCGCAGACGGCCCTCACCTCGACGCTGTCGGCGCTGCTCGGGCTGCCGTTTCTGCCCGTCTCGGAGCACCCGCCGGCAACGGAGCTCCTCGCTCGCGCCCCGGAAGAGGCACGCGCGCTCGTGCAGGAATATTTCACCGGCAAGCGCACGGCCGCCGCAACGCAGACTGCCGACGCGCTCCCCACGGGCGTCGACGCCGCCGCGAATGCCACGCTCAACGAGGCCCTCTTCGGCGCCGAGCAGTCGCGGGTCGGCTTCCGCGCGCTCGCGGCCCTCTTCACCCTCTTCGGGCTGCTCGGGTCGGCGTTCGCGCTATGGCGATCAGCCCCCCGACAGGTCGCCCGGCCGCCAATGCCCCTGCACCTCGCGCTCGCGGCCGCGGCGCCGTGCCTGATCGCGCTCGCCGCCGCCGGGTTCATCTGGATGCGCGGAGCGTTCGCCTTCCGCTCGACCTCGATCGCGACCGCGATCGTCGCGGCGGTGCTCGCGACCGTGGCCCTGACCGCCTGGGCGCTGACGCGCTTTCCGAACCTGTCGGCGCGACTCGCCACCTGGCGCCTGTCCGTGTTCGTCCCGGCGCTCGTCGTGCTGACGGCGCCGCTCGTGAACTCGCACTGGCTCCGCCCCCGCCCCTATTTCGAGCTGCTGCTGCTCGGGAGCGTCGTGCTGCTGGTCCCGCTTGCCGGCATGAAGCGTCGCTGGGCCCAGCTCCCCGCGGTCACCGCGGCGGCGATCTACGTCCCGCAACTCTCGGTCGGCGACTGGCAAGCGTCACTGCTGCCGCTTCTCGCGATCGGGGTCGCGTGTGTCACGCTCCGCAACCTCCAGGGCCGGCACGGCGCCGTGACCCTCTTCGCGCGGCTGCTCGTCGTCGCGAGCTTCGTCGCCGCATTCGCGTGGCGCGCCGCCCCGAGCACGCACCTCGCGAGCATCGTGCTCTCGCTCTTCTTCGTCGGCCTGCTCCTCGCGATGATGCTGCGCGACGATCCGATCGCGGCGGCGGGAGCCCTCATCGGCTCGAGCACGGCGTTGTTCCTCATCATGGCATCGGACACGCACGAGAGCGTCGTCTTCTGCGTCGCCGCCCTGATCGCGCTCGCGCTCTCGCGGCTGCGCGTCGACCTCTCGCGTCCCGGGCTCGTCTACGTGCTCGCGGCGGCGCTGATCCTGCTGCGCGTGTGCCTCTATTTCGAGCTCGGGGACCAGTACAACATCAGCTCGATCCGCACCGCGCCGGGATTCCTCCTCGCCGACTACGGCCTGCCGTTGGCGAGCGTCGTGGGCTTGCTGCTGCTCAAGTATTGCCTGCCGTGGCTCGTGATCCTCGCGATGACGTTGCGAACGCTCTCGGAGGCCCCCCGGCCGTGGGTCACCCACCTCTTCGACCTTCTGGTCGTCGGATACGTGGTGCGCTTCGCGGCCGTCGCGGCGGTCGTCGATCCCTTCCGCGCCCTCCCGAACGGCATGGACGGCATCGTCGGCATGTTCTGCGTCACGTGGGTCGAGCTGCTGACCTTCGGTCTCGTCGCGACGCTGGCGAGCACACTGATCGAGGGCCGGGAGGTCCGATCGGCGGCGCGCCCGGTGCCCGCCACGGCATGACCCGCGGTTGCCTCGCAGGATGGCAGTGCCTACGATCGCCGACGACTTCGTGAGGAGGACGACCATGACGATGCGTGCGCGATGGGTTGCGGCGGCAATGGCATTCACGCTCGCGACCGGCTCCGCGGTCGCGGGATTGCTCGACGCGCCGCCGCCGACGCTCGACGGCGGCGCTGCCGCGACCGTCGTCTACCGGATGGGCGCCGTCCACTACGAGCCCGGAGGATGGGTCGACACGACGATCACGTGCACCAACCTCGCGTCCGCGCCCACCGCGATCGCGCTCGAGGTGTTCGACGAGAACGATCGTCTCGCCGGAGAGGTCGCCAAGGCGACCGCCGGCCCCGGCGGCAAGGTGTCCTTCGCCACCTCCGAGAGCGCCGACGTCCCGGGCGCCATCGTGATCCCGCGGCTCCCCGCCGTCGACCACGGAAAGGCACGGGTCAGCGCGTCGACCACGCAGCTCGCCTGCACCGCCGTGAATCGCGTCCGCGGTTCGGACGGCACCACCAAGGAAGCGGCGCTGGAGCTGATCAAAAAAGTGGGATTCTGAGCCCGCCCCGCGCTGGTATCCTGGCCGACGCGGTGGCCCCACGAACGATTCTCTCCGTCTTCGGCACGCGTCCCGAAGCGATCAAGATGGCGCCCGTCGTGCGCGCGCTCGCGGCTCGCCCGGACGAGTTCCGGCCGATCGTCTGCGTCACGAACCAGCACCAGGAGATGCTCGACCAGGTGCTCGAGATCTTCGAGCTGCGCGTCGAGCACAGCCTCCAGGTCATGACGAGCGGCCAGACGCCGAACGACGTGACGGTCCGGGTGCTCGAGCGGCTGCCGCCCGTGCTCGCGGCGACCAAGCCGGCGGCGGTGCTCGTGCAGGGCGACACGACGACGACGTTCGCGGCCGCGCTCGCGGCCTTCTACGCGCGCATCCCCGTCGGCCACGTCGAAGCGGGACTTCGCACCTACCGAAAGGACTCGCCGTTTCCCGAGGAGCTGAACCGGCAGATGACGACGGTCCTCGCCGACTGGCACTACGCGCCGACGGACTGGGCCCGCGACAACCTGCTTCGCGCCGGCGTCGCCGCCGACGCGATCACGATGACGGGCAACCCCGTCACCGACGCGCTGCACTGGATCGCGGACAAGGTCGGCAACGGCCGCGACGTCGTGCCGGCGCTTCGACCCGACTCGCGCATGATCCTCGTGACCGCGCACCGGCGTGAGAACTTCGGCGCGCCGTTCGCGGAGATGTGCGAAGCGCTCCGCGCGCTGGTCGAGCGCAATCCCGACGTCGAGCTCGTCTACCCCGTGCATTTGAACCCGAACGTGCAGGAGCCGGTCCGGCGCATCCTCGGCGGCTGCGAGCGCGTCCACCTCCTGGCGCCGGTCGACTACGCGGCGCTCGTGAGCCTCCTGAAAGGCGCGGAGATCGTGCTCACCGACTCCGGCGGCATCCAGGAGGAAGCCCCGTCGCTCGGAAAGCCCGTGCTCGTCATGCGCGATACGACCGAGCGACCGGAGGGCGTACGCGCCGGCACCGCGAAGCTCGTCGGCACCTCACGCGACCGCATCCTCGCGGAAGCCGAGACGCTCCTCGCCGACCCCACCGCGTACGCCGCGATGGCCCACGCGCACAATCCCTATGGCGACGGCCATGCGGGCGAGCACATCGCCGAGGCACTCGCCGCCGCGCTCCGAGCCGGGTCCGCCGCGGCCTCGCGGACGACATAGCACTCTACACACATTCACACGGGACAAATTTGTTGACTGTTCTCGTGCGTGAAGTGTAGTAGTTTCGCAGTCGTCCCAACGCTTTTCGCGCGTTCGCCGAGCGCGCCCGTCCTGCAGTTCCAGAGCCCCCGCCCCAGAGGAGACCGCACCCATGACCCCGAAAACCTCGATGCTGCGCCGTCTGGCATTCGGCATCGCCGCACTGTCGCTCGTCGCCGGCGCACTCGTCGCGTCGCCCGCCTCCGCCGCGACTGAGCTCTACGCCGTCCCGAACGAGATCGCCGAGATCTGGAAGATCGATCCCGTCACCGGAGCGCAGCTCTCGAAGTTCGCGTTGAGCCCGCAGCTACTCTCGTCGCGTCCCGGGCTCGCGTTCAACGGCACGGAGCTCTTCCACACCGACGAGTCGCTCGCCGTGATCACGGTCTATTCGACGGCGGGCGCGGTGCTGCGCACGCTGCCGAAGCCGGCCGGGAATCAAGCCGGGTGCGGCATGGGCATCTCGAAGGACGGCCTGTTCCTCCTCGACCTGAACGGCAACGTCACGAGGATCTCTCCGGTCGACGGCGCGGTGCTCAGCAGCTTCACGGTCACGGACGCGGCGCTCGGACTCACGTTCGCGGGGTCGCGCGGCACGCTCTTCGCCTTGATCGGCGACTCCACCGTCGTCCGGGAAGTGAACGCGACGACGGGGGCCACAATCAACACGATCAACGTCGCCGACATCTTTCGCGGCCTCGCTTTCTCTTCCTCGAACGGCGTCCTCTACGGCACGCGGTCCGGCACCCTCTGGGCGGTAAACCCGGATACGGGCGCGCTCCTGCCCGGCTACCCGGTGGACATCAGCGAGAACGGCGTGAAGACCTTGAAGAGCGGCGCGCTCGCGGCGGACGAGATCGACGCGGAGGTTTGCGGCGACAACGAGGTGAACGGTGACGGCGAGACCTGCGACCCGCCGGGCTCGACCCTGAACAACGGCGCGATCTGCCGCAGCGACTGCACGTACTGCGGCGACGGCAACGTCGAGACGTCGGAGCAGTGTGACGACGGCAACACGATCAACACCGACGACTGCCGCAACGACTGCACGCTGCCGCGGTGTGGCGACGGTGTCACCGATCCCGGCGAAGAGTGCGACGACGGCAACGCGGTTGCCGGCGACGGCTGCAGCCAGTGCACCGTCGACCCGTTCTGCGGCGACGGCACCGTCGACCCCCAGCTCGGTGAGCAGTGCGATCCCCCGAACGTCGGCGACTGCGACGCCAATTGCCACCTTCCCGAGATCTGTCTCGACCTGGAAGACAACGACCTCGACGGTCTCATCGACTGCCTCGACCCGGACTGCGACTGCCTGCCGATCGGGCGCGATCCCGGGGCCATTCGTTTCGGCAGGAACGGCGACGGCGACCAGTTCGCGGTGCACGGCAGCCTCGATCCGAACTCGAGCATGGATCCGACGACCGAACAGATCACGTTCCTCCTCACCAACGACAACGGCGTGATCTACACGCTCGTGATCCCGGCCGGTGAGGTGAAGCAGATCGGCCGCAACCTCTACCGCTACCGCAACAAGCTGGCGCAGCGGAATCGCGACGGGCTCGCGCGCTTCGATCTCCGCTTCTTCCCGCGCCGCGACCTCTTCACGTTCGTCGTCAAGTCCTACGGCGATCTCTCCCTCGCGACCGAAGCGAAGATGTCCGTCCAGCTGGTGATCGGCGACGACGGCTTCCTCAACACGTCGACGTGGGCGAAGCTCCCGAAGGGCTGGCTGCTCACGCTGCCGAAGATCCCCTAGTCGCTTCCCGACGCGGGGGTCCATGAGATAGGGCCGGTACGCACAGCGCGTACCGGCCCTTTTTCTTGCTCGTTTCTCAGATGGAACCCGCTCGCCAGCTGCCCGAGACGTTCGTCTCCCCCGCGACCGAGATTCCCACGCGGCGGCCCGAGCTCGACGCCGCGAAGGGCATCGCCATCGTGCTCGTCGTCGTCTTCCACGTGTGGAGCGCCCTGGTCGCGGCGGGCCGCGCCGAGCCGACGGCGCTCCGCGCCTGGCTCGACGCGTTCGCCTACACCTTCCACACGCAGGTCTTCTTCTTCGTGGCGGGGATGGTGTTCCCGGATCCGTCGCGGCCGGGGTTCTTCGGAAAGGTGGGCCGGCGTCTCGTCTATCCGTACGTTCTTTGGGGCACGGTCCAAGGCTTCATCGTGGCGTTCGCCGGGAGCGCGGCCAACTTTCCGATCGCACCGCGCGACGTGCTTCCGAGCTTGATCTTCGAGCCCGGACACCAGTTCTGGTTCCTCTACGTCCTCATAGCCGTGACCCTGCTCACAGGGCTCGCGTTGCGCATGGGATGGGAGCGGCGCGACGTGCTGATCGCCAGCATCGTTCTCTTCGTGCTTCAGATGCTGGCACCAGGTCCGCCGGCGATCCGCTGGACCGGGTTCCACGCCGTGTACTTCGCGGCTGGCTTGTGCGTGGGCCTCGAGCGGCCTTTGCCTCCGCCCTGGGTCGTCCCCGCGGCGTACGGCGCCCTCGCCATCGTCGTCACCTTCGGCTGGCAGGACTCGATCGTACTCCGTCCCTTGTGGGCCACGATCGGTATCGCCGGAACGCTCGCATTGGCGCAGGCCTGGCCCAATCGCGCGCTCTGCGAGCTCGGGCGCGCGTCACTCGCGATCTACGTGGCGCACGTAATGGCGGCCGTGCCGTCCCGCGTGTTGCCGTTTCCGCTCGCGTCCGGGATCGCGCTCGGGTTGGGGCTTCCCTACGTGCTCTGGCTCATCGCGGAGCGCACAGGGCTTCCGCTGTTTCGATGGCGCTCAGCGACAGACCGACAGCTTTGAGGTCTGGTCGCAGGGCATGTCCATGCGGCGCACGCAGGTCTCGCCGAGGCGTAGGCCCCAGGTTACGGTCGGCTCGTTGAACGCGTCGATCAGGAGCGGTGTCTCGGCCTTCAGCGTCACGAGCCAGAGGTCGCCTTTCACCCGAAAATCGAGCCGCACGATGCCGTTGCCGAGGAACTTCGACTGGGCGCTCGTGACGGCGAAGCGATAGCGACCTCCGTCCGAGCCCTTCTTGATGCGGTTTGGCGCGATCGTCGACGAGTACAAGACGGCGCCGTCCGGCGTCCGGAACTCGACCGTCGCGCCGGTTGCCGAGGGGTCGATCGAGGGATCGGCGTAAAATCGACCTTTGGCCGCGAGCTTCACGTCCGCCGATTTGTGCATGAACCGAACGCGGTTGACCTCGATGTCGATGCCCTCTGGCGCCGAGCACTCGCCCTGACTGCAGGCGTCGGCGAGACATGGGTCGGACGAGTCGCAGGCGAGACAGCATCCTGGCGGCGTACTGTGCACGCAGCGGCCGGCGGCTTCGTCACACGAGTCTACGCTGCACGCGACGGTGTCGGCGCAGTCGCGCGCCGCGGATGCGTCGCAGGTCCCCGAGAGACACACCTCCGGACCGTTGCAGAACGAGGTGTCGTCGCACGGGGACCCGTTGGCCCGCGGACTGAAGTCACAGGTCGTCTTGGCGGCGCAGGAATCGTTGCGACAGGGATTCGGTGTGCCGAGGTACAGTTCCTGCGAGAGCGCGCTCTCCAGATTGGGGTTGGCCCGGGCGACGACGGCGAAGTAGTTCACGCCGGAGGGAGCGGCCGTGTACGTGATCGTCGTCGAGATGGAGCCGTCGGCGGCCGGAGCCGGATTGCCCGTCCAGACCGGGTTCACCGGGTACTGCGACCCGGCGTTCCGGACGAAGATCGCGAACCCGGATGTCACCGCGGTCCCACGCGGTAGCCACCGCAGTCGAGCCGTCGCCGCATCGGCAAAAGACGGAGCCGAAACAACGAGCGCGGCGATCGCGCCAGCGACGAGACGGCGAAGCCAGAAGCCCGCCAAGGTGCGTTTGAAGCGCATCGGTTCGAAATCGCGTTGGATTGTGCCGGTCGCGCGGTTTCGGTCGGCGAGGTCACCCGCAGTCGGCTCGGATGATGACGCTCGGGACGTGAACCCCACCCCACGGAGGCACCGTGAGGTGACGACGTGTCCCGAATCCTTCGGAGGCCTTCGGTCACGCCCTGTCGGACGCCCGTGGATAGCGCGATCCCCTTCGCATCTGCAACGAAACTCGACGATTCCGGGAGGGAAAAGCGCGGGGCCGCTCGGCTTCCTTGCAAGTCTGCGAGGTCGAGTCGCCTAGTCGGGCCGGTTCGCCTGGGCGGACTCCATGGAGCTCCGCACGCGGCGGATCTCGGCGAGGGACAGTCCTTCGATCCAGAGGGCCACGGCTCCGGCACCCACGACGACCGCGACTTGGCAGACCCAGAGCCCGATCGCGAACGCCTTCGCGCGATCGATCGGCATGCCGAAGAGCGCGGTCAGCGTCGTCTCGCTCGCGAGCTGCACGACGCCGACGCCGGCGGGCGCCTGCGGCAACGCGATCGCGAACGACAAGACGACGAGCAGACCGAGGGCGTGCGCGACGCCGAGCTCGTGGAACCCGAACGCCCAGAGCATCAGGAGCTCGAAGGCCAGCATCGCCGTCCAGAGCACGATCGTGAAGACCACGGCGCACGCGAATGCGCGCGGAGACGTGAGACCGCCGAGACCGCGCTGGAGCGACGCGACCGACGCCGCGACATGCGCCACCCATCCGGCACGCCCGCTCCCGGTGAGGCGCGCGCGTGCGGCGAGGCCGATCGCCCCGACGACGACGAGCACGACGAGCGTGGCGGTCGCCAGGTGCTCCTCGAGGCGAGCGAGCAACGAGGCATCACGGACGAGTCCATCCGCGCCGGACGAAACGACCCCCACGAAGACGAGCAACAGGACGACGGCGGCCGCGAGGTCGAACACCCGCTCGACCACGATCGAACCGGCCGCCTGCCAGAAGCCGAGGCGCCCGTCGAGGCGGCTGATCGCCCAGCATCGGAGCGGCTCGCCGAGGCGTCCCGGCAACACGTTGTTGCCGGCGAACCCGATCAGCGTGCTGGTGAGACGATGCCGGAACGACACCGGCTGCTCGCGAAGGAGATAGTGCCACCGCCATGCCCGCGCCACCGACGTCATCAGCAGACAGCACGACGCCACGAGGATGAGGGGCACGTTCGCGGCGGCGAGGATGCCGCCGATCTCGGACCACCGCGCTCCACGCGCGAACAGCACGAGACACGCGACCGCCAGCGCGACACCGAGCCAGAGGGTCACGCGTCGCCGGCGAGAGCTCACGCGGAGCCCCTACCCCGCTTTCGACCGCCCGTCACACCGCCCACGGAGCAGCGCGACGAGCAGGCGAGGAAGAGATCCCTCGGGTGGACTAATCCAGCGGGTCGCTGAGGACGAGGTCGCCCATCCGGACCTTGCCGTGCACGCGCACGCCGAGCACGCCGTCGAGCGTCGCTCCCGGGATCACGCGCGGGACGTCGTTGGCGAGATCGATGGTGACGAGACGATACGAGCTGCCGTCGACCCGTTGCGCGACGAGCGGCAGTGTCGTCTTGCGGCCCTTCACGAGCGGCGCCTCGAGCCCGGCTTCGTACCGCAGGCGGGCGATGCCGCGGCCGATGCGGACGCGCACTTCGATGGCGAGCTTCTGCTCGTCACGGACGACCAGCGAGAACGTCCGGTACGCCGCGGCCAGGCTCTTCTTCTTCGGGAACGCGACGGCGAGCTTCGCCCGCTTCGGGTCGCGCGGCTCCGTTCGCAGCGTGGGCGCGGCGAGCTCTGCGTCGAACTCGTTCTCCACGACGGTGCCCGCGCCGTGCTGCTGCCAGCCACCGGCCGGGAGAGCGATCTCGGCCGCCGGCGTCGGCTCGTCGGCGAGCACGCCGCGCGCCGCGACGGTGAGGTCCGACAACCGCATCGTGCCGCGGATGGTCGCCTGGGTCAGCGCGGCGAACCCGACGTTGAACGCGGCCCGCATGTCGGCGTCGAGATCGCGGAGCGTCGTCCGGAACCGCTTCGCCTTGGAGCCGACCGGAAAGCTCGACTGTCGCTTGCTCGCGAGCGGCACGCCGTCCTCGGCGGCATAGGACAGGACGTAGCTCCGGCCGTTCGTACCGCGCACGCCGAGCTCGAGGCGGGCGCCGTCGTCGCTCCGCGAGGTGAACGACAGGATGGGGAACGGCAGGCTCAGCGTCGGGCGCTCCGGATAGTCGAGTCCTTCGTCCAGCGTCGACTCGACGACCAGCACCTTGGCGCGACCGGCGTCGGCGTCGTTGACGACGGTGGGTTTGCCTTTCCCCTTCCGCTTCGGGACCCAGCCGTCGAGCGGGAACGTATAGAGGTCGGCGCAGGTACAATCGGTCCGACAGAGCGCCGGACAGCTGCCGGAGTCGGCGCCGTCGCACTGCTCGGCGCCGTCGCGGACGTCGTTGCCGCAGAGACCGGGTGCGGGCGTGGCGACCGTGGTCGGATGCGCCGTCGGACCGACGTGCGCCGTCGACGTCGGGATCACGGTGGGGATCGCGGTCGCGGTCGCGACCGGCGTCACCGTCCGGACGGGCGTCGCGGTCGGCGTCGGGGTCGCGGCCGGCACGTCCTCGACGCCGGCATAGACGCGCAACTCCCCGACGGAGACGAAGTCGTCCTTGCCGCCGGGACGCCCCCAGATGCGAATCGCGTCGCCGCGCGTCGCGTCGAAGCGCAGCGTGTAGGTCTCGTAGGAGATGCCGTTGTGCGCGCCCAGGTAGGCCGGCGTGATCGAGAGCGACGACACCGCGCTCCAGATCCCGTTCTGCCGAACGTGGACGGTGAGTGACGAGAACCATCCGCCGCGCGCGAAGTGCATCCCTTCCTGGAAGACGACGCGCGAGAACGTCTGCGGCGTCGCGAACGCGTAGCCGAACCAGTCCTCGTCGGACGCGTTCTTGCCGTCGTTGCTGTCGTACTGACGCTTGGTGTCGTTCGTGCCGACCGC
>Ga0268299_1003653_pt1 | contig 13620 bp, 10 predicted proteins | sample NOBtaG_FD_193484 | JGI IMG/M metagenome (GOLD analysis project Ga0268299, IMG submission 193484) | Activated sludge microbial communities from bioreactor in Nijmegen, Gelderland, Netherland - NOB reactor | ecosystem: Engineered > Bioreactor > Aerobic > Activated sludge | place: Netherlands...
CGTAGTCGATCTCAACCAGAACATCCACGATCTGCTTCCAGTTAGCAGGATCAATCCATTGGACGGTTACGGTTTTGGTGTCAACGGCGGCATCCACTTTCTGGACGCCGGGGATCGCGGTGAGTTCGTTCTTGATCGAGCGTACACAGCCGTCGCAGCCGATATTGGGAACTTGAAAAGTTTTACTTTCCACAGGTAATCTCCTGGTGATATTAAAATTGATCGTCTTGTATTCTGACGCATTGTAAACCACAAATTTTACGTGCGCGACAAGCGCTCCTGGAATTTTATTTTGTTACGATAAGCTTTCCTGATTAACGGTAATCATCGTCATTTCCTCGTCGCGTTTGATTTTTTCTTCCATCATATTGCTGCGCATCAGGGCGTAAAACCCGGCTGCGGCTGCTAAACCCATGACCGCGCCGCCGTACCAGATCGCCGCTGGCGCAATGTTATCGCTGAGAACGCCGCCGATGACAGGCGCGACGCCCGATGCGATTGTCCACGTCAGGCCGAAAACGCCGAGATAACGAGCGCGCATATCCGGCGGGGCAATGCCAGCGACTAAAGCCAGTGAAGTCGGTGCGGCGATCAGTTCACCTGCCGTCACGATTACCATACTGAGCGCGAAGGTTTCAAAGCTGCGGCCCAAAGCGATGCTGAAAATGCCGAGCGCATAAACCGCCGCGCCGATGACAAGGATGGGCATCCGGCGGTAACGCTGCGTGACCCGCGTCACCAGGTATTGAAACAGCACGACCATGACGGCATTAATCATGACGATGAAGCCATATTGATTTTCGGGGATGCCGAAATTTTCTTTAGCATAGATGGGCAGCAAAATGAACACCAGTGTAATCACCATTTCCAGCAGAATGTATGCGCCGCAAAAAACCAGAAACGGGCGATCTTGCAAAAGTTTGGCATAGCCGCCGCTGGATTTGTGCGCAACATCTTCGCGTTTGCGGGCGGGCAGTGTCTCAGCCAGGAAGAAAATAATCAACACTGCCAGCGTGATATTGACCGCCGCCGTGATGTAATAAGTCAGGCCGTAAGAGGCGACAATTAAAAATCCGCCGATAGCGGGACCAATAGCGACGCCAACATTTTGCGCCATGCGGATTAGCGCATATGCACCGTCGCGCTTATCTTCATCGACAATATCGGCGATGACCGCGTTGCCGCCAACGTTGAAAATCGGAATGAAAATGCCGTAGAGCGCGATCAGAATCGCCCAGGTTTCCAACGTGTAGGCGCTGTGCATGGCAATCAATACCAGACTCGTCCCGACGAGACCCACAATGATGATGCCCTTGCGCCCGAAAATATCCATCGCGACGCCGATAATCGAGGTGGAGATCAGCCCTGCAACCGATTGAATTGACAGCAAAAGCGCTACCGTCGTTAAGGGGACATTCAACTGCTGGCGCATGTAAATCGTCATAAACGGCCAGATCAACCCACCGCTGGTGCGGTTGATGATGTAGCCCGCGAACACCAACCAGAATTGGCGCGGGTAACGCTCAAATGTTTTCATACAGCTCTCTTTTTGTGGATAATCGACAAATATTTTAGCGTTTGTTTGGTGATGTTTTATAAGGCCATCACAGACCGCCGATGCGAGCTAATGCCCAGGCAGCATGGTCGCGGATCAGCGGCGAGGCGTCGTTGAGGAGATTTTTGAGTGGTGGGATGGCGTCGGGGTGTCCCCAGTTTCCGGCGGCGATGCAGGCATTGCGCACCAACCGTTCGCGTTTGATGCGCTCGATAGGCGAATTCTGGAAGCGGGTTTTGAATGTGGCTTCGTCTAAAGTCAGCAGGTCGAGCAAGGGCGGCGCGGCACGATCAAGATCGACAGGGAAAAATTCGCGCTCGTGGGTGGGGTGGGCGAATCGCTGAAACGGACACACATCCTGGCACACATCGCAGCCGAAAACCCAATTACCCATCAGCGGGCGCAGCGCTGGATCGATTTCGCCTTTGTTTTCGATGGTCAGATAGCTGATGCAGCGACGCGCATCCAGCACGTGCGGGCGCGGGAAAGCGTTAGTCGGGCAGGCGTTCAGGCAGCGGGTACAATTTCCGCACATTGTCGCGCGGTGCGGCGCGTCATAAACGTCAAATTCGAGATCAGTCAGAATCTCACCCAGAAAAAAAGTGCTGCCCTGGCGGGGGTGGATGAGCATCGTATTTTTGCCGATGAAGCCCATCCCGGCCTGCTGTGCGTGGCTGCGTTCGAGGATCGCGCCCGTATCGACGTAAGCGCGATGCGAAAATTTTTGCCCGCTTTCGGCCTGTACCCACTCGGCTAAGGCTTCGAGGCGGGGCGTCAAAATGTCGTGATAATCCAATCCCCAGGCGTAGGCGGCAATGCGTCCGCGCGAAGGGTCATTCAAAATTTCGGCGGGAATGATGCGGGTTTGATAGTCCAAGCCGACGACGATAAATGAACGCGCGCCGGGAAGAATCACGCTGGGGTCGCGGCGGCGCGTAACCCGGTCTGGTCGCGCCATATAGCTCATGCTGCCGTGCATTCCGGCGTCAATCCAGCGCAAATAAGCATCCAGCGTTGGCGACGGCTCGGCGCGGGTGATGCCGACCAGATCAAAACCAAGTTTGAATGCTTGCATTTTGAGCGCTTCCGCTGAAAAAGGCATTATCCGGTCACTTTTCCAATAAACGGATATTGAATCGGCGTACCATCGGGTGCGGTTGCCTGCCAATCGACGGCCTGAGTCCGCGCGTCCAGCAGCACCAACAAAATATCGTAAACCTGCCCTGGCTGCGGCGCGATCGTGATCGGAATTTCAACATTGTCGCAGAAAATATCGCCGGGTTTCCAGAGCAGACTGATGTAACGTCCCATGCCATGCACCGACGTGCGATCCGCGATGATCTGACCGTTATTCACCAGCTTGATCGAAAATGCCGCCGGACGGGTCGTAGATTGCAGCACTTCCCAGCACAATTGAATCGTGTGCGAATCGCCGCGCAAAATATCGCTGTCCTGAGTGTAGCCGAGGAAGCGAATCGTATGCTCAAAATCGACAGGGCTGCCCTGGAGCGCTGGAAGCTGGTCGCGGGTGAGTAGGGTCGGCGGGGCATAGGCGCTATTCAGGCTCATCGGCGCAAGCAGCAGGCCAGCGGCGATTATCACGCCGAGCGCATAAATTTGAAGCGCTTTACTTTTCGGCGTGAGGTTGTAGAGGCCGCCCGTGATTGCTATCGCGACGGCGATGTGCGCGTTATACATCAGCCGTCCAGTGATAAAGTGAATGGTTTGCAGCCAGTGGATCAACCCGGCGGCGCTGACGGCGAAAACGATGGCGAGAATGAGGATTTGCTGCGCGCGTAAATCGCCGTATTTGTCGCGAAAAGTTTTCGTTATCGAGGGCGTCATTTGTAGGGGCGCAGCGCGCTGCGCCCCTACGGGTGTACGTTGAGAGCGAAAAATGAATCGGACATATCCCAACGTCGCCAGCACCAACAACGTACCGAGAACCGTGTACGTCATCGGATGCAGATAAACGGCAGCAGCCAATTTACCCCAATAGCCAAGATAAACTTCGGGAAACAGCGGCACAAGATCGATCAAATTCAACGGCTGGTCGAAAAAATAGCCGGGGCGGAGATGGGTGCGTGTGCCGATGGGGTCTTGATAAGCCAGCGCGCCATACAGCACCCAGGTGCCGAACATCAGCACCAGCGGCAGCCCTAAAATCAGGCCGTTGGCGATCAATTGCAGAAACGAAATTTTTCGATTGCGCCAGTCGATCAGCAGCGCCACGCCCACCGCCGGGGCAATCAGCAGCGTGTTCACTTTTGAAAGCGCGCCCAACCCCAGCAGAATCCCAATCCACAGCAGGCGAGTCGGCGCTGCGCCCAGACGTAATAACCGCAGCGTTTGCCAGATAGCCAGGGTGCTGAAAGCTGTCGTGCCGATGTCGGTGTTGACGAACGCGCTGATATGAACCATCTGCGGCGTGAACGCAAAAATAGCGGTTGCGACCAGCGCCCAATTTTTGCGCGTAAAAATTTCCCGCGCCGCGCCGTATGCGCCGATCACCGCCAGAATGCCGAAGGGTAGCGCCGCAAAACGCATAACCTGATCGCTGCGTTCCATCTCCGGCGTGACAAAGGATTGATCGCCTGCATTTTGAAAATGCAAATTTCGATTGTCAGTGCGATTCCAGGGGTTTGGCGGCGCATACCAGGGATTTTTGCGGGCTTCATAGCGTTCGAGTGAGCCATCCATCGGCGTATTCAACAAACGCACGAGCAGCGAAGCCGTCCAGTACATGAGTGGCGGCTGGCCTGTTTGCTGCTGCATACTATTGGTCGATGCGCTGGCGCGGTCTGGCAGACGATTTTCGTTCACCAAAAATTGCACGTAATTATAATTCAGATATTCGTCGCCGCCTTCTCCCGCCGGGAGCGTCACGCGCTGCGTCATCACCGCCGCGATGAACAGCCCCAACATAACCAGAAAACGCCAATGATTGCGAAAGTGCGAGCGCATAGCCACCCAAATTTGAGAGACGGTAAAGGTTTATTATAAGCGCCTGAGCGATTTGATAAGAGGGCGTTTTGAAACTTAATTTACCATTTGTTGACAATATTGTTTGGCTGGTCTAAAATGATGCTTATATCAACCGAAATATTTTATTTGGGAGTGTGGCATGTGAACGACGTAACGCGAAGACGATTCCTGAAAGTGGGGATCGGCGCGACAGCGAGTATGGTAGGGACAGGTTTGATCGCCCAGGCGATGGGGGCGCAGCAGGAAACGCCGACCCCAACAGGTGATGAATACAACGAACACGGCGCCCATAACAACATGAGTGAAATGCTCATGGGCACTGTCGATCATGAGCGCAACGGCTTTGACCCGATGCAAATGCTGGTCGATTGGGATTGGGGGACGGTTAGTACAGATTCAAATGGCCGAACCGTGCGAGAGTACCAGGTCAGCGCGGGCGACATTGAAATTGAGATCGCGCCGGGGATTTTCTTCCCCGCATGGGCTTTTAATGCGCGCGTGCCGGGGCCGAGCATTCGCTGTAATGAAGGCGATTATCTGAAAATTCACTTTTCGAATTACGGCACACACCCTCACACGATGCATTTTCACGGCTTCCACACGGCGGAAATGGACGGCGTCCCTCACGTTGGGCGCGGCGAAATCCTCCCTGGTGAAGATTTTACCTATGAATTCGACGCCGATCCGTTTGGCTGCCATCTCTATCACTGTCACGCGACGCCGCTCAAGCGCCATATTCACAAAGGGATGTACGGCTCGTTTATTATCGACCCGAAGGCTGGACGCCCGCCCGCGCGCGAATTTATGATGATCATGAACGCCTTTGACACCAATTTTGACGGCGGTAACGAGATTTACGCGGTCAATACGGTAGGGCACGAATTTATGCAGCGCCCAATTCCGGTGAAAGTGGGCGAACTCATCCGTATCTACCTCATCAACATCGTTGAGTTTGACCTCATCAATTCGTTCCATCTACACGCCAATTTCTTCGATTACTACGACACTGGCACGTCTCTCCAGCCAACATTGCGCCTAGTCGATACGATCATGCAGGCGCAGGGACAGCGTGGGATTCTCGAATTTCACTTCCGCTGGCCGGGGAAATATATGTTCCATGCCCATGTCAGCGAGTTTGCAGAACTCGGCTGGATGGGCTTTTTCAACGCGGTTCAGCCGGAAGATTACGCTTCGGCGTTAGCGGAAGCCGGTCTGGATGAAGAATGGGATCGCAAAGGGATGCAGGGAGGACAGACAGTATGAGTACACAGACAACCACTGCGACGACACCGAAGGGTCTTTCCGGTTCAGTCTGGTTATTAGCCCTCATCCCGCTGCTTTTGCTGGGTGTGGTTCTCACTTATCTGGTGGTCACAGGCGGCGGTTTGAGCGATTTGTCGGGACCGCCTGTTGAGCAAATCACGATTCAGCGAATTACACTCCCGGAGCCAGGGATTATACGTGTCGAAGTGATTAACGACGGCCCGGAAACCATAACTATTCCCCAGATACAGGTAGACGACGCCTATTTTGGCTTTACTGCTGACCCCTCGAACACGCTGCCGCGCCTAGGAAGTGCTGTTTTTACGATTCCCTATCCCTGGGTTCAGGACGAAACGCATCGTATCGCCCTGGTTTCAGGCCTGGGTATGTTGTTTGTAGGCGAAGTCACTGCTGCAGTCGAAACACCTTCACCGTCATTAAACCTGTTTACGCGTTTTGGCCTCATTGGACTTTATGTTGGAGTGGTGCCAGTTTTCCTGGGTGTGCTATGGTATCCCTTTATGCGGCAGTTGGGCAGCAAAGCGATGAATTTTATTCTATCGCTGACGGTTGGCCTGCTGGTGTATCTGGCTATCGGGACGTGGCTGGATGCGAACGAATTTGCCGCCGCGCTCCCGGCCTTCTTTCAGGGCGTACCGCTGGTGATTTTTATCGCGCTGATTTCGCTGGGTATTTTGCTGGCAGTTGGCAGTGTACAGAAAGATTCCGAAAGTACGCCGCTGGGCCTCGCTTATCGAATCGCGCTCGGAATCGGGCTGCATAACCTGGGTGAAGGGCTGGCAATTGGCGCAGCATTCGCGCTGGGGCAGGCCGCGCTCGGCACGTTCCTGATTTTGGGCTTCACGCTGCATAATATCACCGAGGGCGTTGGCATTACCGCGCCGATTGTGCGCCATAACCCCGGCCTCAAGCATTTCGCGCTTTTGATTTTGCTGGCGGGCGGCCCAGCGATTCTCGGCACGTGGGTTGGCGGTTTTGCGTTCAACCCAGTGTTAGCGACGATCTTTTTGGCAATCGGTGTTGGCGCTATACTCCAAGTTGTCTGGGAAGTCGGCAAATTGGTAGCGCGGGACAGCGCCCGCTTGAATATGCCCCTATTGAATTGGGTGAATTTCAGCGGTGTCGTGGTGGGAGTCGCCATCATGTATTTCACGGCCTTCATGGTGAAATTCTAAGGGTTGCGTGTGTAGGGGCGCAGTGCGCTGCTGCGCCCCTACGGAAAACCGTAACCTCGTAGGGTGCATCGCCATGCGCCCAATTTCGCATGAATTTGAGGAGGCAAAATCGATGTCCGCCGATAACGATCTCAAAGCGCAGGTGCAGCAGCGTTTCGGGCAGTACGCGCAGGGGTATGTTGAAAGCAAAAGCCACGCGGAAGGCGCAGATTTGGAGCGCTTGGTCGAACTGGCGCAGCCGCAGGCCGATTGGTTAGCGCTGGATGTCGCGACAGGTGGCGGGCATACCGGACTCCGATTTGCTCCGCTGGTGGGGCGTGTGATTGCCAGCGATCTGACGCCAAAAATGCTGGAAGCCGCGCGCAATTTCATCGCCAAGCAGGGCGCGAACAACGTCGATTTTTCCGGCGGCGATGCTGAAAATTTGCCCTTTGCCGATAACATTTTCGATCTGGTGACGTGCCGAATCGCGCCGCATCATTTCGCCGACTGCTTCAAATTTGTGCTTGAGTGTGCGCGCGTTCTGAAGCCTGGAGGAATTTTGATCGTCGAAGATCAGCTTGTACCGGAAGATGATCGAGCAGCGCGCTACGTTGATGCGTTTGAACGCCTGCGCGACCCCAGCCACAATCGAATTTATGCCATGTACGAATGGCGCGGGATGTACCTCGACGCGGGTTTGACCGTCGAACATGCCGAGCAGATCACCAAACAGGATACAAATCTCGTCACGTGGTCGGAGCGGCAGGGGTGTACGCCGGACGTGATCGAGCGTTTACAGATTATGCTGGCACAAGCGCCCGACGCGGTAGCGGAATGGATGCAGCCACAGTGCGTCGGGACGCAGGATGCCAAATTTAACCACAATTACATCATCATTGTGGGGCGAAAGCGCTGAGAATTATGGGTCGTTAACTTAACACCATTTTTCTAAGCTGCATACCTCAACTATTGGCGACTCGGATCAATGTGAATATGATGGAGCCAAATAGATTTCCATCAGGGTTACGGGCACGCCAGGTTGATTTATACCGACCTGCTCGGCTGGGAGCTGTCATGGCGATGGTAATCGTACCCAGCTCACCGGGGCTGAGCGGAGGTAGCAAAGTTTCAGTTAATCCAGCCATGTTGGTGTTGTCAATAAAGACTAACCGATAATCAGCATTCCAAGTGGTCGTTCCATCGTTTCGTACCTGCCAGATTTTGGTAAAGGGCGCGCCTGCAACCAGGATGGAATCGTCTGGAATCGTCACATCGGCAACAAATGATAGCCGATCCTGGAGTTGAGGCTGCACGTGGATTGCGCTGCTGTTAAATGGATTAAGGAAGGGGCGTGGGTTGATAATATCTCTTGGAAAAGTGGTCGCATTATTTGCCGTTGCGCCTAGTTTTTTCAGAGTGAGGTGTAAATGCGGGCCAAAGGAGCAGCCCGTATTGTCTGCAAAGCCAATTAGTTCACCGGCCTGAACGGTATCGCCTTGCCGTAACCCTTCACGCACACGTTGCAAATGTGCATAAATCGTTTCAAACTCACCCTCATCCGTTGCATGTGTGATGCGAACTTGCACCCCATAACAGTGTCCATCGCTGCCATTGGCGATCAATTTAATCCTACCAGCAGCACAAGCGTAAATTTCACTGCCTGTCGGCGCGACAAAATCCAGCCCTTCGTGACCAGGGAGACCATGCCGGGTATAAAAATCAGGAACGCCTGTGGTATTTACACCAAAATCCTGGATGATCCTATCGAATTGAGTCGGCCATACTAAACGGAATGCCATAATAACACCCCTTCTTATTAATATTATTTGATGACTGTATTATATCACAATTTTATTATATGCGTCTAATCTCTGGGAATTAACGACGCGAGTACCTCCGCAGCCTTCGATACGCCGCCAAGCGCAGCCATGTCCTCGGCAAATTGGCGCGCATTGTCTCGCACCTGCTGGTCACGAATGAGCGCATTTGCGCCTTCCAGCAGCGCCCCATTGCGAACATCATGGGCCGTCAGATTGAGTCCAACTTTCGCCTGAGCCACCCGCCGCGCCTGCCCGCGTTGATCGGCAGCATGGGGGACGACGATTTGTGGGATGCCATGAATCAGCGCCGCGTGAGTTGTCCCCATCCCGCCGTGATGAATCATAAGGCTGGTGCGCGGTAGCACGTGATCGAAATTTACCCAATTCAGCAGGCGTGTGACTGGCGGCAGGGCGGCTTTCAGTTCGGCTTTAGCGTCTGGCGTGATTGGATTCCAGCCGATGACGACAATCGGAATGTGCCGCAGCCGTGCGACAGCCTGCGCCGCCCAGCTAAAAAATCCCAAATCTCCGGTAAACACACTCCCCAACGTAATCAACGCCAGCGGCAGGTCTTGCGGAATATCCGTTAACCATTGGGGCGGCGCGTCCTGTGGGGGTGTCGGTTGACCGCCGACGAATCGATTTTGGGGCAGCAAATTGTCGGAATCGGCTTGAAACCAGAGTTGATTAAAATAGCTGATGTGCAAATGCTGGCTCAGAATCGATGGCGTTGGCCCTTTGGCGAAATTAATCCCTTCCAGCGCGAATCGCTGGCAAAGACGCGCGATGCGTTCCTGGCTGTCGCTGCCCAGTGTCTTTTGCACCGGAAACAAAAATTCTTCGTTCAGTTCTTTTTGCGCAGGCCAACCGCAGACGGCTAACGGTACGCCGAGCGCTTCCGCCGCTAATGCCGCCGCGCTCAAAAACGGGTCGGTCACGATCAAGTCGGGCTTGCCCATCTGCGTGGCTAGTTCAATCAATGCTTCAACTGCATCGCCAACCAAATCCTCAGTCAGCCAGGTATCGAGCGCGCGGCGATAGCGCAGCATGACTGCCTGCTGTGGGGGAATCGTCGATAAATCCGGCGCGGGGGGAGGAGGCCACAGCCACCCCGTTTTTCGCACAGGCGCGAAAGGCACTCCGACGGCGGTGACTGGCCCTGCGATTGAATTTTCGCTAATCCAGGTGACATCATGCCCCTGCATATGTAAAATTTGCGCCGTTTTGAGGAATCCGCCCCAATCCAGGTGTCCAAATAAGGGCGCAGAAATGAACCAGAACTTTGCCATGAGTCTCCATTTCAACTGGCGAAGTATCACCGCTACAGCTTAACACGCCAGCACAACGGCAACAAAAGTTGTCAGGATTTTGATAAAAAGGAGCGAGGAAACCAGCTTCTTAATTGTTGCTAGAGCCTGGATGAGGTAATCTGTGTTAGGGATTATTTACCCTCGCTTTTAAAATTATTATTCTCCCTGATCGAAGTTTTATAGTTAACAAAAGGTCATCATGATGCAGATTGACAATCCTGTTGAACGTTTACGCGCGTTAGCTCGGCGATATGCAGATGCCCCACCGCCACCCCGCTGGCAGGTGATCGTCGCCAGTGTTTACCTCGGTATGCTGATTTATCTTCTGGTTTATCAGAGCGGAATTCTAGCCCACTAAAATTTGGAGATTCGGAAATCTACTTTTCCGTCAGCCCATTGAGCCATTGAGGTTGAATCTGGTTGGTTGGCGTGTGCAGCAGATTAAACAGCTTTTTGGCCTCGTCCCAGAGTGCCAACGACTGCTCCGGGTGATTGATCGCGGCTTGTTGTTCGCTTTGAGTGCGCAGCGCCTCAGCCAGCAGACGGCGCATATCGGCTCGGCGCGCCTGACTAACGGCCTGACTGAGCATCACGCCGGATTCTTCGGCCTGACCGCGTAGCAAAGCGACACGCGCCTGCCCCGTGAGCGCGCGAATAATGACTTCGATATCTTCCTCGGCGCGCCCCTGCCGCAGCGCCTGGTCGAGGAGGTGTGCTGCCTCATCAACGCGCGACTGACCAAGCAGAGAATTTGCCAGGTTGATCTGGATAGTCGATTTCCAATGAGGCTCATTAAGCGTATTGACCTGTTCGAGAGCCTGCTCGTGATAAGAAAGTGCTGCTGCATCGTTGCCCAATGCGCTGTGCGCCAGCCCCAGATTATCGGTCTGGACGGCGACCTGAAGATCAAGTTTTTGCTCATCGCTCAGGCGGATGGCGTTTTCCAGTGTTGTGACGGCTTGTTTCGGGCGGCCTGTGGCATGTAAAAACCAACCATAATTTCCGCGTCGTGTGGCCTCCGCTGCCCGATCCCCAATCTGGCTGGCAATAGTGATCGATTCGCTGAAAAATGCATCGGCAGACTCAATATCACCCTGGTCGGCATAAGCATTTGCGGCATTGGACAGGACGATCCCGCGAGTTGTCCAGTCGTCAATCGAATTCAGCGTCATCAACGCTTGTTCATATTCTTTCATGGCGCGCTGGCCTTGCCCCAGATATTTTCGCGCATTGCCAATATCGCAGCGCAGGCGGGCGACCTGTGCGAAATAACGTTCTGTCTCATAGATTCCCAGCGCCGTTACCCATTCCTGAATCGCGGTCTGCATCTGTTTGCGTCGTGCATAGACAAGACCTAACTCCAGATGCGCCTGGGCAAGCTCTAGCTGGCTCTCAAGCGCTTGGGCGGCTTCAACGGCCTGGGTGTAGGTCGCAATCGCCCGTTCGTCGTCAATATCAGCCTGCGCCGCGCCCAAATTCCGCAGAATTTCGGTTCGAACATGATTGTCGATCTGGCGATAATTCTCGGCGGCTGTTTCCAGATAGGGGATGGCTTTTGCGCTCTGTCCATTTGCACGGAGTGCGATGCCCAGCGTCCCCTGTGCCATCGTCCTCAATTTTGCATCTTCAATTTTTTCGCTAGTTTCCAGCGCTTGACTGGCATAGGTCAGGGCGTCGTTTAAGTTTTGCAAGTGCAGCGATATTTTGCTCAGGTGGCACAGCGTCGTGATGTATTCGCGTGTGTGGCTTATCGGATCAAGGAGCGCCAATGCCCGCTGATAATATTTATGGGCATCCTCATAGTGTAAAGTGACCACCATCCGTTCACCGAGCAGCAAGAGACAGATGCGCTCATAGCTGCGGTGGCGCATTTGCTCCGCCAGATTAAGCGCGCGCTTGAGGAGATGTTCACCTTCAGATTCCTGACCGCTTAAAATCGACGCATGACCCAGGCGCGCGATAAAATAACTGCTGTATTCGATGTCACCGCTGATATTGAGTTTGTTTACCGAGTCGCGCAGCAGATAAACGGCGTAGCTGGCATTATTTTCTTGCAGATAGGTATCCGCCAGATGACCGAGCGCTCGACCTTCGCCACCAGGGCTTCCAGCCGCCCGCGCAACCTTTAGTGCCTGCTCAAAATAGGCCCGCGCTTCGCCCCAATCGCCTTTCGCCTGTGCCAGTGTCCCCAGCATATCCAGAGTGTAGGCCATTTGAGTCCGCTGCCCGCTGTTTTGGGCTTTATGGCGCAGGGTCAGAAGAATCTGTTCTGCTTCTGACCATCGTGCCTGATAAATAAAAATCTCAGCTTGATGAAGCGTAATCACCGCCAGAGCCGTTAAGTCGCGCCGCATTTCTGCCATTTGTCCGGCACGACTCAATGCTTCTAATGCTGTCGGAAAATCCTCTGCTCGTTTGGCACGCTGCCCTGCTTCGAGGAGTTCATGAACAGGGTTTTTCTCCGGCGTGGTCGGCTGCGCACCCAGCCAGCTTAAAATCTGATCGATAACGTTCATCCACTATGCCTACTATGTTATTTTCACCTACGAAGGATAACCCTTTTGCAACCGATAAGCAAAATGGGCTGCACATTCTATGCAACCCATCTTAACAGTTTTCGTTTCGAAGTTTGTCTTTACGGATAGAAGCCGCGTATCTTGAGCGCGTCGGCGACCCGCTGAATCGCTGTGATCTGGGCTGCCATTCGCAGGTTGACGCCATGTTTTTCTGCAACTTCAACCGTGTTGTCGTAGCTGTTGACCATGATCCGCTGGAGGTGACGGAAAACCTCGTCCTTGTCCCAGGCGAAGGATTGTAAATCCTGCACCCACTCGAAATAGGAGACGACCACACCGCCTGCATTCGCCAGAATATCTGGCACCAGGAAAATACCGCGCTCATCCAGAATATCGTCGGCTTCTGGGGTGGTGGGGCCGTTTGCGCCTTCGACAATCAGTTTCGCCTGGACGTGTGGGGCGATATTTTCCGTAATCTGATTCTCCATCGCAGCCGGGATCAATACATCACAAGCGCAGGTCAATAGCTCATCGTTGGTGAGTGATTCGCTTTCGGGGAAATTTGCGAGCGAACCGGTTTGCCTCATATGCTTCATCACGGCGGGGATGTCCAGGCCGTTCGAGTTGTATATTCCGCCATAAACATCACTGACGGCGACGACGTTGAATCCCATTTCGTAAGCATAAGTTGCTGCGTTTGAGCCAACATTCCCAAAACCTTGAATCGCAATGTTGGTTTTCGATTTATTACTTTTGCCAAGCTGTTTGAGCGCTTCCATTGCGCAAATCAGCACGCCGCGTCCGGTGGCTTCGGTGCGTCCCTGGCTGCCGCCGATGTTGATCGGCTTGCCCGTGACAATAGCCGGGACAGAATAACCAACGGTCATGCTGTAGGTATCCATAATCCAGGCCATGATCTGCGGGGTTGTCCCCATATCGGGCGCTGGAATATCGGCGTGTGGGCTGATGAGGGGGATGAGTTCAGAGGCATAA
>Ga0268299_1003654_pt1 | contig 13618 bp, 12 predicted proteins | sample NOBtaG_FD_193484 | JGI IMG/M metagenome (GOLD analysis project Ga0268299, IMG submission 193484) | Activated sludge microbial communities from bioreactor in Nijmegen, Gelderland, Netherland - NOB reactor | ecosystem: Engineered > Bioreactor > Aerobic > Activated sludge | place: Netherlands...
CGCTGATGATCAGCAATAGGACGAAGTCGAAACTCGACATTTGGGCCAGCGTTCGACGGCCGGCCAACCGAAAAATCACCAGCAGGATCAAATAGACGGCTGCTCCTCTCGCCACAGCATCCATCGCCACGATTCCTTTCTCGCCGGTTCTCTGTCCTCACGGATACACGAAGTGTCCAAGCGGGATAGGAGGTGCGTCGTTGAGACGCGCCAAGCCTGAGACCAGGCCGATTTTGACGGCTTTGAACGGAACGACGATTGTCGCAGTCCCATCCCGGACATGAAAGCGATAGGTGACGCCTCCGGCGCCAAATTGTTCCGCGTCCGGCCGGGGCGTCATATGTCCGAGCTCGACTGTGGCTAGATAGTCCATGGACAGCCAGAGCGAGAGCGTCCTTTCTACCTCATGGACGGAGTCGGGCGCCGAAACTTCCGATATGTGGATGACTGATGGGCTATCGAGACGAAGATAGCGATCGAACGTGATCCGGGTGACGAGCGGCGGTTCCGACGCGGCCTGAGATGGCTCGCCCGATGTGGACATGACAATCACCGTTTTGCTCAAAGGGCCATGGCCGAAGAGTCCAACCGCGGCCGCAAAAAGCACCGCCGCCATGATGGCCCACCCAATCCGCTCGATCGTCCACATGCGTTCCTGGTACAGCGGATCCGCTTCGAGGTCGAGCCCACGGTCGGGTCGACACTCCGGCCGGTTTTTGGAACATGGATCGTCGCCGCTCATGAGTGGAGCTACCCGTGACCGATACCGAGAGGACGAAATCGAAGAAACGTGAGGAGACCGATTGGTCCATCAGGCAGCCGGTTCGCGACGAGAGAGCTTCGACTTCGCGCCGGGCCGGCGCGCCCGCTTTCCCGGCTCCATGCGTCTCCGCGTCCCGCGCCGGCGGGCGGGCCGTTCGTCCTTCTCGGAAGAGGACGGGACGGCCGGCAACACAAGGACGGCCAAAAGACCCACGAGCATGACACCAATTATCAGGCGCATAGGGATCCTCCGCGCATCAGGATCAGGGCCGCCGTCGTATCCGTTGCCTCGAGCCGAGCCCGTCACGAAGATTGCGGCGCAGGCTGAAACATCGATGCAATCCAGGTGATCACGCCCCAAACGGCCAACCAAAATACGACCGGTCCCGCATGATCGAGTATGTGACTCATCATCGAGCCACCCTGGCCGGCCTCCGTACGGTGCGCCATGCCAGCCTGATCGGGCAGCACACTCGCCACGCGGGAGGAGCCGATGGATCGGTTGAGGGACGCTGCATGGTCGGCCACAAGCACCGACAGGACCTGTTGCCGCAACTCTTCCCCTGCCGCCCTGAAATCGATGGCGCCAACGCCGAGGCCGAAGCCGAGAAACAGCAACACGAGTTGCAGCGCGACGGCAAGCGCCCATCCCGCAGCGATCTCCATCCAGTTGATACGCGGAACTTGTAGAGGTCTCCGGGCAGCGACATGCGGGGCATCCACCATCGTCGGCACCATCAATGCCCTCCCATCCATGCCGGAGCGGCATCAGGACGACGTCGGCTCTGTGGCATGACGCGATCGAGCCCTTTGGACGCCGCGGCCGCGACCAGGTTCAGCAAATGAGTTCGATCGAACGGCTTGTCGATCAGCGCGAATGCTTCCGCACCGAGACAGCCTTGCTGCTTGAACGATACGCTGTCGCCCGTGAGCATAATCACGGGGAGTTCCGGCCACATCGCCCGCGCAACGTCCAACAGTTCCAAGCCGTCCATTTTGGGCATGCGATAGTCCGTGAGCAGGACGTCGTACCTCCGTCGCTTCAAGCACTCAACCGCCTCGAGGCCGTCCCCGGCTCCATACACATTGAATCCCGCCGCCTCCAGCACTGTGGAGAGGATGAACCGCATATCGGCATCGTCATCGACGACAAGAATACGTTTTCCGTAACCTTCCACGGCAATACCTCCTACCGAAATGACAAAATGAATGAACCGCAAGACCTGTCACTGAATCGAATGAGCAAGGATCGGGCCTTTGGATATGAATGGAAAATCGTCCCTGATTCGGCCTCACGGGAGGACGGCCTGTCCCCCCGTGGACAATCTGTCCTCAGCAGGGATAGCCGAAGTAGCGCAGCTTTCGCAGCAGCGTCTTGCGGTGGATGCCGAGAATGGCGGCGGCGCGCCCGAGATCCTGATTGTGAGCCTCCAGCACGCGGAGAATGTGGTCTTTTTCCAGTTCGGCCAACGTCACCCATCCGCGCGCTTGAGCCGCGGCCTGCACGGTGGCGGTCTGAATCGATTGCGGGAGGTCTTCGGGAAAGATGACGGACTGCGGAGTCAAGGCGATGGCCCGCTCGATCGCATGCTCCAATTCCCGGATATTCCCGGGCCACCAATAGCGGGTCAGCAGCGACATGGCTTCCGGCGCGATGCCGGTCACCGGCGGCGACTTCTTTTGACCGTACATTTGGATGAAGTACTGGGTCAGCAACGGAATGTCTTCCACGCGTTCTCGAAGCGGGGGGATCTGGATCGTGACCACATTCAACCGGTAGTACAGATCCTCGCGAAACGTGCCGGCCTTGACCAGCTGATCCAAGTCCTTCTTGGATGCGGCAATGATGCGGACATCGATGTTCATCGGCGCGTTGCTGCCGACGCGACGGATCTCCCGCTCCTGGATGACCCGCAACAGCTTCCCCTGCAGGACGGGAGACAGATCGGCGACTTCGTCCAGGAAGCACGTGCCCGTGTGCGCCTTCTCCAGCAGACCTTTCTTGGAAGCCACCGCGCCGGTGAAGGACCCGCGCTCGTGTCCGAACAATTCGGATTCGAGCAGGCTTTCAGCCAATGATCCGCCGTCGACGGCCACGAACGGTCCGGCGCTCCTGGCGCTGTTCGCATGGACCGCGCGGGCGATCAATTCCTTGCCCGTACCGCTCTCCCCTTGGAGCAGCACGGTGCTGTCGGTATGGGCCACTCGGGCGATGGACTTGTAGACCGAGACGATCCCGGCGCTGCTGCCGACCAGATTGTCAAACCGGTAGCGGTCGCGCAGTTGCTCCTTGAGCGCCTGGTTCTGGCGCGACAGGTGCTTATGCTCCAGCGCGCGCCGAACCACCAGCCTGATGTCGTCGACGATAAACGGTTTGCTGAGATAGTCGAACGCGCCGGATCTCAAGCCGTCGACGGCGGTCTTCAGGGAGCCGTAGGCGGTCATCAGGATCACCGGCACGTCCTGGTGCCGGTGCCGCAGCTCCTCCAGGAGGCTCATGCCGTCCAGACTCGGCATGTGGATGTCCGACATCACGAGATCCGGAGGACGGTCCGTGATCCGCTCCAGGGCGGTCTTGCCGTCCGACGCGGTCTCCACGTCATATCCCTCTTTCGCCAGGATTTCACGCAGCAGCCCTCTGGTGTCTTCGTCATCGTCCACAACGAGCACATGAGAATGAGCATCCATCAGTTTCTCCATTCTTCTTCCGCCGCCGGCAGGTAAATCACAAAGCTGGTTCCCTTTCCCGGCTCGCTTTCGACCGTGATACGCCCTTCATGAGCCCGCACCGTTTCCTGTACGATCGCAAGTCCCAACCCGGTGCCGCGGCCCGCCTGTTTGGTGGTGAAAAACGGCTGAAAGATCTGCGTCAGGTGATCGGGATTGATGCCCTGACCCGTATCGACGATTTCGACCGCAACCCCGGTCGAGCGAGACGACCCGCGCCAGAGCGACGCTGCCTCGACCACGCGCGTCCGCAGACACAGTGACCCCCCGTTGGGCATCGCCTGCAGCGCATTCTCGATCAAATGGTTGACGGCCTCCTGTATCTGCTGGCGATCCACTTCGACCGAAGGCAGATCAGCCTCCAATTCGGCGATGCAGGCGACGTGCAACCGATCACATTCCGTTTTGAACAGGGTCACGCAGTCCTCGAGACATCCGTTCATGTCGGTCCGCGCCCGGACGGGCGGCGCGCGGCGGGCATAGAGCAGCAGATCCTGGATGATGCACGAGGTCCGGTCGATCTGCGCTTCCACCGTTTGCAACCTGCCGCGAACCTTGGAAGGCAGGGACAGATCTTCCATGAGCAGCTGCACATGCCCGGACAAGGCCGTCAACGGCGTCCCGATCTTGTGGGCGACGGTGGCCGCGAACTGTCCGATGGCCGACAGGCGCTGCGTCCGTGCCGCGGCATGCTGGACGGCCGAAAGAATTTCGTTGGTCCGCGCGAGGGCTTCGTTCTTGGCTCGCAGCTCTTCTCCGGCCCGCTGCAGGTCCGCCTCAGCCTGCTTCCTCGCGGTAATGTTGCGGATCGTGACCGCAAGACCGGACGTCGTGCCGTCTGGAGCAGCGACCGCAAATGCGTGGACGTTCAGATACTCGAGCGGACGCTCATCCGGACGGTACTGCGTTTCATAGGAGACGGGGATCCCTGTTTCCCGCAAATGCTCAAGCCGTTCGGCCGGCAGCGCCAAGTCAGCCCACAGTGAGGCGGGCGCGGGTCCCGGCCCAATCAACTCCTCTCGCGTCCGTCCGGACAGGCGGACAAAGGCGTCGTTCACTTCCAGAAGGGTTCCGTCAAACGTGGCATAGGCGATGGCGTCGCGGGACGAGTGAAAAATGCTCTTGAATCGTTCCTGAACCGCTTGGAGCGCCGCTTCGGCCCTGGCGCGGCCGTGCTGCTCGAGTAAGAGCCGGTACCGGCTTTCGCTGGCCTGCAGAGCTTCCACAGTGCGTCGATGTTGCAACAGGAAGAGCCCGGTAAAGACGAGCACGATGAGCCCCAGCCCCCGATTGGCAATCGCGGTTTCGTAGGACAGACCCTCCCTTGACTGGATCAAACCCGCCAACAACAGCCCGCCGCCGACCGCCAAGGCAATCCCCGCGTACTGCGGCAGCAGCTGGGTCGTCAACACGACGGGCACGAAATACAGGACCCAGATCGACGTCCCCAGAGAAAAATACCGATCGGCTGCGAACGTCGCCGCCGTCATCACGACCAACAAGAGAACCGTGGTGGCGGTTCCAGGAGACAAGGCGGAAGATATCGGTCGTGAATTTTGAATCACTTTATGCCCTCGCTTGGGACAAGTTGTCCTGCATCAGAAGGCTCAGGCATCCATCACTCACAGTGAGGACTGGACGTAACCTGCAGAATTTCCATGAATCCCTCACTCTGGCAATCTTTGTGCTTCCCACGTCCAGCAGGCGCAGTGCCTGGTCAAGAATGATCCCTCCGATCGGGAAACTCGCCGAGCAATGCACCTTTTCGAGAGGAGACATGAGCATGAATTGTGAACGATGCGGTGGTTTCAAAGTGTTTGATTACTTCTATGGCCCGTTACAGTGCGACGGTTTTCGCTGCGTCAATTGCGGCGCGATCACCGATATGCGCATCCTGACGCCCCGCCCGGCGCCGTCATCCAGAAATCGGGTCAAACTCGGGCGTACACCGTTGTTTGCTCTGGCCGGAGTGTCCGGAGGCAACCGGCAACCATGAGCCAACCTCTCCGGTCGGACGCGCCGGCCCCTCGCAGAGGCCGGCGCCGGTTGCCGGAAGATCAAGAAGTCGCGATCATATCGGAAGTAGTCTGACTCACTAACGCCAGACCGTACACTGGGAGAAGCCCTAGATCCCAGTCTTCACTCGATTTCGTTCCACACAAAGTAGACATCCAGCCCCAATCTTTCACGACCCGTTGCTCTATTCCAGCCCATCATTTCAACTGATCGGTCCGCACGGGAGTCGCCGTATCGGGGCGACAGGCCCGTAGAGTCAACCCCAAGGGCGGGACACCTATTGCACAGGCTAGGGATCTTCCCAGTAGGTCAGCCTCTCCGATCGGCGTAGCGTGGCGAGTGTGGAGGCAACCCTCAACATTCCGAAGAGGAGGAGGGATCCATATATGGACCAGCCCGCTGTATCCATCTCATCCGTACCCTCTGTGATATCTGTTGCAACGACCAAACTGGGGTCCGACATCACCGACCGGATCTTCGAAACCGTGAGGCGGGCACAGGTGTGCGAAATGGAAGATCTGGTACGAGCCTGCTCTTCTTACACCTGGAACCAGGTTTTTCTGGAAGTCGATCGACTGAGCCGCACGGGCGAGCTTCGCCTCTTGCCGAAGCAGGGCGGCGCCTATACCGTCACGCTGCCCGCCGCATGACGATGACCGGATCGGGCAGTACGGCGCACGACGTGACAATGCCGATCGTCAGATGGCTGGGGCACAGCGGCGCAGTGATCGGATTGATCGGTTTGATCGGCGCCGCATGGCTCGCCGCCGGATCCGTGAATCTCGCGCTGACCGAATCCAGCCATGCGGCAGACAAAGCCAGGATCGCGCTCGACGCGCCGCAAGACCTTCATACCATTACCGGCACGCTCAGCAAGTTGGACATCGAAGCGGGCAAAGGCATCCTCACCACGGATCTCGACAAGCCTGTATTTTTTCGCCTGACCAGGCCCGACCTGTTCGAACGCCTCTCGATCGGAGACCGCATTACCATCCAACTCGACGATGAAGGCCGCGCCGTGAAAGTCATCGAGGCCCTGCCGGCCGAAGTTCATGAGCCGCCGCCCCCGCCGAAATGATCCGATCCTCCTCCGATCTCCGATCCTCCGCTCAACGGGAGCATCGCGACAAGAGTGGGCCACCCCCAACTAGGGATTCCACCAGTAGCCAGCGGTCTCGACCCGATTCTAGTGTTACTGGCTTTTCCCGAATGACCCATTGAGAATGCCGAGAATGCCGGCCGCCGTGAATACATGATGCATGAGGCCAAGTCCGTCATGAGCGACTCTCACGCCACCATCATCAACGTCAACGAACGCAATGGGCAACGGCACGAACGGCGGAGCATGCTCGAGCGCGCCGGCTACCGAGTCCTCGATGCCGGCAGCGGCACTGATGCGCTGCGCTTGCTCCAGGACGTGCGTCCGGAATTGATCCTGCTCGACATCGATTTGCCTGACATCAGCGGCTTCGACCTGTGCAGGCAGATCAAGAATCGCCCGGAACTGGCCGACACGATGGTCCTGCATGTTTCCGCGGCCGAGGTCAGCGGGCCGGACCGGGCCTTCGGATTGGAGATGGGCTCGGATGGCTACCTGGTCGAACCGATCGAAGAGCAGGAGCTGCTCGCGGGCGTGCGTTCTCTTCTACGGCTGCGCGCACGGCAGCGGGAGAACGAAGGCCTTCTCGCTCGACTGCGCCGGAGCGAGGAGCAATTTCGCGGTCTCTTTGAACAAGCCGCCGTCGGCATGTGCGTCTTGGGCCCTGACGGCAGATTCCTGCGAGTCAACCACAGATTGGGCGTCATCGCCGGACGGACCGAACGAGAACTCATGGAGCTGGAACTCCGCGACCTGACCCATCCGGGGGATCGTCAGGAACACGACTCGCAGGTGGGAAAGCTGCTCTTGGGAGGGCTCGCCGAGGTCTCCTTGGACCAGCGCCTCTTGCGGCCCGACGGACAGACGATCTGGGCGACCCTGACGCTTTCGATCCAATGGGACGCCGGGGGTCGGATTCAATCGTTGATCGGCGTCGTGGAAGACATCGACGCGCGCAAGCGGGCGGAATTGGAATTGCGCAACCACGCCGTGCGACAGCAGCTCCTCAGCGACGCCATGGACAGATTGCTGCGCGTGGACGATCCGGCGCAGGTGATGCATGAGATCTTTGCGTCGTTGCGCTCGACATTGGAGCTCGACACGTTCCTGGATTACGACACCCATCCCGAAGCGGACGGCATCGAATTGTCCACCTGGGCCGGTGTTCCCGAACAGGCGCTGCCGCCGCTGCAGTTTCTGAAATTTGGCCAAGCCCTGTGCGGCACATCGGCCGAATCACGACAAGCGGTCGTTGTCAGCCATTTGCAGACCGTCTCCGATCCCAAAGCGCGGCAGATGCGGGCGACGGGCTCCAATGCCTATGCCTGTTTCCCCCTCGTCGTCGGCGACCGCCTGCTCGGCACGCTCGCGTTCGCCAGCAGCCGCCGCTCGTCGTTCGAATCAGACGAACTCGATCTGCTGGAAGCGGTTTCCCACTACGTCGCGATGGCCAAGGAGCGGCGCCGCCTGCTCCAAGAAGCCCGGCAACGGGCTGCCCTGCTTGCCGAAAGCGAAGAACGGCTCCGCTTTGCGACGGAAGGAGCCGGCATGGGAACGTGGGACGTCGATCTCAGAACCGGCCGGGTGGTCTGGGACCGGCAGAACGCGCAGTTGCTGGGATATGCGCCGGACGCCCGCGCCGCCTCTGCTAGACAGTGGTGGAACCTGGTGCGGAAGGAGGACCGGCCGGTCGTGCGCGAAGCCGTGTCCGCCGCGCGCCGCAGCGGCGGCTTTTACCACTGCGAACACCGGATCCGTCGGGCCGACACGGGAGAATGTCGCTGGCTCGCCTCGTTCGGACGGATCCATTATGACGACACGGGTAATCCCGCCCGGTTTGCCGGCGCGGCCTTCGACGTGACCGAACGCAGGGAAACCGAGACGCGGCGGCTTGAATGGACGCGCGAGCTGGAGCGGCGGATCGGCGAGCGGACCAAGGAGCTGGTGCACACTCACGACCGCCTTCGCGCACTGGCCCACGATCTGACGCTGACGGAACAGCGGGAGCGCCAGCGTATTGCCGAGGAACTGCACGATTATTTGGCGCAGATGCTGGTGGTGACCCGCCTGAAGATCCGGCAAGCCGACAAAATGGTCTCGGTTCAACCGGCTTCCGCCATCTTGGACGAGGCCGACCATCTTGTCGATCAATGCCTGACCTACACGCGCACGCTGGTTGCCGAACTCATGCCGCCGACGCTTCGGCAGTTCGGCTTGGCGGCCGGCCTGCACTGGCTGGGCGAACAGATGGGACACCAAGGGTTGCGCGTGGGCGTCGACGTGCCGGCGATGACGCCGCCTTTGCCCGAGGACCACACCGCCCTCCTCTATCAATGCGTCCGCGAACTGCTGTTCAACGTGTTGAAGCACGCAGGAACGAAGGCGGCGGCGGTGCGCATGACGCAGGACGATCGAGGCGAGATCCAGATCGTCGTTCGGGACGAAGGGTACGGCTGCGATCCGGAAGCCGTCATGGAGTCGCGGGGCGACAAGTTCGGATTGTTCAGCGTTCGTGAACGCATGGAAGCCCTCGGCGGATGGATGGAGTTGGAATCAAGAGCCGGCGGCGGCACGACCGTGACACTGGGCTTGTCGGCAAACGTTTCCCCGGGCTGGCTCTCTGCATCGCCGCCGGCAGGACCGCAGAGAGCGGTGTCCGGCGGAATTGCGGATCCTTCGCCGTCAAGCCGCCAGGAATCGATGCCGCTTCACGCCTCGCGCCACCCATCGCCTATTCGCGTCCTGTTGGTGGACGATCACGCGATGGTCCGTCAGGGATTGCGCAGCGTCCTGGACGGCTATTCGGACTTGACCATCATCGCCGAAGCGGGCGACGGGGAGGAGGCGGTGGCACTGGCCAAACTTCTGCATCCCGATCTGATCGTGATGGACGTCAACCTGCCGAGGCTCGACGGGATCGAGGCGACCAAGCGAATCAGAACGGACCGACCCGATGCCTTGATCGTGGGGCTTTCCGTGAACCAAGCCGAGCACGTGGTCAGCGCCATGAAAGCGGCGGGGGCCGCGGCCTTCCTGACAAAAGAGAGCGCGGCAGACCATCTCTACGAAACCATCGAGGCCGTCGTGGAAGGCCGGTAGATTCACTCCTCCGGCGCGCAGGCGCTTGCTCGCTATCCGTCGTCGATTAGCGGTAGACTCGCCCTGGGAAGGAATCTGCCCGCCCGCTCAACTGGGCGTCCTGACCCGCCGATGGATACATCCCGCAGAGACAGAATCGGATATTATTGGAGGCATGCGGCGATCGGCGCCCTCTACGTCGGCATCGCCTGGCTCGACCTGGCCCTTCCGCTCGGCATTACGGTCTGGCTCCTCTACCTCTTTCCGCTCTGGCTTCTGTCGCGCTTGCGCCCATTCGACGCGCGAATCGTCCATGCCGGCGCCGGCCTGACGACGATCTTGATCCTCATCGACCTCCTCTTGTTCTCGCCGGGAATTCCGCTGTGGACCGCAGCACTCAACCGCAACATCGGCATCAGTCTCGTATGGATCGTTGCGCTGCTCCTGGTGCGCGCGCGCCGACAGGAAGTCGCCCTGCTCGGGAGTCAGGAACGCCTTCAGATGGCCTTGGACAGCGCCGGGCTCGGGATGTGGGACCAGGAAGTTTCGTCGCGCACGATCGTCTGGAACGACCGGGCCTACGAGCTGCTTGGCTATCACCCTCCGGCACCGGCCCCAGGCGAGGCCCTGTGGAAGGCCGCAGTCCATCCGGCCGATGCGGTCAGTGCCTCCGCTGAGGTCGTCCAGGCGCTGAAGGGGCGGTCGATCTATCGACACGAGCATCGGATCATCCGGCGGGACACAGGAGAGATCCGTTGGATCGCGCCATATGGACGTTTCCTCTACAACGGATCCGGTCGAGCGCAACGGTTCGTCGGCGTGTTTTCCGATATCACCGAGCGCAAATTGTCGGAGGAGGCCTTGCTGCAAAGCGAGGCTCAGTTTCGGATCAATTTCGAACTGGCCGCCGTCGGGCAGGCTCAAGTGAGCGTCGGCACCGGATGTTTCATCCGTGTCAACGACCGGTTCTGCGAGATCGCCGGCTACCCCGCCGCCGCCCTGATGGGCATGACGCCGCACGACCTTACACATCCCGACGACCGTTCGGTCGACGACCACCAGGTCGAGCGGCTGCTGCGGGGCGAGATCGACGAATATCACTGCGAAAAACGCTATCTGCGCCAGGACGGCGACGTGCGGTGGGTCCGCGTGTCCGCCCGCCTGATCCGCAACGGTGTGGGAGCACCGGTGCGGACCATCGCGGTCGCGGAAGACATCACCGAGCGCAAGGAAGCCGAGGCTGCGCTGCTGAGGCTCACGCTGAATCTTGAGCAACGGGTCGAGGAGCGGACGAAAGCGTTGACGGAGTCCCAGCGTCGATTGCGCGCGCTGACGTCCGAGTTGAATCTGGCCGAGCAGCGGGAACGGCGGCGGCTGGCGGGGGAACTGCACGACTATCTGGCCCAGCTGCTGGTCGTGGGGCGTATGAAGATCGGTCAGGCCCTCCAACGAATCGGGCACGGCGAGTCGCATGAACAGCTGGCCGAAGCCGACCAGGCGCTGGACGAGTCCTTGACCTATACCCGTTCCCTGGTCGCCCAGTTGGCTCCCCCGGTGTTGCAGCAATTCGGCCTTTCCGCCGCGCTGTCCTGGCTCGGCGAAGAGTTCCGTCGCCACGGCCTCACCGTCACGGTACAGGCGCCGCCGGAGACGCCCCCGCTTTCGGCTGATCAAGCCGGTTTGCTCTTTCAATCGGTGAGGGAATTGTTGATGAACGTCGTGAAGCATGCCAAGACGGATGCGGCCTTCGTCACGATGCACTATGAGAGCCGGCGCCTGATCCTGACGGTCCTGGACAAAGGAACGGGTTTCGACCAGGTTCTGGAGCAGGAAGCCAAGGACAAACTCGGTCTGTTCAGCGTGCGGGAGCGGATGCACGCATTGGGGGGGTCTTTCACCTTGGATTCTTCGCCAGGGGCCGGGACGCTCGCCACGTTCACCCTTCCGTTCATCCCTGAAGCATCACCCGACTCGACCGAGGGGGATTGGGATGGAACGGAGCGTGAACGGCGGGACTCCGGCCTCAATGTTCCGCCGGGGAGCGAATCCAATCCAGCCGAAGCCGGGAAGCATCGACCGATCCGCGTTCTGCTCGTGGACGACCATACCTTGGTGCGCGAGGGACTTCGCAGCCTACTCGGCGACTATCCCGACATCCAGGTGGTGGGCGAGGCGGGCAACGGAGAGGAGGCGGTCGAACTGTCAAAACATCTGGTCCCGCGTGTCATCGTCATGGATGTCAACATGCCGAAGATGGACGGCATCGAAGCCACGAGAATCATCACCCGTAACCTGCCGAGCATGGTCATCGGACTCTCGGTCAACGCGTCGCGACGGGTGCGGGACTCTATGAGTGAGGCGGGAGCCTATGCCTTGCTGACGAAGGAATCCGTGGCGGAATCACTCTATCGCACCATCAAAGAAGCCGCCAGCGGCATCGTGACCCTGCAAGACGAGCAAGAAGTTCTGCCCTTTTCGAATACGGAAACGCGCCGGCGGCCGGCGCGTCCCGCAGACGAATAGACGAATCACAACAACGAAATAGTCAGCGAGGCGGCTCTTGAATGGTCCGTCCGAGGCAGTTACGTAACCGGCGGCCGCCGTCCCATCAGGAAGCTGACGGCTGCAAAGATCAGAAACACGATGAACAGGACGTAAGCGATCTGCGTAGCTGTCCCAGCAATGCCGGTCAGCCCGAGCAACCCTGCAATGATGGCGACGACCAAGAAGGTGACTGCCCAGCTCAGCATAACCTCTCCTTTCGTCAAACCCCGTTTGAACGGTTCCTCCGCCGGACCCGTTCCCTTACATGTATCCAGGCTAGTCCGAGTCCAAGCCGGACTTAACTGGTGAAAGTCCCAGATCATGCGGATGCAGCCCCCAGTCCGCCTCTCGAATCGCAGCCGTTAGAAGTAGAGATGAACGCCGATACCGTACCATGAGACGTGCTCCGGATAGAATTGTCCGTCGGGCGAAGGACCGGCGTAGTACTCCCCGAGAATCTGGATTCGACGGTCTCCGATGCGGGCATTTTCAAACTGCACGCCCGCCATGATGGACTGTCCGACACCCCAGTTCGTCATTTGGTTGCATTGAAAATCCCCATAGGCCACCGGACGAAGCAATCCGTCAAGAAACGTCCGGGTGGACACCAGCTCGACACCCCATTGCGTGGTCGCGAGTCCAAGGTCATCCGGTTGGCGGTGGACGAGCACGCCGCCGCCGCCGTACAGACGCAGCCAATCGAAGAACTCGTAGGAGAGCTTCAAGTCCAATGCTTCGTAGCTCAAATTAATCCGTGTGATGCCCGGGTTATTCAGCAGGAATTCGTCGCCCAAGTGTGAACTCTGATGTTGAATCCGGCCCATGAGGGAAAACCGCCCGTTTCGATAACTGCTCAACAATCCCACCCGGTAGTCGGCATTGACCAGGTCGATGGAAGCCGAACCGATGTCAAAGATGCTGAACACGCCGGCCTGGATGCCGAAATCCCACTCACCGCCGAAAAAGGACCGGTTCCGGTAGATCGCGAAGGTCTCGCCGAAGCTTGCAGCAAAGGCCGATAGATCCCCACCCTGGGTAAACTGTCGGTAGCTTGCACTGAAATGAGGCCAGCGGGGATCCGCGTGGAGAGGAGAAAACAACAATCCTCGGGGAAGCCATTTAGACTTCTGCTCGGGAATCGTCACTTGCATGGTTTCCGGATTCGCTGGAATCGACGTCGGATCACCCGTGCGGAGAGTGACATCGGTCACGCCGGGAATTTTGCGCAGGGACGATTCGATCTTGGCTCGGTCGACGTTGCCCAAGGTCCTCGCCGTCACCACAACGTCGCCGTTGCGGACTTCGACGACCGCATCCGTCACCCTAAACTCGTGTTCGAGCATCGCCGACACATAGCCGGCGATATACTCATCCGATGCGAGCGCCTGGCTT
>Ga0268299_1003655_pt1 | contig 13613 bp, 9 predicted proteins | sample NOBtaG_FD_193484 | JGI IMG/M metagenome (GOLD analysis project Ga0268299, IMG submission 193484) | Activated sludge microbial communities from bioreactor in Nijmegen, Gelderland, Netherland - NOB reactor | ecosystem: Engineered > Bioreactor > Aerobic > Activated sludge | place: Netherlands...
CGGCAGCATCAGGCGGCGCTCCTCCGCCACCGGCACGAAGTGCTCGGGCAGCAGCAGGCCGCGGCTCGGATGGCGCCAGCGGATCAGCGCCTCGACGCCGACCAGGCGGCCGGTGCTCGCGTTCAGCTGCGGCTGGTAGTGCAGCTCGAAGGCCTGCGCTTCCAGCGCCTGCGCCAGCTCGCTCTCGACGACCAGCGCGTCGTAGGCGGCCGTGGCGAGCGTGCGGTCGAAGAACTGGACGTTGGCGCGGCCGCGCGACTTGGCGAGGTACATCGCGGCGTCGGCGTGCTGGATCAGCTCGTCGGGCGTGCGGCCGTGTTCCGGGAAGAGCGCGACGCCGATGGACGGCGAGACCGAGATCGGCCGGCCGGCGACGTCGAGCGGCGCCTCGATGGCGGTCAGCAGCTTGCCGGCCACCTGCTCGATCACGGCGCGGTCGGTCACGCCGGCGATCATCACCATGAACTCGTCGCCGCCGAAGCGGGCCACCAGGTCGTCGCCGCGCAGGCAGGACAGGATGCGTGCCGTGACCGTCTTGAGCAGCAGGTCGCCGGCCAGGTGGCCGAGCGAATCGTTGACGCGCTTGAAGTGGTCGAGGTCGATGAACAGCAGCGCGATCTGCGCGTCGCCGGCGCGGTGCGAGGCGGTGCGCTGCTCGAGCTGCTGGACGAAGGACAGGCGGTTGGGCAGGCCGGTCAGCGCGTCGTGGTGGGCCAGGTGGTGGATGCGCGCCTGCGCGGCCACGCGCTCGCGGATGTCGCGCACGACCACCAGGCGCAGCTTCTCGCCGCCGCGCTCGATCGAGCGCGTGATCAGCTCGACGGGAATGCGCTGGCCCTGCTTGCCGAGCGCCATGCTCTCGAAGGTGATCTCGGCGCCGGCGGCCAGCACGCGCTGGGCCTTGTCGATGTGGTCGGGGGCCAGGAACTCCGAGGTGCGGCGCCCGATGACTTCCTTGGGCGCATAGCCGGTCAGCTCGCAGATCGGACCGTTGACGTCGAGCACCGTGCCGTCGCGGTGGAACAGGATGCCCTCGGCACTGGCCTCCATGAACTTGGCGAGCCGCTCCTCGGACTCGCGCACCGCGCGTTCGGCCAGGCGGTGCTTGGTGATGTCGGTGACGCGCACGAAGGCGCCGTAGAGCTCGCCCTGCTCGCCCAGGTTGGGCAGCACGTCGACCTCGAGCCACTGCAGGCGGCCGCTGGCGTCGGCCAGTTCGCGCTCGTAGGACACCTGGCGCCTCGTCGCGACCACGGCTTCGATGTAGGGGCGGATCTGCTGCCAGCCCTTCTCGCCGACGATCTCGGCGGCGGTGCGTCCGAGGATGTTCTCGGTGGTCCAGCCCAGCGCCTGCGCGTAGTGGCGGTTGGCGAAGGTGCAGCGGAAGTCCTTCAGCTCGTAGTAGGCGATCAATGCCGGCACGTTGTCGGCCAGCACGCGCAGCTGCGTGGTCTGCTCCAGCAGCGCGAGCTCGACCTGCTTGCCGGCGCTGATGTCGTGCAGCGAGCACAGGCACAGCTCGCTGCCGTCGCCGCCCCAGCGGCCCTGGCAGTCCAGCCACAGCACGCTGCCATCGTTCAGCAGCGCGTCGAGCTCGAGCCGGAAGCGCGCCGGCGCCCCGGGGTTGGCCAGCACCGCGCGCAGTTCCTCGCGCGCCACCGGCCCCAGCCGGTCGAGCCAGGCCGAGGAGCCGCGCTTCCAGCCCGTGGCCTGGGCCAGCGCGTCGTTCAGGCCCAGCAGGCGTGCGTCGCGGCCGACGGCCATCATCATCCCGGGCAGCTGCTCCCAGTCGTGCTCGAAAGGAATGGCGATGGCGGCGGGCGTGTTCATCGTGCGTCGGGGTGTGAACTCATCATAGCCAGCGGTGGCGCTAGCGCCGCTTCGATATCGCGGCTTCCCCCAAGAGGACGTGAGCCCGGGGGTGCATTCGGGGAAATCTTCCCCCAAACGGACGCGGCCGGCGCACCACGCACGCGGCTCAGCGCCGTGCCGAGGAGACGACGATGCCGGCGACGATCAGCCCGAAGGCCACGCCGTGGTACCACTGCGGCCATTCGCCGAGCAGCGCTGCGGACAGCAGCGCCGCGAACACCGGCGTCAGGTTGCTGAAGAAGGCGGCCAGCGCCGGTCCGCCGAGCGACACGCCCAGCCCCCAGCAGCGGTAGGCGATCAGGGCCGGACCGATCGCAACGTAGGCGAGCGCCGCGACCACGGCGCCGCTCCAGCGGATGTCCGCGGCGCCGGCCGCCTGCTCCAGGCCGCCGGCGCCCAGCGCGAAGACCAGGCCGAACAGCACCTGGACCAGCAGCGTCTCGGACCAGTCCCAGGGCCGGGGCGCGGCGCCGTCGTGCACGCGCGGCTGGCCGTCGCCCTGCAGGTTGGCGGGCGGCCGCGCCAGCATCCAGCTGTAGAAAGACCAGGCGATGATGGCGATCACGATGTAGAAGTCGCCCGCCACGAAGTGCACGCGTGCCAGTGCCGACGGATCGCCGCGCGCGATCACCAGCGCCACGCCGGCCAGCGACAGCGCCGCACCCAGGATCTGGCGCCGCTGCGGCTGCACGCCGTAGAACAGCGCGCCGACCGCCAGCATCCACACCGGCATGCTGGCCGCGATCAGCGTCACGTTGATCGGCGTCGAGCTGACCAGCGCCAGGTACTGGAAGGCGTTGTACATGCCGACGCCCAGCGTGCCGAGCAGCAGCAGGTGGCGCCAGCGGGTCTTCAGGTCCCGCGGTTCGCGCAGCACGCGCCAGCCCAGCGGCAGCAGCAGCAGGAAGGCGAGGCTCCAGCGCAGCGCGTTCAGCGTCAGCGGCGGCACCTGGCCGACCATCAGCCGGCCGACCACCGCGTTGCCGGCCCACAGCAAGGGCGGCACGGTCATCAACAGGGCGATCTTCGCGCCGGGCAGGGACATCGGCGTGGGGTCAGGCGCCCGAAGCAGGCATCGCGTGCCCGCAGTTCCAGCACTGCTCGAACGGCCCCTCGATCCGCTCGGCGCAGCCCGGGCAGGTCCACAGGTGCTGCGGGCAGCGCTGCGCGTCCGCCAGGAAGGCCTCGGCGCGGTCGAACTGCTCGTCGTGCTGGACCCAGACCTCGGGCAGGGCCTGGTCGGGCGGGATCAGTCCCGTGCTGCCGCTCGCGAAGGCACGCTGCACGCTGGCGGCGATGCCGGCCTCGCGCAGCAGGTCGGTCCACAGCGTCGCGATGGCGAGGTTGGGAGCGGGGCAAAGTCGGCGCATGTGCATGGGACGAGCAACGCTGGCACGATACCGGAGAATCCTCTCTCGACTCGGAGCCTCCATGTCAAAAGTCAACGCGATCCAGGTGCAGCAGGCCGGCGGACCGGACGCGATGCGGCTCGTGCAGCTCGAGGTCGGCGAGCCCGGCCCGGGCGAGGTGCGCATCCGCCACCGCGCCTGCGGCCTGAACTACATCGACGTCTACCAGCGCGGCGGTGTGTACCCGCTGCCGATGCCGCTGACCCTGGGCATGGAAGGCGCCGGCCTCGTCGAGGCGGTCGGCGAGGGCGTGACGCACTTGAAGGCCGGCGACCGCGCGGCCTACGCCAGCCAGCCGCCGGGCGCCTACTGCGAGGCGCGCGTGATGCCGGCCAAGTGCGTCGTGAAGCTCCCCGAGGGCATCGACTTCGAGACCGGCGCGGCGATGATGCTCAAGGGCATGACCGCGCAGTACCTGCTGAAGAAGACGCTGCCGCAGGGCGGTCTGCAGCGTGGCGACTTCGTGCTGTTCCAGGCGGCCGCCGGCGGCGTCGGACTGATCGCCTGCCAGTGGGCGCGGGCGCTCGGCCTGCAGCTGATCGGAACCGCCGGCAGCGACGAGAAGTGCGCGCAGGCCCGCGAGTACGGCGCGGCGCACGCGATCAACTACCGAAGCGAGGACTTCGCCGCGCGCGTGAAGGACATCACCGGCGGACGCGGCGTCAAGGTCGTCTACGACTCGGTCGGCAAGGACACCTTCGAGAAGTCGCTCGACTGCCTGTCGCCCTTCGGCCTGATGGTGACCTACGGCAACGCCTCCGGCAAGGTGCCGCCGGTCGAGACCGGCACGCTGGCGGCCAAGGGCTCGCTCTACCTGACGCGCCCGACGATCTTCACGCATCTCGCGACGCGCGAGAGCACGCAGGCGATGGCCGACGACCTGTTCGCCACCGTGCTGAGCGGCGCCGTGAAGATCCCGGTCGAGCGTCGCTATGCGCTCGCCGACGCAGCTCAGGCCCACCGCGACCTGGAAGCGCGGCTCACCACCGGCTGCAGCGTGCTGATTCCCTGAGCGAGCCTCAGGCCGGCAGGCCCAGCTCGCGCATCGCGCGGCGCACGCCGGGGTGGATCAGCTCGGGGCGCGACGCCGCGGCCAGCGTGTTGGCGAGCGTCGATTCACCGGCCAGCGGCAGGCGCCGCGCGAGCGACTCTCGACCACCGTGCAGTGCCAGCGCGATGCGCCGCGACACGTCGTCCGGCAGCGAGGCGCGCGCCAGCACCAGGCTCCACGAGCCCAGCGTGACGATGTCGCGATCCTGGCCGCGGTAGCTGCCGGCGGGCAGCATGGTGCGGCGGATGAAGGAGTGCTTGTCGATGACACGCTGCAGGGCGGCGTCATCGGGCGCGATGAACCGCGCACCCTGCGGGCTGTCGGCCACCGCGGTGAAGCCGGGCCAGGCCGAACCGCCGCCCCACAGTGCGTCGATGCGACCGTCGGCCAGCATCGCCGGCCCTTCGGCAGCGCGCTCCAGGTAGATCGATTCGAAGTCGCGATCCAGGTCCAGTCCCAGGCCATCGGCCAGGTAGCGCGCCAGCACGACGAAGCCGGAGCCGCGCGCGCCCCAGGCGATGCGTCGCCCGCGCAGGTCGGCCAGCGTGTGCAGCGCGCTGTCGGCGCGCACGGCGAAGAGGCCGGAGTTCGGATGCATCGCATTGACGATGCGCAGGCCGGTCGCCGCAGGCCGCCCGATGCCGGCGAAGGCCTCGTGCGCGACCTCGCCGGTGACGAGGCCCAGGTCCAGTGCGCCGGCCTCGAGCAGCGGCAGGTTCTCGGTGCTGCCGCGCGTCGCGCGGGGCTCGAGGGCGAGCGTGGTGTCCGTCTCGTTGAGCGCCGCGGCGTAGGCCTGGCCATAGACCTGGAAGCCGCCACCCGGCGTGGCGGTGCCCAGCGTCAGGCGCGTCGGGCTGGCGGCGCGGAGGGGCATCGGCAGCAGCGCCGCGAGGCCGGCACCGGCCAGGGCCTGTGCGAGTCGACGGCGCCGCATGCCGGGCCGCCTCAGCCGCGACGCACGCGGCGGATCTCGTCGAAGATCAGCAGCGCGGCGCCCACGCTGATGGCACTGTCGGCGACGTTGAAGGCCGGGAAGTGGCTGCCGCTCCAGTGGAAGTCGAGGAAGTCGACGACGTAGCCGTGCAGCAGCCGGTCGACCACGTTGCCGACCGCGCCGCCGAGGATCAGCGACAGCGCGAAGGCGAACAGCTTCTGATGCCCCTGCGTGCGCAGCATCCACAGGATGAACAGCGAGGCGACGACGCCGAGACCGACGAAGAACCAGCGCTGCCAGCCCGAGGCGCCGGCCAGGAAGCTGAAGGCCGCGCCGGTGTTGTGCACCCGCACGATATTGAAGAAGTCGGTGACGTGGCGCGAGTCGCCGTACTGGAAGGCGCCCAGGATGAGCGTCTTGGTGATCTGGTCCAGCACCACCACCAGCATCGCGATGCCCAGCCAGACGAGCAGGCCATTGCCGCGGACGATCGACGTGTTGCCCATGCGCAGCCTCAGGCGACGCGGCGGACTTCGCCCGCGCCGTAAAGGTTGCCGGTGCAGCGGCCGCAGATCGTCGGGTGGGCCGGGTCGGCACCGACGTCGTCGCGGTAGTGCCAGCAGCGTTCGCACTTCGGGGCGGTGCTGGGCGTGACGGCGACCGACAGGGTCTCGGCCTCGCTGACCGCGGCCTGCGAGGTGATGAAGACGAACTTCAGGTCATCGCCCAGGCGGGCCAGCAGGGCCGCGTCGTCGGCCGGGGCCGCGACGGCGACCGTCGCCTGCAGGGACGAGCCCACGGTGCCGTGTCCTCGCACGGCCTCGATCTCCTTGTTGACCACGTCGCGGATCTCGCGCAGACGCGCCCACGTCGCGAGCAGCACCTCGTCCGGCGCCGCGAAGCTCGCGTAGGTCTGCTCGAAGATCGACGGCGACGTCCCCGGCGCGAAGATCGCCCACGCTTCCTCGGCCGTGAAGCTGAGGAAGGGCGCCATCCAGCGCAGCATCGCGTGGGTGATCTTGTGCAGTGCCGTCTGCGCGCTGCGGCGTGCGAGCGACTTGGGCGCGGTCGTGTAGAGCCGGTCCTTCAGCACGTCGAGGTAGAAGGCCCCGAGGTCTTCGCTGCAATAGACCTGCAGCTTGGCGACCACCGGGTGGAACTCGTAGACCTCGTAGTGCGCCAGGATCTCGGCCTGCAGCTGCGCTGCGCGCGCGAGCGCATAGCGGTCGATCTCCAGCAACTCGGCGTCCGGCACGGCGTCGGTCGCCGGGTCGAAGTCCGAGGTGTTCGCCAGCAGGAAGCGCAGCGTGTTGCGGATGCGGCGGTAGGCATCGACGACGCGCGCGAGGATCTTGTCGTCGATGTTCAGGTCGCCCGAGTAGTCGGTACTCGCGACCCACAGCCGGATGATCTCGGCCCCCAGCTTCTCGCTCACCGTCTGCGGCACGACGGTGTTGCCGAGCGACTTGCTCATCTTGCGGCCCTGGCCGTCGGTCGCGAAGCCATGCGTCAGCAGGCCGCGATACGGTGCGCGGCCCTCGATCGCGCAGGCGATCAGCAGCGAGCTGTGGAACCAGCCGCGGTGCTGGTCGTGGCCTTCTAGGTAGAGGTCGGCCTCGGGGCCGCTCTCGTGGCTGCCCCCGGGGTGGCTGCCGCGCAGCACGTGGAAGAAGGTCGAGCCCGAGTCGAACCAGACGTCGAGGATGTCGCTGCTCTTGGCGTAGTCGTCGGCCTGCGGGCCGAGCCACTCGGCCGCATCGAGCCGTGACCAGGCCTCGACGCCGCCTTGCTCGACCAGCGCCGCGGCGCGGTCCGTCAGCGCGAGCGTGTCGGGGTGCAGTTCGCCCGTCACCTTGTGCAGGAAGAAGGGCAGCGGCACGCCCCAGTTGCGCTGGCGGCTGATGCACCAGTCGGGCCGGTTGGCGATCATGTCGCGCAGGCGCGCGCGGCCGTTCTCGGGGTAGAAGGCCGTCGCGGCTTGTCCGCGACTCGGATTCCCGTCGATCGCCGCCAGTGCCGTCTCGCGCAGCGTCTTCGGCGCCTTGTCGACGGTGAACACGCCCTCGCCCTCGTCCATGCGCACGAACCACTGGGCCGCCGCGCGATAGATCACCGGCGTCTTGTGGCGCCAGCAGTGCGGGTAGCTGTGGTCGAGCTTCGCGGTCGCCATCAGGCGGCCGGCGTCCTGCAGCGCCTGCACGATCTGCGGGTTGGCCTTCCAGATGAACTGGCCGCCGAACAGCGGCAGCTCGGCGGCGTAGATGCCGTTGCCCTGCACGGGGTTCAGGATGTCGTCGTGCTTCATCCCGTGGGCGATGCACGAGTTGAAGTCGTCGACGCCGTAGGCCGGCGAGGAGTGGACGATGCCGGTGCCGTCCTCCGCCGTCGCGTAGTCGGCCAGGTAGACCGGGCTCAGGCGGTCGTAGCCGGGGTGCACGTGGGCCAGCGGGTGGCGGAAGGCCAGGCCTTCGAGCTTCTTGCCGAGGGTCGTCGCGATGACCTGGCCGGCCAGGCCGTAGCGGGCCAGGCATTTCTCGACCAGCGCGCTGGCCAGCAGCAGCAGGCCGCGCTCGGTGTCCACCAGCGCGTACTCGAGTTCGGGGTTGAGGTTGAGCGCCTGGTTGGCGGGGATCGTCCAGGGCGTCGTGGTCCAGATCACCGCGTAGGCGTCCTTGGCCAGCGAGGGCAGGCCGAAGGCCGCGGCCAGCTTCGCCGGCTCGGCCGCGAGGAAGGCCACGTCGACGGTCGGCGAGGACTTGTCGGCGTACTCGATCTCGAACTCGGCCAGCGAGCTGCCGCAGTCGAAGCACCAGTACACGGGCTTGAGCCCGCGATAGACGAAGCCGCGCTCCATCACGCGCTTCAAGGCGCAGATCTCGCCGGCCTCGTTGCCGAAGTCCATGGTGCGGTAGGGCCGGTCCCAGTCGCCCAGCACGCCCAGGCGCTTGAAGTCGGCCATCTGCTGGGCGATCTGCTCGGTGGCGTAGGCGCGGCTCTTGGCCTGCACCTCGTCGCGGCCGAGCTTGCGGCCGTGCAGCTTCTCGATCTGGTTCTCGATCGGCAGGCCGTGGCAGTCCCAGCCGGGGACGTAGAGCGCGTCGTAGCCGGCCAGCTGGCGGGCCTTGACGATCATGTCCTTCAGCACCTTGTTCAGCGCGTGGCCGATGTGGAGCTGGCCGTTGGCGTACGGCGGTCCGTCGTGCAGCACGAACTTCGGCCGCCCGATGCGGGCGTCGCGCAGGCGCTGGTAGGTGCCCTGCTGATCCCACTGCGCGACCCAGCCCGGCTCGCGCTTGGGCAGGTCGCCGCGCATCGGGAAGGGCGTGTCGGGCAGGTTCAGCGTGGCGCGGTAGTCGGGGGTCTGGGCGGGGGACGGGGTGTCGTTGCTCATGGCGATCTCGGCGCAGCCGCGCGTCGGGACGGGCGCGGCGTGGAACTCGGGGGCCGGCGCAGGGTGGCGCACCGGGAGGGCGGTTCAGCCGCCCTGAATTCGATCGCGCGTGGTCTGGCGGCGCTCGGCCGCGTGCGCCCGCGGGGCGTGGGTCGCGAACCAGGCTCGCGCGTCGAGCGTGTCCTGCGCGATCGCGGCGCCCAGGGCCTCGAGCCCGTCGTAGCGGGCTTCGTCGCGCAGTTTGTGCAGCAGTTCCACGCGCACGAGTTTACCGTAGCCCCCCTCGGCGCCGAGGCTCGCGGGCCAGTCCAGGCAGTGCACTTCCAGCAGCACGCGGCCGCTGTCGTCGACGGTCGGCCGCACGCCCAGGCTGGCCACGCCGTCCAGCGGTTCCGCGCCGAGGCCATGCGTGCGCACGACGAAGATGCCATGGGCGGCGGGGCGCGGGTGGGGGAAACGCAGGTTCAGCGTGCGAAAGCCGCCGCTGCCGTCGGCCGCGGCTCCGAGCGTTCGGCCCAGCTTGCGGCCGTGCAGCACGTGGCCGCTGATGCTGTAGGCGCGGCCCAGCAGGCGCGCCGCCAGGCCCATGTCACCGGCCGCCAGCGCCTCGCGCACGGCCGAGCTGCTGACGCGCAGGCCGTGGACCTCGTAGCTCAGCATGCGGGCGACATCGAAGCCGGCGGCCTCGCCGGCGGCGTCCAGCATCGCGTAGTCGCCGGCGCGCCGGGCGCCGAAGCGGAAGTCGTCGCCGACCAGCACGTAGCGCGCCTTCAGGCCCCGCTGCAGCACCTCGTCGATAAAGGCCTGCGGGCTCTGGCCGGCCAGGCGCTCGTCGAAGGGCAGGATCACGACCCGCTCGATGCCGCAACGCTCCAGCTCGCCGAGCTTGTCGCGCAGCGTCGCGATGCGCGCCGGCGCCTTGTCGGGCTGGCCGGCCTTGGCAGCGAAGAAGTCGCGCGGGTGCGGCTCGAAGCTCAGCACGGTGCTGACCAGGCTGCGGTGCAGCGCCTCGCTGCGCAGCAGCGCCAGCATCGCCTGGTGGCCACGGTGCACGCCGTCGAAGTTGCCGACGGTCACCGCGGCCGGTGGAGATTCGACGAGCAGGCTGTGGTGCAGACCGCGGAAGACTTGCATCGGGCGATTATCGCGACCGTGCTTCGGCCGGAGCTGTCGGGGGGGTCGACCGGGGCGCCAACGACAAAAAAGCCCGCCGAGGCGGGCTTTCCTGACCGGAGCAGCCTGGGGCCGCGCCGGAACCGCTGGATCAGCGGTTCGAGATGTACATCGTGATCTCGAAACCGTAACGCAGGTCGGTCGCTTGGGGCTTTTGCCATTGCATGGTGAGTCTCCTTCCAGAACGTTGCACAGGGCCTGCTGGCGCTGCGGAGTGGTGGGGCGTGATCAGAACCCGTCAACTCATGGCTCATCGTGCGCCTGCCGGGCCCGGGGCGGCAGGCCCCGCGCCATGAATCCCGCCTCATGATTTTCTGGATTCGCGCCGCACGGCCGGTGGCAGGGGACCGATACCATCGCCCCATGAGCCTGCGCCTGAAGATCCACCTGATCGTCGGCAGCCTGGTCACGCTGTTCGTGCTGGCGGTGATCGCGCTGCAGCTGCAGGCCACGCGCGACTCGGTGCGCGAGGAGGTGGTGGCGGCCAACCGCGTGGCCTCGCAGCTGCTCAACCGCACCGTGTGGCTGCAGGCGGCCCAGGGCAATGCCGCGATGCTGAGCTACCTGCACGGCCTGGGCCGGGTGCGGGCCAACGACATCATCCTGTTCGACAACGCCGGGCAGCAGCTCTACCGCTCGCCGCCGTCGCCCTACAAGGCCGGACGCGACGCGCCGGCCTGGTTCGCGGCGCTGATCGCGCCGCCGCACTCCGAACAGTCCATCGCCTTCCCCGACGGCCGCCTGGTGATCCGGGCCGACGCGTCGCGGGCGGCGGTGGACGCCTGGGACCAGTTCATCGTGCTGGCGTCGGCGGGGCTGGGGCTGCTGGTGGCGGTCAACCTGGTCGTCTACTGGGTCGTCGGTCGCACCGTCAAGCCCTTCGGCCAGATCGTCGAGGCGCTGGGCCGCCTCGAGGCCGGCCAGCTGGACGTCAAGCTGCCGTCGCTGCCGGGCACCGAGGCGGCCGCGATCGGCGGCGCCTTCAACCGCATGGTCGACGGCGTGGCCGCGCGCATCGAGGCCGAGCGACGCGCCGCCCATGCCGAGCGCGAGCTGTCCGACCGGCGCGACCTGGCCCGCTGGATCGACCGCCACCTCGAGCAGGAGCGCAAGCTGATCGCCCGCGAGCTGCACGACGAGCTGGGCCAGTCGGTCACCGGCATGCGCAGCCTGGCGCTGTCGGTGGCGCAGCGCGTCGAGGCGCGGGACCCGGAGGCCGCCAAGGCAGCGCGCGTGATCGCCGACGAGAGCTCGCGCCTGTACGACGCGATGCACGGCCTGATCCCGCGCCTGGCGCCGCTGGTGCTCGACGCCTTCGGCCTGGCCGATGCCTTGCGGGACCTGGCCGAGCGCACGCGCGTCAGCCAGCCGCAGGCGCGCATCGACCTGCAGCTCTCGCTCGGCGACGTGCAGCTGGGCAGCGAGGCCGCGCTGGCGCTCTACCGGGCCGCGCAGGAAGGCATGACCAATGCGCTGCGGCATGGCCAGGCGCAGCACCTGGCGGTCAGCCTGCGGGCCGACGGTGGCGGCGCGCAGCTCGAGGTGCAGGACGACGGCGCTGGCCTGCCGCCCGACTGGAAGGACAAGGCCCGCCAGGACGGCGGCCACTACGGCCTGCGCTGGCTGGCCGAGCGCGTCGAGGCGCTCGGCGGCCGCCTCGCCATCGCCAATCGCGCGGTGCGCGGCGCGCAGCTGCAGGTGTGGTTGCCGTTCACCACGGCAGAGGAAGGAAGCTCGTGATCAAGGTGATGCTGGTCGACGACCACGCGCTGGTGCGCATGGGTTTCCGCATGCTGCTGGCCAACGCCGACATCGAGGTCGTGGCCGAGGCCGAGACCGGCGAGGAGGCCTGCCAGCAGGTGCCCAAGGTCAGGCCCGACGTGGTCGTGATGGACCTGTCGATGCCCGGCATGGGCGGGCTCGAGGCCGTGCGCCGGCTGCTGGCCCAGGACGCCAAGCTCAAGCTGCTGGTGCTGTCGGCCCACGAGGACACGGCCCACCCGCAGCGCGTGCTGCGCGCCGGCGCCCTGGGCTACCTGGCCAAGCGCAGCGCACCCGACGCGCTGATCGCCGCGGTGACCGCGGTGTCGCGCGGCGAACGCTATGTCGACGCGCAGACGGCGCAGCGCCTGGCCGTGGCCCAGATCGACGGCGAGTCCAGCCCGGCCGAGACGCTGAGCGAGCGCGAGTTCTCGGTCTTTATCCAGCTCGCCCGCGGCGCGACGGTCGCGCAGATCGCCGAGACCCTGAAGCTGTCGCCCAGCACCGTGGGCACGCACCTGTATCACATCAAGCAGAAGCTGAACGCCAGCAACCAGAGCGAGATCACGCTGGTGGCGCTGCGCTGGGGCCTGATCCAGGCTTAGCGGGCTACGGCAGCTCGCCCTGCAGGTGCCTGAAGGCGATGAACTCGGCGCGCGTCCGCGGACCGTAGGTCGCGAAGGCCGGCTGCGGATCGTCGAGGTAGTCGTTGCGGCTCTTCTGCACGCGGTCTTTCGCCAGGCGCTTGCGCAAGCGCGCGGGATCGAGGCCGTACACGCGCGCCGCGTTCAGGCCGAAGATCTTGCGCTTGATCGCCGGCGTCAGGGCCGGGTATCCGTAGCGCTGCTGGAACTCCGGGCTGATCTGGAAGGCGCGGAAGGCCTGGATCTGGTCCTGCGGGCTGCCGTACCAGATCGAGTCGGTGCCCCAGAGGATGCGGTCCTCGCCGAAGCCCAGCAGCAGCTTGCCCATCAGGTGGGCGGCCTGGTCGGGGTCGCGCATCACGAAGCGCCAGGTGCTGCCGAGCTCGGCGTAGGCATTGGGCGGGTTGCCGGCCTCGCGCACCGAGCGCAGCAGCGCGTCGACGCCGAACTTCGCCTCCGGGTCGTGCGGCCCTTCCTTGACCTGGGTGTCGAAGCCCGAGTGGTAGACGAGGAAGTTCATGTCGGGGTGGCGCTTCGCGGCCGGGCCGATGTCGCGCGCGCTGGAGTACTCGTAGCCGCGCGGCCCGAAGGCCAGGCCCTTGTGCACGGCGATGTTGCGCACGCCCAGCTTGCGGGCCTGGTCGATGAAGGGCGTGCCGTGCCGGTCGTCGTCGAGGAAGAAGCCCGCGGGTCCGTCGGCCGGACCGAACTGCGTGTAGGTCTTGAAGGCCGCCAGCGGATGGCGCTCCTTCTGCGCGGCCATGCCGTCGAGCTCGCCGGGCAGCGTGGGCATGCAGCGGCCGTGCACCAGCAGGCGCTCGCTGCCGTCCAGCGCGTTGGCGGCGGTGCGCGTGGCGCCCGCGGCCTCGAAGTCCAGCGGGTTGGTGTCGATGCCGCCCGGCACGTGCGACAGCACGCCCATCGCGGTGTCGCTGTCGAGGAAGACGTCCTTCAACAAGGCGCCGCTGGAGAGGCACTCGATGTGGTCGTCCTTGCCGCAGCGGCTGCCCGGCATGTTGCGGAAGGCGTTGGGCCCGGCGCGCTGGCGCCAGGCGCCCTGCGGGTTCACGTGGTGCAGCTGGACGTCGAAGATGAACTCGTCGCCGGTGATGGCGGACTGCGCCGCGGCCAGCTCGAAGGGCGCCTCGGCCGGCAGCTCGTAGCGCCCGCCGCGCAGGCCGGCGGCGGCGAAGGCACGGTCGAAGGCAGCGAGCGTCGCTGCCGCGCCGAGCAGCGAGACGAGGTAGTCGCGCCGCCCGAGCCCGACGCGCCGCGCCGCCGTAGCGACGCTGTCCAGCGCCACCGAGCGCGCATGCCGTGCGGCCGCGCCCAGCGGCACCGGCGCGAACTCGCCGTTGGAGGTGGTGTCCAGCTTGAT